>Ga0187851_10005343_pt1 | contig 10273 bp, 10 predicted proteins | sample June2016WEW_6_10_FD_132997 | JGI IMG/M metagenome (GOLD analysis project Ga0187851, IMG submission 132997) | Peatland microbial communities from SPRUCE experiment site at the Marcell Experimental Forest, Minnesota, USA - June2016WEW_6_10 | ecosystem: Environmental > Terrestrial > Soil >... | reverse complement strand
GATCTTTTCCCATGTTTCCATCGGCACTTTGTGCTTCAAAACGACGTATTGGTTGGTGGCGGGTTTGCCGTTGAGTTCGATCTGGCGCGGGGTCAGGCGCGCTGCCAGCCAGTTCACATCCACCTCCAGCAGCGGCGCCAGCGCCTGGGCCACGGCTTCGCGCCGGCTCCCCAGCAAAGACGGGTTCGCGCACACGGTTTTGGCCGGACGACTGGTGGCCAGGGGATTGCCGCGGATGTCCAGGATTTGTCCGCGCATGGGCTGGCGCGCAATGGTGCGGATGGTGTTGGTTTCAGCCAGCGCCCGCAGCTCGTCATGGCGCACCACTTGCAAATCCACCAGCCGGCCTCCCAGCACCGCCAGCGCCGCGCTCAACCCGAACATCAACAAATAAAGCCTCCGATATTGCATCGCCACGATCCTGTAAATCTTTCAGCCGCGCACTCGCGCCGTTCGGTTCCTCCTTCCGAACAACGCGAGCGACGGCCAAATCAGTTTTTGCGTTCCGCTGAACCCGCCTGCGCCTGGCGCTGGTCCTGGGACGGCTGGCCGGCGGTTTGTTCAACCAGCGGCGCCTCCACCATCCAGATCACCTGGGACTTGGCCGGCGGCCCAAGGCCAAGATTCAATTTCTTGACCCGCGCGTCCAAGGCGACGGGGGAACAGAGGGTGGCCAGTTGATCGCGCCGCATCTTGTTCTGGCGCTGCAATTCGGCCAGGCGGTTTTCGCGGTCCTTGATCTGATGGCCCAATAGATCGATCTGGTCCTTGTACCAAAGATAGCCCACGCTCAGCGTCACGAACAGCACACACACCGCCAGCGCCGTCAGAATGGAGCCAGGGCGTACAGCCGATTCATTTCTTTTATTTCGGGCCATGATGGTTCGAATCTCTCACATTTACTTGCGGGCCGCGCCGGCTGGCGTCCCCAACTTTTCAAACACGCGGCACTGCGCGCTGCGGCTGCGCGGGTTTTCCCGCATTTCATCCGCCCCCGCCACAATCGCCTTGCGCTGCACCAGCTTCAGTTGCGGCGGGCGCGGACGCCTCAATTCGGGCGCGTCCACACCCGCCGCCGCTTCGTAATCCCGCGACAGCCGCCGGCCGAATTCCTTCACCATTCGGTCCTCCAACGAATGGAAAGTAATTACGGCCAGGCGGCCGCCGGGTTTTAAGACCTTCACCGCCGCTTCCAATCCCCGACTCAAAGAACCAAGTTCATCGTTGACCGCGATCCGCAACGCCTGAAACACCTTCGTCGCAGGATGCGTTTTCCCGCCTGCCCTGGGCGAAATCCTTTCGATCAGCCCCGCCAACTGCCGCGTCCGCTCAAAAGCGCGCGACTGTCTGTCCTGCGCAATCGCCCGCGCCAGACGGCGCGAATTCCTCTCACCGCCGTATTCCCAAAAAATCTTCGCCAACCCATCTGCATTCAGCCGGCTCAACAGGTCCGCTGCGGTCGGCCCCTGGCTCTGGTCCATGCGCATGTCCAGCGGGCCGTCCTGCTGAAAGCTGAATCCCCGCCCCGCCTCATCCAATTGCGGTGAGCTGACACCCAAATCCAATAGAACGGCGTCGCAACTTTCCGGAGCCACCCACCCGGTCATGTCCGCGTAATTGCCCTGTCGAATCTCAAAACGGCCGCGAAACGCGTACAATCGTGCCATGGCTGCCGCGACTGCCCTGCCATCCCTGTCGCACCCCAGAAGCCGGCCATTCGGCGCGCTGGCCTTCAACATTGCCTCGGCGTGTCCACCGCCACCGACGGTTCCGTCCAGGCACAGGCTGCCTGGCCTGATTTTGAGGCTTTCCAACACCTCTGCCACCAGCACTGGTTTGTGATTGAACTCCGCCACTTGTCATGGGCCCGGGCCGTCAACTCTGTGCGCTCAACTCTGGTGGTCCTTTGGCCGCCGCTTTGGGGCTGAACGCGTTTTCACTGTCCTTCTTGCGAAATGGCGCGGTGAGCCTGATCCAGGCCTCGCCGGTCATCTCCAGCTTACTCAGTCTGGCCAAAGGTTTTTCGCCCGTCCCCACCTTCCTTTCGACCAGCACCACCTCCAGGTCATCTTCGTTCAAATCATTTCTCATCACGGTTACCTTTTCCAAAGCCAGTTCCGTCTGGACTGTCGCTCTATGAGCCGGGCGGCCCTTGCCCCCGAAAACAAACCGTTCAACCATGCCTTTGCAGGAACCGACCATTTGCGTCCAAGTGCTGTGCGTGCAAGATCCTTTGGACCGTTCGGCAACCGGCGCGAAGGGACTTTTTGACACAACCGCCTCGGGCGGAGCAACTTTTACAACTTTCGCCGGCTGCTCAAAAAGCGTGGCTTGGGCTATTTGAGGCTCTGGAGCCAATCGCCTCCTGCCGACCGTGAATTTCGGCAACGCCTTGCTGGCAAGCAACTTATATGCACCAGGCCGGTCTGCCATCTCCCTAAAAGTGTGTCCTTTGGTTAATAAACAAAGCGCATTCATAATCGTTCTACTGCATTTATTTACTCCATTTTTGCCAGAGCTTTGCCAAACACCGGTTCGTCCAGCACTTTGGATTGTGCATAACGTTCCGGATTCCAAATTTCGAATTGATCCATCGCGCCTGCCAGGACCGCTTCGGCTGTGATCTTGGCTTCCTCGGCCATATTATCCGGAATCATGATCCGGCCGACATTGTCCAATCTCGCATGTGCCGAAGAGGTGCCAATGCGTCGTTTCAAAACCGACTTTTCCGGCGTACCATTGGGCAGGGCATAAATCTCGGCGCAAAGTTGGGCCATTTGCTCCGGGGGCAGCACCCGCAAAAACGTTCCTGCCTGATGCCGGGGCCAAACGATCAGCGTAAACTCCACGGCTCCTTCCGACTCATTGGGCCTCCAGCGAAATGGCACAGGCACACGGCGTTTGCTGTCCACCTTGTGGCGATACTCCCCGCTGTACCTTTCTTTGCTGACCGCGTCTGACATAACCTCGGTTCTGTGGGACTAATCTCCCACTTTTCGCCTAATTTGCCCCATTTCTTCCCACTGGTCAAGGGCTTTTTTCCCCGTACTTATTGACAAGTTATTCACAATTGCCAATCTTGGACGCCATGCGCACCGCTGAGTTTAATTTTGCGTTGCCAGCCGAATTGATCGCGCAAACACCCTCCTCCGCGCGCGATCAATCCCGTTTGCTGGTGTTGGAGCGAATCGCGGGCAAAACGTCCCATCGTCGTTTTGTCGATTTGCCCGAATACCTGCAGCCCAATGATGTGCTGGTCCTGAACGATTCGCGGGTCATTCCGGCGCGCCTGCGCGGCCGCAATGTCCGCACCGGCGGAAATTTCGAGGTGCTGCTCCTGGAGGAGAACGCCACCAACGACTGGTGGGCCATGCTCAGGCCCGGCAAGCGGGCAAGGCCTGGCGCAAAAATAACAATTATTGACAGAAACGACAGGCCCGCTTCCATCGTGGCCTCGGTCCTGGAAATCAACGCGGAAGGACACCGTCGCCTGCTTTTCTCCGGAAACGAAAACGTCTTGACAGAACTTGAGGCGCTGGGCGAGGTGCCGCTGCCGCCCTACATCGACCGCCCCAGTCCCCGCGCGGAGGACCGGGATCGTTACCAGACGGTCTTCGCGCGCGTGCCCGGATCCGTCGCCGCCCCCACCGCCGGGCTGCATTTCACACCGGAGTTCCTCGAAAAAATCCGCGGGCGCGGGGTGAAAGTTTGTTTTATCACCCTGCACGTTGGTCCGGGGACATTCGCGCCGGTCAAAGCGGCAGCCATCGCGGACCACATCATGCATGAGGAACGCTATGAAGTGGGGACAGAAACGGCGCGCCTGATTAATGAGGCCGGGACATCAAGAGTCATCGCCGTTGGCACAACCACGATGCGCGTCCTGGAGAGCCTGGCGCGCGATCCCCGGGGCCGCATCGTGGCTGGCGCGGGGCGAACCCGCATTTTCATTTATCCTCCGTGCCAATTCAAAATCGTGGACGGATTGGTGACCAATTTTCATTTGCCCCGCTCGACCCTGCTCATGCTGGTCAGCGCCTTTGCCGCGCCCGGAGAAACTCGCGGCCGGGAATTGATTCTGGGAGCATATCAGGAGGCGATAGACCAGCGTTACCGTTTTTTCAGCTACGGCGACGCGATGTTGATCATTTAAGTCCATGGCCGAAAATGCCGATAGGGAGACACCGTAATTATTGGCTGATAATCGCATGGCCGAGAAACGCTTGTTGATCGCCGACGCTGATGCCGGGGCGCGGGAGGAATTCTGCCACGCGCTCGGCGAGTCATGGATCGTTGTTGGCGCCGCCTCGGGGGATGCCGCCCTGGCCGAGGCACAAAAACAGCCCTTCATGGTTGTTGTGGCCAATCACGATCTGCCCGGCCTGAGCGCCGCCGAGTTGCTCAATTGTCTCAGAGTGTCCAGTCCTGAAACGCTGCGGTTTATCGCCGCAGAAGCGGCCCTCAAGGAGAAAGTCATGTGCCATGTGCTGGGCGGCAATCAATTCCTGGCCGTTCCCTTTGACCGCGCCACGCTGAAAACCTCCATCGAACGCCCCCTGGCGGCGAATTACGGAATGAGCAACAGTCTGCGCGAGCTGGTGGGCCGCATCCGCACCTTCCCCACCATCCCGTCGCTCTACCTGGAAGTCGTCAGCGCCTTGAACAACCCCAACGCCACCACCGCGGACGTCGGCGCCATCATCGCCCGGGACATGGCCATGACCACAAAGCTGGTGCAAGTGCTGAACTCCGCTTACTTCGGCCTGCCGCGGGCCATCACCGATCCGACGGAAGCCGTCGGCATCCTGGGGTTTGAAACCATCAAATCCCTGATCCTGACCGTGAAGCTTTTAAGTCAATACGATAAAGTGAAGCCGGTTTATTTTTCGATCGACAACATCTGGCGGCACAGCACCAACGTCGCGCAGACGGCCAGGGTCTTGGCCCTGCTGGAAACCGGCGACACCGAATGCAGCGGCGCGGCTTATACGGGAGGATTGATGCACGACCTGGGCAAGGTGATTCTGGCCGCCAATTTCGACGATCAGTATCACCGCGTCCACGCCGCCGCGCGCCGGCACCAGATGCCGTTATGGGACGTGGAGAAGGATACCTTTGGAGCGACCCACGGCGAGATAGGCGCTTACATGCTGGGCCTTTGGGGCTTGCCGGCCGAGGTCGTCAAAACGGCGGCGTTGCATCATCACCCTCTTCGCTCCTGCGACAAGACGTTTACCGCATTGACGGCGGTCCACGTGGCCAATGCGCTGCAATATGAAGGTCAAGTTGACGCCGACGGCCTGCCGGTTCCGGTCGTTGATATTGAGTATTTGCAGCAATTGGGCCTGGAGCAACGGGTCGAATTGTGGCGCTTCGCCCGGCGCGAGCCGGACCCCGCCAAATCCGAAACCCGGATGCTGCGCGCCCAATCCGAAGCGACGTTCGAGACCAAGACCGTCCGTCCGGCGCCCGCCGCCACTCCCCCGGCCAGCGACGTCACGCCCTCGGACGCTCCGCCTGAGACATCCAGGTTAAGGCCATTCTGTATGTGGCTGGGGCTGGGCGTCAGCGCCGTGTTGGTTTTGCTGGCCCATTTCGAGATCATGCGATTGGAGAGCGCCGCCGAAATGACGCGGGTCCAGGAAACCGTGGAAAGTCCGCCTACTGTCAAACATAGTATTGCCGCGGTTGCCGCGCCCGTATCGCCGGCCAGCCCGGCGCCTGCGCCAGCCATTCAACCGCCGCCGGCGGATCTGCCGCCCGCCCCCGCGGCAACGGCCTTCGACTTGGTGAAACTCCAGGCGATATTCTTTTCCTCCCGGCATCCCTCCGCTCTCATCAACGGCCGGCTGGCCTGCGTGAATCAGGAGGTGGCGGATTGCCGGGTGCTCGACATCACCCCCTCCTCCGTCACTTTGGGATTTCAGGATCAGCGCCGGACCCTTACTTTGCGGTAACGCGACCGCCCGCCCGGGTCATCCGCCGTAGGACAGCGCAGTCAGGATGATTTTTCCCACGGGCGATGCTTTAATGCGGCGCGCCAGCGTGGCTAGTGAGCTTGCCTTCGGTGAGTCCACATGCCCAAGTGGCGGCCGCGCTTTGAAACGGCCATCATACAAAACCCCCAGGACCGGGTGCCTTACCGTGACGCGAACTGAGGCGCCAACGTATGCATTGGCGGTAAACCCAGGCCCGACCTCGATTCCCCTGCCATATTCTTCCCGGTAATCCGACACGTCTATGGTCAGATCCGGGTCATCGACTATTGGCTGTTCCGATTGCTCAAGCCAGTACGGGTCTCTAAATTCAAGCTTCTTCCCAGCATTCCCGCCTGGCAGCAAATGCCATGGATAGTAGGCAGGCTTGAAAAGTTGATAGGATTCAATTCCCGTGACCAAAATGCTGCGGCAATTTCTGAGTTGATTGTTGTCGCCCTCACTGAGAAATCTCACGGTGGCCGGCTGCGCGCCCTGATGGACGCAACCTGTGTTGGCCAGGATCAACAACATGGCCGCCGCCACCGCGATAGGGGTTGATGCGAACCTGAAGGCCGGATTCATGGATGATGGCGAAGCGACATTGATTATGCGGCATCCGTTTCGGCCCGGCACGCCATCAGCCAGAGCGCGTCGGACAAACGGTTCAGAAAAACAATGATTTCAACGTTGCCGAGCTGGCCGCTTTCTTGCAGCGCGCAAACGCGCCTTTCCGCCCGCCGGCAGGTGGCGCGAGCCACATCCAGCGCGGCCGAAACAGCGTTTCCCCCAGGAGTGGACCAGCCCGTCAACGAAAGGTTTTGCGATTCGATGTCCTGCACGATGAGGTCGAGCCTGGCGGCCAACGCGGGAGTCACCACCGGGAACCCGTCCTTGACATAACGAGGCAAATCTTCGGTCTGGGTGGCCAGTTCGCCCATGACAACGATCAGGGCCTTTTGAATATCCAGCAGCCGGCCGCGCAGGGACGGAGCGGCCGCCGCGGCCCGGGCCGAACCAAGGGCGGCGTTCAATTCGTCGACGCTGCCGTAGGCTTCCACGCGCGGATGACATTTGGAAACGCGGCGGTTGTACATCAAACCGGTCGTGCCGTCGTCTCCCTTTTTTGTGGCAATGCTCATGGCGGTTTGAGTCTAAGGCGCGCCCTTCAAAGTGGAAAGCCGGGATTGACTAATGTTGACGCTGGCCCTGATCCTGCCTATTGTCGCAAAAAGATGAGGCGCCATGAATTTTAAATTGCTTTTCAAAACACTCTTGATCATCGCCCTGCTGGCTTTGCTGGTCATCATGGGGATGAACAATCGCCAAGTTGTGCAGTTGAGGATGCCGCATGTCCTGCCCAGGGTGCAGGAACAGCCGGCCGCCTTAATGTACTTTGCTTTTTTCGGCATCGGCTTTTTGTCCGGCACCCTGCTCATGGCCGGCGGCAAGAGAAGCGGCGGCAAATCCAACCGGGTCCAGGCCTGACGCCGCGCGGACGGGCGGTTCCTTTTCCGGGCGCTCCGCCGCCCGCTTGTAAGCCCGGATGCCGTCCGCGATGGCTTGCGCCATCCGCTTGCGGGAATCCGTGTCATAGATATTTCTTGCATCCCCCGGGTTGCTCATGAATCCGCCTTCAATCAAAACGGCCGGCATGCTGGCCTCGCGCAGGACTTCAAAACGCGACCGTTTCAGGCCTCGATCTTCAAACGGCACGCCCGCGCTGGTGAGGGACTTGAGTATTTCATAGGCGAGCAGGGCGTTCAGGCCGTCGTGCGCGTTGCCGGCCTCGGCCGGGTGAAAACCCCGGCCGCCGCCTTCACTGCTGGAATTCATGCCAGCCGGCGTCTCGCAGTACACCTCCAGGCCCCCCACGGCGTGCTCCGGCGCCGAGTTGTAGTGCAGGCTGACAAACAAGTCCGCCCCCTGGCGCTTCGCCATGAGTTGACGATCCGGCAGTTGGACAAAGTCATCGCTGTCCCGCGTCAACAACACCTGCAACCCTTCCTTCTTCAACAATTTCTCCACCTCCCGGGCGAGGAGCAGCGCGTATTTTTTTTCATAATGGCCCCCATCCACCTCGCCCTTATCCTTGCCGCCGTGCCCCGGATCAAGGCAGATGGTTTTCAGGCGCGCCTCGGATTTCTGCGGAAAAAGGATCGGCTCAATGGTCGTGCCGGCATCCACCACCGAAAAAAGAAGTGTCCCGTTGCGGTTGATCACCGGCAACGACAACCAGACATTGACTCCGCCGATTTCCGCCCGGCGCGAATCCACCGTCAGGTCCATTCGGACAGACGAATTGGTCAGCCTTATGGTTCCCGCCGTTTTCACCCATTTCATGTTCAACCCGGTGCCGCGGGCCCAATCTTCCAAGCGGATGTATTCATTGCCCGAAACGAAGATGTGATTCATGCTCTGGAGAGAAACGCGCGCTTCAGCCGCCAGGACGGCCGTCAAAACCAGCGACACAGCGAACACTCTCATTGTTGCGGCAATCCTGCCCGTCGCGTGCCACCGGTTCAAGCCAAGACTGGCGGCATCAGGGCGCATAAACCCGCCAATCGCGCAGCAGGTAGTATTCGTTGAAAGGTCGGTCATCAGTGATTTGAATTTTGGGGTCGGGGTAGAGCATGCGGGCTATCGACAGTTGCCAGGACAAGACCGAATCAAAATAAGCGGCCAAAGTCGGGTAACGCTTTGCATCCATCCATTCCGTAAGGTCCTGCCGGGCCTTGGGCGGAAGGCGGGCGGCCAGTTCCTCGGCCGTGGCAGGTTCGATCGGTTGCATGGACCCTAAAAAATGGTCGCCCCAACCATGCACTCCGACAAAACAGCGCACATAAGGAAACGAATCGTCCATGGAACGAGCCACGGCTCGCAGGGTGGATTTCGCTTCGCCGGGAAACCAGATTTGCAGGATGCCGCCGGGATTCAGTCGTTCTTTGGCCAAATCGTAAAACTCCCGCGAATAGAGCAGGCTGGAACCCGCCGCTTCAGGCGGCGGCGGCGGATCGACCACAATGACATCGTATTTTTCACGCATGCGTTTGAGATAGCGCCGCCCATCGTCGATGACAATCCGGCCATTGGGATCGGCCAGCACACTGGCAGCGTCGGCATGATAAAAGCCGAACGCATCCACCACGCTCGGCACCAATTCCACCACCGTCGTCCGGACGTCCCAGCTCAGCGCCGAGCGGTAACTGGTTCCCATGCCAAAACAGATGACCAGGGCGGACTCCGGCCGCCCTTTGTGCAAGGCCATCGGTAAATGTACCATGAACTTCGGCTCCGAGACCAGCGCAGTCATTCCGACGCCGTTGACCAGGAGTCTGCGTTTGAAACCTTCGCCAAAGGAAATGACCGAGGCCGCATAATCCCGCCGCACTGCGGTCCGCACTTCGCGCTTTTTGAGCAGACCTTCGAAATCATTGGCGAAGAACAGGCTCCAGACCAGCGCCGCGCCCGCCCCGGCCCCCGCCCCCACTCGTTGCCAGCCAGGCAGGGTTTTGCAGCAAAGATACCCAAGACCCAGCAACGGCAGCCCGAGAATGACCAGGGCGCATCGTTCACTGATGTGCGGCAACAAAAGATACGACGCGCACAGCGGTCCCAGGATGCAACCCACGACGTTGATGCCATAAGCCTTGCCCGCACTCGCAGGATGGCCTGCCGCGTATTGGTCGATCAGGCTCGGTGTCAGATATCCCAAAACGGCGCATATCGGGCAGATGCTGGCCAGCACCAGGGCCACCGCGCTGTTGCTGTCAATATAATTGCCGTCCGCCACGTTCAACTGCGCCGGCAACAGCCGCGGATCGACCGCCAGAATCGGCAAAAAGGCCGTCAGCGGCAGCAGCGCCATCAATTCCCCCAGCGTGAGGCGCGCCCTCTGCCGCAAATGCCGCCGGTAGAGCATCGACCCCAGGAATGTCGCCCCCAGATAGGTGAAGACAATCAGCGCAAAGGAATATACCTGTGTTTTCAGAATGGGGGTGAACGCCCGCGTCCAAACCACCTCCATGGCCATGGCGCTGAACCCTGTCGTGAATAAAATCCAACGGATCAGCCCCCCTCTCCCGGGGCCGGAGGACAGAGCCTCCGGCAGCGTCGCGCCGGGCGCGACTGTTGCCCGCGCGCGTGGCCTCTGGCGCCCCTTCCATCCGATCTCGGCGCTCAGGGCGGCGATGGCGAAGTTCCCACCAGCGGCCAGGGCGAGGGTGTGATGGAAACCCATCGTTTCCACCAGGACAAACGCCGTCACGATTGTTCCCGTCATGGCGCCCAGGACGTTG
>Ga0187851_10005341_pt1 | contig 10276 bp, 6 predicted proteins | sample June2016WEW_6_10_FD_132997 | JGI IMG/M metagenome (GOLD analysis project Ga0187851, IMG submission 132997) | Peatland microbial communities from SPRUCE experiment site at the Marcell Experimental Forest, Minnesota, USA - June2016WEW_6_10 | ecosystem: Environmental > Terrestrial > Soil > Wetlands... | reverse complement strand
GTCCGAAGGGCTTTTGCTCCCGCCGGTCAAATCGCCGATGCGGCCAAGGCCGACCGGCAGGAAGGGGAGCTTTAGTGCCTGAAAACAGGCGGGTTGCGGCGAAAAGGCAGAGCGGCCTTTTTGCTCTGGATGCCAATCATGACGGCAAGATTGACACCACTTTCAACGGCCCGGACTTTGTTTCGGCCAACCACCCGTTTCGATTTTGGGCGAATAATAACTATGATAGATGGGCGACTAATACAGTTGTTGGCTTCTATACGGACATCGAACAGGACGATGTGGCAAGCACTGACCCCGCTGCTGTCTGCGCGTACACTGGCGTCTCCACGCCGGATTACGACTATCGAAACAATTTCGGCCAGCGCATTATTCCCTGCGCGCGAGACTTGGAAGATTTTACGCGATTGTGGATTTGTGGCATCACCACCAACGTGATCGCGGCTCTGCCACATGACGCCTCAATCACCTTGAGTTGGGGGGATGTTGGCAATCCCGATTCCCACAATCCAACAATTGATGTATTCCAAGCCACCGACTCTGATGGGGGCATCGGCTACCTGACCAATGAAGTCGCCGCCAGCCAGCAAATTCAAAGCGCGGCTTCTTACGTTGGACGGCTGGGGCCAGGAAACAGCTTGCCGTTGTATTCGTATCTGGCTCAATACCCCTGGCTGGGCAACCACTTCATCTGGTGCGGTGTGAGCAATGGCACAGGTGCGTTGACTTTGACCATCACGCATGGAACAAACGTGCTGGCGCAAACGAAAACGTACATTCAAATCGTGGATATCAAGCAGATGTATGAACGCTGGACGGTGGGGGATAATTCGACCATCAGTCCTCTTAGCACAGCACAAATCGCCACCAACGATTTACCCAACGGGGTGATATGGCCATTCCAATACGCCAACCCCGGCAACGCAAACACGCCTTACATCTTGCATGTCCACGGTTACAACATGACGGCGTGGCAAAATGATCGGTATGCCGAGACCGAATTTAAGCGCCTTTATTGGCAGGGTTACCAAGGACGGTTCGGCGAGTTCCGCTGGCCGACGACCATTCAAACCTTGACCTATCCACGAGCGTTTGACGACAGTGAATTCAACGCCTGGCTTTCCGCACCGGGCTTGCTGAATTTGTTGACCGGCTTGAATAGTCAATATCCCGGTCATGTTTATCTGACAGCACACAGTCATGGGAATGTGGTGGCGGGAGAGGCTTTAAAAAAGGCGGGAGCGAATCAGGTCGTCAACACCTATATTGCCATGCAAGCCGCAATAGGGTCGTTTGCGTATGACCCGACCACGCCGATTCGCGAGCCACGCTTGGACCCCACAGATTCGTATGACCGTTACGCCGCGTATTGGACGAACGGCGCGCCCTGTTATTTCCATAGCATTGGCGGCGCAGGGACTTTTGTAAACTTCTTCAACACCAATGACTGGGCGTTGACTCAATTGTGGGAACCGGATCAGAACTTGAAGCCAGACGCAGGATACAGCTACCAGTATTTCAACGACCAGTTTTTGAGCGGTTTTACCGCGCTATATTTCCCGCAGGATACCTATACCATCTTCGCCTATTGCGACGAGGCCCGCAGCTATGCGCTCGGCGCGCAAGCGGGTGTAAATGGGGCTTTTCAAGGCACCCAAATTTCACTACCAAGCGTATGGCCTCCCGATTTGTCGGGTAATAATTATGGAAATCACATTTGGCATAGTGCAGAATTCCGCTCTGATTACGCCCAACGTTGGCTTTTTTGGAATCAAGTGCTTGTTCAAATGAAACTGAAATAAATTGTATGAGGCCGCAATTCTTAATTTTCTTTTTGATTATAATATTAGCGACATTGGCCCTTCTGTTTTGGCGGCGGCCAGTCCAATCGTCAACCAGCGTGAGTCAGCCGCAAATACAGGTGCAACCTACCAACGACTCTACGGCTGATACGAATATCGCCAATCAAAATACTCCCATTGCCATGCAGCCAAACGCTGTAGCTCAACCGAATGCGACCTCGGTCACAAATTCGGATGAATTAAGAAGAATGAAGGTGTTGCAACAATTTGTCGAAAAGCACAACGCCGCCGTTCAATTCTTTGGGAAAGTCGTTGACCAAGACAACAATGCTTTGGCTGGTGCGAATATCAAAATATCCATTAACCATCTCATCATGCCGCCTGCTCCATTCATGCCGGAAGTCGGATCAAAGTATATTGATCTCGAAAAAACTTCCGATGCTGAAGGCCGATTTGAAATACACGGTGAGACCGGAAAGGGCATAGGTATCGGAACAATTGTAAAAGATGGTTATGAACTAGAGCCTAACAGGTATGGCTATGGCCCAATCGCCGGTAGTTATGACAATCCAGTGATTTTTAAAATGTGGAGAACGAACATCCACGAACAACTAATAACCGGGGATAAGAGCTTTGAGATAATGCCGGATGGCCAACCCTATTTCATCAATTTGACGGACGGCACCATATCGGAGCACGAAAGCGGCAATTTGAAGGTTTGGATTCGATATACAAATCAAGTCGTCCAAGGACAGCTCTATGATTGGTCGGCAGGGATAGAAGTCATCAACGGTGGACTTTTGGAAGTGCCGCAAACAGCGATTAACAGCGGGTTCCTAGGAGAGCCACCCTTCGCAATGTATTCCGCCCCTCAAGACGGATATATCCCTTCGTTCAGCCAGAAAAGCCAAATCAAAGGCGGACAAAGCGGAGAGATAGGCAACCGCTATTTTTATCTACTCCTAAACAATGGGAAAGAATATGGCAAAATGAGCATCAATTTATTTGCGCCTTATGGAGATCTACATCCTGGTTTGATTCGCCTTTCCTACGCCATCAATCCGTCCGGCTCACGGATTTTACGGTGAATTACATCTGGTGTGGCGTGGCAACGGGCAACGGGCAGTTGACCCTGGCCATCATGGATGCTAACAGCAATGTGCTGGCCAAAACCTCGACTTACATTCAGCTTGTGGACATCAAACAAATGTATGAGCGATGGACAGTTGGCGATGACCCGAGCACTGCGCCCACCAGCACGGCACAGATTGCCACCAACGATTTACCCAGCGGTGTGCTATGGCCATTCCGATACGCGAACCCTGGTAACGCGAATACGCCTTACGTCCTCTATGTGCATGGCTGGAATCTGGAGTATTGGGAAAAGGACCGCTGGGCTGAATCGGCCTTCAAGCGGCTTTACTGGCAGGGATACCAAGGAAGGTTTGGCGTGTTCCGGTGGCCGACTGATAACGGCTTCTCCGGGAAAATCAGCGTGCTTACCGATGCCCGCAACTATGACAATAGTGAGTTTCAAGCTTGGCAATCGGCGCAAGGTTTGTTGAACAAACTGGCCAATCTCAATGCTCAATATTCCGGCCATGTTTATCTCATGGCACACAGCATGGGCAATGTCGTGGCGGGGGAGGCGTTGCGACGGGCGAGCAGCCAGTTGGTCAATGCCTACGTTGCCATGCAAGGCGCGGTTCCGGCGCATTGTTATGACGCCACGACAGCAAATCGCAGCAGCAGCGGCCCGCCGGATTGTTATGCCGCATATTGGACGAATGGCGCACCGTGCTACTTCAACGGCACGGCTGGCGCGGGCAGTTACATCAATTTTTACAATACCAACGATTGGGCATTGAGCTATTGGAATTTGGATCAAGACCCTTTTAAACCCGACAATTCTGGACTGCCATTCCCCGGCTATTATTACACTACGCCTTCCGGCACTCATCCGTCCGGTTTCTACAAAATTATCGGTTCAACCGATTATGACCTGTATTTCCCGGCCAGCACCTACGAAATTTTTGCGTATGCTGACCGGGCTTGGAGCTACGCCCTCGGCGCGCAGGCGCATGTCGGCGGAGCTTTCAAAAAAGGCTCTTCATATCAGGAGGTCGATTTGCCAAGCGTATGGCCAGCAGATACTCACCCTCACTCACCGGGTAATCTTTATACAGCGCATGTGTGGCACAGCGCGCAATTTCGCTCTGACAATATGAGCCGGGCAGTATTTTGGAATACATTGATGGAGCAAATGTTCCCCTAACTATGAAAAGAACAATTATATTCTTGCTGTGCATCACTGCTGTGATTGGTTTCATGCTTTTCTTGCTCCGTAAAACGGAACAAACGCCACAACCTGTGCCAACTGCAGAAATTCATGGAACCAACAGCTTAACGATAAAAAATACCACACAGCAAAACCCTGCCACCGAACAAACGCCACCTTTAGTTATTACACCGAAAGCAAACGAACTCGAATCGACAACTGAGGCTGAAAAAAATGCAAAGGCACGGCAGATGCTTGAAGCGCGAAATAAACCAATAGAACTTTGGGGAAAGGTAGTAGATCAGGATGATGCTCCTTTGCCTGGTGTAAACGTAGAAGCAGAAATTGGCCATTTTGTCTGGCCGCCAGAGCAGGCTCCGAATGGTGTATCTACGAAACAGGAATTATTGACTGACACGGATGGAGAATTCTACGTTCACGACGATTCTGCCACTGGCGTGTATGTAACGTTACAGAAAGACGGTTACGAACAAGAATCACCAAAGGGAAATGGATACGCCTTGGGAACCGGAGGCGGCACCAAGGATAATTCGGTAGTTCTTAAAATGTGGAGCACGAATGTTCTCCAGAAACTAGTCACCGGAGAAAAGCATTTCCATATGACGCCCGATGGACGCCCGTATTTTATCAATTTGTCTTCCGGCGTGATTTCTGAAACGGGAGACGGCGATTTGAAAGTTTGGATTAAATATCCAGCACAAGTTACGCGCGGTCAATTGTATGACTGGTCCTGTGAAATTGAAGTGCCCAACGGCGGGCTTTTGGCGGAAGACGATTTGAACTCTGCCATGTATTCGGCACCAACCGGCGGTTACACGCCAACTTTTCAGCTTCAGCAACAGATTAAAGGTGGTCAAAGCGGTTCGATTGGTGAAAAGCGATTTTATATCAATTTGAACAACGGACAGGAGTATGGTCGAATTACCATCGATTTAATCGCTCCTTACAACGACCAAATTCCCGGCCTGATTCGCCTTTCCTACGCCATCAATCCTTCTGGCTCTCGTATTTTGCGTTAGACTGTTAAAGAAGAGAATATGGAAACTTCAAATAACAATACACATTTTGGGCCGAATAGTCGGCTTCGCGCGTTTCTGAAAACAACACACATTTTGGCTTTTGTTTGTTTGGTGATTTGCTCCGGTTGCGGCACGATTATCGGTAGGTCAGGCGTTGGCGACATGGCTTATGACGTGAAGATTCCACGATATTACCCAGCGACGTTTGTTGATAGCCGGTTGATTGCAGAGTCATCCCCAAATACTTCGGCTGGGGCGCGAGCATTTTGGTGTGTTGGCGGAGTCATTGATTTGCCCATCTCGCTCGTGCTAGACACGCTGCTTTTCCCATACGATGCCTGTAAGTCATCCAAGCAGACATCATCGCCGGTTAGCAAGCCCCCGGAGCCAATTGCCGAAACTGAAATGAACACAAAAGCCCGTAAAATGCTGGAGGCACAGAATAAACCAGTAGAGGTTTGGGGTATGGGAGTCACATGGTTGGTTCTTTCTTCGCAGCGCCAAATGCTGCAAAAGCCAAGTCATGCTTCTCCTGGCCAAGCTGCAAAATCGGACGGACAAGAGAAACAAAAACAGGAAGAAATTGAGATCAAGCAGAAGTATTGATATTATGACCTACCGGCCAGCACGCATACGTCTGGTTGAAATTCTCAGACCTAAATGATTTTCTAAATTTGCAACTAAAATTCGTTTCCCAAAACTCACATGCTGAGGCGGAAAACGCTGCCACACTGATATTTTCCACAGCGTGAAGTTGTACCATACAAATTTCCATCCTTGCCTTGCATCAAAGAAGTGAGAGACGGCCAAGAGCCGCTGCCCTCTGTAAACGAATATAAAATTGTGAGTTTTCCGTTTGGTGTCACCTTAAATATCGTGCCTAGGTTTTGCGCACCGCCTCCCGCAGTGGTTCCATAAAAATTGCCATCATGTCCTAATATAAACGAATTGGGATGCCTGCCGTTCGCACCATTGAACAAAACCAAGGTTGTCAATTTACCGTTCGGGGTGATTTTGAAAACTGTTCCAAAGCCGCTGAAGGGTGGCCAATCATACCCTGCTGGATTCACAACGTTCGTTCCACCGCCGTTCGATGTTATCCCGTATAAATTGCCATCGCCATTCTGGACAATCGAAGAAGGATTTTGGCCATTTGTGCCGTTGAAAACAACCAAGGAAGTCAGCCTTCCGTTTGTCGAAAGTTTGAACACGGTGCCAAATCCCTGGCCTGCAAAATTAGTTTTTACAAAATCATCAAGGCCGGCGCAGTCCGTGCTTCCATAAAAGTTGCCATCCTTCCCTTGTATCAATCCAACATAAGGATTAGCGCCATTCGTTCCATTAAAGAACACCAATGTTTTAAGAGCCCCATTTGTATTTATGCTGAATGCAGTGCCGTAATCAAAAAACCCGCGTCCTGATACGGCAGAGGATGGCACACCTTTTTTACGCGTACCTCCGAATGATGTAGTGCCATAGAGGATGCCAACAGAATTCTGCACCAGTGCAGACACAGGGGCGACGCCGTTTGTGCCACCGAAAGACGCCAGAGTCGTCAGGTTCCCGTTTGTGGTGAATTTGAAAACGGTTCCTTGGCCGGTTGCGCCTCCGCCTGCTGTTGTTCCATAAAAATTTCCATCGATTCCCAGGATTAAACCAGCGCGTGGGTACCCACCGGTGTCATTGGTTTTAATAAATGAGGTGAGGGTGGTAAATTCACCATTCGTTGTGATTCTGAAAATTGTGCCTTGGCCGTAGGCGCTAAAACCCCAATTCCCACCTGATGTTGCCGTTGTCTCTCTTGTTGTGCCGTAAAAAAAGCCATCTGGCGCTTGCAACAATCGGCCTTCGGGTTCGATACCATTTGTGCCGCTGAACGAAAATAAGTTGGTAAATGTAACCCCGCCGCGTGCAGAAACCACAGATACCCATATCGCTAAGATGCCCGCTATACCAAAAACATTTATTCTTGAACGCACAACTATAAGTTTCCAGCAAAAATCGCTCTTTGACAATTGGAATTTTTGCACCTGTAAACGTGGCGCATGACCAAGTGACAGCAATTTTGTTGGCGGCAGTTCTGACCGCCTATTATAGATCATTAAAAGCTGGAAAAATAACTGCGAATTATTAGAATTCTAATTATGAGAAACTCAGTGGGGCGGGGCCACCCAAGTCAAAGAAGATTGACGTCATCCCGGCCTGATTACTTGAGGCTTTTGCTCTGCGTTAGCGTGCTGATGGCAAGGCTGACATCGGCAAACGCTACGCCAATACTCGATACTGGAAACCCGGTTGGTTTCTTTACCAATGCTGCCTCCCGTTTGCTGTCGTCGGAGTTGAATCTCGAATTGACGCGAATTCAGATTTACCCGACAAATCAGTACACGCCCGCTGTTCACCGACTGCTTCAAGTTGCGGCCAATGTTTTCGATACCACTTCAACTAATTTTTATCCGTCAGTCTTCCGCCCAACGTTTTGGGTTACTAACGAGAATGGCTATACTAATGTTTACATTAACGGCTACCAGCAGGTGGTGTTAAATAATTCGTATAATCCCATAACCAGCGATCCGCAACTGGCTTTGCCGCTGGATGTCACGAGCCTGCTTCCTGGGTTCAATTATCCATTCGGAGTAAATGTCTATGGCGTGCCGTGGATCATCGGCGCGAAGAAGGGTTTCCCGAATTTTAATAAGTTTGGAATGCAGAATGTCGTACAAATCACGCGCAAATTGCAAATCGCCCGCTCAAAGATACCCACAACATCGGTGTCAGACTTCCTCTATACCAATCAAATGTATGTCTTCAACATCAGCAACTTGATTGGCATAAACTGTTGGAATTCTTACAGCAACTCGTATCCCAATCCGGTGCAAATTGTAGTTAATGACAACCTTTCAATGATGTTGACCAGTGATGCTGGGGTGCCGACCGTCATGACGAACTATTCGTTCTCCGTGAACACGACCTTGAATTCCTCCTGGCCGGGTTCGGCATGGAATCCGGTTGTGCATAATGGTTTTCCATCCGCAAATTCTTTCATCGTTCCACTCAACAACACGGTCGTGTTTTTGACGAACAGTGCCTTTTATACCGGGACCACGCCGCCGGGGTTGAGAGGGTTCTATCCCTTAGCAGATAACTTGGGTTGGGAAACGAATAAACATGATTTCACCTTTCCACAATTTGGCTTGCTGACAACGAATCACTTGCAGGTGTTCATGCTCGATGGCAATAACGTCATTGATTATGTGCAATTCGTTGGGCCGGAGAGCAGCCGCAATTTGAATGCGGAATTTCAAACCAACGGTCAAACTTCCGGATATGGCGACCTGTGGAGCACAAATCTGAATGCGAATGGCATGCCTTGGGGAATCATGAGCCAGATTGATATATCGGATGGCAATGTGCCGTTGGATATGACCTATTGGAACAATGTGGCAGCGCCGGATGAAATAAGTGGGTTCAGAGAGTTTATGGGATATAGCCCGGCAAACAATGGCAGCAGCATAGCCCAGGCTTACGCGACAAATTATATCGTGCAAGTCCCTTACAGCCCCACAGTTACCGCTTATGAATACATTTCCTGGCAGGCAAACGATCCGTTGGTGCATTATCTAGCCAGTGGTTTGAACTTTCAGGGCACGGAGAATGGCGGCCCCACGACCGGCATAAATGTTACAACCCAAATTGTGCCTTTGCCCAGGCCGAGTTTCAACCTGGTGAATGACCGTTACCAGCCGTGGGGTAGGAGCAGCCAGATGGCGAACATTGCAAATGTGGATCCCAATCCGGCAAACTTGGCATTCAAAGACCCGTTGGTGCGCGGGTCGGATTATTGGAACTTTCCCACGAATGAATCATCATTTGGCGATTGGCTCGGCCAAATCCATCGCGGCACGCCGTGGCAGACAATTTATCTCAAGGCGTCGAATATTCTGAATGAGATCCAAACGATTGGCGGTTCTGCCTACCCTATTGGAACGAACACTTGGATAAATTGGACGGGAGATTTGGATGCAACGGATGCCTCAGCAATGGCACCTGTGCGGGACTGGCAAATGGCAAGCCTGCTGGCGTCCATGTTGAATACCAACGACCTTCAGTCTCTTTTTTCCGTTAATAATTCAAACCCAAATGCCTGGCTGGTTTTGCTCGATGGTCTGACAGCGTTAACCAACGACCTTCCTGATTCTTTTGGATTAAGTCTTGGAGTCTTTCCACCCCAATTTGGCACGCTTGTCATGTCATCGAATTCCCCCCAAGTATCGGCTATGGTCAACGCCATTCAATCAGCACGGACAGGCCAGCCGGGACAGTTCTTCCGCGATGTTGGAGATATTCTGGTAATACCACAATTGACCGAACAATCACCATTCCTGAACTGGAATGATGGCGTCCAATCCTCGAACGGGATCAGTGATGAAGCATACGAAATAATTCCCAGCCAACTATTGTCATTGTTGCGTGCTGATTCCATCGGCTCGATTGCACCGGTGAATAACCAAGCAGTTGTGCAGTTTACTGGTTATGATGGCCATATGTACGCAGTTCAGGCTTCTTCGGACCTCAAAAATTGGACCAGCATTAGCACCAACTCACCCATTAACGGAACATTCAGCTTCACGATTACTGCGCCGGGCAACACCGGTTTGCAATTCTACAGGTCGGTGCTGTTACAATAACAGTGGATTGATCCCGCACCATTTTATAGTGGGCATTTCATCCTTTGCCGACCGGTTCGATTTTGATGGCAGCGACAAAAGGCTTGTTGCGGTCGAGGTCGCTGTAGCGTTTTGGGAGGGTGCAAATGGCGGTGAGTTTATTTTCACGCAGATAATCGGCAACGCGACCGAGCCGCCACCCCAGGACGACCACGTCGGCGGTGGAGAAGGCAAAAGCCAGTTTGTCCGGCGGCGCGTCCTTGGCGTCGTCGGCCCCGGGGTTGGATTCGAGGGTGTATTCAATCAACTGGCTGGTGTGGAAACCGCGCCGCCGCCCCTCGAAATGGAACTCGATGCTGAAGCAATGCATTTCGGTGGGCAGGAAACAATCGTCTTTTAGGAAGTTCATGGACATAGGTTGGTTGAGGTTGATGGTTGATGGATGAGAAATTAAAAGCCGATGCCATGGGAATGAGAATGGCCGGTGTC
>Ga0187851_10005338_pt1 | contig 10278 bp, 9 predicted proteins | sample June2016WEW_6_10_FD_132997 | JGI IMG/M metagenome (GOLD analysis project Ga0187851, IMG submission 132997) | Peatland microbial communities from SPRUCE experiment site at the Marcell Experimental Forest, Minnesota, USA - June2016WEW_6_10 | ecosystem: Environmental > Terrestrial > Soil > Wetlands... | reverse complement strand
GCGAAGACGACGGAAACCCCTCCCGCTTATAAAGAATCTCCGGCGAATCCCGCCGCGAAACCGCCGGCGCAAGCCGCCAGCGAGCAGTCCGACCCTACGCTCGGCGGCCTGGGCAACTGGACCGTGGCCCAGCCCCAGGATGCCGTGCTGCGCGGCAAATGGTGGGAGCTGTATAACGAGCCCGAATTGAATTCGCTCGAAGAGCAGCTCAACATCAATAACCAGACCATCAAACAGTTTTTTGAGAACTTCCTCGCGGCGCGCGCGCTGGTGAGAGAGGCACGGAGCCAGTTCTTTCCCACGGTCACCGTCGGACCTTCGCTGTCATATTCACAAACGCCCTCCAGTTTACGCGGCGCCTCGACGACTTCGACGACGGGCGCTCCGACCGGTTCCGTGGGTGGCAGCGGGTCCAGCTCGACCACAAGCGGCAATCCGGTAAACACGTTCCTCGAACTTCCCGTGAGCGCCTCCTGGGAACCGGATCTCTGGGGGAAGATCCGCAACACGGTGCGCCAGGAACAGTACTCGGCCCAACTCAGCGCCGCCGATCTTGAGAACGAGCGCCTCACCGAACAGGCCAGCCTCGCCGCGTACTTCTTCGAGTTGCGCGGACAGGATGCGCTCCAGGAGATCCTCGATGCGACGGTGGCGGCCGACCAGAAAGCGCTGGACATCACAAAGTCGATGTACGACGCGGGAACCACGGATGAGATTTCTGTCGTCCAGGCAGAGAACACTTTGCAAACCGCGCAATCGCAGGCCACCAATCTCGGCATTGCACGCGCACAGTACGAACACGCGATCGCCACTCTGATCGGGAAGGCCGCCTCGGATTTCTCAATCCCGGTTCGTCCGCTGCTCACAACTCCGCCGGTCATTCCGGTGGGTCTGCCGTCGCAGCTTCTGGAGCGCCGTCCGGACATTGCCGGCGCGGAACGAACCATGGCGGCTGCCAACGCGCAGATCGGCATCGCCTACGCCGCGTATTATCCGACCCTGAATCTCTCCGCGAGCGCAGGCTTCGAAAGCTCGTCATGGAAGCACATCTTCGACTGGGCCAGCCGGTTCTGGTCCGTCGGCCCCTCGGTATCGGAGACGGTTTACGACGGCGGCCTGCGCCGGGCCGTGGTGAACCAGTACATCGCCACCTACAATGCCGATCTGGCGTCATACCGGCAGACCGTTCTGAACGCCTTCCAGCAGGTGGAAGATTCTCTGGCCGCTCTTCGCATTCTGACGCAACAGATTCAGCAAGAGCGCCAGGCGGTGGAATCGGCCAGGCAAGCTCTCGACCTGGAGACGAAGCGCTATCAGAACGGCATCGACCCGTATATCGACGTGGTTACCGAACAGAATAATCTGCTGAGCGCTCAGCAGGTGCTGGCCGAAATCGAGATACAGCGCGCCACTGAATCGGTAGCGCTCATCGAAGCGCTCGGCGGAGGCTGGGATCGTTCACAACTGCCCACGCCGCAGCAAGTGACCGCGAAGCCGGCGAAGGACGCAACTGCTATCCAGCGGTAGGGCGTGTGCCTGGTCACTGCCAGCGCGTTTTGTGGTGCGCCAGCCACCAGCAGGGAGGGTTCCAGGCCGACGCCGCATATTGCGGAAACAACGTCTGCGAGCAGCTTTCGTTCGCAGTCCCCAGGTAATCGAATTCAACTTTCTCGCCTTTGAGCGGCGTCTTCAGGAAGCTATCGACGGTGACGCTGCCCATCCCGCTTCCCAACATCAGCCTTACTTGAAAGACAGCGAGGTCGCTGACGTACAGGATCGCCAGACCGAACAGAAGGTACTTCCCGGTTCGTCCAGTTTTCCGCCAGAATGAGCGTCGCATCGCGTCCTGTGCGTCGAGCCGGAAAACGCTCGACTTCTCTATCTTTACAAAAGCGGCAGCGCTCCGGAGTACGGTTTCGGGGCTCGTAGCATCAAAGCATTATTGACCTGCTTCCGGCTCCGTGCGATGCTTCCGTACATCTGCTTCTTGAGTTCACTTTCACAAAGGGGGAGTTGGATCCGTTTCATGTCCAGGAGCGCCGGGATACGCTTGATCCGCGGGCCATCTGACCCTGTGTCCTATGCCCGGCGAACCCTCCTTCACTGCTGACGTGACCGTGATCGGCGGCGGAATGGCCGGCATGGCAGCGTCGATGCATCTCGCGAAGGCGGGCCTGCGGGTCACCTGCATGGAACCTGAGTCGAGTGGGCGCCAGCCAGTTGGCGAGTCCCTGGATTGGGCTACTCCGGACCTGCTGGGAGCTGTGGGCTTCTCCCGCGACTACTTACTGACTTCACATATCTCCACGTACAAGCGCCACGTCACCCTGCAAACGAGCGATGGGACGTCCGTGGAATACGCGGTGTCCCCCTGGTTGGCGGATGCGCCGTACCGCGTCGAGTTGAACACCCTGCACGCGGATCGATTGACGTTGGACCGTGAGCTTCGCGAACGGGTGGCCAGTCTTGGAGTCAACGCGGTTCAGGATCGGGTGGTCTCGGTGGAACGGGATGGCCGTCGAATCACCGCGGTTCGCTCTGCGAGCGGCGGCCGTTATTTGTCGCGCTGGTATGTGGATGCTTCCGGGGGCGGGACGAGTCTTCTGGCTCGGGAGTTCCGGCTCCCTTTCCATCAATACGGGCCGCGCAAGGTTGCCATGTGGTCCTATTTCACAGTGGGAACGCCGAGCGAAGGCACCACGATTTACAGCGAAGCCACTCCCGGCAAATACCTCGAATGGATCTGGGAGATTCCGATTAGTGCGAGCACGGTAAGCGTGGGATGCGTGGCCCCCGGCGAATCGGTGAAACGCGAGCGCGCCCAGGGCCTGACTGTGGAGGACATCTTCAGACGTCAACTCGCGAAGTTCCCGCGCTTTGAGCCCCTGCTCGCGGAGACGCCGGGCGCGGTTCACGTAACGTCGTTCCAGTGTCGCAGCTACAAGGGCGTGACTGGACCGAATTGGATGATTGTGGGAGAAGCGGCGTCGTTGGTGGATCCTGTTACCTCCAACGGCGTCAGCGCCGCGCTGCGGCATGCGGAAGATGCCTCGATGTTGATCGTGGCCGCGCGAAACCGGGGGGCGTTGTCGCGCTGGGGGCGGGGGCTGTATAGTCTGCGGGTACTGCAGATGGGGCGCTTCTTTAATAGCGGAATCGAAAAGCTGGTTTATGACTGGCCGTTGCGGGATCGTCTGGGGCTGGCGCGCGCGGCGGACATCTACACCGCAGCCGCATGGAGCATTAACACTCTGTATTCGCGTTTCCGCCCACGAAGAACGGTAGGGACTCTGGCTTTCACCTCGTTGTTGAGCTTGTTACGGATGTGTGCATGGGTCATGCGCAGGATGCAAGGTTCGATGAGACCCGGCTACCAGGAAGACTAAGTATGTACCTTTTATCGCGCGGGTCCGGCCATCCCATTTTGTTCATCCACGGAATACCCACCAGCAACCGGATCTGGAGCGGAGTGATCGACCGGTTGGCCGGCAGCTACAATTGCCTGGCGGTCGATTTGCCCGGACTGGGGCGGAGTCCGAGGGCCACGCACCGGCTTGGGGAATTGCAGGTGCTGGCCGATCACATTGAGGAACTGCGGATTCAGCACAACATCGACAAATGGCACGTGGTGGGTCACGATGCCGGCAGCGCGATCGCCGTGCAGTATTCGCATCGGTTTCCCGATCGCGTTGGACGCCTCGCGCTGCTGTCGCCGGCGCTGTTTCCGGACCTGAAGCCGTTCTATTTATTTCGGCTGCTAAGGATACCGTGGATTGGCGAGATGCTTGCTCCTCTGGTGAACCTGGCCTTCTGGCGGATCGCCATGCGCGGCGCGGTGGAGGGGCAAACGAAGGAGCTGGATGGCGTCCTTGAGGACTTTCGGGCGCCTTTCTGCGGCGTCCGAGGGGCCTGGCATTTAATGTCGCTTCTGAGGTGGGGCAATCCAGCCCAGGTGCTGGCCGCCGTGCCTGGCTATCTGCCACAGCTTTCCATGCCGACCGTCGTTTTTCAAGGCTCGCGCGATCGTGCGGTGCCGCACTCTTTCGCGATGCGAGCCTCCGCGCTGATCCCTAATTGCAGGATGGTCACGGTGGAATCCGGACACTTCATCCCGCTGAACAACCCGGAATGCGTTGCCTCGGAACTGCGGCGATTCTTCGACCCGGAGTCCGTCTGCAACGTCCACGCGAGAATTGGTGGACGGCGCGGGATTCGAACCCGCGACCCCGGCGTTGCGAACGCCGTGCTCTCCCAGCTGAGCTAGCCGCCCACGCGCGTGTACGGTTATCAGTTTACCGCAGGCCGTCACGAGCCCCTGGTTACTCGGGCGCGGCGATGAAAATCGCGCCGTCTTCCACTGTCAAACCGACACCGGCGGCTTGCGCCGCTTCCTGCAGAGCCGCTTCAAGCATGAGCACCGGGTCAGGGCTTACCGCCAGGCGGCGCATGAGACCCTCGCCTTTTTGTGCGCCAACCGAGAAGAGAATCTTCAATCCGCGGCGCTTGCACCTGACTGCGGTTCCGTCTTCCAACTTCTTATTCATCGGTTTGATCCACGCATCAACGTAATGGACTCCGATGCCCGATTTATCATCCGTAAATTGGGGAAGCTTCTCAGCCGCAGCCGCATTCACGTCACACAGTCGCGTTTTCATGCTGGGTCCTGGTGAATTCGTCCATCTCCTTGCGGAATGCGCGGATGTGATCCGGGGTACTGCCACAACATGCGCCAACGATGTTCGCGCCCGCTGTGAGCAACGGCTTCACTCCTGTCGACATCTGCGCGGGCATCTCATCGTAAATCACCTTCATGTCCACAAGCTTCGGCAAGCCTGCGTTGGGTTGAGCCATCAGCGGCAAACCAGTAACCTTGCGATATCGCGCCACAGCCTCGCGCGCGCGTTCCATATCCATCCCCGTGCCGCAGTTGAGCGCAATAATATGTGCGCCAAGCTCTTCCATCACCTCGGCGGCACGCTCTGGATCGACGCCCATCATGGTGCGGAAAGTTGAGCCGTCAAGAGTGACATCATACGCCATCGAACCAATGATGCACTCCGCTCCAACCTCTTTCGCCGCGAGAATGCCGAGCCGCAGTTCCTCCAGTGAGGTCTGTGTTTCGATGATGATTGCATCTGCGCCCGCATCCACCAGAGCCTTCGCCTGCTCGCGAAAGGCGAAGCCAACATCGGCCTCCGAAAAATCGCCATATGGTTCCAGAAGACCACCGAAAGGTCCGATATCTCCGATAACATACCCGGACCGTCCATTAAAAGCCTCACGGGCAATGTGCACGGCGGCCGTATTGAGTTCGATCACTTTATCTGCATTTGAGTGACGATTCAACATAATGCGTGAGCCGCCAAAGGTGTTTGTTAGTATGCAATCCGATCCGGCTTCGGCGTAACGGCGCTGGATGGCGAGCACCTTCTCGGGATGGTTCAGGTTCCATGCTTCTCCGCAATTGCCCTGCTCCAGCCCGGCGATCATCAATTGCGTGCCCATGGCGCCGTCGCCGAGCAACGGTCCCTGTTTGAGTGCGTCCTGTAATCGCGTCCTCACGATGACTGATCCGGTGACTGCATGCGGGCCAGAGCGTAGTGCACCGTTTCCAGCACCAATCCCCACTTATGTTCGCGGCTCTCGGGGTCGCAATAACAGCCGGCGGGGGAAGAAGACCGTGTCCATGCAAGCACTTCATTCAGTGGCCGCCCCAGCAGCGGTTTCTCGCCCGCGATCTCGAGCAGCAGACCAGAGCCTTCGCGGATGAACTCGCACATATAGGTGTGACCGCGGTCACCGGGAGCCGGAGCACATCGTTGGTCGCGGATGGGAAACCCCGCCTCTCTTGGTCCCAGCGAAATGTTGTAATGAAACGCCAGCGGGCGGCCCATATTTGTGCAGGTGGTGCCGTCGTAGCGAAATAATGCGTCGATGCCTCCGTCTTCACGCGGATGCAACGACAGCCTTTCTTCTGCCCAGCGCTTCAGCGCCTTCGAATTCACGGCGTATTTGGCGTCCCCGTTAAGCGACGTAACATCCAGTGGTCGCAGGTGAGCCGCACGCCGGTACTGGCAACCGCCGAGAGAACAATTCTCACATGGAACAAGCTCAGTGAGACGGCGAAGACGCTCCGTATGGCGTGTCACGCCGAATGCGGCGAGGAGGGATTTCTTCGGACGCAGCGCCCCTGAATCGAGTGCGTTGATCGACGAAGGCAGACTTCCGTGCCGAGTTAGTAACTCAAGAAAGCGCGGCTGCTCAAGAATGTCCCACTCCGGATAACCGGGACTGTAATGAGGCAACACCGCCATGCCCTGACTTTCAGCCCATTCGCAAAGGCGCGATCCCGCCAGCATCGTAAGGCGCTCCACTACCGCGGACCCGAAAGCTTCCAGAAAGAAATATTCGTCGGGACACCCGGCGTCCCAACGCTTGCCGGCCTCCGCTTCGAGTTCAGGACCAGCACTTACCGCAGCCACGATCAGGCTGTGCGCTTCCGCTTTCTCCAACGTCTGGCGCAGGCGCGAACTCGCGAACTCGGCGTCCTCAATCCGGATCGCGGCGTCGTCGAGTTCGAAAGATTCGGCCTCTCGCGCATAAAGCCACGGCCGGCCGTTCTGTGCATACCAGTCTCTGGCCCAATCGTCCAACTCCCGAGCGCGGCCTTCAAGAACCCAGCCCTGCGGATAGCCCAGAAGGCGAATGTACTCGGCCGGTTCAACGTGAACAACGGGAGAAGTATCCGTGATCTCCATCATCCGGACGCCCCGCAATTAGACTCAAGTGGCTTGAATTGACAACCATCCACGAAGAACTCAAAGAACTCCGGATGTGTTTCGAGGCGGCAATGTTCGACTCGCCGGACCAGCTCTTCCAACTCCCTGCGCCGCGATACGCTTAGCAGCGCTATGCATGCTCCTTCGATTGCGGCGTTGCCGACCTGCACCACTTTCGACGGACCAAGGTTGGGAATAAGGCCGATACGGCGTGCGGGTTCCACCTTCAGGTGGCGGCCAAAGCCACCAGCAAGGTAAAACACATCGATGTCGTCGAAATCGACGCCGTAGTTATGGAAGACCACTCGCAGGCCAGCCACGTTGGCGCCTTTCGCCTGCGCGAGCTCGCTAACATCCCGTTCACAAAAGAAGATGCCGCGCCCGGCATCGATCGCGATTCGGCTGGCGTCGTCCTCGAAGCGCCCCATACCGTTCATTCGTCCGGTGCGAAGCAGCTCGCTCATCAGATCGACCAGACCTGACCCGCAAATCCCCTCCGGAGGAACATCGCCGATGACACCGACTTCAAAGGAGCCGTCATCTCGGATGGTCACGTCTTCAATCGCGCCATCAAGAGCGGGCATGCCGCAGGCGATCGCGCCGCCCTCGAATGCCGGTCCCGCCGGGCAGGATGCTGCAAGAATCCGGTGACGATTACCAACAATCAGCTCGGTGTTCGTCCCAATGTCCATCACGGCGATAAGGCGCTCTTCGCGCGCGATGTTCACGGCTAACATGCAGGCAGCGGCGTCTGCTCCGACGTGGCCGCTTATGACCGGCCCGCCGTAAACGCGCGCTTTGGGATGTATGGGCAGCAGAGAACGCCGGCCCGTGCAGGTCAGGCTGGTGCCGGTCCGCTTCCCCTCGGCCATCTCAATCTCGGTAATCGAACGATACGGACTCTGCCCAATCGAGTACACGCTTTGCCGGAAAAAGATATCGCGCATAGTGGAGTTACCCACCACCACCATTTCGTAGATGGACTTTGGATCCACCGGGAATTCTTCGATCGCGTGACTCACATAGCCGGCCAGCGTTCTCATCAGCAGCCTGCCGTGATGAGTGGTGTCGTAATGGATCCGTGCCATCACATCCGACCCGCCGAACCGCTGTGGATTTTCAAACGATGCATCCGCGATCAGCTCGCCGGTTTCGAGATCGAGCAGCCGAAGAACAATCGTGGTTGTTCCAAGGTCCATGGCAAGGCCGTGAATTGGACCGGACGAGCGATCCACTTCGACGCCGTCAATCAACACTCGACTCCCATCGCGAGTAACCGCCGGGTCGAGTTGAATCTGTTGCTGAGGCAGCCCGAAAGCGCGCCGTTCGATGTGCATGTGGCCGCGCCGCATGGTGTGGCATCGAATATTGCCGGTATCGCACTCCATGAAACTCTGGCACGAAAGGCGGTAGGCGCCGGTCAGATGACGCTCCGATGGGGTCCGTTTCGAGAGGCACTCCATCCCGTCCACAACTTCCACCAGGCACTCGCGGCACTTTCCTTGCTTCTGGCATGAAGTGGGCACTCGCACACCGAGGCGCTCGGCGTGGTCGAAAAGAGACAAGCCAGGCATCGCTTCCGACGGTTGGCCGTTGATGGTGAGTGTTGCCGCCACGAGATTGGGTGCTACCAGTCAGCCCTGGATTCGAACTCCGCGATTAGGGCTTCGGCGACTTCACGCGCGGATCCATCGCGATCCTCTCCATCGCTCCAATGCCATTGGGCCAGGTAGTCTTCTGATCCGTGCAATCCGCGTTGCTGAGCGAGACGATCCACGCGTTCCATGAATCGGGCCGGCAGCGGGAGAGTAACTTCCTCCTCGTCATCCTCAGCTTTGATTTGCGTCGGCACTTCCTGCCAATAAAGAATCTTGTAAGTGGCCATTGGAGCTACTTCGCCGCCGCGAGGCGCAGAAACAGATCGACAGCGGCCGATGCATTCGCGCCATAACCGTCCGCGCCAATTTCGTCCGCAAACATCTGACTAATCGGCGCGCCACCGATGGCCATCTTAATGTCACTCTTACCCGCAGCCTGAAAACCATCAATTACAGTTTTCATGTACGTCATGGTGGTGGTCAGCAAGGCGCTCATCCCGATGATTGTCGGATGGCATTTTTCGGCCGCAGCCATGAACTTATCCACACTCTGATCTACTCCGATGTCATGTACTTCGAAACCCGCACCCTCGGCCATCATCAGCACCAGGTTCTTGCCGATATCGTGAAGATCGCCCCGAACGGTGCCCATCAACAATATGCCCGCCGGTTTGCTCCCGCCGTCCCTCGCGCTCAGCAACGGCTTGAGCACGGCCATGCCCGCCTTCATCGCCCGCGCCGCGATCAATACTTCGGGCACATAGAGCACATTGTGCTTGAAGTCCTCACCCACTACGCTCATGCCCGCGATCAGTCCGTCAGTCAGCACTTCCTGAACCGGCCGGCCTTCGGCAAGGGCGTCACGAGTCATCTGCTCCACTTCGTTCGCCTTGCCCTCGTACAGGCACTGGTTCATTAGCGCGTAATCAACCATTGCCATTCGCCCGCTTATCGTTAAACTCGCCGAGCGCCTCCAGCATGGCGAGGATGTTCTCGCGCGGCATTCCAGGGCTGGTACCGCCGCCCACCGAGAGAATGATGCCTTCTCCGCCCGATCCCTCCAGAACCTCCAGGGTCTCGTCCTTCACTTCATCGGGCGTGCCGCGTACACCAACCTCAAGCGGGTTCACGTTCCCCATGAGACACATGCGATCGCCAACGCGCCGCTTCACCTCGGTAATATGTTTCTGCTTGCCCCAGTTAAGAACGTTGAAGCCAGCGTCGGGAAGGTGATCCAGACAAGCATCCACTTCTGCGTCGTTGTGATAAACCTTCACCCAGTCGTTCGGAAACGCGTCGCAGATGCGCTTCAAATAAGGATGTGCAAACTCCAGGTAGTGTTCCTCGTTGATGAATCCAACAATATCGTCGAGGATAAAGATGCTCTCCACGGTGTCGCCCATCACCTTGTGCTGTGCTTTAAGCCAGTCGATAATCACGCGCGTGCAAAGATCGATGAGCCGGTGCGCCCCCTTGGGATCTTCAACCAGGTCGATCATGAAATGCGTGGTGCCTCGCACAAAGCCCGCAGTACATAATGGCCCACGCGACGTAATCATGGGAAGAATGTAGCCGTGATCGAGAATCCGCTGCCTCTCCATGCCGATTCGATGCAGCGTCATGGCGGCGAAGGCGTCCGCGTCCACTTCGTACTCCGGGAAGTTATCAATGTCCTCAAGCCTGTAGAGCGTGTGATATTCGCTTGGGGTGTTATCCTGCCAAAATTTAATCTTGGCGCCAAGCACCGAGGGCTCCGCCGCCATGCCGTACTCCATCCACCAGGACGGAACGAAGATGATATCGGGAAACTCGCGCATGATCCGCAGGTTCGATTCGAACCACAGATCGCGGTCCAGATAGTAGTCCATGTGTTTGATTCCCAGGTATCCGGGAATCCATGG
>Ga0187851_10005336_pt1 | contig 10279 bp, 3 predicted proteins | sample June2016WEW_6_10_FD_132997 | JGI IMG/M metagenome (GOLD analysis project Ga0187851, IMG submission 132997) | Peatland microbial communities from SPRUCE experiment site at the Marcell Experimental Forest, Minnesota, USA - June2016WEW_6_10 | ecosystem: Environmental > Terrestrial > Soil > Wetlands... | reverse complement strand
TGGCTGGACGCCCACGAGTGCCGAGGTGGGCCCGGTGGGGATGTATGCGGTGGCGGGGGTAGGCGTGGGGAATAATTCCATCGGGAACCGGTCCGACATCTGGACGGGTACGGTGACGGGGGCCGCTGCGGGCACGGCCGCCGAGCCGACTGCGGTGGCCAACGCGGCCAACGCCAACCTGGACACCATTGTGCAGGTGAACCAGGTGGCGGAGGGGAGTTACATCACCATATACGGAGATCTATTGGCCGATCCGCCTACCGGCAATCCGTACCCGTTCCCCACGGAGGATCAGGGGAGCACGGTGCTGTTGGGCGGAGTGCCGCTGCTGCTGGAATACGTCAGTCCGACGCAAGTGAATGCGCTGGTTCCGACCACGGCGGGGTTGCCGCTGAATGCTCCGCTGCCGCTGAAGATACAGCGTGACGCCACGCTGTCGGTGCAGGACTTGCAGGTATCGGTGACCACGGTGCAGCCAGCCATTTTCATCGTGGATCAGAATAGCCAGGGCGCCGTGCTGATCGCGGGCACGTCAGACATCGTCGCACCCGTGGGCAATTGGCCGGGATCGCGGCCTGCCCAGGCAGGAGTTGACTACATAGAGATCTTCTGCAACGGGCTGGGGCCGGTGACCAATCCGCCCGTGGACGGGCAGCCGGCGGTCGCCAATCCGCTGTCGTGGACCGTGACCATCCCTCAAGTCACGATAGGAGGAATGACCGTTCCGGCGGCATTCTCGGGACTGTCGCCGGGATTGGTTGCGCTGTATCAGGTGAATGTGCAGATTCCGGCGGGGAGTCAGACCGGCAATGCGGTCCCAGTCACGATTCAAATAGGGGATGCGTCGTCCAACACAGCTTATATAGCGGTGCAGTAGGGAGGCCGGCGGTAGTGATTCAGTCTGCTCTTCGGTGGTAGTTTGGCGTATTGAATGGCCGGTTGCTGGGCTAGGAAATGGAAATCCTGGTCGAGGAGAAATGTCATGCTGGTATCAAATAGGTTCGCGTTGTCCCTGGCCGCTGTGCTTTTGGGGCTAATGCTTGTCCTGCGGGCCGCCCTGGCTGGGCCAACGGCTGTCCCGTCGAGCGCGGGTGGCAATTCGACCGACGCCGCGGCAACGCCAGTGACCAAGTCATTCACCCCGGCGACTAGCGCCGGCGGTATCACCTGGTATCTGGATGGTGTGACCCTCTCGGGCGGCGGTTCCCTCACGGGAAGCATCACTTATGATAGCGATGCTAACGTCCTGGTATCTTGGTCTATTACGAGTTCCCCTGGGGCCCCGGCGATATCGTGCCCCGCGAACGGGTGCGTTTGGACGTCTGCTACCGATGCAAACACGGTGTTTGGGATCGGCGTGGTAGCCGACACTTCCACTTTCACTTCGTTTGCGTTGGGGACGATCGATGGTGAAAGCTTACTGATCGCATTGGCGGGTCAGTTAACAGACGCGGGCGGTACGGTGCCGATGGTAGGACTTTCGCCCGGCGGGTGCCACGAAGGGAACCCGGCCTCTCCTGGGTGTGTGTTAAACGGCAATGGCCCGACGGGGGCCGACATCGCCGGGTCGCTCACGACAGTTCCACCAAGCGGAACTCTTCAGATCAGTACCACCAGTCTCCCGAACGCCACGACCGGCACACCGTACAGCACGACGCTAGCGGCTTCAGGAGGAAGCGGTACCGGCTATACCTGGACGCTTTCGTCGGGGTCGCTGCCTGCCGGCTTTACGCTAAGTTCCGCCGGTATCTTGAGTTCGACGGGAAGCCCGGCAGCCCCGTCGAACTCTTATGGCTTCACCGTGCAGGTCATGGACTCTGCCAGCAATACGGCAACGCAGCCGCTTACTCTCAATGTCGCGCCGCCCTCGCCCATCGTCACCAGCCTTGCTCCCTCTTCAGCCTTCACCGGACAAGCACTTACGCTAACCGTCAATGGGTCGGGCTTTGTCTCCGGCGCGACGGTCGAGTGGAACGGCTCTCCGTTGGTCACCAGTTATGTCAATGGAAACGAATTGACTGCTGTGGTGCCAGCCAGCCTGACCGCCGCGCCCGGCAGCGCAGGCGTGACGGTGGTGAACCCCGGTGGATCGGGCTCCAACGTGGCAACGTTTACGATCAGTCCGCCCCCTCCGAGCATTAGCGGTTTAAGCCCCAGTTCGGCGCTGGCAGGGGGGCCGGGGTTCACGCTGACGGTCAACGGGTCGGGCTTTGTCTCCGGCGCGACGGTGTGGTTGAACGGCTCTCCTTTGGTTACCGTCTACGTCAATGCAAGCCAGTTGACGGCTGCCGTTTCAGCCAGCCAAATTGCCGCGCCCGGTAGCGCTAGCGTGACGGTGGTGAACCCTGGCGGATCGGGTTCCAACACGGCCACGCTTACGATCAATGCGCCCACTCCGCGCATTGGCGCCTTGAGTCCCAACTCGGCGATGGCTGGAGGCCCGTCCTTCACGCTAGCGGTCAACGGGTCGGGCTTCCTCTCCGGCGCGACGGTGCAGTGGAACGGCTCTCCGTTGGCTACCAGTTATGTCAATGGAAACCAGTTAACGGCAACAGTCCCGCCTACCCTGATTGCCGCTCCCGGCAGCGCCAGCGTGACGGTGGTGAACCCTGGCGGGTTGGTCTCCAACACGGCAACTTTAACCGTAGCGCCCAACGCAATCTTCGCCACTCCGCAGTTGCTCAACTTTACTTATCAAGAAGGGGGCGGCATCCCCAATCCGCAAACCCTTTCCGTGTTCAGCAACGGGGCTGCCGTCAAGTATGCGGTAACAGCCTCGGCTAATTGGTTGAAGGCGGTGGCCGGTACCGGCCAAACACCCGATAACGTGACGGTCACTCTGCAGAATCTCTCTGGCCTGCCGGCGTGTCCGGGTCCGGCATCCTGCAGCACCACGGCCACTGTGACGATCACACCGCTGGACAGTTCGGTGGGCGCTCCTTCTCCCGTCAATGTTACTCTTACGGTGATTCCTGTACAGCCCCTGTTGAGCGTCTGGCCCCAGTATCTGACGGTCTCTTCCGTGACGGGTGCTTCAGACCTTCAGCGGCAGGTGCAGGTTTTCAACATCGGCGGCGGAACCCTCAACTACACTGTGACACCTCCCAGCGTGCCTTGGTTGACGGTTTCCTGCGGCGCTTCCGGAGCGGTCACCTTGACCACTCCGGCCTCAGTCTGTGTGACGCTGAATCCGGCTGCGCTGCAACCTGGCAACTATCATGCGCCGCTGGTAATCACTGGAGGAACTGGGGTACAACCTGCGACGGTGAATGTTACCTTGCAGGTGGCCCAGGCTGAACCATTGATATTGCTGCTGCCCGGCGCGATGGAGTTCACCGCAGTCAGCGGCGGCCAAACACCGGCCCCGCAAACGCTGAACGTGCTCAACATCGGCACGGGAACCATGGATTGGAACGCGCAAGCCAGCGGCAAATGGCTGCAACTGTCCACTAGCGGCTGCGTGAGCGCCAGCCAGACGGTTACGGGGAGCGCTACCAGCGCCGCGAACGGCGGTCCAGCCGGTTCGCTGACGGTTTGCGTGGACCTGGCGCAGGCCGCGCTGGGGGGGAATTATGGCCAGATTGCGGTGAGTGTGCCGAATGGCCCGGCAGGCAATTCCGAAGTGATTGCGGTGCTTCTGAACGTGCTGCCCAGCGGCTCGGGGCTTCCGGAACTCGCAGCGCCTACGGGCGTGATCCTGCGCGCCACCTCCGGAACGACGGCGCCAACGGGCACTGTCACGCTGTCGAACCCGAACGGCACACTGATCGGTTTCACCACCGCAACCGTGACGCAAGACGGAGCCGCATGGCTATCGGTCAGCCAGCCCAGCGGCTCGCTGGAGGGCCATGGCACGGCGCCCTTGCAGGTGCAGGGGAATGCCGCGGCATTGGGAGCAGGGATTTATCATGGGCAAATCCGGGTAGGGTTCAGCGATGGCACCAGCCAGGTGGTGAATGTAATCCTGGCGGTGAGCCCGGCTTCCGGCGCGGCGTCGGTGGGCGCATCGGCGCGGGGACGGCGGGAGCATCCGATGGCCTCGCCGCCGAACTGTCCCGGTGGGACGGTGTATCCGCCGCAGTTCATCAACTTGAGCGAACAGGGCTTCCAGGTGCAGGCGGGCAGTGTCCAGCAATTGCTGGTGCAGGTGCAGGACTCCTGCGGGAACCAGATCACGGACACCGATGTGGGGGCCACCCTAAGCGTGGTCATCTACAATTCCGCGACGCAGGCGACGCTGGAGACGCCCAACCTGGTCTACAGCGACACGCTGAAAGCCTGGCAGTATGGCTGGACGCCCACGAGTGCCGAGGTGGGCCCGGTGGGGATGTATGCGGTGGCGGGGGTAGGCGTGGGGAATAATTCCATCGGGAACCGGTCCGACATCTGGACGGGTACGGTGACCGGGGCTGCTGCGGGCACGGCCGCCGAGCCGACTGCGGTGGCCAACGCGGCCAACGCCAACCTGGACACCATTGTGCAGGTGAACCAGGTGGCGGCGGGGAGCTACATCACCATATACGGAGATCTGTTGGCCGATCCGCCTACCGGCAATCCGTACCCGTTCCCCACGGAGGATCAGGGGAGCACGGTGCTGTTGGGCGGAGTGCCGCTGCTGCTGGAGTACGTCAGTCCGACGCAGGTGAATGCGCTGGTTCCGACTACGGCGGGGTTGCCGCTGAATGCGCCGCTGCCGCTGAAGATCCAGCGTGACGGGACGCTGTCGGTGCCGGACTTGCAGGTTTCTGTGACCACGGTGCAGCCAGCCATTTTCATCCTGGATCAGCATAGCCAGGGAGCGGTGCTGATCGCAAACACGGCAGACGTGGCAGCGCCGGTGGGTTCGCCCTGGCCGTCCCGGCCGGCCCAGGCTGGAGTTGACTACATAGAGATCTTCTGCAACGGGCTGGGGCCAGTGACCAATTCGCCCGTAGACGGGCAGCCGGCGGTCGCCAATCCGCTGTCTTGGACCGTGACCATCCCTCAGGTGACGATAGGAGGAGTGACGGTTCCGGCGGCATTCTCGGGACTGTCGCCGGGATTGGTTGCGCTATATCAGGTGAACGTGCAGGTACCGGCGGGGAGTCAGACCGGCAATGCGGTCCCAATCGTGATTCAAATGGGGGATGTGTCGTCCAACACAGCTTATATAGCGGTGCAATAGGGAGACCGGCGGTCTATCCCGATGTTTGTATCGCGACCCCGTACGAATTCTTCCGTCTAATTTTGCCTTGGAGGGATCGATATGAGTGGGTTCACAGCACGCCGGGCGGCGGCGAATGTCGAGGAGGCTAATCGGACTGCGAAGTCTCGCCCCTGGTGGCCTGCGCTGAGCGGGACGCGTTGCTTCGGCCTTTGTCCCATGATGATGGCGCTGCTGTTTTTGCCGGCCTGTGCTCATGGGCAATATCACAGCTCCGTCATTTTCCGGAACGGTGCGGGCCAGACGGCTCTCGTCAAGCTGGTCGGGCCGTCGGCGCGGGCCGTGGCGGTGCCGAAGAGTGAGAGCCGGACCGAGTCCGCCGTCGCGCCGGGGCGCTACTGCATTGTGGTGCGGTACGGAGACACGGAACGAAACTACAGCTACATGAAGGGCGACCCGTTCGAAGTTGAAGAGTCCGGTAATCGGTACTCCGAAACCTCGATTACGCTGTACACGGTGGCGAACGGCAACTATGGCAGCCGCTCGGCGAATAAGCTGGAATTCGACAAGGCGAAATAGGATTGAGGGACACCGCGCCAGGCGGCGCTGGTGCCTGTGGTTGTCGCTCCGTGCGTGGGCCATGCTGGAATTCTCCGGGTAGGTGGCCGAGTTGCCAAAGGTGGCGCGCCATCCGCCGCGTTGATACAATACGACGCACGGCCGCCACCGTTGCGCCGTGTGGCGGAAAGCATTCTGAGGTTGACCGCTTGTAGGGTTTACGGCGTCTGATTTCGAGTTTCTTTCGATGCAACTGCACACAAATTCGACGGTGGTCCCGATCTTCCAGCACGGCGTGCGGAAACCCAAGCTCCTCGCCGGCGGCTTTCTAACGGTTCTGTTCCTTTGTCCCGCTCTTTGTAAGGCTCAGACCGTTTCGATTATCTCCGGCAACGGACAGTTGGTATGCCCGGGCTGTACGGGCGCGGCGGGAACATGGGTGCCACTAGTGGTGCAGGCAAACGATTCCTTCGGCACCCCCTTGCCGAACACAACCGTTACTTGGACCGCCACGCAATTTGGCAACCCGCCGGTGCAGGCGACGACCCAAACAGACTCGATCGGCCAGTCCTCGTATGTTTTCATGCCTCTGCCGGTCTCCTCCGGGTCCAGCTTAGCTCAGGCTACGGTAGTTGCGTCGGCGCCCTTCAATGTCAGCGTCGCCTTCGTTGAGACAATAGTCGAGTACGAGGGATCGGGGCCAATGCCTATCTCCGTGAACCTCGTTACGCCTACCGTCGCTCCAACGCTGGCGGGCTCGGTGGGCACAACGGCTGCCGCGCCAATTACGGTGGGAGTGACGGGACCAGATGGGCCCGTTCCTGGAATTCAAGTGGCGCTTCGAGCGGGAAGCAGCGGCCCAAGCGTGGCCTGCGCTACGCAACCGGGTCAACAGTATGGTACCCTTCTTACAGATTCCCTCGGTTTGGCGACCTGCACGCCCGTGTTCGGCTCGATTGGAACAGGGACGTATACGATCTACGTCGGTGGCAACTTCGCGACCTTCGGGCCGGCACCGCTTGCGGTAACCGCCGGACCGCCAGCTCTGATCAAGTACATCAGCGGCAATAACCAAGCGGTCGATCCGGGCGTGAAGGTCCCGCTTCCATTGGTCGCCGTAGTGACCGATGTCGCCGGAGATGCGTCGGTCGGCGTCCCGGTCGTGTGGTCGGTAAGGGCGGGCACCGCCGTCCTCAGTAATGAAGTCACATCTTCCTCCTCCAACGGGCAGGTTTCGGTCTACGTAACTCCGACGGGCGGGCCGGTGGAAGTGGCAGTCACCCTGGCCGGCAACAGCTCCGTGCAATATATTTTCACGGTTAACGTGAGCATAGTCATCACCGCCCTGCAGATCGTTGCCGGCAATAACCAGCAGGCCGCGGAAGGGAAGATTTTCGCCGATCCGCTGATTGTGGAGGCGTCCGACAATGGCGTGCCGGTGCCGGGCGCAACCGTGAACTTTGCGGTCACGATTGGAGCGGCTACCCTTAGCGCACTCAGTGCCGTGACAAACGCACAGGGCCAGGCGCAGGTCATCATTACGGCGGGCGCCGTCTCCGGCCCAGTGGTGATTACTGCCAGCATGACGTCCGGAGGTAAGACGTACTCGCAGACCTTCAACCTGGTCGTCAGTCCCAGCCTCGCGATAACGCAGGTAGTCAACGCCGCGGGCTTCCAGTCCGGCATAGTGCCAGGGAGCCGGGTAACCATCTTCGGACAAGGACTGGCGCCACAGGGGTCGGTAACCGCCCCTACCAGCGGTCCACTGCCTCTAACATTGGGTGGCGTGACAGTGACCTTTACTTCTGGAAGTTTATCCATGCAGGCGCCGATATTCTCCGTGTCGAGCCAGAATGGGACTGAGTCGGTGACCGTGCAGGCGCCGTTCGAGTTGAGCCCTGGCAACGCATTTGTAAGCGTGACGACGGGCGCTGGAACTTCACCGCTATTCAGCTCTACGGTGTATGCGCTGCAGCCGGGGATCTTCCAAACGTCTCCGCCGGGTGGCGCCAGCTACGCGACGGCGCAGCGGCCGGACGGCAGTTTTGTGTCTCCGGCTAACCCGGCGGTCGCGGGTGAGGTGATCACCATGCAGGTGACCGGTCTCGGTCAAGTCTCGCCCGCTGCCGCGACCAATCAGGTTGGCGTGGCCGGCCAAAACGTGCTGGCGGGTGTCCTAGTCGGAGTGGAGAATAATGGCGCACCAGTCATATCGGCGGCTTATAGCCCGGGCCAAGTCGGTTTATATACTGTTACGTTCCAGATTCCCAGTAACGCGGTCGCGGGAGCGAATATGCCCTTGGCAATCGTGGCTTGCAGCGGTTCTTGTTCTGCCGCTAATCCTACGCCCTCGCTCTTCTGGAGCAATCCCTCGTTGATAGCCATTGCAGCCTCCGCGCTTCCTTCGCTGTTGCCCACTCCCGCGTCGCTCACGTTCAACTATCAGCAGGGTGGCACCCAGCCGGCCGCGCAGACGGTGACCGTCGCCAGTTCCATTCCCGGGTTCGCGCTGTCCTTCACCGCCGCGGCCAGCACCTCGAGCGGCGGCAGTTGGCTGTCGGTCAGCCCCGCCAGCGCGACCACCAGCGCGAACCTCACCATCTCCATTAACGCCGCCGGCCTGACGCCTGGCGCCTACAACGGCTCGATCGCTATCACCAGCGCCAGTGCCGGTAACAGCCCGCTGACTGTGCCGGTCACCCTCACTGTGCTACCAGCGGGGGCGCCTGCCATCGCCAGCCTTGCTCCATCTTCGGCCATCGCCGGGGGACCAGCCTTTACGTTGATGGTCAACGGGGCGGGTTTCCTTTCCGGCGCGGCGGTGCAGTGGAATGGCTCTCCGTTGGCTACCAGCTATGTCAGTGGAAACCAGCTAACCGCTGCTGTTCCGGCCAGCCTGCTTGCCGCTCCCGGCAGCGCTGCCGTGACCGCGGTCAACCCTGGCGGTCTAGGCTCCAACACGGCAACATTTACGATAGCGGCGATATTCGCAAGCCCGCAGTCCCTCAACTTCACTTATCAAGAAGGGGGCGGCATTCCCAGTCCGCAAGACTTGTCTGTGTTCAGCAACGGAGCGCCCGTCAAGTATTCCGTGGCGGCCTCCGCCAATTGGCTGAAGGCGGTGGCGGCCGCCGGACAAACCCCCGATAACGTCACAGTCTCTCTGGAGAATCTCTCCAGCCTGCCGGCGTGCGCGGGTCCGGCATCCTGCAGCGCCACCGCCACGGTGACGATCACGCCGCTGAGCACCTCGGCGCCCGTTCCGGCTATTGTCAGTGTCACCCTTACGGTGGTCCCTCAACAGCCGCTGTTGAGCGTCTGGCCCCTATATCTGACGGTCTCTTCCGTGACGGGCGCTGCAGACCTTCAGCGGCAGGTGCAGGTTTTCAACACCGGCGGCGGAACCCTCAACTACACCGTGACACCTCCTAGCGTGCCGTGGCTGTCGGTATCCTGCGGCGCTTCCGGAGCGGTCACCTTGACCACCCCGGCCTTAGTCTGTGTGACGTTGAACCCGGCCGCGCTGCAGCCTGGCAATTATCATGCGCCGCTGGTAATCACTGGAGGCGCCGGGGTACAACCCGCCACGATGAATGTTACCTTGCAGGTGACTCAGGCCGAACCATTGGTTTTGCTGCTGCCCGGCGCGATGGAGTTCACTGCGGTCAGTGGCGGCCAAACACCGGCGCCCCAAACGCTGAACGTGCTCAACATCGGCACGGGGACCATGGATTGGAGCGCGCAAGCCAGCGGCAAATGGCTGCAATTGTCCCCTAGCGGCTGCGTGAGCGCCAGTCAGACGGTTACGGGGAGCGCTACCAGCGCCGCGAACGGCGGTCCCGCCGGCTCGCTGACGGTGTGCGTAGATCTGGCGCAGGCCGCGCTGGGGGGAAACTATGGCCAGATCTCGGTGAGTGTGCCGAATGGCCCAACTGGCAACTCCGAAGTGATTGCGGTGCTTCTGAATGTGCTGCCGGGCGGCTCGGCTCTTCCGGAACTCGCGGCGCCTACGGGCGTGATCGTGCGCGCCACCGCCGGGTCGAGTGCGCCAGCGGGCAATGTCACGCTATCGAACCCGAACGGCACGCTGATCGGTTTCACCACCGCAACCGTGACGCAGGACGGCGCTGCATGGCTATCGGTGAGCCAGCCGAGCGGCTCGCTGGCGGGCTATGGCACTGCGCCCTTGCAGGTGCAGGGGAATGCGGCGGCATTGGGAGCGGGGATTCATCATGGTCAAGTCCGGGTAGGATTCAGCGATGGGACCAGCGCAGTGATTAACGTGATCCTGACGGTGAGCCCGGGTTCCGGCGCGGCGTCGGTGGGCGCATCGGCGCGGGGACGGCGGGACCATCCGATGGCCTCGCCGCCGAACTGTCCAGGTGGGACGGTGCTTCCGCCACAGTTCATCAACTTGAGCGAACAGGGTTTCCAGGTGCAGGCCGGCAGTGTGCAGCAACTGCTGGTGCAGGTGCAGGACTCCTGCGGGAACCAGATCACGGACGCCGCCGCCGATGTGGGGGCCACCCTAAGTGTGGTCATCTACAATTCCGCGACGCAAGCGACGCTAGAGACGCC
>Ga0187851_10005335_pt1 | contig 10279 bp, 7 predicted proteins | sample June2016WEW_6_10_FD_132997 | JGI IMG/M metagenome (GOLD analysis project Ga0187851, IMG submission 132997) | Peatland microbial communities from SPRUCE experiment site at the Marcell Experimental Forest, Minnesota, USA - June2016WEW_6_10 | ecosystem: Environmental > Terrestrial > Soil > Wetlands... | reverse complement strand
GGGCTAGGGGATGACCTGGATCTTGCGTCCGATCCCCCGCTTGAAGCGGTCCAGCGCCCGGGCGTAGTCGTCCAGCGGGAGCCGGTCGCTGATGAACACGTCCGGGTCGAGCACCCCGTCGGCGAACAGTTCCGCGGCCCGCTCGAAGCTGTGCAGCACGGCCATGGAGCCGGTGATCGTGATTTCCTTGTTATAGATCCGGTAGGGCTCGATCGTCACCCTGGTGTCGTAGGCTGCCACGCCGAACTGCAGGAAGGTGCCGCCCGGACTGACCCGGGGCAGCCCGTCCTGGATGGCCGGCCCGGCACCGGTGGCGTCAATGACCAGTTCCCAGCCGCGAGGCTGGTCCAGCTCGTCGGCGGAGGTGGCGGTCCGCGAGCAGCCGAGGGCCACCGCCGTGGCGAGCCGGTCCGGGTTGAGGTCGACCACGTCGACGGACGCGGCGCCGGTGCGCTTGGCCAGTTCCAGCAGCATCAGGCCCATGGTTCCCGAGCCGTAGATCAGGATGTGCGAGCCCAGCTGGGACCGGAGCACGTCGTAACCCCGGATCGCGCAGGACAGCGGCTCGATAAGCGCGGCGTCCTCCAGCCGGACATGATCCGGCAGCGGCACGCAGTTGGCCACCGGGGCCACCGCGAACTCGGCGGCCCCGCCGGGCATGCTGACCCCGATGGCGTTCCACCGCTCGCAAAGGTTGTTATGGCCGAGCCGGCAGTAGTGGCACTCGTGGCAGTAGAGAGAGGGATCCACAGCCACGCGCTGGCCTTCGACAAGCTCGCTGACCTCGGAGCCGGTGGCCACGACCACCCCGGAGAACTCGTGCCCGGGGACGATAGGCAACGACGGCGCGAACTCCCCGTTGAGGATGTGCAGGTCGGTGCCGCAGATCCCGCAGGCGGCCACGTCCACCACGACCTCGCGTGGACCAGGCGTCGGGTCCTCCACGCTGACGACGCTGACCTCGTGGGACTCGTTGATAACCGCGGCTCGCATGGTGACATCACCTTCCCCGGCTTCGCACCGGATCACATCGACGCGCCGGCCCTCGTGGTCCGGCGCAGCCCGCAGGCCGGGCCGGACCGCGCGGGCATCGGGTGGTGCTATTTCACCGCACCCATGGACAGGCCGCGCACCGGCTTGTCCTGCGCGCCCCAGCCGGCCAGCAGCACGGCAGGCAGGCGATCGTAGCGGCGGCCGACAGGATCGTAACGGCGGCCGGCAGGTGGGCCAGGAACGGGCCCTCCGGCTGGACGAAGCCGACCGGGTAGGCCGGCACGGTCGCGCCGTTCACCGTGGTCAGGTTGACGGCGAGGAAGAACTCGTCCCAGGCGAAGATGAAGCAGATGAGCGCGGTCGCGGCGAGGCAGGGACTGATGATGGGATGATCACTCTGCGCAGCTGCCGCTAGACCGGCTGGCCGGGGAGGTGCCGGGGGTGCTGGGCGGCGGGGCGGGCGCCCTGGGCCCGACGACGCGGGCGCGGTGGACCCGACGCGGCGGTGGCCGGTGAGTCCGGTCCTGACCTGTGAGCGGGCCGGCGCCGAGGCCCCCGACGCGTGCACCCTGGATGCAGCCATGGGAGACGGAGCGCGACGCCCGGCGCCCGGGCTCGCCCCCGGCCTGTCGTCGCACTGGATACTGGGCCGTCCTTGTCCGGCCTCGAGCCCGCCGCCAACGGATGACCCGGTCCTGAGCAGCCGCGACGCGCCGATTTGCCTACGCCCTCAGTTGCCCATAAAGTGAAGGCACGCCGACGCGGGGTGGAGCAGTTCGGTAGCTCGCTGGGCTCATAACCCAGAGGTCGCAGGTTCAAATCCTGCCCCCGCTACCAGGCCAGAGGCCCCTTCCGATCATGGAAGGGGCCTTCTGCATGCAGGTTGTAAACGGATTTGTAAACGTGCCTCGGTTCACGCCGCGGCGCCCGGCTGACCGTCTGCCTCATCAAGGGCCGTCTCGTGCGTGCCCTGGCCGACCTCTGTTGAGGCGAGTGTGCCGCCGATGATCAGCTCGGCCAGCGTGTTCGCGACCTGGCGGTCGGCGTCCAGGTCGCGTCTGCACGTACTGCTTCATGGTGAAGGCCACGTCCGCGTGGCCGATGCGCTGGCTGAGCGCCTTCCAGTCGATCTTCGCGTCCCGGCCAGCCGTAGCATAGCTGTGCCGGACGTCGTGCAGGTCGATCTCGGGCAGCCCGGCCGCCGCCGCCAGCCGCTTGAATCGGCGGGTGATCGTGTCGGGGTGCGGAGGCTTGCCGTTCTCCCAGCAGAACAGCACCCCGTGATCTTGATAGTCCGGCCCGAACTCGCGGCGCTCGTGGGCGAGCAGCTCGGCGTGTGCCCTGAGCACGGCGAGGGTGAACGGGTCGAGCGCCAGGACGTGTTGCGCGTTCTCGGTCTTGCCGTCCGACTCGGTGACCCTGCCGTCCACCACGACGCGGGTGGTCTCGATGGTGAGCGTTCCGGCGTCCAGGTCGAGCAGATCACGGCGAGCACCCGCCAGCTCGCATCTCCTCATGCCCGACGTGGCTTCAAGCACCCACAGCGCGAAGAACCGGTCAGACCGAGTGCGTTGCAGAAAGGTCTGGAGTTGGGCGACGTTCCAGACCTTGCGGCCCTTACGCGGGACGCGGGGCGGATGCGCGTCATTGACGAAATTCCGTTTTGCCCACCCCCACACCGCGAAGTCCTCCCAGGCCCGGTGCAGCATGCGGTGCGTGTTGACGACCGTCTTGGGCTCCAGGCCGGGAGGCATCTTGTTTCGTGACGCTTCGGCGGTCTTCCTGGCCGCGTGCCGGCTCGGCTTCCTAGGCTCGATCGGCTGGCCGATCACCGGATCGTTCTCCGCGTGTCTGCGGTAGCACCGGACGATGCTGTCACGGTGCGCAAGGCAAGGGAGGAACTTGCCGTCCGGCGCGAGCCGTCGGCTATGGACGGCCCGGATCTCTGCCTTCTTCTGCGGCTTGGCTTTGACCCTTCCCTCGGCCAGCAGCTTCGCGTACAGCGCATCGCAGACCGCGCCGTCGATGTCCTGAACGTCGCGCTCGCCAACGTACGGAATCACGTAGTACGCGGCGTAATTTCGCCAGTTCTGCGCCATCAAGGCGGCGCCGCTATGCGGCGCCGGGTCCGGCGCTCCCCGCGCCGGGCTCGGCGTTGGGACGCCCGCCCGGCACGCCCGCGCCGTCCCAGCCATAGCAGTATCACCAATCTAGGCGGGTCAACCGGCAGCCCGGTGATGAGTGCGGCGCAAGGCCGTCATCCTCGGCTTCGATTGTCCCGCTCGCGGCAGCCGCATCGAGGCCGCCTGCGGCGCCCTCCGGGGATTTGCGCCTGCGAGGACGACGGGCAGGACCAGGTGCTCAGTGAGTACATCCTCTTGCCGACCGCGAAATTAGTAGCTCCGAGGTCCGTCCGCGCAGGCGATTCGTTCGTACGTGTCAGCGCCTAAAGGCCGACGAGGCGGCGCCAGGCCGGTCAACACGGTAGATGTAACGCAGCGCATCATCAATCGGGTTGTCGGGCGACATCGGGCCTTCAGCGACCCGCTTCAAGCCAGCCTTCTCCAGCGCACGCCAGGAGGCCACATTGGCGGCCACCACGGCGACAAGCACCGCGGGCGCATCAGAATACGAGTTCCAGGTGTCCTCAACGGCCGCAGCGATCATGCGGGATCCGAGACCGCGACCGCGCAGCGCTGGGTCCGCGATGAGGTAGTCAAGCTCGACGGCGCCGACTGGCACCTCGATAACTGCCGAGAATTCCGTGAGATCCTGGGGGTAGTCGCAAATCGCCGAGCGCTGCAGCAGGCCGATTGGCCGGCCGTCGAGGAGAACGAGGAGGTCTTCCCCCGGCTCCTCGCCTCGCGTACTCGCGCCGAAGTCGCGCTCGACCGCCTCAAGGGTTGTCTCAAGATTCCACCACCGGGCGACCTGGGGCTCTCGCAACCACTCGGCCAGCATGGGAAGGTCCCCGGCAATCAACGGCCGCCACGACAAGAACCCATCGCTAATCCTCTCCACCGTCACAGCGTAGATCCCGGAAGGGAATCGTCCTACGCGATGGTCTGACACTAGCCCAGCCCGGACAAATGGTGATCCGGAACATGCGCGGAACGACCTCCGCTGCCGCCACCTCCATTCGTGCAGTCGGCGCAGGTCAGCGCCAAGGTTCGTGCGATCACGCGGGCGGCCTCCGGAGCCGTGTGCATGCCCGCTCCGTGCTCGATCAAGTAGCTAACCGCAGTCAATGACGGTGCCTCACGGCTAAGGTCATCAGCCGCCTGAGCTGCTAACTCGCTGATCGGCCGGGTCGCCTCCGCAGCCTTTCAAGCTGGTGCTCTGACCCGGGCCGAGCAGCAATCCGAGCAGCAACGCAATCGGACGGCCCTGGATTGCCTTGCATCGCAGCGAGCGCCAATGCCCAGGCCAGACCGATGAGCTGGACGGGCTCGGACGACTTACAGCATGGGTGAGCCTGTCTCTTAATCTGCGGTCCGGGGACGACGATCGTGTCAGATACGTGCCAGAAGAGCCGAGGATCCACGGTCACGATCGGTCAAGCACAGACAACCCAGACCCACCGCCTCCTGGGCAGCTGCAGTTAGTGGTTCTACCCGAAACGATCTTCTGGGCAGCCAGTCACAGGTTCGAGTGCTGCCAGCACACACAACATAGAACGTCCTAGATAGTTGCAAAGCGTGGCCAATACACCAAACCGATCTAAGAGTAACCGAGTCTTGTCCTGGTCAATTACGGAGTGTATTGTCACGGCAGGCGGCAGAAAGGTCACATCCATGGCCGACGCGGTCAGGTCTTTTTGATCTTCAGGGCAGCATGGCGGCAGCAGGATCGGGCCGCACCGGCCGGGCGCGGGCGGACCAAACTGGCAGGGAACGGCATCTGAGGTTCGCGCGGCGGGCAGGCACCCACGCCGGCATCTACCGGATTGCCGACCGGATGGTCGTTGACAGTGGGCCTCGGCGACATCCAGCGATCCGGCCCGGCTCAGATGAGGTCGGCGATCGCTGCTGCTGCCCGGGTCGCTCCGTCGCGTTCGACTGGCCGGTAGTCGGCGGGCTGTGTGATCTGGCTGGCGAGAGCGTCGGCTAGCGCGTCGGGTTCCGCCTCGCCGAAGTCCATCCGCCGGCCGGCCTGGTGGGCTTGCAGGCGGTGGTGCACGTGGAAGGTCTGCTCGAAGTGCTGCCGGAGCGGTATGTAGATAAAGGGGCGGCCGGTGGCAGTGAGCTCCATGCAGGTGGTGAGGCCGCCCTGAACAACGGCAACATCACTAGCAGCCAGGTGGGTGTACAGGTGAGGCACGTAAGCACGCACTTCGACCCCCCGCCGGGACGGCAGGGTGGCAGGGTCGATGCGCGGGCCGGCGACGACGAGCATGCGCAGGCCAGGGACCTTGGATGCGGCTTGCGGATAGGCGTCGATCAGCCGCCGGAGCAGGTCGCCGCCGACGCCGGAGCCGCCCACGGTCACGACGCATACTTTCTCGTCCGGAGCATAGCCGAGTGCGGCGCGCAACTCGTCGCGGTTGGCGACGGCGTGGGGGTCGAACCCGGTGACATAGCCAGGGAACTGGTAGTGGTCGGCCACCCAGTCCCGGATCAGCGGGAGTCCGTCGCCGAATCTGTCGGGGACGATGTCGCCGGGGTTGCCGACGAACAGCGCCAGGTCACGAACCCGCGGGTACCGGGCTATCTGCTGGATCATCTCGGCGTTGTAGTCGGCGGTCAACGAGGCTTCTGCTGCACCGCCTTCAGGCATCGGAAGCCAGCCAACGAAGTCGGTGAGCCAGCAGTAGGCGAACCGCTTGAGCTCGGGGTTCTCGTGCAGGAAGTAGTCGATCTCCCACGCCTCGTCGCCGATCACCAGATCGTAGGGCTGGTCCGCGATCACATCGTGGAAGACCATGAAGTCGGCGACCAGGATCTCATCCATCCGGCGCCATGCCTGGAAGCAATGCAGCCGGTGCTCGCCGCTTTCCGATTCGATGTGGGCCGATTCGCTGGCCAGAAGGCTACTGGCCGGATGCACGCGTTCCCCGGCATCTTCCAGCATCCGGGTGACCGGATGCTGAGCAAGCCAGTCGATTTCCAGATCAGGGTGATGGCGGCGCAGCTCGGAGGCGATCGCGATGTCACGCCGTGCGTGTCCCAGCCCGATCGGCGACGAAATGAACAGGGCCCGGCGGCGCCGGCTCCGCGCCCGGGCCCACCGGACGGGCTTGACCGGGGCGCCCGCGAGTTTATCCGCGAACTCACGGATCAGGAGGTTGACCCGCACGGGGTCACGCGCGAGCGGGATGTGGCCGGCGCCCTCAAGCACCACAAGCTCGCCTCCGGTATCGCTGGCCAGAGATTGCGCCCTCGTCAGCGGGCTGATGCGGTCGTCGCCTCCATGGATGACAAGCGCCGGAACCGACACGCGCTTCGCCCAGCCATGCGCCGGCTCTGGGCCGAGAGCCGACAGCACGTCAGTCAGCAGCACCTCGGGGGTGGTCTCAGCCGCCCAGCCCACGCAGTCCTCGTGCTGCTTGGTCGAATGCGGCTCGGGAAAGCATTCGCGGAAGAAGAAGTCAGCGAAGCCCTCGTAGTTGTCCTGCCAGTACTGGGCATTGAGGCGCTGCCAGCGCTGGGGATCGGCCGGGTAGGGGTCGAAGAACCGCTCGGTCGCGGCGGCACGCTCGGTATGCTCAGGGTCCAGGCCCAGCGCGGGGTCAATGAGGATGGCCCCGAGCACCCGGTCCGGGTGGTCCGCGGCCAGCTTGAGTGACTCCAGGGCGCCCTGCGAGAGGCTGACCAGCGCCGCGCTGTCGGTGGCAGTGGCATCCAGCACCGCCAGCGCCTGACCGGCGACCGCTGCGACCCCGTATGCATTTGGATCAGCGCTCCGGTCAGACCTGCCGTTACCGGGCCGGTCGAACGTGATGACCCGGAAATGGCGGGCCAGGTACGGCACCTGCAGCTTCCAGAAACGGCTGTGAACGATCGTCCATGCGGGCAGGAGCAGCAATGTGGGCGCGGCGTCACCGAACACCTCGTAGCCGATCTTCACGCCGCCGCACTGGACGTACCCTTTGACATCAGGTTGTCGCGCGCGCACCAACGCACCTCCTTCTCAGTCCGCCGACATCAGGCCCGGCACCGAATACGATGTTGGGACGGCAACCAGAACACCAATCGGAGCTGGCATCGCGGTTCCATCCGGTCACGCCTTCCTTCTTGCTATAGGGACTGGCGAGCAGGCACGCGGCCCGGGTGGCACCGTTCGTAGCGACCGGGCGGTGGCAGCCGCAGATAAGCGGGGCTGTCCGGCGACCCCTTGCTCCGGCGGCAGCGTGCAGCGGCCGCTGCCGGGGTCGTACTCGACATAGCCGCCGGCCGCCCTGGCGCTCAGCCACTCGCGAAAGTAGCGCTCGGCGGTGCCTGTGCGCTGCGCCAGCTCGGTGGCCGCCAGCGGGCCCGCGCCGGCCAGCGCCCGGTGAAGGCCGAGCTTGTCGCCCATTGCTATCACCGCCGCGTTCAAAGCGGCGCCAACTTCATCAACCGCCCGGAATACGAACTGGTGCAGCTTGTCCTCGTCGATCTCGGCGGCATCCTCAAGCGTGCACACTATGAACCTCCCTAGGGCAGGTGCGGACGAGCGTAAGTTCGGGATGGCCGATTTCGCTTCCGGGGGGGCACCTAGTCCTGGGCGCGCGATTATGCCGCCTCGCACCGGGTGCCTAGAATCGCGCCGTTCGTCTCCGGGACGGCGTCGGTGGCCAGGGCCAGATCGGCGCAGGCGTGCAGCGAGCTGGTGATGGTTCCGTGAGCCAGTACAGCGTCACCGTGGCCAGCAGCTGCTCGAAGGTAAACCACCGAGTGATGCCCACCCGGTCCCCGCGCCGGCACAGCTCCGCGATCTTGGCCTTGAACTCAGGCGTAAACGCACGGTGCCGCCGGGGCTTCTCCCCATGCTCTCCATGATCGGAGGTCTAGCGCGCGACACAATCACCGACGGGGGAACGATCAAGCTACGGGACGCATCCGCAAAGCCATGCGGTTCACCTTCTCCATAGGTGGCTACGACGGTCTCTCGCCTGTCCGCAATGAATCTTCGGCCGAGTCAATTGGCCGGGAAACGAACCGGCTGCTTGCACGCTACGCGGCGGCTACCCAAGCAGCACCGGGCCTTCCAGCCAGGCCCGCCCGCACTATTGAGCAGAGCCCCATGTGCCCGGAATGTGGGTATCGCGGAATGCACACCAGCCGGTACTCTGCCGTGAATGCCCCTACCGGGAATCCCCCCGAGACCAGTTAAGCAGGACCGCCGGGACCGGAACGGGTTGATGTGCTCTACGATCCCCCGGCACATGCTCCCGCCGCCCGGTCGGGGGCAGATGCGGGCGTTGCGGGGCTCAGCCGATGCGCTCGGCCAGCGAGACGATGATCCCTTCCGGGCCCCGGATGTAGGCCATCCGCCAGGCGCCCTCGTACTCGCCGATGCCACCGACCAGTCCATAGCCCTCGGTAGCTGCCCAATCGACAGCCGCCTGCAGGTCGTTGACCTCGAAGGCCACGTTGCGCAATCCCAGCTCGTTGGCCATGGCAGCCGGTGAGCCCGGCACGGAGTCGGGTCGCACGAAGCTCGAGAGCTCCAGGCGGGTGCCATCGCCGGGGGGCTTCAGCATGACGATCTCGGTGCGGGAGCCGGGAAGGCCGCAGACCGTGTCCAGGAACTCGCCCTCGACGAACGTCCTGCCCTCGACCTCCAGGCCCAGCGCCACGAAGAAGGCGGTCACGACGTCGAGATCTGCGACCGTGAGGCCGACGTGGTCGAAGCGTCGTACATGTGGCATAGGCCCGTCCTCCCGTCGCCGTACGGGCCGTGCATCCGCCACGGTAGGCGTTCTGAGTACCTCTCGTTGCGGGACCTCCGCAAACGCATACCATCAGCGGCAGATGCGAACCTTCCCGTGATGAGACCGGCAAAGTTCAGAAGGCGCCCGATGGCCTGAAAGCCATTTACTCACTACAGATGCTCGAGTGCGGCCGAACGCACCAGTTGCGCGAGACAGATTCTAATAATAGTATGAGGATCCAAAACCTTGCTACGTTGTCGCCAGCAGTGCTCTGTAAACAAATCGATGGACGAGCGTGGCAGCGTTGGATGAGTTTATGCACGTCATTTCTCCCCAAGATCCGCTGCGAGTCTGGATTCCTCGGGTGAGCCAATCTCTGTCAGTGGGATGCCGAAGTAAGGATTCAGCAAGAGTTCCGATAGTGAATACGCTTACTCCGCCAGCTCTCGGTGTCTCCGGTACAACCCTGATATGGCAGCACGCTCATCGGCATGTGCGGTAGTGGTTGGCGTGACTGGCAAATCACGGCCGCAACCGTTGAAGGTTGCCAGCCAGTCCGGGGAGCCCGTGCGCTCGTCAGTCGGACGGTTTCATGGGGAGTCGGCGGGCGCGGATGCGGGTGTCGCTGATCACGATGAGAGCGCCTGCGGCGAGATCGTCGGTGACTTGCTAGCCCAGGCAGGCTTGCACGTCGGCGGGCGTTAGCTGGAGGTACTCGGCAATGATCTCCTCGGTGGTCAGCCCGTTCGCGACCAGGCCGACAACCGTGGCGACTGGGATACGGGTACCGGCCACGCAGGGCACGCCGCCCATGATCTGGTGGTCCACAGTGATCCGCCCTAGGTCCATGTACTCATCGTGGGCCGTCGGGCGGTCCAGCGTCAAACAGGCCCGCACACGCGCGCCGGGGTCAGCCCAGTCATGTCTCGACTGCTGGAGCGTGCCAGTCGAACGTATGAGATGCCGCCCCGGGTTGGACCGTGTCCCTCTGTCCTCATAACCCAGAGGTCGCAGGTTCAAATCCTGCCCCCGCTACCAAGTGGTCTTCACGTTTCGGTGGGGACCATGTTCACGTTTGCCCTTGATATCCCTGGCGGGACGCCTGTTCCGGGCTGAAAATCGGTGGTGGTTGCCCGCCGACGCCGGAGACCCATGGTCGCTGGAGGCCGTACGTTTGCCGGGCGCTGGGAGCCGCTGCCATGGGAGCTTCAGTGTCGCTTCGAGCACGTGGATTTGATTCGCTTGTCCCCGCGCGGTTCCTGCGGGCAGCCGCCTGCTGTTTCACCCCTGGTGATGAGGAGGTGGCGGGTGCTGCAGGAGACACAGGGCCGCGAGGAGATCATTGCGCGGGTCGCGGCGCTGGATATCGGCAAGGCGGAGCTGGCTTGCTGCGTGCGGGTGCCTGCTGAGGGCAGGCGGGGGCGTGACGGC
>Ga0187851_10005334_pt1 | contig 10280 bp, 6 predicted proteins | sample June2016WEW_6_10_FD_132997 | JGI IMG/M metagenome (GOLD analysis project Ga0187851, IMG submission 132997) | Peatland microbial communities from SPRUCE experiment site at the Marcell Experimental Forest, Minnesota, USA - June2016WEW_6_10 | ecosystem: Environmental > Terrestrial > Soil > Wetlands... | reverse complement strand
GTCGAGCGGCTGGCTTGGCTGCCGCCGACGGCGGCACAGGTACTCGCGGCCTACACGGCGGGGACCGAGGTGGCCGGGCGGATCGCGGCGGTGGCCGGGAAGGTGCCCGACACCTGCGGGGTGGGGGACCTCGCGGTCATCGGGCGCCGGCTGGCGAAGGGCGAAGACCCGGCCAAGATCCTGGAAGAGCTGTCCCACGACCCCGGGCGGCACGTGCGCGAGTGGCTGTCGGCGGAGGCGCGCACCGACGACGAGATCCAGCTGATCGTCACGCTGAGCTTCGCCGCCGGGCAAAGTCAGCGCATCTTCGAAGCGATGCACCGCCGTCTGAGAGAAACGCTGTGCGAGGCGGGCCTGCTGCCGGATCCCGACGATGAGAAGAAGGACGGCGACGCCGGCGACCAGGACCGGGTGACTCCGCGCCCGCGCACGCTGCGGGACGCGCGCACCCGGCGCCAGCCGAACGAGCTCATCGAACGCCAGGACGGCCGCGTCAACTTCCGCGGGAAGGACGCGAGCTCTCAGTCCCTGGCCCACCGGCACGCGCTCCAGGAGCTGTGGGCCGAGTACGACATGACCTTCTGGGTGGCGGTGCACGAGTGGCTGACCGAACTGATCGCCGACGCCGCCATCCACGACGTGCAGGTGTCGGTCGCGCTGGGCCTGACCGTGCTGGCCTCCACCGCCCTGGACGAGGTCGAGGACTCCTACCTGCACCTGTGGGCCGCGGGGGAGCAGTCGTGGTCGGGGCAGTGCACGGCGGTGTACGTGCTGTGGCTGATGTCCAGGGACCACGCGCTGGCACCGGTCGCCCTGCGGATCGCGACCAACTGGGTGAACAGCGGGGATCCCGCCCGGCAGTGGACCGCGGCCGCCACGCTGAGCGGCGAGCTCGGCGTGGTCTACCCGGCCGAGGCGGCTTCCCGGCTCTGGCACCTCATCGGTCAGTGGAAGGACGTGCCCACGAAGGCGGTTATCGCGATGGCCAGCCTGTTCGCGACCCTGGTCAGGGAGGCGGGGGGCCAGGATGCATGCCAGGTACTCGACCTGCTCCGCGACCGGCTGGACCGGGCCAGCCGGCCGGCCGATGACGACGGCGGCGCACCGGGAAAGCCCGCGGTCAGCTGGCGTGACGACCGCAAGAACCGGGAGCGGGCCCGGCTGTGCATCGTCGAGGTGCTGGCCGCCCGCGACCCGAAGACGAAGCAGCCGTCGATTACCTCGCTGCTGAAGAGCCAGCCCGAGCACCTGGACCTCGTGGTCAGGTTGTGGGCCACGGTCCTGTGCTACCGGCCGTACCGCAAGCGCGCCCTGGTGGCGCTGCTCGACGCGGTCCGCGCCTTTGAGCACGTCAGCGACGATCCGCGGACCGCCGCCCGCACCCTCGGCGACGCCTTGACCGATGCCCTCCCTCCTGACGAACACGAGCCGCTGAACAGGGACTTCATCAACATCCTGGCCCGCTCCAGGCGGCCGGAGACCGACACCACGGCTACCGTCCAGGCCTTGCTGGACGCCTTGAAGCATCTGGAACCCACAGAGAGAACAGCGTCATGAGCACCGATTCTTCCTGGTTCAATTCAGCCGACGCCGTTCGGCCCGATTATCGGGTTAGGGACGGTCAGCGGGCTCCGGCGGATCCCCGCGCGGTTCCCGACGGCCCGTTCATCGGGCCTACGCTGCCGGACCGGGGTGCCGCGAGCCGCGAGCGGGCGCCGTCATATCCGATCGTCGCCCAGTACGAACTGGGCGATCCCGAGCGGCGGGGACCGCTCGGGCTGGTGAAGCGCCGCCAGCTCGAGGACATCCCGAAGATCAAGCCACACGAACTGCTCGTCTGGCGGGTGGGCAGCCGCTACGTGGTGGACCGGCGGGAACTGCGCGCCCACGACGACATCTTGGTGCGCGCCTCCAGCGTGAGCGTGGTCAGCGTCCGGCCCGACACCGAGGTCGGCGTCTCGTTCGAGATCGACTCCGAGGACGCCGCGAAGTTCGTGGTCAAGGTGACCTTCATCTGCTCGGTGCTGGATGCCGTCGTGGTGGTGCGGGACGGGCAGGTCAACGCGGCGGACGCATTGATCGCTTACCTCCGGGGCTATCAGGACCTGTTCAACCTGGGGCTCAACTACCCGATCAAGGCGATCAACAGGCTCCGTACCGAGATGGCCGTCCAGGTCAAGTCCTACATGACGCTCCGCCCCCCGAAGATCCCCGGCATGGTCATCACCTCCGCCACGGTCCAGATCGAGACGCCTACCGTGCTCGTCGACATCGGGAAGCTAGCCGACGAGCAGCTGATCGAGCTGCAGCGGCAGCATCACGCGGCGCTGCTCGACAGCAACGAGCAGGCTCACATCCTGAACAAGGCCAACCGGATGGACGCCATCAGCCGCGATCCGAGGACCGCACTGGACCTGGCGTACGCCGACGGCGGCATGGACAGCCCGCAGTACGCCGAGCGGCTCCAGCAGATGGACGAGTCCCGGCAGCAGCGTGACCGGATGGACGCGCTCACCGCCATCTCGAGGCAGCAGGAGCTCGAGGACCGCTCCCGGCAACGGCAGTACGAGCTCGAGGATCGCGCCACCGCGCGCCAGCACGAGCTCGAGGACCGGGCCGACCGGTGGCAGTACGAGGAAGTGCAGTGGACCCGCGAGGAGCGGAGGGCACGAGTGGAGTGGAAGCACGCGCGGGACGAGGCCAAGTGGAAGGACGAGCTGGAGGGCCGTCGCGCTCAGGTCAACGCCAACATCGAGCTGCTGAAGCTCTACGCGGCCAATGGCCATCTCGACACCTTCAACGCGGACATCGAGGACATCGTCCGGCGGATCCACGGCGATCATGGCGGTCCGCAGCTAACGGCCGGGGACCGGCCCGAGCTGCCCGACGGCCCTAGGTTCGGGGAACGCGGGCCGGAGGCAGACCGTGAGCGCTGACCTGGACGGGCAGGTGCCGCCGCAGGCGAGCGCCACCATGCCGATGAACAAGGTGCCGGCCAGCGATGAGCCCGGGCCGTACCGGCCGGTCGAGGCCGATTACGGTCCAGGGCGCTGGTTCCGGGCCTGCGCCGGGATCAAAGAAGACGTCATGGACTGGTCGCCAGCCGAGCGGGCCAAGTACACCGGGCTCGGCATCATCGTGCTGAACACCGGCTGCCTGGCGGCCTTCGCCATGTTCACCGCGCTCGGCAAGATCGTCGCCGCGCCCGCCATCGCCCTGGTGCCGCTGGCGCTGGTCTGGGGATGGATCATCTTCAGCGTCGACCGCTGGCTGATTACCAGCACGCACGGCGTGCGCGGCCTGAGCCGGGTGCTCATCTTCCTCCCCCGCCTGGTGCTGGCGATCCTGCTCGCGTTCACCATCGCCGAGCCGCTGACGCTGCGCATCTTCCAGAACACGCTGGACAGCACGGCGCTGACCACCCGGACCCAGGCGCTCGACCAGTACGAGAGCCAGCTGCAGACCTGCAATCCGGTGTCCGGGCAATGGGTCAGTTCGACGGCCTGCGACGGCTATCACCTGACCGTGGCCAACTCACCGTACGCCATCCAGCAGAAGCTCGACACCGCCAAGCAGCAGCAGACGCAGCTCGAGGGCGTGGTCGCCACCGAGGAGACGCAGCACCAGAACCTGACCTCCACCGCCACTGGCGAGTGCGCGGGCACGGCGGGCGCGGGCATGAGCGGAACGGGCGGGGAAGGCCCGCGCTGTAAGGCGGACTGGAAGGCCGCCAACCAGTACGCCGCGCAAACCGGCCTGGCTACCAAGCAGGCGCAGCTGTCCAAGCTGCAGACGTCGATCGCCGCCCTGATCCAGCAGGCCGGCGCGGCCGGGCAGACCTACGGCACCGAACTGCACCAGGCGATCATCACCGCCGTCGACACCAGGCGGAAGGAACAGGCCAAGCAGATCGGGATCATCGAGGAATGGGACGCGCTCGAGCTGCTGTCCAGCCAGAGCACGTTCGTCCTGTTCGGCCACTGGCTGCTCGTCCTGGTCATGATGGCCCTGGACTGCCTGCCCGTCCTGGCCAAGCTGATGAGCGAGGCATCGACCTACGACGAGCTGATTTCCGAGGAGCGAGCCAGCGACGGGCGTGTTCACGCGACCGACCTGCGATTCCGTGAAGAAACGGCCACGGTGGAGAAGGAGGTGGAGATCTACCTGGCCAAGATGCGCAAGCGCGACCGAAAACGCGGTCTCGACCAGGAGGAACGGGTGCGGAACGCACAGGGTGACACGGATGGGCTCGACGACGTGAGAGCCCTGGCGCAGAAGTGGCTGCGCGACGCCAAGGCATGAGAACCGCGGTCGCCATCCGCCTGGTCCAGGATCACTTACACGGCGAGGTCAGCTGGCGTTCTCGGGCGGCTTGACCTCGCGGCGCAGGATCTTGCCGGTCGGGCCCTTGGGCAGCTCGTCGACCAGCCAGACCTGGCGCGGGTACTTGTAGGCGGCGATCTTGTCCCGGGCGAACGCGCGCAGTTCCTCCGGGGTCGCGCTGGCGTCTGCCTTCAGCGCCACGGCCGCGCCGACCTCCTCGCCGAGACTGTCGTGCGGGATCCCGATCACGGCGACCTCGGCGACCGCCGGGTGCTCGTGCAGGACTTCTTCGATCTCGCGCGGGTAGACGTTGTAGCCGCCCCGGATGATCATGTCCTTCTTGCGGTCGACGATGTAGAAGTAGCCGTCCTCGTCGACCCTGGCCAGGTCCCCGCTGCGGAACCAGCCGTCGGTGATCGCCTCGGCGGTGGCCTCGGGCTTGCCCAGGTAGCCCTTCATCACGTTGTGGCCCTTGATGGCGATCTCGCCGATCTCGCCCTCGGGGGCGGGCTGTCCCTGCTCGTCGACCAGGCGCATCTGCACGCCCTCGACCGGGACGCCGATCGAGCCCGGCTTACGGGGCCGGTCCGGGAGGTTGAACGACGCGACCGGCGAGGTCTCCGACAGGCCGTAGCCCTCCAGGATGACGCAGCCGAACTTCTCCTCGAACCCGCGCAGGATCTCCAGCGGCAGCGAGGCACCGCCGGAAATGCAGGTCCGCAGCGTCGCGGTCTGGGCCGGGTCGCCGTCGGGGGTGTGCAGCATGGCGGCGTACATGGTCGGCACGCCCTCGAAGATCGTCACCGCGTCGCGCTGGATGATCTCGAGCGCCCTGGCCCCGTCGAACCTGGGCAGCAGCGTGAGCGTGCCCCCGGCCGCCACGGTCGCGTTCAGTCCGCAGGTCAAGCCGAAGACGTGGAACAGCGGCAGGCAGCCCATCGTCACGTCGTCCGTGCCGTTCTGCAGCAGGGTCCGCGCGACCACGTCGGCGTTGGTGGTCATGTTGGCGTGGGTGAGCTGTGCGCCCTTCGGCTTGCCGGTGGTCCCCGAGGTGTACAAGATGACCGCGTCGTCCTCGCCGCCCCGGTCGGACCGCATTTCGGCGGGAGCGTGCTCGGCGAGCAGATCGGCCAGGTCGGCGGTCTCGGCCACCAGGACCTGGGCTCCGGCGTCGGTGGCGCCCTTGGCCGCCTCGCCGGCCGCGGTGTGCCAGGCCAGCAGCACCTTGGCGCCGGAGTCGCTCAGGTAGTAGCCGATTTCCCTGCTCTTGAACAGCGGGTTCATCGGGACCACGACGGCGCCAGCGGCCAGCGCACCGTAGAAGGCGATCGGAAAGGCCGGGACGTTCGGCAGCATTATCCCTACTCTGTCCCCGGGCTCCACTCCGGCCTCGGTCAGCAGCGTGCTCATCCGCCCGGCGGCTTCGCGCAGCCCGGCGTAGCTGAGCGCGAAATCATCCAGCCGGATCGCGGGATGGTCGGGATGGCTGGCCGCCGAGCGCTCGAGGAAGAAACTAAGGTTTCCCGGGTTCTCGTCGGGACGCGCCATTGCTGTTCCTCCCCTAGCGGATCATGCTCCTTGCCGTGTCAACCATCGCACGCCGGCGCCTGAACAGGAAGGCCACACAAGCAGGGGCTTACATAGGTTCCCTGAGCTTTGCCTTCATCCATGGGTAGGGGTCGCGAAGCGGGTGGCGCCGGCCTCGCCGACGCTCCTGGATCTGCCTGAGCGGTTTACCAGCGGTGTAGTAGCGGCCCCGGCCGTTGCCCGACGCGCTCAAGATGCCCGCCGACGCCAGGGCCGCGAGGTCCCGGGTGGCAGTCTGCTCGGTGACTTGTGCTCGCTTGAGATAGCCGGCCCGGCGGACACGGTACCCGAGGACGGCGTCGAACATCGCCTCCATCGCACGCTCGGGAAGATCATGCTCGGCGAGCAGTTCGTCGAGTTCGGTCCACGTAATCCCGGCCTCTTCGACGCGGCGCGCGACGGTCTGCGCCTGCATGTGATGGGCACGAAGATTGAACGCCAGCCACAGGTGCGCGTCGTCGCGTGGCAGCCATGACCCGTGGCCGGTATGGGCCAGCACGCTGTAGTAGTCCTCGGTGTTGGCTCCAAGCCATTCCTCGATGCTGGAGAACTCTGGCTCGCCGATATCGGATCGGGTGAGCACGAGTGTGGCGAGCGCCCGGGCCATGCGTCCGTTGCCGTCCCGGAAGGGGTGAATCATGACCAGATTGAGGTGCGCCATGGCGGAGCGCACGACAGGGTCGCTGTTCACCCCGGTATGGAGGCTCTCGACGAGAGCGTCTATAAGCTTGGGGACATCGGCGGCGTCCGGTCCCTCGTAGACAACACGGTCGTTGCGCTCGTCGTGAACGTAGATCGGGCCCTTACGATAGCTCCCGGGCGACTTCGTGTGGTCGTGGCTGAGCATCATGTAATGCATGGCCCGGATCTCGGTGGCGTCGAAGGTGGCGTATTCGGTGTCACCCATGGCCAAGACGTAACCCAGCGCTTGGCGGTAACCCTGGATCTCGAGGAAGGTTTCCTCGTCGGCACTGATGGGCTCCTCGCCGTCTATTGCGGCGGCCGCGTCATCCTCGGCGACCTGGTAGCCCTCGATGCTGTTCGAGCCCTGGATCGCGCGGGCCAGGGCCGAACGGCGCAGGACTCCCTCCCACCGCCTAGGTGTGCGCAGGACATGGCGGAGGTCCTTGCGCATCAGATGGATCTCGCGCAGCACGGACTCATCCTCAGTTGTCAGCGGCGGAGCCGCGTAGAGGAGGCCATGATGCGATGTCGTATTCATATAGTCATCTTACAGAATCCATGACTACTTAAACTAATCATCGCATCATGGGCAATGGGACCTGAGCCGCGGTCGTAAGCTGCGGACGTGGCTATTCAGCGGATGGACAACGTCGCCATCGTCGTCGACGCCTTGGCCGAGCAGATCGGCTAGCGCGAGCCTGCCGCGGGGGGATGGGGGGTCGCCGGGTTGGGCTGGGACGGCCTGCCGCCCACGAAATTCACCCAGTCGGACTGGAGGGGAGCCCAGCGCCGGTCGAAGTCGGCGGCGCGTCGCGTCGCGCGTTCCAGGCGCTCGCCCCGATAGCGGTGCCGGGCCCAGATTGACGACGGGCGTGCCAGCCGCACCGCGCCGACCGCGCCGACGAGCGGCAGGAAGAGCCCGAACAGTCCCGTCCGGTATTTGCCTTTCAGGACGCAGATGACGGAGAGCACGCCGTCGATGACCAGGACGCCGCTCGCGGTCAGGCGCAGGGTCAGCTCGATGTTGTCGATGTCCTGCAGGCCGAAGGGACTGAATCCGGCTAGGGCCAGTCCGAGGCAGGCGGCGGTCAGGCTCACCGCCTCGACGGAAAGCTGGCCCTCGCCGCTCCAGTAGACGTCCTGCAGGTGCAGGATCAGCGCGAACTCATCCAGGACGAGGGACGTGCCGATGCCGACGGTCACCGCGGCGAACGAGCGCCAGCCAAGCCGGTCAGGGCCGCCGACGGCGGTGAAAGCTCCGATCATCAGCAGGACGATCCCGGGGACGGAGTGATGAATGTGAGTCCCGCTGGCCGTCACCTGGTTCCGGAACGGGCCGCGACCGTCGCGGATCATGCGCGTGATCGTCCGGGTGACCACGAACGTGGTGACGAAAGCCAGAAAGCACAGTATGAGCGGCAGCTTGCCCGGCGCGATCACGTCACGCTGCCACCACGAGGCCATGCCGCCACCCTAGGGGCTCCATAGAGCTGTCCCATTATTGAACAGTGCTCAGCCGCGGTTGACGCTCGCGGGCGGGCACACCACGATTGTGACCACCGGCACCGTACGGGAGGGAACTCGATGATCCTGATCAACATCAAGATGCAGATCCGGCCCGAGAAGATGGACGACTGGCTGGCGCTGGCCGACTCCTACGCCAAGGACGTCAACTCCGAGGAAGGCTGCCTGTTCTTTCAGTTCGCCCGCAGCCTGACCGACGACAACGAGTTCATCTGCATCGAGGGCTTCGTCGACGCCGAGGCGGGCGGTACGCACGTCAAGCAGCCCTACGTGAAGAAGTTCTTCGACGCCGCCCCCGACCTGGTGGCCACGCAGCCGCAGATCATCTACATCGACACCCCGCACGACGGCTTCGGCCCCATGGGCGAGATCCAGCCCCGCTAACCGGCTAAGGCGCGCCCCGCTGACGCTACTCGTCCTTGAGAGGGTGACCGGGGTGAAGGCGGCGCGGAAGCGCTCCAGGGCCAGGTCGCTGTCCTCGGCGGCCCAGGCCTCCAGGGCGACCGTGCCGTCGTAACCCAGCTCGGCCAGGGCCCGGGCGATAGCCGGGTAGTTGATCTCGCCGGTGCCCGGCTCGCGGCGGCCGGGCACGTCGGCGACCTGGATCTCGCCGATCAGGTCCAGGCCGTGCGCCCGGCGCAGCAGCTCGATGAGGTTCCCCTCGCCGATCTGCGCGTGGTAGAGGTCGAGGTTCATCTTCAGGCCGGGGCGATCCACCGCCGCGACCAGGGCCAGGGTGGCGGCGGCCCGGGCGAACGGCACGCCGGGGTGGTCGACGGCGGTGTTGAGGTTCTCCAGGGTGAAGGTGAGCCCGGCCCGCTCGCCGAGCTTGGCCAGCCGGGTCAGGGTGCGGCAGGCGGCGATCCACATCGGGCCGGTCGGCTCGCCGGTCACCGGCTGGACCGGCAGGCCCTGACCGTCCAGGCCGGTGCCGTGCAGGTTCAGCCGCGGGCAGCCGAGCCTGGCGGCGGCCTTGACCGACTCCTCGGCGGTGCGGAGCAGCTCGGCGACGCCGTCCTCGTCGGTCAGGCTGCCGCGGATGTAGCCGGTCATCGAGCCGAAGACCGCTCCGGAGCGGGCCAGCGCGTCCAGGTCGTGCCGGGTCCAGTCCCAGATCTCGACCCCGAAGCCGAGGTCGTGCAGGCGCCGGGCCCGTTCCTGGATCGGCTGGTCCAGGAACAGCATCTCGGCGCAGGCGGCCAGCGTGTACATCGTGCCTCACGTCTCGGAGCTAGAACGTTCTAGATTTGTGATTACAAGTAGGCCACTTCGTTCGGATTCATGTCAATGCTCCAGCCGTCCCTGAACTAGAACGTTATAGTATCTGGGATATGACGAAGCGTCCGACCCTCGCCGATGTCGCGGCCCGGGCGGGTGTATCGGTGGCGCTGGTTTCCATCGCGATGCGTGGCGCCAAGGGCGTCAGCGCGACCACAAGCGAGCACATCTTCCAGGCCGCCGAGGAGATCGGGTACCGGCCCGACACCCGGGCGCGGCTGCTGCGCAGCCGTCGCTCCCGCCTGCTCGGCGTGCAGTTCGGCCTGCCCTACCCGTTCCACGCCGACCTGGTAGAAGCCCTGTACGCGGTGGCCGAGCCGGCCGGCTACCAGCTCACGCTGAGCGCCGTGGCCGCCAGCCGCAGCGAGCACCGTGCCACCGAGGCGCTGCTCGCCGACCGGTGCGAGGCGCTGATCCTGCTCGGCCCGCAGGCGCCGGTGGCGCGGCTGGAGAAGCTCGCCGCGCAACTGCCGGTCATCTGCCTGGCCCGGCGGCTGCCGCCATCCGCGACCGGCGTCGAGGTGGTCAGGACCGCCGACGACGACGGGGCCCGCCAGGCCGTGCACCACCTGGTTTCGCTCGGCCATCGCCACATCGCCCATATCGACGGCGGCCGGGCCCCCGGCGCGGCCGACCGGCGCCGCGGCTACCGCACCGCCATGCACCGTCACGGCCTGGACGGCCAGGTCATACCCGGCGGCCTGACCGAGGAAGACGGCGCCGCGGCCGCCTGGCTCCTGCTGGCCGCTCATCCCCGGCCGACCGCCGTGCTGGCCTTCAACGACCAGTGCGCCGCGGGCGTCCTCGACGTGTTTCTCCGGGCCGGCGTCCCCGTTCCCGGCCAGATCTCCGTCATCGGCTTTGACGACAGCCATCTCGCCCGC
>Ga0187851_10005333_pt1 | contig 10282 bp, 8 predicted proteins | sample June2016WEW_6_10_FD_132997 | JGI IMG/M metagenome (GOLD analysis project Ga0187851, IMG submission 132997) | Peatland microbial communities from SPRUCE experiment site at the Marcell Experimental Forest, Minnesota, USA - June2016WEW_6_10 | ecosystem: Environmental > Terrestrial > Soil > Wetlands... | reverse complement strand
CCCTTCTCCAAGTCGTAATTCAGCGGCCCCAATCGGAGTATGCAGAGGCCATCAGCGCGTTGCGTTCAGCGCTTCTGTTGGCATCCGCTGGAGCGCCGCCGAAGATAATCATGCTCACCAGTTCGCTCCCATCGGAAGGCAAGAGTCTCACCTCCGTCAATTTTGCCGCGAGTCTCGCTCTTGCCGGCCGTCGCGTATTGCTCGTGGACGCGGACCTGCGGCGCGGCGCACTCGTTGCGAGAGGGGCAAGCCGTCAGATGTCCGGCTTGACGGGCTGCCTGTCAGGGGCAACTGCCTGGCGCGAACAGGTGCAGCCAGTCCCTCTCGACTCCGGAACATTGATGATACTTCCTTCCGGCATCAGGCCTCCCAACCCGGCAGAGTTACTCGGATCCCAGACGATGGAATCGCTGGTCGAAGAATGGCGCAGGGAATTCGATTTTGTCCTTTTCGATACCCCTCCGGTGGCAATCGTGACGGATGGGGTGGTCCTGTCGCCGCTGATGGATGCTGTTCTCCTCATTGTGCGCATCAACAAGACCAGCCGCCTTGCGCTCAGAGAAAGCTATTCCAGGTTACAAATGGTCTCCCGGAAGCTAATTGGCGTTATAGCAAACGACATGGATCTTGCCAAACAGTATTACGGATACGGCTACGGCAGTTATCGGAAATATTATACATATTATGAATCGAGAGAAGAGTCGCAGTAGTTGCCCGCTTTTGCGCCAGGCGGCAAATAGGTGTTGACGATGAACAGAGAGGCTCCGTGTCGAATGAGCGGCAAGAAGTCCATCCAATTTAGACCCGGTCTAGCGGCGATGCCGTCGGGGCCCGGCGCGATCGTCATCGCCGCGTTGTTATTATCATGGGCAATCCCGATCAGAGTGGAGGCTCAGGCTACCACCCTGTCGGCTATCAACAGCGGGCAAAGTCAGCCGCAGTCCGGGTCAGAAAACTCTTCCCGCAATCAGCTCAATTCGTCCCAGAGTTCGGCAGTCTCGGGCGAAAGCGCGCTGCCCGCTCCCGGGACCTCCGCCATAACGCCGGGCAGCGGCGCGACGCTCAAACGACGGCTCACTCGAGGGCCCGCAATCGCTATCCCCGCCGCCTCTTCCTCTCTTTGCTTCCAGCCTGGCGTCGGTTGGCTACAACGCCCCCAGCCTGCAGGCGCTGTTACAGCCGCGTTCAACACCGTTCCCTTACCCAGGATAATTCGCGCTGCCCGGGCTCAGAAGCTTAGCGGACCCGTCGATTCGGAGGATTGCACTGTATCCACCCTCGCTGCGGGCGCCTCTTCATCTGCCTCGACAGGAGCAGCCAATGCCGACCCTGCTCTCTCCGCCCAAGGCGCTGGCGCTACGATAAATGCCTCGGCAAGCGTTAGTCCAGGGCCGAGCACTCAAGCTCCGCCCGCCGCTGCCGGCGGCTCGAAGACTCAAGGGAGATTACCATCCGCCGTGCTTCAAACAGGATCAAGCGAATCGTCCTATTCCTACTCCACAGGCCTTGAGGCAACTCCTCTTTCAATAAGGCCTACTGTCTCGACCAAGGGAGAAATCATGTTTTCGATAGCGTCTCCCAAACAGGATGTGGATCAGGCGGCCGGCGCACCACAGAGCACTTCCGTCGAAGTGCCCATCTATCTGTTTTCGCCTGGCAAAGATAGGTCCGCCTCCAGCTCAGCATCAGGAGAGAGAGGGGTTCATGTCAGCCAGAGCGCGCTTCAGAGCGAAAGGAACCGCCTCATCGGCTATGAATCAGAAGAACTAAAGTCCCAGGAAAAGTCCGCGTCCGTCGAGACGCCGATCCTGGGAAAAGACCTTCATGAGTATCGGCAACTGCGAAACATGTGCCAGAAGGTGGTCCAAGCTCAGGAAGCCGGAGCCCTGCCAGATAATTTGACATTGGAACTCTCCAGTAGTCCGAAGGCCACCGAACTTGCCCGCCTCGGCGCGGACTGCGGCAAGCTCCTGGCTATGGACCGGGGTGCTGTCATAAAGAAAATGCAGAAACACAAGGGCATGAAATAGAACTGATTGCTACATTTCGTAAGAAGACATTTTCATTACTCAGTGCGGCCCGGCAGTTGGCTCGCCGCCGGGCGGAGACCGGGGCAATCTCCTGGATTGAGAAGCATATCGACAAATCGCCGTTTCTATCTCCCAATCATTGCCATATCCCGACGTTCGCAAGTCAGCTCGAGAGAGGCTGTCTGTGATAAGGACCGTACTTGTCTATTGACCATTCCGTTCGCTAATCGGCCCGCATGAACGTCTGAGAACCTTCATTGAAATCCACTTCGGAAGAATTCACCACAACCCCGGCAAGACGATCCATGTCTCTTCGCGGTAACGTTGTTTGGACATTCGGCGGCACCTTGGTGTACTCGGTCGCGCAATGGGCCATGCTTGCTTCCATCAGCAAGCTGGGCACGCCATACATGGTGGGACAGTTCGCGCTAGGTCTGGCGGTTTCAGCGCCCGTATATATGTTCACCAATATGCAGCTCAGGACCATTCAAGCCACGGACGCAAAGGGTATTTTTTCGTTCCCGGACTATTTTGGACTGCGTGTCGTTGCCAGTGCGGCCGGTCTCGCAATCGTACTGTTGCTGGCCATCTTCAATGGAGACTCGCATCAAACCAAGCTGATTATCATCGCTGTCGGCGCTGCGAAATGCCTTGAATCGCTGAGCGATGCCGTTTATGGGCTATGTCAGAAGCATGAACGCATGAAGTTCATCTCGATCAGCCTTGGCATCAAGGGAATCGGGTCGGTTGCCGCCTTATTTCTCATTCTTCGACTAACCCACAGCCTTTTCCAAGCAAGCTGCGCCATGGCTGCGTGGTGGTTGCTGCTTTTCGTCTGCGTCGATCTTCGCTGGGCAGCGCACCTCGTGAAACTCGAGCCTCCTCATCCTAGAAAGTGGCTGCCTCATTTTAACCGGAGAACCCTTGCAAGGCTCTCCTTCGTCGCGTTTCCCATGGGCATACAAACAATGCTGGCCAGCCTCGCGGTAAACGTTCCGCGATATGTGGTCGATCACGACATGGGGACCGCCATGCTGGGAAGGTTTGCAGCGATGGCATATTTTATTGTCGCGGGCCATACTGTAATCGCAGCCGTGGGAAATTCCGTGCAGGCTCCTTTGTCCAGGTGCTGGCATTCCTCCCTACCCGCATTTAGACGGCTGCTGTTCAAGTGCGGAGCCTTTGCCTTCGCCGTCGGCCTGGCGGGCGCCATCCTCGCCGCGGTTGCCGGAAGGGCCATCCTGACTCTCTTTTACAACCCTGAATATGCCACTCATCCGGAAGTCTTTGTAATGCTGATGTTCTCAGCGGCGTTCTATTATGTGGGCTCGATTTTGGGCGGGGGAGTGGCAATTGTCCGCCGATTCTGGACTTACACACTGCTATACTCTTGCGTTCCGCTGCTGGCATTGCTTGTCGCGTGGCTGCTAATCCCCAGGATTGGCCTGATGGGAGCGGCCGTCGCCACGCTTGCTTACTGCGTGGCAAATGCAGTGATTCCGATTGCAGTGATAGCATCCGCGCATAAAGACGAAGCGCGACTTCGGGCCGTTGAGCCACTTCCCCGCGGATCCGCATACGCAACTTTTTCAGGGTCCGCCTGACATTGCGTCGCTCGATTGCCGGCGAGCCATTCACGCACCCCTTTGCGCGCGGCCGGCAGCTCCCAATTTTCAGAGCAGTTTCGTCCAGGATGCAGGCATAGTGAGCTCTCAAGCAAACCCCAGTGGACGAGCAGCGCGCGTGATTTCTTTTTCCGGCGTGGATTGCAGCGGAAAATCGACGCAGATATCAGCCGCGATCGAGGGAATGAGGCGGCGCGGCGAGAAGTTCTTCTATCTTTGGCTGCGAGTTGGGTATACGCCGCTATTCTGCGCCCTGAAGAACTTCGTCAGACGGCTATCGGGAGAAGGAAGGATTCCCCAGGGCCAGTCGATCGAGAGAGACCGCTTCCTGAGTTCCGGATGGAAGCGAAGCCTCTGGCTTCATCTTGCATTCGCGGATATGGCATTTCAGACAGCAGTGCGCGTTCGTCTGCTCAGGTTTCTCGGCTATAAGGTTTTATGCGACCGCTACATCGAAGAGAGCGAAATGGACCTGATATTGAACTTCGGTGAGCCCGCGGCGCAACTCGCTGCATGGAAAGTTGTGAAGGCTATCGCCGCAAAGCCGGATCTTCGCATTCTTCTCGATCTGCCGTTTGAAGAGTCCCTGAGGCGTTCGATTCTGAAGCAGGAACCTTTTCCAGACCACGAAGAGAAGCGCCGCCGCCGGGCACTCTTATATGACACTCTGAAATTACGGGCTGATTATTGCGTTATTGACGCGCGGATGAACATTCCCCAAATATCGGCGCAGATCGACTCTCTTGTGTTCGGCGATGGCTCCACGGGCGGGACAGGCGTCGAGGTTTCTCTGTGAAGGCCGCAGAACTGGTCCAGAATGAGCCCTTCGCCGATCTTCTTGCGGCTACTCTTTCCGATTTCCTGACACTGCGCTTTGGAGGCGAGTGGCGGGTCTCCTGGACAGATACGGCCTCTGGCATGAGGTCGCAGCCGTGGCTTGTGAATCTTAACATCAATGCAATCTTCCGCCGCGGAATCAGCCGGAGCGCGTTGGAGAACATCAAGCGGGAGTTTGCAGTATCCGTAATCCCATGGAAGCGCCCATTTCAGCGACTCTACTTTTGGCTGGCCACGTCGGCTGCTCCGGCATTGCTTGCGCACGCCATTGTCAACGTCGAACCTTCCATCCCAAACTCGACCGAGTGTTTGATAATACCCGGAACGCACAAGTTACGCTTTCTCGATGCGGCGGCAGGCGTTGTCTATTGCCATTTGAAGAAGGGATCGGGCCATGCTCATTTCCAGGCTGAACTGGAGGCGCGCGAATTTGCGGTCAGCAAGGGCGTCCCGGTGCCTCACATTCTCCGCAAGTTGTCTGATGACTGCATTGCCGAGGAGATGGTTATTGGAACTCCGCTGGATCGGCTGACCTCGAGCAAACACCGCGCCATAGGTTTGCGGCGCGCCCTCAATGCCATGGAGCCGTTGTACCGGTCAACCGCCAGACAAATCGGCGTTGCGGAATACGCCTCATGCCTCTGCTCTCGGATAGCCGCCATTGCAAGCACTCGCGAAACAATTGTTTCCACGGGGGCTCTGGCTGTGGCGGGCCGGCTTGCCGGCGGGTGTGGCCTTGCGGATCAGAAGGTTGAGATTGTTCGCTCTCATGGCGACTTTCAGCCCGGCAACATTCTCTATAACGAGGGAGAAGTATGGCTGATCGACTGGGAATACTCGACAGAGAGGCAGCGCCAATATGATCTGCTGACGTACAACCTGAGGACTCGATTTGCCAATGGACTGGGAAGGCGGATCGCGGCATATGCCGGCGGTCTCGCCGATGTTTCGCAACTGCGACTGCTTCAGCTCTTTCTTCTCGAATCGATCCTTTTCGAGTTGGAGGCCCTGATGGTTGCTCCATCTCAATATGCCCCCAAGTCTCTGAACGCCAAGCTCGCGGAGATTGAAATCGCGCTGCCGCCGGTACTGAGGAGCTGCACAGGATGAGTGCATACGCCGCCAAGAGCCCGCGCTTCGTCTTTCTGAAGCAAACCGCTCCTCCTCACCATTTCTTTCTTGAACTCTGCGAGGATATTGCCGAGCGCGACCCTGTTGCGGTCATTTCCGAGGTCGCTAAGCATAACTCCGGGAATATCAATTATTTCAAATGCCCCCCCTACAATCGCCGCACAGGCTTTACGCGAGCATATAGCTGGATGCGATTTCTGTTCAGCGCGCTTTATGCCGCATTTCGCATCGGCGGGCGCCCAACGCTATTCATTGTGACGCAGCCGCCTCTGCTTTCACTGGTGGGCTATTTGCAGTACAAGCTGCGCAAGCGGCGATACGTGCTATGGATCGACGACGTGTGGCCCGACTGCCTGGTGAAGCAGGGTGTCAGGCCGGATGATTCGCTTTTCGTGCGGCTCTGGAAGATCTTCAACAGGATCACCTATCGTCACGCCGACCATGTGATCTCAATTGGCCCATATATGCTCAAGAATGTCGAGGCATATACCAAGCCAGGAGCACGGCTCTCCGTAATTCCGACCTGGGTGGATACGGATAAGATTCGACCCATTCCGAAGTCATGCAACACCTTTGCCATCAGCAACGGACAGACGGACAAGATCACGGTGCTCTACTCCGGGAATATGGGGATAAGCCATGACATGAAGAGCATTCTGATCGCGGCACGCATCATGAGGCACAGAGAGGATATTCATTTCATGCTCATCGGGGCCGGGGCCCAGTTTGAGTGGATCGAGTCCTCTGTAGCCAATGAACATGATCCGAATGTGACTGTCCTGCCTTTGCTGCCGTTTGAGATGGTTCCATGGTCGCTGGCCAGCGGAGATATAGCTCTGGTGTGCATGGAGCGCGGAATTGAAGGCATCAGCATGCCCAGCAAGACCTATGCTTCTTTGGCGGCAGGCTCGGCAATTCTCGGCATCTGCGCGAGGGATAGCGACCTGACCGCATTGATCGAGGAGTGCGGCTGCGGCAGGCAGGTCGAGCCCCAGGACCCGCAAGCTATCGCAGATGCCTTGACCGGGATGATTGATTCCCCGGCCGAGTTGGCCCGGATGAGAGCCAACGCCCGGCGCGCGGTGGAAGAAAAATTTCCCCGGCAGGTCTGCGTCGCCAAGGTAAGAGATATCCTGGAAGGTGCCGAGCGCGCCGGCACGGGCAGATGCGTATGACAAGCAAAGGCGAAAAGCTCGGGCAATTCTTCGTCGGCGGAACCGCGCCGGCGCCTCTGCGCCCCTCGGGCGCCAGCCACGATGAGGATCAGTTCGCCAGAACAGAGATCTCCGCCGTGAAGGATCGGGAGGCCATCCCAGGCCTCCGGCAATCCGGGCCGCAGGCCTTTCTCAAGAGGGCATTCGACTGGGCTCTCGCCGCGGTTGCAATTCTGGTAATGCTGTTGCCTATGGCTGCAATCGCGGCCTGTATACGGATCCTGATGGGCTCTCCGGTCTTCTTCCGCGACACGCGCACGGGCCGTGGCGGAAGACTCTTCACCCTTTGGAAGTTCAAGACGATGCGGGATGAGCGAGAGGTGTCCGGCGTACTGCTTAGCGATCATGAACGCCTGACTCCCATTGGACGGCTGCTGCGCTCGACCAGCCTCGACGAACTCCCGCAACTCTGGAACGTGCTGCGCGGTGAGATGAGCCTGGTTGGGCCCAGGCCGCTGCTTCCTCAGTATCTGCCGCTCTACTCGGAGAAGCAGATGCGGAGGCACGATGTTCAGCCGGGGATCACGGGCTGGGCACAGGTGAATGGAAGGAATGCCCTCACTTGGGAGGAGAAGTTCGAGTTGGACGTCTGGTACGTGGACCACTGGAGCTTCTTGCTCGATCTTCGGATTCTCTTCATGACGGTGAAGTGCGTTGTGTTGCGCACTGGCATCTCGCACAAAGGAGAGGCAACGATGCCGTTCTTCCAGGGAGGCAGCGGTCCCACGGGGGATGGTTCGCCGGTAGGCGCTTCAGGGAAACCGCTAACTCCGTTGCGGGAAGGAACAGATATACCCGAGCGATCGAAGAAAAGTGGTATTGAAGGATCTGCATGACGGCCGAGGAACTGAAGGTTCGGCAGGCACTCGCTTACGGAGACGTGCAGGCGCTGCTGCTGGCTGCGTGCGCAAACAACGGCGAGGAACGCGTTGCCACCCTGTACGAGAAAGCCGGCGACGAAGCTGCTTGGACCGCGGCCTGCGCGCACGAACTGGAAAGCCACATTGCGCACAAGCTCCTGAATTGCCGTGGCGCCGCAAGCGTACCGGAACGGTGGAAAGAAGCGCACCAGCGGGTCGGCGCGCGCATCGGCGCTTACATGAGCTTGCTGGACGAGGCGGCGGCGGCGCTTCATGCGCACGGAGTGCCGATGATCGCGCTGAAGAACGCCGGCATCGCGCGCGGTATCTATCCCTGTCCCGGCTGCTGCCCGATGGGCGATATCGATACACTTGTCCGCAAGAGCGATTTTTGGCGCGCGCACGAGATTCTTCTCGGTCTTGGCTATCAGTGCAAGACGCGCACCTATTACGAGCCGGGAGAAGCGCTCTCCGGCGGGTTGGAGTATCAGCGCGAGACGGAGCAGGCGGGCAGCGTTTGGCTCGAGTTGCAATGGCGTTCCGTTGCGGGACGCTGGATTCAGCCTTCGCAGGAGCCGGAGACCGGCGAGTTGTTCGCGCGCTCGGTTGCCATCGAAGGCACCCACGTCCGGCTGCTCGGTCCCGAGGACAACCTGCTGCAAGTTTGCCTGCACACGGCCAAGCACTCCTACCTTAGAGCGCCTGGGCTTCGCCTCCATACGGACGTAGAGCGAATTGTGCGAGGAACCTCGATTGACTGGGAAACTTTCCTGCGCATGGTCCGGAGACTGAAGGTCAGGACCGCGGTCTATTATTCGCTGTGGCTGCCGTCCATTCTTATCGGTACGCCCGTCCCATCGGAGGTTCTCAAAGAGCTGGAGCCGTCTGAAGCTAGGAATCGACGGATTCTGCGCTGCATCCAGCAGGCCGGCTTGTTCTATCCCAATGCCGGCCGAAAATTCACGCGCATGAACTATATGCTCTTCTATCTGTTTCTCTATGACGATGCCGGCTCTCTGCTCAAAGCTCTCTTCCCGGACAGGGAATCGATGAAAGAGCGCTATGGGGCGTCGAATCCACTCTCTTTGCCATACCATCACGTCAAGCGGTTTGCGGATCTGTGTTTCCGTAGAACAGGGTTTTAGCCGCGGGGACCCGGGACAAAATCCCCGGCACCCGTCAATCCAGACTCGGATAGGCCCGAAAAATCTGCCCTGCCGCAAGGAATTGAATTCAGGATCCAAGGATTCCACGAGGACCTTCGGAAAACTGCGAGAACTTAGGCATAAGGTCACGCAGCAAGGGAGATGCGCTGGATGAAACGGCATGACATTCAGACGTGGACGGCCGAGGAGCGGTCAATCGAAGGGGTCGAGGAGTCAGCTATGTATCGCATCCTCAGGCGACTTTTGGAGAGCGGGACCCTGAGCCGGGATGATTCTCTTCTGATCGTCTTTGCCGGCGAGTTCGACCGGGCGGTTGTAAGCCGTCTTGGATTTACACGCTTCACGCTCTCGAATATTTCCAGCTCCGTTGGAGATTCCCATTTCGATGCGCGAACGATTCCGTATCCAGACGGCAGTTTCGATCACGTGGTGGCCCACGCGGGCATCCATCACAGTTCGCGTCCGCACCAGGTGGTGTGCGAGATGTACCGGGTTGCGGACAAGTCCGTGATGTTCTTCGAGGCGCAGGACTCCTGGATGATGCGGCTCGCAGTGAGGCTTAAGCCCACGGTCGAATACGAATGGAACGCCATCCTGGACCATGGCCTGCGGCGTGGAGGCGTCGACGACCTTCCCATCCCGAATTACGTCTACCGATGGACGCGCAGGGAAGTCGAGAAGCTGATTCGGTCACTCGATCCGGCGCATGTGCCGTTTCTCAGTTTCATCGTGGAGTGGGATTTCACTTACGAGCGGGTCAGGCGAAGGCTTCAGCGCACAGCGTTGCGCTTGCTGCCTTCCTGGCTCCTATCCGGGATATGCCGGGCTTCAATGGCCCTTTTTGAATTGCTATTCTCCGCCCATGGAAATGTCTTCTTCGCAAGGATCGAGAAGCGCGGGGTCGAGCAGCCCTGGATGAAGAATGGGGCTTTTGTGCCCCCGCTTCATGTGGCGGCGACGGCAAGTGAGCCACCCGCCGTCGAGCGCGCTTGATCTCGCGAAGGAAGAGCACCCCACGTGACTTTGAAGGAGCTATCTCTCGACGGAAAGCGTTTCGGGAAGGGATTGTCTGGATTCCGGCCGCCATGCAAATCGCGAGACGGGTTCCGCAGGTTCAGCATCCCTCCTCTGATCGGCGCGGCCATCGTCGCCCTCTCCGCAACTCCTGCATGGGAAGCCACCATCAACGTGCGTTCGTACGGAGCCGATCGAAACATGGATCGGGAAACGAAACTTCAATTCAGTCTCTGATCGCTGTCTCCGGCTTCAGGGCTTCAATGAGGATGAATGTACGACGGACGAGGAACGGCTGACAGCCACCAGACGACTTACCGGCCCGACCTGGATGGACTACGCGCGGTTGCAGTGTTGTCCGTGATTGCCTGTCATTTGTCAAAGAGCGCGCTCCCTAGCGGTTAT
>Ga0187851_10005332_pt1 | contig 10283 bp, 3 predicted proteins | sample June2016WEW_6_10_FD_132997 | JGI IMG/M metagenome (GOLD analysis project Ga0187851, IMG submission 132997) | Peatland microbial communities from SPRUCE experiment site at the Marcell Experimental Forest, Minnesota, USA - June2016WEW_6_10 | ecosystem: Environmental > Terrestrial > Soil > Wetlands... | reverse complement strand
TCTCCCTGGCCTCGCACCACCTGCAACTTATCCAAGGCGCCGCCGGTTACCACGATCTGGCCGGCCGGGTGCTCGCCCTTCCACTCGATGGCGATCTGAACGTCTCGACTGTTGGCGGGCTGGCCCGCGACTTTCAAAGCGCCCGCGGCGACCAGATACAAGGCCAGCGATCCGAGAAATGCAGCCACGACCGCTTTCCGACCAGGCAATATCTTCTTCATAGCGTCTCCTCGTCTCCAGGTGTATGGAGTAGGCAACAGCTCAGCAGTCCTACCACGCTTCGCCTTCATATCCGGCGCAATCCAAGGAGGAAGGGAGCGAGGTGCTCACATCCGGATACAGCTCCCCATCCGCACTAAGAACCACGCGCGAACCAGTGAGTTGCGCGCGATATAGCCTCTTGGAATAGTTGAACCCGATGGGAGCCATTTTGCCTTCGACCCGACGCCGGAGGGAGAGCCCTCAACTGAGGCCGAATTCTTGGCGCAGGGGCGCGCAGAATAAAGAACGAAGCGTAAGGTACAAGTTAGGGGAATATCGTGTCAAGAACTTTATTCTGTTACGCAACTAACCCGGGGAAACATTTGCCACCTGTTCTTTACTTTTTGCCGCATGTAATTATGACCGGGATATGAGTAAAGCATAAAGGCGATTCAAGACGGTTCGGGCATATCCCGGATGGGGGCGTAGCGGCGCCTCGGCTGTCGCCGGAACTGTTGGCCGTGGAGAATATGTCCGGAAGAACCCCGAGCCGCAGGGATATCGGTGCAGCGTCGGACGCGGGCGCTTGCTTGTGGCTTTAAGTCTTTTCCTTTCATCAACTCATCGGCATACGACGCCATCGCGCAATGCAAGCTGTGTGTTTTCTGTAAGTTATCGGCCAAGGCGGGATTTGAGGCTTGATTCTCGATTTTTGCGCCGCTAGATCGCGCTATCTCTTTTAGTTTCACAAAGCCATCGGCTTTTTTGTTAAACTGTTTGTTTTCAGCAACTCATCGGCATCGGACACTTTGTCGTTTATTTCCCTCTTTGTTTTCATTAACTTATCGGAGTCGACCTTCATTTTGATACTTTTTGGTGTGGGGGCCCCTCCCCTGATATTCATGGACAATTTGGCATTGCGTCGCGCCCTCAATTGAGCCTCAAAGGGACCATCCCACCCCGCCCACGCCATCGGCCTGGGTCTGGAGGCACACCCGTTTCCCAAGTCCAGCCCTGAAGGACGGCAGTCCTCGTACTGAAGGCAGCGCGATTTCACCAAAATACCGTCCTCCAAATAATAGGCTAGCAATTTGACGACCATCGTCAGGAGACAGTAGGGAGCAGACGGGAGGCAGAAGGGGGCAGGCAGCAAGCCTAGCGCGGATTTTTCACCACTCCGGGATCGGGCTGCCGGAAGGGCGGGGGACACAAGAAAAATCAGAAAGGGCTTGTAACGGCGGGACTAAACAGGCTGCGGAAAAGCCCAAAAGCGCTGTCATTCTGAGCATTGACAGCCTGTCGGCTGCCCAGGATGGGCAGAAACTCGGGCCGAGGAAGGGTAGCGCGGACCGGTTTTTTAGGTCCGCGGCTTTTCCTTGTCCGTCGGGGACGTGCCGCGGACCTAAAAAACAGGTCCGCGCTACGCCTGCTCAGTGCGAGATTCTTCGCTGCGCTCAGAATGACAGCGAACGCGCTCAGGATGACAGCATTCTAGGGTTTTTCCGCAGCCGGTAAATCCCCACCCTCCCAGCAAATCCTGGGAGCGCCCAAACTTGGTGCGAAATCCGGGCTAGCGTGGACCGGTTTTGCCGGCCCGCCGCTTTTCGTGTTTGTGGGGACTCTCGTGTCGGTTCACTATTGCCGGCGCACGGCATGGGACTTGGATTGATCGTATGTCCAGGTAGCGGTGTGCGTTCCATTACGGTCGCGACCTACCCTGACCGTGTGAACCGGCTATCAGGATGGAAGCAATGGTCTGCTTTCCGCCGGATCAGCGTTCTGTCTTGAGGCCGAGCACCTTCGCGACGCGGGCCGCCAGACCGTCGGCCATCCACTGGAAACCCAAGTCGTTGGGATGGGTGCCGTCCACCAAGCCATCCCCACGCGACGGCCCGAGTAAGTCCGTACCTTCGACGATTTCGAGATGGCGGTCGCCTGCCGCGATCCGTTGGGCGGCAACCCGACGGATCAATTCACGCATATCCTCAAGCCGCGCATCGCGCGACCAGGATTCGTGAGCGGCATAGATCGGGGTGATAACCAGAACCGGAGTTTCCGGGTGAGCGCTGCGGATGGCATCTAAAAACGGCGCGTACGCCTGGGCAAGCGAATCCACGGTGGGATTGTTCTGGGCAAAATCCAATACAAAACATGAGGCATGGAGGCTCGCCACGGCCCGAGCCAACTCGGGTTCACCCAGGCCATTCCCCGAGAATCCGAGATTGACAAAGTCCAAATTGAGCATCCGGCCAAGAATGGCCTGATAGCTCATGCCGGGCCGGCTGGCGCAGCCGCCCTGCGTGATCGACGTCCCATAAAAAACGACGGGCTCGCCGGCTGCGAACGGCTTGGCCGGTTGAACGTGCGCTTCCGCATCCAGCCCGATGCCCAGAACTTTCACGGGCATGTAAAGCGGCAAATAAAGTGTGATCTCGCGGTCCACGCGCGGCTGGTCTTGGAAATAGGTATGCTCGATGGTTTTACCCGGCTTGGCATCGACATCGGCGATTGCCGTTCCGCGATACACGCCGTCCGCATACAGATCCACTCCGGTTTGTCCGAAAGCGTGCATGTTTTTCATACCGGGCGGCTGCGGATACTCGAGCCGGATAGCGAGGAGGGAAGAGTCCGTGCGGAAACGAATGCGGCCTCCGCTGGGGGACTTGGCGAGATCCCAGACCTCTTTACGATAGGTGTCTTTCAGTCTAGCCGGCAGGCGAAAGAGTTCGCCGCCGTTTTCGCCGTACCAAGGGAGGCCGTCCACTTGAACTTCCGGATTGGGGAGCGGAATCCAGTGAAGCGGCGCGTCCTCGCCCGCGAGCGGACACAGATACGCGGCCATGAAAATCGAAAATACCAAAGATTTTGCAATCATGACGGCGACTATATCAGGAATTGCATTCGTCTTCCAGGCGGCGTTCGAGGCAGGCAGCAAGGTCGCGAAATTAGTGAATGACGGCTGTGGCTTTCGGCAAGATTGATGATTTCAATCGGATACAGTGCCCGTGGCATTAAGATGCAGGATTGATTAAGGCAAAGGAGAGGCGGCGCTAAGCCGGACTTCTCACCACCTTTGGACGATGCTGGAAGGGCGGGGCTTCAGCCCCGCCGAAATCGCGGCTCCCGCCCTCTATTTGTCCCGCACCCCGCGCAGCTTGCGGCTGCAAGCTGCGCGGGGTGCGGGACTTGGAAATAATCAGGACGCCTTGCAACGGCGGGGCTAAACAGGCTGCGGAAAAACTCGCCGCCACTGTCATTCTGAGGAGCAGCGGCGACGAAGAATCTCGCATTGCCTTGAAAATACTCAGAGCGAGATCCTTCGCTGCGCTCAGGATGACAGCATTGTAGGGTTTTTCCGCAGCCTGTAAAGCTCCGCCCTTTCGGCAGCCCCCTTCCTCTTGTGGTGAGAAATGCGGGGTTGGAGATACCTTGGCGACTCCAGGCACATTTACTTCTGTCAGGTGGGGTAAGTTTTGGAAACCGGGACATTCAGCCATGAGCTTTATGCTGAATACGCAAAAAAGTGCTTGACATTGGAATTGCTCGGTGCTTAATTACCCGTGCCCAATATCATTCAAGGCAACGGACGGCAGCTTCGGAGACAACCCCTATGACCACCCTCAAACCCCCGAGGATCGCGGGGGTAACGATCGAGTGCCAGTGGCGGGAATCGTGAACCGGGAAGTCACCGCGGCGGGGTGCCAAGTCATCGCGGTCAGAGTATTCACTTGCTTGAGCAGCCAAAACTTAAGCTGCTCCTATTGCAGGTCCTTGCACCCTCATGGTTAGTGGAAAGAGTGAGCCGGTGGCAAAGACCTCTATCCATTGCGTCGGATCGAAGGCCTGGGGGCTCTTTTTCGGAATCGAAATCTGAAGGAGGCTGAACATGGCAGGGAAGAAAGTCGCTTGGATTTGCGGTTTGTTTGTGGCGTTCGCGCTAGCCGGTCCCGGCTACGCGCAGCTAAACCGTGGCATCTTGGAAGGAACTGTGACCGATCCCCAGGGAGCCTTTATTCCGGGAGTGAAGGTCACCGTCACGGCGGTGGACACCAACGTGGTGCTGCCGACCACCACCAACAACGCCGGCTATTACCGGGTCGTGGACCTGGTTCCGGGCACGTACCAGGTCCACTTCGAAGGCAGCGGATTTTCTCCTCTCGATTTGACGGAGATTGCGGTTCCTCCGGGCCAGACCATCAGGGCTGACGCCGCGTTGAAAATCGGTACGACGCGGCAGACGGTGGAGGTCTCGGCCGCTTTGCAAATGGTCCAGACCGCTGCCACTGACTTTTCCACCACGATTTCCACGAATGCACTGGACCAAATTCCCTTGCAGGGGCGCGATTTGCAGCAACTGGTGTTCCTGGTGCCAGGGGTAAGCGGGAACGGGCCGCCGGGAAGCAGTTTTGGATTCAACAGCCAATACGGGAGCTTCCCCGACCCCACTCACATGCAAGGAAGCGACATTTCGGTGAACGGGGGGATTGGCGGTACGAACGCGTGGTACCTGGACGGGAACGTGAATCTTTCCGGCCAGGCCGAAAGTGTTATCGTCAACCCTTCTCCCGATGCGGTTACCGAGTTCGCCGCCATTACCAACGGCTTCTCGGCCGAGTACGGGCGGAGCGGCGGAGCGGTTTTCAGCGTGGTGCTGAAATCCGGCACGAATAAACTGCATGGCGACGTATATGAGTACGTTCGTAACAGCTATTTCAACGCGCGCAACCCCTTCACTTCCATCGGGTCCAATGGACAAATCATTCCGCAGGACGCACTGCGTTACAACGACTTTGGCGGAACGCTGGGCGGTCCTTTGGTGATTCCTCACCTCTATAACGGCCGGAACAAGACCTTCTTCTTCTTCTCCTGGGATGAGAGCATCTTGCACATCAACGGAAGCCAGGTCTTTTCCGTCCCGACCCCTGCTGAGGTTGGCGGGAACTTTAGTGAAGACCCCAATACGGCCGAATACGGGATCTGGGACCCCTCGACGACGGTCGGGCCGGCAGCCAACGGCACATTCCAACGCACCGCTTTCGGAACACCGGCGGCGGGTTACCCCAACGGCTGCGTGAACACGGTGGTGGCGGCGAACCCGGGAGTTACCACCTGCAACTTCGCCACCCAACTGCCCACTGCTTCGCTTAGCAGCGTGGCCGGGTTTTTCATGAAATCGTTCCCCAGCCCCAATTATCTGAATCCCTTGAGCAATGCTCCCTTGGCGATTGGGGGAGCCTACAGGATCGCCAGCAACTACCTGGCGGGGGTGGGCAGCAGTCAGGACGGCGCCAACATTTCGATCAAGATTGACAACCAGTGGAGTGACAAGAACCGGTTTTTCGCCGAATGGCTCTTCAATCCCGGCACCTACAACAATTATCGCGTGCCCTGGACCGGCGCCACCTTCCCGGCGGGTACTTTCGGGTTCGGGTCGAGCTTGCCTTTCAATTATGAGAATCAAATTATCGCTTTTGGAAACACCTACGTTTTCAGCCCCACTCTCATCAACGAATTTCGGGCCAGCTACAGCCGCCAGTATTACACCACGCACCCGAAAACAGCGGGGTATCCGAGTAGTGATACCGACCTTTCGGCCGTGCAAGCAGCGATAGCGAATTCGGGGATTGCACTCTCTCCCCTCACTGCGGCTCCCAGTTGGGCGGTGTCCTCGCCGGGTGGGGGCTCGATGGGTTGGGGACCGGTGGGATGGACGAGTAATTTTACCGCCAACGAGTCTTATACCATCCTGGACAACGTGACCAAGATTATGGGGAAGCACACCCTGCGCACGGGGTTCATGTACCGCCTCTCGCATGTGGCCATGTTCCAGAGTTCGCCCACCAACTTGAATTTCTATGGAGAGGGAAGCGTGGATCCCAATACCGGCCTGGGGGGTGGGTCGGGCTTGGCGCAGTTCATGCAGGGAGACGTGATGAGCAATGGGGGCCTCAAAAGCGGTGCAAGCTCCTACGCCACCTCCGCCTGGGATCCCTACGCTCGCTATCGCTATTGGGGGTTTTATATTCAGGATGACTTCCGCGTGGCCTCCAACTTCACTTTAAATCTGGGTCTCCGCTATGACATCTTCGGATCGTATCAAACGCGCCAGTTCGGCGGCCAGGTGCCCGATAGCAAATTCTGCTACACCTGCCCCAATTCGTACACCGGGATGCCCGGTATCGATATTTTCACCGGCAGTCCCGGTTGGCCGAATAACAGCGATTACGTCTCTCCCAACTGGGGCGACTTCGGGCCCCGCGTGAACTTCTCCTGGTCGCCTTTTGCTGACCGGAAAACCGTGATCCGCGGAGGCTTCGACTCGTTTTATAGCAACGGCTACTCCATGATGAACTCCGCGCAAAACATCGAAAACCAGGATGGCTATGCCGAGGATTTCATCTGGGACGACAGCAACAATCCCAACCAATGCGCCCCCAATCAAGGCGAGTGCGTGGCCTGGACGCTGAATAGTACCGGCGCCAAAGGCCCCTTAACTACTCCTGTGTTTACCCCTTCCTTCCCCGCGCAGTCCAGGCAACAGACCTACGGAGCGGTCCTGCTGGGCACGCAGAAACCCACGCATGACCCCTGGGTGCAGTCCTGGACGCTGGAGGTCCAGCGCGAACTGCCCGGCAACATGGCCTTAACCGTTGGTTACGTTGGGCAGCACGGCACGCATTTGTCCGGGAACTTTTATGGTACCCGCAATGGCGACTACGTCAGCACGGCGAATCGTCTCAAATACGAAAATTCCATCAACGCCGTGGTGCCCATCTCCTCCGTCTATTCCGGACAGACGGCCACTGCGCTGGCGCAGATCTGGGGATCGTCGAGCTTGCCCCTCTCCCGTCTCTTGCTGCCCTATCCGGCTTGGAGCGGGGTAACGCCTCCGGTGGATTTCGAGGGCGAAAACATCTACCACGCGCTGGACGCGCGCCTGCTGAAGCGCCTTTCCCATGGGCTGAATTTCAGCGTGGCATACACCTGGTCGAAGAACATCGCTAATCCGCTGGCCGGGCAAATCATCCAAACGGTCATCGACCCCATTCATTTTGCCCGCAGCGGCGACGTGGGCGGTTTGACCGGGGCCTTGGGGGGAGTCGGGGGCAACGCCTATCAAAACCCCGACAACATCCGCGCCGACCGCGCTCTGGCCCTCAACGACATGCCCCAGATGCTGAACATCACCCCCAGTTATGAATTGCCTTTTGGTTTGGGCAAACCCTTCTTGAACCAGAAAGGGCCCCTCAATGCCATCTTGGGCAATTGGCGCTTGATGGGGACGTTCAACGCCGAGAGCGGGGTGCCTCTATCGATCACCGGCCCCTGTGACGGACTCCAGAGCGAGATAGGCGTCTGCAGACCCAACCTGGTCGGCAACCCGAGAGCAGTTTCGGGCGGCCAGAATATTAACGACTGGATTAACGCCGCCGCTTTCACCCCGTCTTTTGGTACCAACCAAAGCTTCTGGGCCCATCCTGACCCCACCGCCAGCAACTGGTGGCAATTTGGGGACGCCGGCGAGCGTCTATCCGGGCTCCGTTCGCCTGGGTTCTGGGGCCTTGATGCTTCACTCGGAAAGCAGTTCCACCTTTCCGAAACAAAATACCTTGATTTCCGTTGGGAAATTTTCAATGCGCTCAACCATCAGAACCCGGGAATGCCCAACCTGGGTTACTGTTTGCCGCCGAATACCGATGGGTCAACCGACCTGGTTCACCAAGCCGGCTGCTCATTCGGGCGAATTACCAACGTCCAAACCGACCCCCGGGCAATGGAATTCGCCTTGAAGTTCCTCTGGTAGACGCTCCATCTTCAGGGCGGGGTACAAACTCCCCGCCCTGCCTTTCCTGTGTTTCACCCGGTCTGGGCGCAGTAGAGGCCTCGTTGTCTCTCACCCGGAGGAAATTCCTATCCCGGACTTCTCACCACGTTTGGACGAAGCTGGAAGGGCGGGGCTTTACAGGCTGCGGAAAAAATGTCCTCGGCGTACGACCACCCCGGCGCTCGGCGCGCCACCCATCCTGAATCAGGAGGGGAGTGGTTGAAAACGCTCCCCTCCTCAGATGAGGAGGGGTGGCGCGTCGAGCGCCACGGGGTTTTTCCGCAGCCTGTGAAGGCCCGCCCTTCCAGAGTCATGGTGAGAAATCCGGGCTAACCGTGCGAGACCCATCTTCAAACGTAGGGAGGGGATATGCGCATTGCCAGCCGCCGCCTAAGAAGCCAATGGCCTCGTGCGGTTTGGGGTCTTTTGCTTTGCGTCTTCTTCGTGGGCGCTTGCCCATGCGTATTTGGCGCCGACTCTCTCCAGATGGAATTGGTCGTTGACACCTCCCAGTCCCAGGGAAATATCGACCTCACCCGCTACGCTCTCGGGGATGGGGATGGGATCGACAGGTGGATTCCTCAACTTATTCAACTGCATCCGCAAACCATTCGCTTCTTTGTCATGGACGAATTCAACCTCTATCCGCGCCACAATGAGTATCAGTGGGCTACCCTGGATAAGGTGCTGGCGGCGATCCACGCAACCGGCGCCAAGCCCATCATGTGCTTGTGCATCAAACCCAAGGTCCTCTTCCCCAAGCTGGATCAGAAGATTGTGTTTCCCAACTCCTGGGAGGAATGGGAAAGCTTGCTCGAGCACTTGGTGAGGCATTGCAACGAAAGCCACCTGGAAGTGGGATTCTGGGAAGTGAACAACGAAGTGGACCTGGGGGAAGCCGGCGGCAGTCCCTATTTGTTTAATCCTCAGAACTACCTTGTTTATTACACCCACACCGCCAGGGCCATTCGGCGAGCCGACCCCAGCGCCAAAGTGGGCGGCCCGGCGTTGGCGTTCGGCCCCCACCCCGGCAAGGAGAGTCCCATCCTCGACGCGTTAATCGCTCACTGCGGAAAGGGAAACGCCCCCCTGGATTTTATCTCCTGGCATCTCTATGACAACAACCCCAAGCTCTTTCGCGAAGAGATCAAGGAAGCCCGTGCGCGGCTTGCCCAGTACGATTCGCTCAAGAATGTGGAGACGATTCTCGATGAGTGGAACATGTCCCTCGGCGACCCGGTGGTTAATCCCTACTATCAGCCCGCCTTTGTGATGGAAAACACCCACGGCTTCTTGGAGGAGGGACTGAGCCGTTCGGGTTACTACCATATCCGGGACTTCTATTTTGATCCGAGTATGACCCCCTATCTCTCGCCGGAAGGGATTGCTTCCAACGACCACCTCTTTAATGTGATGCCTCTCTACTTGGGCCTCTTCGACACGGAAGGGCGCGTCCGGCCGACGTATTTTGCCTTCAAGCTCCTCAGCCTGATAAAAGGTGAGAAGCTGGCGATGGCCGGGACGGGACCGGAAGTGAAGGGTTTTGCCGCTCGCAATCATGGGTGGGTGCGCGTGGTTTTCTGGAACTTCCCGGAGGGTGAGGAAAAGACCTATGGCGTCACCGTGCGATTCCCGCAGGAAAAGACCGGAAGTTTCCAGCTCATCCGGCTCGACCCGGAAAGTGCCGTCAACAACCTCAAGATCGTAAGAAGTGCGAACGTGAAGAGCCTGGAACAGGCGCCGTTGCACGTAACGTTGCACCCTTACGAAATCTACTGGATTGAGCTGAGCTCACAATAAATCGATGTGTGCTTCGACGATTTATTGGGTGGAAATCTGGTCGCACTTGTGGAATGCATCTTGCCCATGGGTGATTATTGGCGGCGAACGCGGACGGTCTGGGGGTGAACACACGAATGCCATGGGCGGCCCGAACTTCTCAATTCCACCATTTGCCCACTTCTTGAATCGCTTGGACGGCTTCTGCGACGGCCCCAGGACCACCCGGGGCGGCCAGAACGGCGGCGAGCGCGCCTATATCGTGAAGCAGGTCTTGGCGTCTGCGGTCCGGACGCTGTGTCACCGAATGAAGGACCTCGCACCAGAGGCGATAAAGAATCACGGCGACGGGCCTATCGGTCAGAGGAAGTGGCACGTGGGGGGCCAGCTTGAGCAGCGCCCGTTCCAACTCCCTCACATCGGAAATCCCCAGCGCCGCTTCCAACGCTTCCTTCAGCAAGGGTAAGCGGAAATTTAC
>Ga0187851_10005327_pt1 | contig 10287 bp, 7 predicted proteins | sample June2016WEW_6_10_FD_132997 | JGI IMG/M metagenome (GOLD analysis project Ga0187851, IMG submission 132997) | Peatland microbial communities from SPRUCE experiment site at the Marcell Experimental Forest, Minnesota, USA - June2016WEW_6_10 | ecosystem: Environmental > Terrestrial > Soil > Wetlands... | reverse complement strand
CTTCGCTTTTGGTACAATATGGCGCGTGCTGTTCTCGAGCCGTTGGTAGTCCTTTGGAATAGGCATTGGAATTCTCTCCTCGGGTAATGTACCCCCACAGAATTTTTCCTACTGTCAGGATAGTGCTGAAAGGAGGGCCAGCGTTTCACCTCACGAAGCAAAAGGCCGGGAAAAAAATTGCGGCGACTGGAGTACTCGTCGCGACCTACGACGTACTGCACTCTGCTTAACAGCCGGTGGTGCAAGTCGCCGACGAAATGAATCACGAATTTGCGGGCCTGGGGATTCGGGATTTGGGGTTGGTTCCGCAGAGCTCTGTGCGCCCAAGCTTTGAGGCAGAACTCCGCGCACCATTATCAAACCGGACCACTGCCCACTGGAGGTCAAGCTGAATCACTGTCGTGCGTCTGTGGTACCATAATTGGCAAAATATTGTTTAGGGAGGTTGCCATGGACTTACAAGGAAAACGAATTGCCGTTTTGGCGGCGGATCTTTACCAGGAGTTGGAGATTTGGTATCCACTTCTACGTTTTCGCGAGGAGGGAGCGGAAACCGTGGCGGTGGGGGCGGAAGCAGGGAAGACTTATTCCAGCAAAAAAGGCTATCCGGTAGTCGCTGACGAGTCGATCGCCGAGGTTCGCGCCGAGGATTTCGATGCGGTAGTCATTCCCGGCGGCTGGGCGCCAGACACTCTGCGCCAGGACGAGCGGATGCTGAACTTCGTTCGCGAAATGGACAACGCCGGAAAAATCGTCGCAGCGATTTGCCACGCCGGCTGGGTGCTGTGCTCGGCGGACATCCTGCGCGGGCGCAAGGCCACCTGCTTCAAGGCGATCAAGGATGATATGGTTCACGCCGGAGCGCAGTACTTGGACGAAGAGGTGGTCCTAGATGGGAACCTGATCACCTCCCGTGTACCCACGGATTTGCCGGCGTTTTGCCGGGAGATTGTCAAGGCGCTCAAGACCCAAGCCGTGGCTCACCGTGCCGCAGGGGCATGAGGTCCTTGGTGGTCGCGGCGAGAGGCTGTTTACTTTGGCTTTGTCAAGGAGGGTGTTTGTTGTTCGATCCTCGAATCCCCTTCACCTCCAACCTCTCTCCCCCAAGGGGGCGGGGGGGGTGTTAATCCGAACTTACAATCCTCGCGGCCTCGAAGGAAAAGTCACTGACGACTGAAAACTGAGAACTGAAGATTTCTGCCCTCGCCCCCTTGGGGGAGAGGGTGGCGCGAAGAAGCGCCGGGTGAGGGGGTCACCCCGGAACGAATTGAGAGGCAAAAAACTCCTTAGGTGAATAGCTTTGCATCCACGACGGGCAGCGCCGCCGCAACCTGCTCACAATTGTCATAGTGTTGTCATCCCGGGGAAATCTGCATCGAGGAGAAATAGAGTGAGACAACAACGAAAGGTTTTGTGGTTTTTGGTCGCAGCGCTCGTGTTATCGGCCGGGGGCGGTCCCGGCGGCGCGTGGGGTAAAACTCCGAAAGGCGGCAAGCTGCTCTACATGACGCTGACCAAAGGTTATCACCACCAGAGCACTGAACATTCGGAGCAGATTGTTAAGGAGATGGGAGAGAAGTCGGGCGGTTTTCAGGTCACGGTCACGCAAGACGTGGGCGCGTTTACCAAGGAGAATTTGAAGAATTACTCCGCGGTGATGTTCTATACCACCGGCGAACTGCCCTTCACGGACGAAGAAAAGAGCGCCCTGGTGGATTTCCTCAAATCCGGACATGGGTTTGTGGGCGTCCACAGCTCCACCGATACGCTCTACGAGTGGGGCACATACAATAAGATCATCGGCGGCTACTTTAATAATCACCCCTGGCATCAACTGGTGAGGGTAGACGTGGTCGACCCGAACAGCAAGCTGGTGAGTTCGCTGGGGAAATCGTTCCAGATTACCGATGAGATTTACCAGATCGCCGATTTTCAGGCGGACACCTCACACGTCCTCTTGACGCTCGATCCCACGTCGGTGGACTTGACCAAGTCCGGAGTGCACCGGCGCTATTACGGATGGCCGATCTGCTGGACCCGGACGTTCGGTAAAGGGCGCGTCTATTACAATAGTCTGGGGCACGAAGAGGCTGTTTGGAATGATCCTCGTTACCAGGACATGATTCTCAAGGGCATCAAATGGGTCATGCGGGAAGAGGACTGATCGACGCCTTTGCGGAACCGTGGGTTGATGTGATGCTGTAGCGCTGACGGGCACACCCCGCGTGGCAGGAGCGGCGAGTCTATCTTGCCTAATGGCGGCGGAAAGCCGCCTCTACGTGGGAACGATGGGAAATTTATGAAAAGCTCATGCTATTTTGCCCCGGCGGGACCTTTTTTCTTGACAGGGGAAATGCCGCGCTGCTATACAAAAAAAGCGGCCTCTCGTCCGTTTCGTTTTGGTCGGATGCCGCTGAAAAAAGTGCAACCTCGTTAGGCGAGGTTACCACACAAACATAAGCCACTGCCCAGAAACTCGGAGACGGGCCAACGGGTGGAGCAGGCAAGGTCGGCCTAAGGCTTTGCCTAATGTGGCTGTTCCGGATTACGGGACACTACGTTGTGTGGAGCCAAAGCTCTCACCAGGAGGTTTGAGGAACCGGGTTTGTGCCACCTGGTTTTCAAGGATCGCCCCTGCGGAGCTTTTGCTCCGGGGGGCGTTTTGCTTTTAAGGCATCTTCTGTGGGATGGGCATTCACGTGGCGGGAATTCGTGCATTCATGATCGGGAAGCGCGCAGGGTGGCGCTGGGCGGAGTTCGGATGGCTGGGAGCAATGCTGCTTCTGGTTGCGATGGCCATCCCCGCCGCGCGCGGTCAAGACAGTTCGACGCCGGATACGGTCCAGGGTGCGACCGACTCGACGGCCCCAGATCCCCAGTCTTGGAACATTCACATGCAGTCTACGGTGGTCGGTCAAGGCCACCCATCATTCCTTGCCGAATATACTGGCTTGAACAGTCTTACCCCCGGTGCCTCCGTAAGAGAGACTGTGTCCGTGGACGTAATGGGCGGTGTACGCTTGTGGCGTGGCGGAGAGTTCTTCGGGGATGTCCTCATGTGGCAAGGATATGGTCTTAACAACTCGCTCGGTGTCGCGGGGTTTCCCAATGCCGAAGCGTATCGAATCGGCAAGACTTACCCGGATTTCTACCTCTGCCGCGCTTACATTCGCGAGACGATTGGCTTTGGTGGGGAAAAGGAAGCCGCTGATGGCGGGTTGGGCGGTACAAAGGACGTTCGGAACCTGACGTTGACGCTAGGCCACCTCAGTGCCAAAGACATCTTCGACACCAACGCCTATTCCAACGACGGCCGAACCCAATTCATGAATTGGGTCTTGGTGGCCAATGGCGCCTGGGATTATCCGGCGGACACGCTGGGTTTTACGAATGGCGCCGCGGCGGAATTGAATACCCGCGCATGGACCGGACGGCTGGGCATCTTCCAGGTGTCGAAGGTCGCCAACGGAATTCGCTTGGACTGGAACCTGGCCCATGCCTGGTCGGCAGTGGCGGAGGTCGAAAGGCGGTATTCACCGCGAGGACATGCGGGGGCTCTACGCCTGCTTGCCTACGACGCGCGGGCGCACATGGGAAGCTATCAGGATACCCTGAATAATCCGAGCCTCGGCGAGGTTATCGTGCTCACCGCGGCGTACCGATACAAGTATGGCTTTGGCATCAATCTGGAGCAGGAAATCCGCAAGAATCTCGGGGCCTTCGTGCGCCTGGGTTGGAACGACGGCAAGAACCAGACCTACGAATTTACCGACGTGGATCGCACCGCCACGGCGGGGCTGGCCCTGAAAGGGGCGCGGTGGCGCCGCCCGCAGGACACGGTGGGCGTTGCCGTGATCGTCAATGGCATCAGCGCCGTCCATCGGCAGTACCTTGCGGCGGGTGGTCTGGGAATTACCGTCGGCGACGGGGCCCTTGACTACCGCGCGGAGCACATCGTGGAAGCGTACTACAACTGGAAGATCGCGAAACACTTCCAGTTGACGCCGGATTATCAACGCGCCCTGGACCCGGCGTATAACCACGCCCGCGGGCCTGTCGATCTCTTGGCCTTGCGGTTCCACACCGAGTTTTGATTGGGCCGTCTTCCCAGCGAAGGCACTTTGAGTTGTAGCCCCTTGATGGATTTTGTAGCGCCGACCTTCAGGTCGGCAGATTTGCGACATTCCCGCGGTGCTGACCTGAAGGTCAGCGCTACATGATCGACGCTTCGCGATGCGTCCTCGGGTGACCCCCTTACCCGGCGCTTCGCGCCACCCTCTCCCCCCTGGGGGCGAGGCGAGTGATTCAAACCAGCGCCCGCGTCGCAGCTTTTTGTTCGGGGAATGTGGTTTATTCTTGACAAAGGAAATAGGCCGTCCGTATGAAGTGAACTCGGGTTCTTTTCAAGTCAAAAAACGCGCGGCACGGGCACATTTTGAAAGATTTGACTTCGTTGGAGGTCGGCTCCCAAGGCCATTTGTCTTTTGGCGCATTTGTGCCGATGGGGAGTTTGAGGGATGCGGAGATCCGCGTTCGCGTGGAAATGAGGCCGGCTACCCCGGATCTTGGATGCTCATACGGGCCCCCGGAAGGAAGGGGTTAAACAGGCTGTGGAAAAATGCCCCCGCCGCGGACAACCACCCCGGCGCCCAAGGCGCCACACCTCCTGAATCAGGAGGGGAGTTGTCTAAAACGCTCCCCTCCTCAGATGAGGAGGGGTGGCGCGCCGAGCGACGGGGTGGTGCTGACAAGGGGACAAAGGGGTACCGTCGATAATGACGGCGCCAAAGCGTTTTTCCGCAACCTGTAAAACCCAGACCCGTGGTGAGAGGTCCGTGCTAGTGCTTAGTTGCCGAAATTAGCGCTATTTCAAGTCGGCGGATGGAAGGGCGGGGCTTCAGCCCCGCCGCAGAACTCAGGAGGGGTTTAGGGGCTTTAGCCCCTGAAGCGAGCTTGCGTCAGGGCCTAAAGGCCAATTCAACCTTCCACTTTGCGACGGCGGGGCTAAAGCCCCGCCCTTCCGAGGGCCATGATTAATATCGCTTTCTAATGCAACTAGGCACGAGACCCTGTCCGCTCCGAATTCGGAGCAACTGCGGCCATTGTGGGGGAGGATTGCCATGATCTATTTCACCGAGCTACAGAATCTTCCGTTCTACGGGATAAAAGGTGAGTTCCTGGGGGAACTGGAGGATATGTGCGTTGATCCGGGCCACAAGGCCGCGCGGGTGGCTACTTATTTGGTCCGCATGCCGCAGAAGAAACTTCAGTGCATTGCTTACGCGCAAATCCAATCCATCTCCGTGCGCGCGGGACAAACCAATGTGCCGCGAGATGAAGTCCGGTGCTATGCGCCGGATGAGGGGCTTATACGTATCAGGAAGGATGTGCTTGACCAGCAGATCATTGACGTCAACAACCGCAAGGTGGTGCGGGTAAACGATGTGGATTTTGACATTGAGCCCATCGACGGCCACAGCGAGCTCCGCATTGTCGCGGTCAACGTGGGGCTGGCCGCGGCGGTGCGACGATTGCTTCAGGGCATGATGTCCAAGCACAGAATCCGCCTGATCACCAACGCCTTTTCGAACCGGACCATCCAGTGGGAATTTGTGAATCTCATTGAATCGGATCCGGCGCGCCGCGTGAAGCTGCGTATTTCCTACGACCGGCTGGCGGAGCTGCATCCCGCCGACATCGCGGACATCCTGGAGAATCTAAGTCATAACGAACAAAAAGCGGTGATCGAATCATTGGACGACGAGACCGCAGCGCAGGCTCTTTCCGAGATTCCCACCAAAATGCAGGCGGATTTACTCGAAAGCATCCCCACGGAGAAAGCGGCAGACATCGTGGAGGAAATGCCCCCCGATGAAGCGGCCGACGTCTTGAACCAGCTTTCCCCGGAGACTTCGGCGGAAGTGTTGGCGGATATGGAGAAAGATGAGGCCGAGGAAGTCAGAGAGCTGTTGGCGTTTGCGGAGAATACTGCGGGGTCGATGATGACCACCGATTACGTTGTGGTGCATGAATCCGCTACGGTCGAGGGGGCTATTGAGGCTTTGCGGAATTTTGAGGGGCAGGCGGAAGCCATTCACCAGATTTACCTGATCGATAATGACGCCGTTCTGAAAGGGGCGGTACCTATCGGGCGGATTGTGCTCGCCGCTTCCAGCACGCCGCTGGTGGATCTTGCCTCCGAACCCCTGATTTCGGCGCAGGCGCACCACAGCGTAAGATCGGTGGTGGATCTCTTTCATAAATACAATTTGATGTCTCTTCCCGTCGTTGATGAGGAGGCCCACTTGCTGGGCATCGTCACCGCTGACGACGTTCTGGAGCATGTGATCAACAGAAAATAATTGCCGATTTTCGATTGTCGATTTGGATTTCGTCAATTCATCCATGTCGGAACTGCCAACTTAACCTGCGGGTTGCACATTCTCGATTCTGCGCCCCGGGTTTGATTCCTTTCAATCGAAAATCGACAATCGGCAATCTGGAGTTTCGATGGCTTTGAAAATCAAAAGATTTCGCAACATTGGTATAAAGCTGGTGATCTTTATGTCGGTGCTGGGCCCGGGCATCATCACGGCCAATGTCGATAACGACGCGGGCGGCATCTACACCTATTCGGTGGCGGGAGCGAAATACGGATTCTCGCTGCTCTGGACGTTGATCCCCATCACCGTCGCTCTGATTATTGTCCAGGAAATGGTGGGCCGCATGGGGGTGGTTACCGGCAAAGGCCTGGCGGATTTGATCCGCGAGGAATATGGCTTCCGGACCACCTTCATCCTGATGGTCCTGCTGATTATCACCGATTTGGGGAACACGGTATCGGAGTTTGCCGGCCTCGCTTCGGGAACGTCCGTTTTCCATATGAGCCGATTCGTAGCGGTCCCGCTGGGGGCCCTATTCGTTTGGCTGCTGGTGGTGAAGGGAACTTACCGCTACGTGGAAAAAGTCTTCCTGGCGGCGTGCGTCATTTACCTGGCCTACCCCGTCTCCTGCTTCCTGGCGCATCCCGATTGGACCAGTTCGCTGGTCAGCACGGTAAAGCCCTCGTTCCAATTCAGCTCGGGTTACCTCTATATGGTCATCGGTTTGGTGGGGACGACGATCGCGCCCTGGATGCAGTTCTATCTTCAGTCCGCCGTCGTGGAAAAAGGGGTGAAGCTTAAGGATTACGTCTACTCGCGATTGGATGTCATCGTCGGTTGCATCATGACCGATGTGGTGGCGTTCTTCATTATCGTGGCCTGCGCGGCAACGATCTACGTGACCGGGCACCGTGAAATTAAGGATGCCGGAGACGCTGCGATGGCCCTCCGGCCCCTGGCCGGCCAGGCGGCCAGTGCCCTGTTTGCTTTTGGACTTTGTAATGCTTCACTCTTTTCCGCCTGCATCCTGCCCCTCGCCACCGCTTACTACGTTTGTGAGGGACTGGGGTTGGAGTCGGGGATCAACAAGAGCTTCAACGAAGCCCCGGCTTTCTACTGGCTCTACACCAGTTTGATATTTCTGGGCATGCTGGCCGTGGTCCTTTTGAGTGAGGACCAGCAGGTTCCCATCATCCTGCTCTCCCAGGTGGCCAACGGCATCCTGCTGCCTTTCGTGGTGATTTTTATGTTGCAACTCACCAACCGCGAAGATCTTATGGGACCCTATAAAAATAGCCGCTTCTTTAACATCATTGCCTGGGCCACTTGCATCGTCATGATCGTCTTGACCGTCATGCTGGCAATCACCACCGTCCTGCCCGGAAAGTTGCCGGGGTAAGGCTGCAACGCTCGAAGGCAGTAAGCAGCAGGCGGCGAGCGCCTGTTTCCTTAGCCCGGATTTCTCACCACGGGTTTGGAAGGGCGGGGCTTTACAGGCTGCGGAAAAACCCGTCGGCACTGTCATTCTGAGGAGCCGCAGGCGACGAAGAATCTCGCATTGCACCGAAAATACTCAGAGCGCGATCCTTCACTGCGCTCAGGATGACAGCATTGTAGGGTTTTTCCGCAGCCTGTAAAGCCCTACCCTTCCAGCCGCCCCATCCAAGCGTAGTGAGAAATGCGGGTTAGGGATGGGCCCTCTTCGTGCCTTGCCGTCTTGGTGGTTCAATTTTCTTACCGCCAAGACACCAAGGCGCCAAGAAAGGTTTGGGCGGCATGACTTTGAACCCCAAACGGGTGCCCCGGCCCTAGCCGGACGTTTGGGGATTCCTCGACGCCGCGCAGGCATTCAAGATCGATCTGCATCCCACCTGCCGCCCGGAGGGGACCTCAGGGCACCGTCAAAGTCGAATGGGGTTCGAAGGGACCCCTCACCCGCCCTCCTCCGTCGGGCACCCTCTCCCAGGGGAGAGGGCTGTATTTTTGATTTCCCCCCCTCTCCCTTGGGGAGAGGGGGGACCGCAAGGCGGCGGGGGCCCCACGTTTTGCAGGTCGTGGGGGTGAGGGGTTTCTTCGCGGGTGACGTATTCATGACCATCGATGTATGCGACCCCCGCGACTTTGACGGAACCCCACAGGGGACCTTCGGGGTCTTGACGGGCTCGATTAAATAGGCTACAATATGAGGGTGGATCAAAGCGGCCGCATGCTTCACCTCAATTTTCCCGCGCTCCTCTCCCGTCCCTTGCCATCCCTTGGGCCTTGCCCGGCAAGCAGGCAGGGGCGCGGCCACCGCCGGGGAATCGGGCGGGGTTCGGTGGTACACCTGGAGTCCCTGGCAGCCTTACCCGATGCATCCGGGTGCCATGCAGGTTGTGGACATGATCCCCGAAATGTCAGCGGCCGAATTGTCGAAAATGAAGGTCCAACCGGCTATATTGATGAAAACAAAGATGGTGACAAATTGTCATGCAAGGGCTTCTGCCGTTCCGTAGGGGGCTAATCGCCGGCCTTCAAAACCGGTCTGCACTACGTCCGCCGGCCCATTTCTTCCCCCGCGCATTGCTTGCGGTAACCATGCGGGTATGCTAGGGTTTCAAGTGCCGTAAGATGTGCACAAGGTCTAATTTCCCGTGAAGATAGAACCTGTCGAAGCAGATCTCCTGAACCAGATCGATCTCGACCGCCTGCCCCGGCACATTGCCATTATCATGGATGGAAATGGGCGATGGGCGAAGCGCCGGCATCTGCCGCGTATCGCCGGCCACCGCGCGGGCATCAGCGCGGTGCGGCAAGCCGTGGAAGCGTGCGCGCGCCTAGGTGTTCCTTACCTCACCTTGTATGCTTTCTCCATAGAAAACTGGAAGCGGCCGCACACGGAAATCAAACTCTTAATGGGCTTGCTGCGCGAGTACTTGAAGAAGGAAATCGGCGAACTCAATCGGCAAAATATCCGCCTCGAGGTAATCGGGAGGATTCAGGAGCTGCCCAAGCCGGTGCTCCAGGACTTGCAGAATGCCCTTGACCGAACCCGCCAGAATACCGGTCTGCGCCTGGTCCTGGCGCTGAACTACGGGGGCCGGGCGGAATTGGTGGATGCCGTGCAGGAACTGATTGCCCAGGCGAAACGCAATGGGTCGATAACGGTTGATGAGGCCCTCGTGAGCGAGCACCTTTACACCAGTGGGCTGCCGGACCCCGATCTTCTGATCCGCACCAGCGGGGAAATGCGCCTGAGCAATTTTCTCCTCTGGCAAGTGGCCTATGCGGAACTCTGGGTTACGGAAACTCTTTGGCCGGATTTCACGCAAAAAGACCTGTTCCGGGCGATCATCGATTTCCAGAAGCGGGAGCGCCGCTATGGCGGCTTGGGGATGAGCTAAAGAAATTTTGGATTTTGGATTTGCGCTTTTGGGTTGACATAGAGGCGGCTTTACGCCGCCAAGTGGCGAAGCAAACCCGCCACTACGAAAGAAACTTTGGATTTGCGATTTTGGATTGAATGGACTACGGAAGAAATCGCCGGCGCTGTCGATTCCCGATCCCCGCAGGGGATACATACAATAGCCGGGGGCTACGCCCCCGGAACGGGTGCCCTCAATGAGGGGCGACCCTGCAGGGGTCGAATCCGGCTAGCATCACGCCATCAATAAGTCCGCCCAGAGGGATGCGACCCCTTCAGGGTCGGGAATCAAAGGGCACGATTTCCAGGGGCGCTGCCCCCGGCTAGTATAGGGTGCCCTTGCAGGGCGTACCGGAATCTAAAATCCAAAATAGAAAGTTCCATGCTAAAACGGACTCTGACTGCCCTCCTATTAATTCCCCCCGTCGTTTACCTGATTGGGTGGTCCCCCAAATGGCTCTTTCTGCCGGCGGTGGCGGCTGCGGTGGTGCTCGCCCTCCG
>Ga0187851_10005326_pt1 | contig 10289 bp, 9 predicted proteins | sample June2016WEW_6_10_FD_132997 | JGI IMG/M metagenome (GOLD analysis project Ga0187851, IMG submission 132997) | Peatland microbial communities from SPRUCE experiment site at the Marcell Experimental Forest, Minnesota, USA - June2016WEW_6_10 | ecosystem: Environmental > Terrestrial > Soil > Wetlands... | reverse complement strand
GCGTTTACTACTACCAAGACAACATTACTGGCAAGCAAGGGACTCTCAAGACCCGTGACAAGGACGAAGCCTTTCGGCTCGTTGCCGCCAAGAACGAACACGAGGAAGCCCCGGCTTTCAGCCGCCATCTGGCGCGCGTCTATTGGAAGGCGGGCGACCCCACCGGAGCCACCCGGACATGGCAGCACGTCATGGACGAAATCCCCAAACTCAAAACCGGCGAAACTCGCCACCGCTGGCTTACCGCCATCAAAGACAAGGCGTTTGATTCCATCCGCAACATGGTCGTGCTGGAAACCCAGGCCGAGCATTTTTTGAAAGTGCTGGAAAGCGGTTCGGTTTCCACGAACATCTATTTGCGGCGCGTTCACAATTTTGCCCTCGATATGAACTGGCTGCCTTGGCCGGTGTTGCCCAAGAAACGCTGGCCCGCCTTCAAGTTCAAGGAAAAGCGCGGCATCACCTTGAAGGAGCATCAAGCCATCGTTGCCCGCGAGTTGAATCCCGAACGCCGGGCGTTCTATCAACTGGCCTGGCACCTGGGCGCATCCCAATCCGATTTGGCGTTTATCGAAGCGGAGAATATGGATTGGGAAAATCACATTATCAGCTACAAGCGTATGAAAACTGGCACGATTGCCATTATGCGCATGGATGAAGACATGGAGGAAATCTTGCGGGACTTGCCGGGCAATGGCCCGTTGTTTCCGTATCTGCGAAGCGTCCGCGCGGGCGACCGGGCAACGGAGTTCAAGCAACGCTGCGTCGGGCTTGGCATCAAAGGCGTGTCGCTGCACAGCTACCGCTATGCGTGGGCGGAACGGGCGAAGACCGCCGGTTATCCCGAACGGTTCGCGCAGGAAGCCCTTGGCCACAACAGCAAGGCCGTCCATCGCGCCTATTCGCGCAAGGCCAGGGTGGAACTGCCATCGCTGGGCGAATACGAACGGCAACGCGCACAATTCAAAGCCACGCCGGTTGAAACTCCCGCCATCGCCGCCGCCGTGTAAAAACGCAAGGCGCGGGCGGATGACTCTCCGCCCGCGCCTTTAATTTTGCCCCTATCAATTTTCCGAATCTGCGGTTTGGGGTTGTAACCGGGACGGTTGCCGTTTGTCCGTCGAGCCTTGCTTCCGGGCATTTTTGTGACGCCAGTATTCCTGAAGCGCGTCGGACACCTTGCCGTGCCATTTTTCATCGCGCCTCAAGTCGTCCAGTATCGCCGTCAAAAAATGTTTGGGGCCATTGGGCGCTGGATGTCCCAACGGCTTCAACAATCCTCTGGCTACCAGAATGGGAATTTCATGCGGGGAAAGACCAAGCCTGCCCGCCGCCTCTTCTGCCGTCAGCCGTTGCGGAGGATTTCTTAAATTCAAAAGACGTTCGATGTCTTCATTCATACACCCTCCTTAAATGCTCATGCCCCGGTTGTGGCCTTGCTTGTTTGAATTTGAATGCCCCACCGATTGCGTCTGCGAAATCGTTTCCTCATCCGAGACCGCCAACCGGCATCGCTCCGAAATCGCCGCCACCAGCCGCGCCGGGCGATGCTCTTGAAATTGCCCCCAAATTATCCTCTGCGCCGTGGCGACCTGATTGCTCGCCATGAATTCCAGCGTGTGTTTCGCATTTTCATTAAAAGCCGCCGTCAGTTCGCGGGGATCATTTCTTTCCAGCAAAATTTCCGCGATGCCGTTGGCTTTCGCGTAGGGCACGTTGTCGTGAAATCTTTCAATCGCTGCGAAATCGTCGTGCTTCTGGCAAAGCAAAACGTCGCTTTGGCCGAGGTTCAACAAAGTGGAACGCACCTGCCAGACGCCAATCCGTGACGTGCAGATTTCTTTTTCAGTCGAAGGAACGACCGTGTCAGGTTTCTCCAACTGCTTTCTCAATTCACCCAATGATTCAAATTCAGGGGCAATGACGCTAAACGCGGCGCGGTAGCCCTTCATTTCGGAATCGGTGAAATGCCGGGAATCACCACCCGGCACGCTGTATTCTTGATGTTCACCATCACGTTTAAGTCCGCTGTAAGCGTCTCGCTTGATGCCCAGACGGGCGTCAGACAAAACCGTTTCCGGTTTGTCTGGCGGAATGGCCAGCGAATAAATTGACAGCTTCGACAGCCGTTCCAATTCGCTGATTGGAATCGCCATTTCGCCCGAACGCAGCCTTGCGGCGATGATGTCGCCTGCTTGGATGCGCGAGAACAGGCTGAACTCGTGAACACCCAATGCGGACGCGCATTTGTCAATCGTCAGCGCCTCTGCCTCTGACGACGGTTCATTTATCACTGTCATATTTTTCCTTTCATTCGTTTTTAGCCAGATCCTAACAAAAACCGGATTGAAGATTGTGGCGAAAACGCCACAACTTGTTCTTCCGGTCCGCCTGCGTGCCGAAACATCGTTCCCATTGTTTATGATAGTTTAGCACATTTTTTGACTTTTTCGTGCCACCGGCAGCACAATCGAATGATTTTTCATGCACGGAATTTCAAGAAAGGAAAACCAAAGCAAGCAAAAGCGCAAAGCGCAGGTGTCGCCGGTCGCGGCAACGGAGAGCGGTTATGAAGCAAACCTACATCCCAATCTCGCCCGGCGGGTGTGGCCGGAACTGCCCAATCACCAGCTATCCACGTTGGAGGCACACATCGGCCTTGAATTCAACCATCATCACGCCCAAGCTGATGCCGAAGCCGCCGGGCGCGTGCTGGTGGCGATGATGAAACAAGTGAACGCAACGACGGTGGCCGAGTTGATGGAAAAAATGGGGATGGTGCCGGAACAGTTTTGCCGGTAAATGATTGCCAAGGTTCATCTGGAAGAGTATCAATGCCAATTCCAAGATAAATGCAAATGTTTCCAAAGGTAACGCGGATTGAAAGTCAGCCGACTGGGCGTATCTTCGCCGCCGGCACTAGCCTGATTGACACCCGCAACACCTGAACCAGCCATGCTTGAAAAGTTTATTAAGGATACTTACGAGAATTCGCTGACCGCAGCGGTCTTTTCGCACCTGCTCCATCTGCCAAGAGAAAGGCTCTGGGAAATTTTACGCAATGCCTGTTACACAGAGAACCTGCCACACGATCCTGGTGAACCGAAATTGATTACATGGCCAGGTTGGAATCCCGATGGAACCGACAACTCTCAACGCGTTGTGCCGGACCTTTTTTTGCGTTTCCCCCACTTTGACTTGATCATTGAGGCAAAGCGCGGGGACAACGACATGCAAAATCCTGATCAGTGGAAGAAAGAACTCACCGCCTACGACAATGAATATGGAAAATACAAAAGAGAGGTGAGATTGCTTGCTTTGGGTGGTATTCACTCAGAAAATGATGTGTTATTGCCCCATCAGCCGTTCGATTGCCCCGTGCATATGTGCCGATGGAGACGCGTGCTGTTAGAATGTCAGCGTTTGAAAACAGATTTAGAGAAAACGAATAAATCCAATTCATCTTCTCAAACTTTCGCCTACGTGCGCGTTCTTGATGACTTAATTGCCTTCTTCGCCGCGTTCGGTTTTCCGGCGCTCCGATGGTTTCTCGACTTTGTTTTCGCACCAAACCTGCTCGACGACTTCGTTGATTTTGACCAACAATACTTCCAAAGCGTTAGCCTTCAATTCCAACGTCTATGAACTCTGCCAACGAACCTACAAAGCACGATGTGTTTCTGAATGTCCGCAAAGCCTACCGACTTCTCCACGATTACCAACGTATGGTGCTGGATGTGGTTCGCTATATTAGAGAACAGCTAAGTATTGAGTGCTATGGCGTTCACGAAAAGTTTAGATCTGTGGGCAGTTGGGCAAACAAAGCACTTGATGAATCTTCATGGGCTTGGCTACCTATGTTCCAAGGCTGGGTTCGCTTCTATGGGGGCAGACTGGATTTGTCGCTCTTGGTGATCAGCGACACCGGGTTCATTAATGCAACTCAGGCAAGCGACGAAGACATTGTTTCGGAATTTACACCACCCGAAAAATCTTTGACGAAATTTGCATTCATCATTCACGACGAAGCGACGTTCTACAAGCTTGAATGGTTCTTGAACGATAAGCGTCAGATGAAATCTTTCATTGATGGGGATGGGACCCTTCCTGATGGTTTCGTTGGTAAGTGCTACAACATGTCCGATCTCGACAGCATGAAAAAAGCAGACGCGGTTATTAACGAAATAATTGACTTTGCCAGAACCAAGTCATGGCCGCTCGAACGCAAGAACAAACCTCCTTGCGCGATTCAAGTCTCACCTGCCTCGCAGCCGACCGACATTCAAGCATGAATTGCTACTGCAAATTTTGCGGGGGCCAAAGCCTCCTGCACCGTGACCCTGACCAATTCCCTCATGTTCGCGTCATCCGCTGGGTTCGGACAAAGGCAAACATGCATTGTGTGAGGGCGCCGAAAAAGCCAAATACGTTTGCAAACATTGTGGCGCCAGCAATCCCAACTTTGCAAATTAGGTCAACAGTCCCTGCTCCCGCCATCCCCTTGGCGCCAGCAAAGGCAGGCATGAGGCGGCTTTGTAAAAGTTATCAAAATCGTTTTAGAATTGGAGAAATGCGAGCGGCCAAGCCAGGTAAGTTCAACCATCAAATTCTAAACGAGAAAACAAAATGAAAAAGATGATTCAGTTGGGCGGGATGGTTTGCGTCGCCTTGGTCCTGCTGCTGGTTTCAACGCTGAACGTCCTTGGTCAATATACCACTTTGACTGTGCCTGGAGCGGAAGGCACCTATGCCTATAGTATTTCTGGCACCAATGTCTTGGGCAGCTATACCGACACTAACGGCAATTCTCATTGCGTTATTTTCAATGGCAGCACCTACACCGCATTCACTGTGCCGGGACTGTCGGAACCTGAACCTTCTGGCATTTCCGGCAGCGAAGTCGTTGGGACGTATTACAACACCAGCGGCCAAGCTTACGGTTTTCTTTACACTATCGGAGGAGGCATCGGCGGCATTCTGAGCGTGCCGGGAGCGCAAAGCACTGAAGCTCTCGGCATCTCTGGCACCAACATCGTTGGGGTTTTCGTTAGTGGATTTACGGTTGCGGCTTTTCTTTACACTATTCCAGGTGGGAACTACACAATGTTTAGTTATGGAGCGTATAAAACTTGGGCTTACGGCGTTTCCGGAACAAACATTGTCGGAACGTATCTCGACTCCAGCGGTCATTATCAAGGGTTCATTTACAACCCTACGTGGGGCACCGGCGGCACTTTAAGCGTGCCAGAAGCCGAACAAACTGAAGCCTTTGGCATTGACGGCACCAACATCGTGGGGACGTATTACACCGCTAATGGCAACGTGTATGGTTTTCTTCACAACGGAAGCACCTACACCACATTGAGCGTGCCGGGAGCGGAGAGGACTTATGCCTACGGCATTTGCGGCACCAACATTGTGGGCTACTATTTTAATGGAAGCAATTACGATGGTTTTATGGTCAGCACTATTGTTCTTCCTATTGTGACGAACCAACCGCAAAGCCAGGCTGCCCTGCTCCACAGCAACGTAACATTCAGCGTTGCAGCAAGTGGCGGGCAACCGTTGATGTATCAATGGTATTTCAACAACACAAACATGATTGGCAAAACCAACTCAACGCTTACGATTCAGAACATCAACACCAATGATATGGGAAATTATTTCGTTGTAGTGTCTAATGTCTTTGGAAGTGTTACGAGCACTGGTGCCACGCTTACAATAATTATTCCGCCGCAAAGTTTCAATATTCAAAAGACCAACGCCAATCAGTTGGTTTTGCAGCTCATCGGCACGGCAAATTATCCCTACATTCTGCAAATGGCTACGAATCTGACGCCGCCAATCAACTGGCAAGCCGTCATCACCAACCCGGCGGATGCAAACGGCAATTGGAGTTTTGCGGTCACGAATTCGCCGAATATCCCCTGCCGTTTCTACCGTGCTGCCGGACAATAGCGGACATCGTTCAAGGAAATCCTCGTTTTTCTTTAACAAAGTAAGCTGTCATTGTTCTGGAACCAAGAGCGACCATGTCTCAATTCTATGTTCCAATCCCTTTGGATTGCGACTGGCGAATGTTTCTCTTTTGCAATCTCGCCCACTTTTTGGCCCCGGAAATCTGCCTTTCGACATTTTCAACGGTCACTGGCCGCAGTGGTTTTTTCGCCGACACTTCATCGGATGATTCAGAAATGTTGTTGCTGACCAAATCCGTCCCCGAAGGCCGGTGCGAGGATTTGCGGACGGCCTCCAGCAACTGGCGTTTGTCATTCGTGTAAATTTTAAGAGCCTCTTTGAACCGGCTGGCCGAGACATAAAATTGCTCGCGGTCGGCGGCGCGGAATGACTCCGAGCTTTCTGCCACGAACACGCAGTCCACGCCCTTGCTCTGCGAATTGTAAGACGTGAGGCAATAGCCATGCGTCAAATTCCCGTAATCTTTGGGAATCACCCAGCCGTTGACGAGCCTGATGTCGCCGTCGTCGGTGAACCCTTTGACCTGTTTCAAATCACCGTTGTTGAGCCGATGTTTGTCCTTGGTGAACCCATTTTGGGTGATCCGAATCCAGTCACCGGCAGCCAGGGCGATTTGCCGGGACTCATAAACCTGGAAACGCGCCGCCCGATTCAGCGGGAGCGGTGCCGTCCCGCCATTCTGCCGTTCGACCGTGACGCCGCCGGTATCGTGTGCTTTTACCGTGACCCCTTCCCTGCGCCGGAACCCGGCAATGTTTTGATGGAACTGGACGACCTGCCCAGCCTGATAATTGCGAGCATCGGCACGTTGCGCTTCTGTCCATTGCAGATTTTTCAGTTGAATGAATTCGTATTCGTCAGCGGCAAGTTTTTTGGCGGCTTTCAGTTTCGCCCGGATTTCGCGCGTGACCCGCTCACCCTCGGCATGAGTAGGGGAGATGACCAAAGCCGATTTGCCCTTTTTTACGGCGGCGACATAATCCGTCGCCAATGCTTCATGCCGTTCTTGAGCATCCATTTCGCGCAACATGCCGAGCCGGTTCAGTCGGTTGAAAGCATTCTCCAAATCGCCCGCCCGCAAATCAGCGACCACGGCCTTGTGTGCGTTCGCTTTCTGCCGCCGGATTTCCGTCAGTTCAGCGGCTTGCAGACCGGCATATTGTTCCAAAAGCCGGAGCGCATCGCCACGCTCCACGGCGCGATGCTGTGCCGTGTCCCCGGAAAGAATCAGGCGGCAATTCTGTTTTTGCGCGAGATCAGCCACCCGTGCCAGCGTGCGAACGCTCAACAGTCCGGCCTCATCAATCCAAAGCACCTGGCCGTGAACTTGCGCTTGCAGTTTTTCGTTTTGGAGCAATGCCTCGACCGTCTCGGCATTGGCAAATCCGGCTTCCGACCGCAGCACACCCCGCGAAGCTTCCGCCGACGGTGCGAACGTAAAAACCTTCTGCCCGGTGGATTCAATGGCGGCAACGGCTTCGCGCATCATCGTCGTCTTGCCTGTGCCAGCGCCACCGCGAATGGCCGTGACCCGGTCCCGGCTTTGAAGCACGTGCAGCACGGCGTTTCGTTGTTCATCTGAAAGCTTTGGATTTACAAACTGATACTTGCCTGAGCCGAGCGGCTTGAATTTTCCTTTTCCATCCTGGACGAAATCAATCAGCCGCTTTTCTTCCGCCAGCACATCCCTGGTCGTGAGCCATTGCCGACCGTCCACGTTTTCCTTGATAAGCTCATCGCGCAAAAGTTGACGTTTGATTTGTTCCACGTCCACATCACCCGCACCGAAGCGCAGCGCGTGCCGGAGCAATTCCTTGTCGGTGACGATGGAGGCGCGCTCGTAACAGTGCTGGACGGCAAAATCCATCGCCTTCATTTCGGAAATCTTCGGCGCGTCAGCAGTCTTATGGCGCAGGTTGTTTTGAATCGCCGCGCGCTCATCCGCCGAAATCCGTTTATCCCACAGTTCCCGCAGTTCTGATTTTTCGATGTCCTTCCGTTTGCGTTCGCGGGTCAAAGCGGCCAGGCCATCCTTTTGTTTGGCCGACGTGATGCCCAATTCTTTGGCCTTTTGCTCGACCTGTTTCGTGCGCTTGGAAAATTCGTCAATTACGCGCTGGGGCACACCAGTCAACTCCCAACCTTTGGCCGTGCGTTCGATGCGATAACCCAATTCCGCCAGTCGCTTTGAAAACCTCGCATGAAATGCCGCTTCAAAATACGGCGCATCGGCCTTCAAATCCCGAAACTGCCCGGCCTTCCATTTCTTTTCCACGTCATCCCAGGTTGTGTTGAAAGTGTAGCAATGGGCGTGCAAATGCGGATCGGGTATGCCGTTCACTGGCCGCGCGGTAAAATGCACGAACTCCGCCCAAACCATGTTGCCAGTCGTTCGATTCTCATCCGCCCCGTTTTTCCGCACCCGTGTTTTAATTTCCGATTCAATCTCCTGCATCGTCTGGTTCACGGATAATTTGAAGGCGTCCAAAATGTGTTCGTCTCTGGTGAACTCGTAGGCGACCGAAACGGATTTTGGACAATGGAAATTGAAATCGTAACCGACTGTGCGATTGCTTTTGGTCCGTTGCGTCAACCGTTCGTCAGTCCCAGGAATTTTATTGTCGCACAGGGAATCAAATTCAGCCTGAATCACCGCACCTGACAGACTCAACCTCCCCGCTGCCATCCCATGCCAATCGCCGCCGACCTCCTGACCTTCACTGTAATAATCCTCACGCTTCAACGATTGGGCAAAGTATTCCTTCGCATTCCGACTGGCAGTGACTCTTAACATAGAGGCCACTGTAACCGGATTTTATGCCTCGTCATCCCCTTGAAACCACTATTCGCACTTACTCCGAACGAACTCTCTAACTACTCGGTAACGGTATCCACTTCAATCGCCGTATCGTAATGACAACGATGCACACAGCGATGATGACCATGTTAAAAGCCAATAATTCCGTCAGACATCTTCCCTTAGCACAGCTAGAGGGACTCGCCGCCCGGCGCGGCGTTGCGCAAATTTTCCGCAAAATTTGCGCAAACGTCTGACGGAATTATTGGGGCGGAAAGACCCGGAACAAAAATGAATTTGCAGCCACAAGCCGAAAACGAACCAGCGCGCAGAACGCGCAGCAAACTGGAAGCGCACCGCGAAGCCATCTTCGCGTTGCGCCGCAAGCATTGGACATACGGCCAGATTGCCGCATGGCTCAATGAGCGCGGCGTCCAGACGACGCTCACGTCTGTTTATCGTTTCTGTGAGCGAGCAATCGCCCGCCGGCCACGCAGCGGCAGTCTGCTTGAAGTTGAACAGACAGCACCGATTTTCACTCAAACACCGCAAACAACAACAAACAAAACAACGAACCAATATCGGTTCAACCTCGAAATATGAAAACAAACAAACATCGCCTGATATTGCCCATTCAGGCCAAAGGCAACGTGGGCAAGAGCATCGAAGCCACCGCCCGCGCGTGCTGGCTTAACCAACGCGGCATCCCGTGGCAGGGATTTGATCTGGACGGCGACAACCGCACCTTGTCCCGCTTGTTCCCAAGCCAGGTCAAATTGACGCCGTTAAGCGGCCAAGCCGAAGACTTGGACGAACTCATATTGATTCTGCGGAAAACAACCGCCAAGCCCGTCACCCTGATTGATCCACGGGCGCATCTGGACGCGCAACTGATGAAGGCACTTGCCGGCACGCATTTCTTTGACATCGCCAGCGCGCAAAACATCGGCGTCACGCTCATGGTGTTTCCGTTCGACGACATGGACGTGATGACCAACCTCGATGCCGTCTGCCAGTTCTGCGGCAAGCAGGTGGATTACGTCGTCGTCCGCAACCCGGCGCGGGCGTCCAGAAACCGGATGTTTGACAATAGCCCGCTGGAAAAGGAATTGCTCGACTGCGGCGCAGTGACCATCACTGTGCCGGTGCTGTCGGAATTTGTGAAACTCAGGCTGGCGAAATTGGAGGCCGAGCAGCAGCGCGGCATCCCGTTCAATGAAGCCATCGGCAGCGACACCCTTGGCTTGGACATCATGGCGCGGGGCGTGTTGCAGGACTGGCTGGCGACCATGTTCAATCAATACGACCAGATTGCCGGAAAACTTTTGCCAGCCGTCGAAGCGGCGGGTATAAAACCCAAGATTGTGCCGCCCATCGGCGAACCGTTTTCAGCCAAGCGCGGTGCAAAAGTGAACCTCACCAACTAAACAGGAGACGTTATGGCCGAACCAGATTTATTTGAAGAAATGCTCGCCACCTATCCCGCTGAAAAGCGGGAGCTGGCGCGGAAGGT
>Ga0187851_10005324_pt1 | contig 10292 bp, 7 predicted proteins | sample June2016WEW_6_10_FD_132997 | JGI IMG/M metagenome (GOLD analysis project Ga0187851, IMG submission 132997) | Peatland microbial communities from SPRUCE experiment site at the Marcell Experimental Forest, Minnesota, USA - June2016WEW_6_10 | ecosystem: Environmental > Terrestrial > Soil > Wetlands... | reverse complement strand
TTATTAACAGTTCCACACCACATTTTTCACAATAATGATCGCCTGGTCGAAGTAAAGCCCAGCCGTAGAAGCGTCTGTTACACTTGGGGTATGTACCTTCAATCAAGATGGCATGTGCAACGTAACACCTATACCTTTTAGCTTCAAAATAAGTACGGGTACTAAAGAATAGGAACTATGGCGAATCCGGTGCAGTTGCCTTTTTAAAACAGGCGTCTTTGGTAATCAGTGAGCGGTATTGTACGATGGCTAGAACGTTTGAAGCCACTGCAAACCTATGGAAAGAACGGTTCCAATCTCATCAGCTCCACCGTCGTGGACGAAAGGTAAAACTTTTGAAAAAACCTTCCCATTAGTGTTTTGACCAAAGGCGACAAAATGTAGAACTTTCCGACAATTCGAAAAACAATGTCTAGGGTGAGTTTTTTCATTAAATTTCACTTGGCTGGCCGCCATTGGCTGGCCGTCAACTTGAATTAACGTATCGGCGTAGAGTTCAAATCCAACTCGCTAGCCCACACTGGAGCATTTCGAACTTTTCTTTAAAAAGAAACAGTTTATTCCAGCTCAAAAAATAACTTTTCGACACGCACGACTATTTTGCACGTTCTATGCTATCCCGCCAATGAGGGCGGCGCTAATGAATTTAATAAATTGTGGAAATAACAAAATACAAGACCCCGATTGATGAATCGGAAGTGTGGCTGGTAAAGCGATGTAGACTCTAAGGAGTTAGACTTTCTGGTCTACTCGAAAGTTCCTTCGACTTTGGACACACAACCATCCGTCACACTTAGCAACGCATGGGCAATGGCGGCGGCCGTTTTGGAGGAGTCAAACACCAAGGATACACTTTGACCAGGGAATGACCGATTGGGAAAGGACACCTCGATGCCTTCGGGGTTAAGGATTACTCCCTTGCTTACAAAAAATCTTTCACAGGGCACTTTGTCAGAATAATCCCCTGACCGCCGGTGAAGAATTCCTTCTACTTTTACCGTTTTGGGTGCTGTTACCATTTTAGCCTCCTGTTCGAATACTAGCTTTTCCTTGAGATAGACTATTTACCCCACCAAAAATAAGATAGATGATAATGTCATTTTCGGTTTGGATTTCGTCAATCCGCAATGATGTTTAACCTATTTTGTCAATCGCACCAACTCCGGCGGGGCAATAACCTTATGGTAACTTAAAGTCCAACGACTATGTATATACTCGACTTGCCCTTTCGGATCTCTGATAACGAAATCACCGGGTGTCGCTCCGATTAGGAAGTTATTTATCCATTTTTGATCTCTGCCGACAACTTGCATGCCTTCCAGGACCTTGCTTCGGTCCAGAGCCGTTCCCAACCTTCCAATAGCCAACGTACCACAGTTACTTAGTGCCCTGTAATCAATATCACCCGGATTCTGAGTAGCGAAGGCGCAGCAAACACCAAAAGCTCTTCCTTGCCGTAAAAGATAATTGAGACCCCATTTGGCAGCACATTCATTTGGGTAGCTCGGGAAAAGTGCTTGTTTTCCCCCACCGCCTCCGATTTCGTCAATGAATAGCAACAGTCGCGGTTGACTAGTCCCAGTTTGAGTTCGCATCCAATTGTAGATCGTGTGGGCAACTTGAGCTACAACGAAGCTCCGATCCTCGAATTGCTCTAGTTCTGAAAGATTAATAATGCTGAGAGGAATCTTATCTTCGCAATTTCGCAAAAGGGCCATACTCAAAGGCTGCCCTTCAAACCATTGGGTCTCGGGTCCAGAAACCAAGGTATTAACCTTATTCAGTAAGCGTGAGCGGCGATTTTCTGCGTCGACATATTGTGACACTGGTAAGCCACCGATTATCTCAAATGGAGGCTTCTCAATCATATGTAGCAAGCGTTTCAATCCTTCGATGCCGCTTAAATCGATTTCGAACCTCCACGAATATTTCACAATTTCAAAAACGAAATTACGCTCGTTTTCAATTTTACTGCGGAGCGTTCTGGGATAGAGACGGTCAATAAAGGCGTCTGTAACCGCACCAACTAGTTCGTTGAATTCCTGTGCATTTCTTTGAGCAAGGTCGAGAGCGTCTGGAGGGGCACCTAACGCAGCAGGGAAAGCAATCTGAATGCCCCTTGCTCTTCTGGGTGTAAAAATGCGGATTTTTGCCTTTTCTTTGAACTGCCGAGCCTTATTTAAATCTAACCCACTCGAACGCAAGCGCTCTATATGTTCTTCCATTTCACTCACTGCTCGAGCACTCTGCTCCTTAACTGTTTCTCCCTCCACCCAGGGCAATAATATGTCTGGTTTGTCATTATCTATAATCAACTTCATCGAACTAAGATCGCCCTTAAAGTCGATAACGATGCATGGAATATTGTTGATTAGGGCTTCTTCTAAAAGTGCTTTCGCAAATATGGTTTTACCTGAGCCAGTTGCACCACAAATAAAAGCATGGGTTAGCAGATCGCTTTTGGGTAAATAAAACGAATTTCCTAGCTCCGTTTTGACTCCACCAACCATATTCCACTGCAAGCCCAGATAAAGTCCTTCAGATTGTCGGTTTTCGACAGGAGATACGGTTATCCGTAAACGCTTTTGGGGAACGTCAACAATCTCCAATTGAATATTGTAGGACGACGTCAACATATGAGTGCGATACCATGCATTGAAACCATGTCCATACAGATAGCCATCATGAGTTATCATAGCAGCATAAGGACGCCCATCTTCATCTTCCAGGATAACTGCTAGCTCGTCATCATTAACTTCAAAAAGTTTGATCATTTCACTGGGTAATTCTAGTCGATCACGCTTAAAATGCCCACTACCAATTTCAAATTTGTTTTTCATCGCATTTCCCTAGAATTAGCGGATTTAGCTATTCTTTGAAGGTCCCTCAAAGAATCCTTCTTGTTTTGCGGTTATTATTATACGATCCATAAGCCAATTAAGGACGGTGTCAGAAGAAAGGATTGATATTAGCCAACGTGGAGTATCCGGCTTAGAGGAAAACCATCGCCCTTCGAATTCATGGACCGCCTCTAGTGTTTCCAACTTCTTTTTTCCTCCCTCTCCCTCTCGTTCCACGATGACCAACGCCAAGGCAGTTATGCAGACAAGTTGGGTAGCCATCTCGAGGATTCTTTTGAGCATTTCAGTACCTCCTTATCCATTATCCTAATTTTTCTGAGCAATACCCACCTCTTTCGCCAATTCACCCAGTTTTATTCCCCATTTTTGCAGCAGCCACTCATCAACCAATAATTTGAAGTTCGAATCATCTTGAAGGGGTGCAAACCAAGAAAAGCCGCACGGCTTCGTCCAGTCAAGCAGCCCCCAACTTTCCCCACGGCGACATAGCCTATCATCATTTGTGTCAATAAAAGACGTTTCTAGTACAAAATCTGATGTCAATACAAATTTTTTTGCAATTTCATTAGCGATTTGACGATTGGTTATCCATCTTCTAAAGTCTTTTAGTATCTCGACGACTAAATCCTCTTCAGAAATTCGCATGAGCAATGCTTCCTTATCAACTCTACTACGCCAATCCTGCCCCCATTCGATTAACCCCCAGTGTTTTCCACCCCATCCCACGAAAAGATGGCTATTATAATTAAGAGCACCCGAAACACTTCCGTGATTCACTTCCGAGCCCAAACTTTTCGACAATACAATACACAATTCCAAAACGGTCATGATTTTCCCATTTTGCTCCAAGATTTGATGAATTCGGTCCCTGAGATACATTGGGTTATGCCCTTGTGTTTCAACCTTATGCGTCATTTTCTCCCCAGTTCTTACCTCAAAAGCTGTGAATAAACGCATGGTTCCTCTCTCTCCTTCAGGTGCGCAAACGTAAACAATGTCACCGGGAGCGAGTTTCTCTTCGTTATACCACTTGGCTATGTCCCGTCCTTCAAGACATCTATCTGTCTTATTTATCTGTGCTCTGAGAATGAAGTCAGCAAATGTAGTCAACTCAATCCCTGAAGCACATTGACAAGCACTAAGTATCTGCACTAGGCCAGGAGTAATTGGAATTCTTCCTTTCCTAATACGTTCATCGGTCAATGTAAACCGTATTCGCTTTGGGGGAACAATTCGAATTTCTGGTTTTTCTGATGGTATTTTCCGTTCTACGTTATCCGTTTGTAAGAAACTTGGTTCAAGCGACAAGAGCTTCTTGGAAAAGGCACGCATGAGCAAATTCTTTTCCTCACTGCTCAATTCATTCAGTCTCAAACTACAAGCGAGGGATATTAGTTTCTCGATCGCCAAATACGGATGATTTATGCGTTGTTTCTTCAAATCCTGTAAGCGGTTGTCAGTAGCTAACCATTCTGGGGATGCCCACCAAAGACCATTACCTAGTTTCCAAAAACGTTTATCATTAATTAGAGTCTGTTCACACACTGTTAAGAGGATTTCTGTAGCACTCCCTGAGGTTAAAGATTGGCCAAATTCACATTCAATAAGTTTCCTTAAAGTGATGGGATCATCGGATGAACGAAGAATTTTTAGCAGTGACATGAGAACTTTATCGTTTAATCTTTCTTTCAATTGCTTTCGGCTTAAGTGCCAATGGTTATCCGCTAGTTCAAGTTCACTACATTGTCCAAGTCTTTTTTGCATTACATCTAATACTATAGTCCGGTCCTCATTCTCTAAATCTAGTTTCAGTACCACGCTGAGAATTTCTTCAACTGTCAGATTAAACAGTCCGGATTCCATGTAATTAATGATCTTATCGATGCATTCTGGAGGAAGATTAAATAGCCTCTTGCCCGGCAGCCGCACGATGTCCTCTTCTTCTAACTGTCTCATAATTTCAGATTTAGCTATAACCTCAAGTTGCACTTGCTCGGCTTCGCCGGTTTTTATTCCCATAATCCATTTATCCAAACCTAACTGTAGATAGAGTTCTTCCACTGTGAGAGGTATTCGGGAGAGTACTGAGATAGCCCTTCCTTTGAGTCGCTGAATTTCTGCACAAAGCTTTCGCTCAAGCTGGGTCAATTCAGCTTCGTGTGATAATTGTTCTACTTGCTTCTCGCTTCTCTCCAAATAATCAAGGTCGATTTGACTGAATCTCGTAACAAGCGAAGGAATCCTTCTCTCCAGCAACCAATGTCCATCACTTAGAAGAAGGAATCGTTTATCTCTAAAAAGGAAAACAGGGTTGAGTGTCATTCCTTCTCTTTCTAATGCCCATCTCAGGTATCCGGTACTGACTGCCACACCCAAATGACTAAGCATGTCAATGCATGCCTCTGAGCGGGTTTGTATTTTTATAGGTATTGATCGAGTATCTGGTTCGAGTAATTGGTCGAGTAAGTTTTCGGATTCATTAGGATATTCCCAATTTAACCAGCGCAACAGAAACCAGTGTTCTTCAAGTTTCTTGAAGGTGGTTTTCTCGTTTTGTAATACTTTGTCGACAACTTCAGGCGAACGCCGCAACAGGGCAGCTAAATCTTTTGTTTGAATTGGCAAACCCGACAGTTCCATTATTGCTTTGGCTTTTGCAATGAAGGTACGTTTTTCAGGGATGTGCCAGATCGTCAATTCCCATTGTCCCCCTTCAAATTGGAATCGACGAGAACACCGGTGGAGAAGCCAATCCAATCGCTCTTCAGGTACAGGATATCCTACCGAAAGGTGTACCGAATCGGCAAGTTCTTTCAATGTGAATGCCTTGCCATGACGGAATAGAACTCTCCAGAGAGCGTCTTCCAAAAGAATGCGCTCTGTTAGGTATATTGCCAGGTTTTCGTGTTTCTGCTGTATCTTTAGCAAGAATAGCCCCCATTATTATTTCTGGTAAAGTCAGCCTAAGTTTTTAAACGGAGTCAACCTATTGCTGTTTCTCTCCGGCCAGCAAGCCTCTATTTTGCTTTCTCCACCTCTTCGAACCCTTTTTCTGACAGTTCCCAAATACCATGTGGAGAATTGGATTTTAGTAAACCTTCTTTTACAAGTGATAACCGTACCCATTGTGCCGCATTACGCCATCGAACATCTGTCCCAGAAGGAAGCCGCTGGAGGTCAAATTCATTAAGAATAGGCCCTACTTTTTCCTCGACGATTTTTAGGACTTCGTTTGCACTGGCTCTGCCACCAAGTTGAAGAAGAGCATCCAAGATAGGTAAACGATAGGTATTATTCGGAGTTTTCTTTCCTTTCTGAAATTTTCGACTTGGTCCAGGTAACTGATCACTAGTTGCATGCTTAGATATTTCACCAGATATTGGAGTATTAGAAATTTGAAGGTTATTCTTCTCATTCCATAATTCCCCAATTATCCTTTGCACTTGAGACGGCTTGATTGAATCATCACCAATTGCTTTACGTAATTCCCTAACCAGCGATTTAGGCGGGTTTTGAAACATTTTGCCTAGAGCTTTACGAATTTTATTCTTTGTAAAGGTATCTTCTCCGAGCTTATCCAGAACACCGTTTGCTATGGCCTCCTTGGAAAAGCGAAGAAGGCATTCAGCAACACCTTCATTTGTCATCCCATTATTTACTGCTGCGTCCAAAGAGATTTCAAATAAAAGCTTTTCGGGAGCAGTACCTTTTTCCCTGGTACAATAAACTTTATATTTGACCCCATTCGTAAGAATACACCATTCGATTCCGTCGTTAGCTGCATACCCCACGATTTGTGTAATTGCTTTAACGTCTGTAAGGGGATCATCAAGCGACTTGGCTTCTATAAGGAGCACTACCTGGTCATTAATCTTGGCTGCGTAATCTACTGATTTGCCGTCTATTGTAGGGTACTCCAATTGAACATCGTCCCAGTTTCTTACATCCCAACCCAAGGCGAATAGAAGCGGATCTATGAAAATTGTCCGAGTAGGCGTTTCTTTTAGGTCTGTGTTTCGATGCTTTTCTAACCGTGGTTGAAGACCTTCAATGCATTCAACAATGGCACTCATTTCATCTCCTACACACTCAGATCATAGAAATTGTTTACTTGTCTGATTTTAGCACTCGACAAGATGACTATCAATAGCGAACTTAATATACAATGCTTTAGTCTATCTGAAACAATCCTGTCTTTGATTTTGACCTTAGTGAAAAATTGGGAAATTGAGAGTGATCCAACCAAATCCGCTAAATTTCTAATATTTGGCATATCTGGTTCATTCGATTTAAAGTGTTGTCATGGCTTTTGAAGTTGTTGAACGGACTCTTAGTCCAGAAGTATCAAAACTCTTCGAAGGGTTTCTTGGTTGTAAAATAGCCAGCGAAGGGATTTTAGCAGGTAAAGCGTTTTGGGTACTTTCTTTTGATGAAGTTACCTTTTTATGTGCAAGTTTGGATACATCGAAGTAGAACTTATGGTCATCAGTTTCTACCGTTAAATTTTGAAAAAGTATCTCCGTCTTGACGTAATAGAGCATGTGGGTCTTCCAGAATAGTGCCACATCGCTTTCATTGGTATAAACCCTTTCGTAAATATTCTGGGAAAACGGGGTATAAGTGAAGTAAATTGAACCGCTTTCTGAAAAGTACCGGCTAAAGAAAGAATGTAACTTGTCAAAAAGTTCCTCACGGAAATCCGGAAAAGGTTTTAATGCAGATTCAACATCCTTATTAAAATGTTTGAATATTCCGTCAAAGTAGTTTGATTTAATCTTCATTAAATTAACGAAGCCGGAATCGCCCTGTACCTTTACCCCGATAAAGATGTCTTTCAGAGCTTCGTAGAATTTTTCTTCTTTTGTCATTGAAATACCTTTCTTCGGAAATGTTGCAAACTTCGCCTAATTTAGATGTTTAATATGGTCCGAAACATCAAAAAGAAGTCCCTATGATTAGGCTAATTTTACGCTTTTTCGCGAGACCGTGCAAAGTCAGCAAACCTCTGGCGCTCATTTGCCTCGCATTATGGTTAACTAACCGTTGTGTCATCTCAAAGATAAACTTGACCAACGCAACATCCCACATTTCGTCCGAACCTTTGATAATGGCCGTCAGCGGGTCGCTGTTTTTATCGATCTTCTCGTTTAACTTTGCAACCACTCCAAGCAGAGAGATGTGGCATCGAATAAGATTCAGTGTCTTACAGAAGGTACCCCATGGAGGCAAGCTAACTTTACTAAAGTAATGTATAATAAATAGATATTATTCATTAGATATTTCCGATGAATAATAAATTATTTGAAGGAGGATATATGCCTTTTAAGACGCCTATTACAGTCAAAACGGTTATAAACAATATACATGCAAAAAAGTATCTGTTGCCAAACATCCAACGTGAACTTGTTTGGGACATTGAAAAAATAACAAAGTTATTCGATTCATTGATGAGGGATTATCCAATAGGTTCTTTTCTCTTTTGGAAAGTTGAAGATCAAGCACTTGGTGAATTTCAATTTTATGAATTTTTACGAGAATATCATCAGATAAATAGCGTGCATAATCCAAAAGCTAACGTTGTTGGTGAAACCGGTATTACTGCTATTTTGGACGGGCAGCAACGCTTTACCTCTTTATACCTTGGCCTAAAGGGAAGTTATACTTATAGAGTGCCCCGAGGACGGTGGGATGATCCTCGGGCATTTCCCAAACGAGAACTTTACTTAAATTTGCTATCCGAATCAAAAGAACCGGAAATGAAATATGATTTTCAGTTTCTTACCGATGAAGAAAAAAGTTTAAGGGACGAAAATACATATTGGTTCAAAGTTGGGAAGATCTTAGAGTTTGATGCTAATGATCCCAGTAAGATATTTTCTCATCTAGTCAACCAAGGTCTATCGAACAATGCGTTTGCTGGTCAGTGTCTATTTAAATTGAGCAAGGTTATTCACTCAGACTTATTAATAAATTACTTCGAAGAAGAGGACCAAGATCTTGATAAAGTTCTCCAAATATTTGTACGGATTAATAGCGGAGAGCCCTTAACTTATTCCGACATGCTTCTTTCGATCGCTGCTGCCCAATGGCAGGATAGAAATGCTCGAGACGAAATTAATGGACTGGTTGATGAACTCAACAATACTAGAGACGGCTTTTCTTTCAACAAAGACTATGTTCTCAAGGCTTCCTTAGTTTTATCGGATATCAAAGATATCGCATTTAAGATAAACAACTTTAATGCTTCTAACATGCGCATGATCGAGCACAAATGGGAAGAGATATCACGGGCTTTACAGGTAAGCACTTCATTAGTTGCGAGTTTTGGTTTCAATTACCAAACTCTGACGGCAAATTATGCATTAATTCCGATTGCCTACTATCTTCTCAAAAAAGAAGCGGATGTTGGCTTTGTTCAATTAGCTAGATTTGAGGAGGATCGCAAATCTATCAGGAAATGGTTAATAATCGCTTTATTAAAGCAGATATTTGGTGGTCAACCAGATAATGTACTCCGCCCTATTAGAAATATAATTAATGAAAATTATGAAATGTTTCCGTCAGAACTTATAAGGGAAGAGCTCAAGGGAACGAAAACGATGAGATTTGGCGAGGAAGAGATCGAAGAATTACTATCTGTGAAATACGGTGGAAGGTACACCTTTTTGGTGCTGTCTTTGTTATACCCGAACCTGGATTATCGGAATCAGTTTCACCAGGACCATATTCATCCCAAGAGTTATTTCACTAGTAGGCGGAAATTAACCAACAAAGGTATTCCGCAAGAAAAACAAGATCTTTACATGAGTAACTATAATTATTTAGCAAATCTGCAGTTGTTAGAAGGCTCTCCCAATCAAGAAAAATCAGATAGCGATTTCCAGGATTGGCTAAATAAAACATATAAAGATAAAGATGCTAAGTCAGATTTTATGCGCAAGAACTATGTTCCCCTTGGCTTGGATTTGTCTTTTGGAAATTTTGAAGAATTCTTTGAAGCAAGAGAAGATTTGATTAAACATAAACTAGTTAATCTGTTAATGGAATAAGGACAAGTTATTTAATTGAAAGATAAATGGATTGACAATTGAGAAGACGTAAAAGCTGCCGTTGCTGCAATGGGATTTAGACAAGGAGGCAGTGAGTTTTCAAAGCGGCGAAGGAACCTTAAAAGTTGCATATCTCTACAAAAATAATAAAGGGTCTGCTGAAAGGAGGAAACAAGATGGCTAGACGGTATTGGATTGTATCACCGAATGTAACTGATCGAGATGAAATAACTGTAGATTGGAAAAAAGAGATCCTTCGCTCTCACTCGGCCATGATGGGATGGTCACCTAATGATTACGATCATGGTCGTCAGATGGGACCAAAATTTGCAGGTAAAACAAATCAATCTGTTCAACTGGGTGATATTATTCTAATTGCCCG
>Ga0187851_10005323_pt1 | contig 10292 bp, 9 predicted proteins | sample June2016WEW_6_10_FD_132997 | JGI IMG/M metagenome (GOLD analysis project Ga0187851, IMG submission 132997) | Peatland microbial communities from SPRUCE experiment site at the Marcell Experimental Forest, Minnesota, USA - June2016WEW_6_10 | ecosystem: Environmental > Terrestrial > Soil > Wetlands... | reverse complement strand
CGGCACTTGCAGCTCGACGGCATCGGCATCGATACGTGGGGCGTGGACTTCGCCCTGCTGGGGGCGGACGGCGCGCTGGCCGATAATCCGCGGCACTATCGCGACGCGCGCACCAATGGCGTGATGGAGAAGGTCTTCAGCGTGGTGCCGCGCGCGGAGGTGTTCGCGCAGACCGGCATCCAGTTCATGCAGCTCAATTCGCTGTACCAGTTCTACGCGCTGAAGCTGGCCGGGTCGCCGGCGCTGGAGGCCGCGCGCACACTGCTGTTCATGCCGGACCTGCTGAACTACTGGCTGACGGGCGTGGCGCGCGCGGAGCTGACCATCGCCAGCACGTCGCAGTTTTACGATCCGCGAAAGAGAACGTGGGCGCGCGATCTGCTGGAGCGGCTGGGGCTGCCCACCGGCATTTTGCCCGAGATTGTGGCGCCGGGGACGCTGCTCGGTCCGCTGCTCGATTCGGTAGCCGGGGCAGCGGGACTGGGGGCCGTGCCGGTGTACGCGACCGGATGCCACGACACGGCGTCGGCGGTGGCCGCAGTGCCGGCCGAGGGCGCGAACTGGTGCTACATCAGCTCGGGGACGTGGTCGCTGATGGGCGCGGAGTTGGACGAGCCGGTGATCGACGAGCGGGTGCTGGCCGAGAATCTGACCAACGAAATCGGCGCGGCGGGGAAGATACGGTTTCTGAAGAATATCGCGGGACTTTGGCTGGTTCAGGAATGCCGGCGCGCGTGGGCACAGGAGGGGGCCGAGTACGCCTATGACGAGTTGACGCGCATGGCTGGCGAGGCGGGGCCGGCGCGGGCGACGATCGATGTGGACGCGTTCCTGGAGCCGGGCGACATGCCGCGCAAGATCGCGGCGCATTGCCGGGCACGGGGACAGACGCCGCCGGAGACGCCCGGCGAGTTCACGCGCACGATTCTGGAGAGCCTGGCGGAGCGCTACCGGCAGGTGCTGGAGAGCCTGGAGGCGCTGGCTGGGCGGCGGTTCGAGGCGATCCATATCGTGGGCGGCGGGTCGCGCAATGCGCTCCTGAACCAGTTGGTGGCGGATGCCACGGGGCGGACGGTGATTGCGGGGCCCAGCGAAGCCACGGCGATCGGGAATGTGCTGATTCAGGCCATTGGCGCTGGGGAGTTGAGTGGGTTGGAGGAGGCGCGGGCGGTGGTGCGGCGGTCGTTTGAGGTGGAGGTGTACCAGGCTGGGGGATTCAAAGGCGCGGCCACGCGGCCTGAGAGGCCGCTGCAGGCCGGGGGCCTGCCCCACAAAGCCATGTAGAATGGTTGCATTATGAGCCTTGAACTGAATAGCCGCGGCTTCCTGGCGGCGGCCGGTATGGCAGGCCTGGGCACGCCGGGACGCGGCTCCGCCGCCGAAGAGACCTCCGGCGCGATCAAGCTGGGGGTGGCCAGCTACTCGCTGCGCGAGTACAGCCGCACGCTGGCCATTTCGTGCATCAAAGAGCTGCGCACGCCGTATGTCAGCGTGAAGGAATTTCACCTGCCGTATCGCAGCAGTCCGGAAGAACTCGCAAGCGGGCGGAAGGAATTCGAGCGCGCCGGCCTCACCATTGTGAGCGGCGGGAACATCGGCCTCGCGAAAGACGACCCCGACGATATCCGCCGCTACTTCGAATATGCCCGAATGTGCGGCATGCCCATGATGGTCTGCGCGCCGACGCATAGCAATCTGGGCGCCATCGAGCGGTTGGTCAAGGAGTACAACATTCGCATTGCTATCCACAATCACGGCCCGGAGGATAAGCAGTATCCGACTCCGCAATCCGTGCTGGAGGTAGTGCGGAATATGGACCCGCGCTGCGGGTTGTGCATGGACGTGGGACACTCGGCGCGGGCGGGGGCGAACGTGGTGGAGTCCATCGCGGAGGCCGGCAGCCGGCTGTTCGACATGCACATCAAGGACCTGCGCACGTTCGAGCCGCACGCCGTGCAATGCGACGTAGGCGAGGGCATCATGCCGATTGTGGGCATCTTCAGGCAGCTCCAAAAAATGGGTTATCAAGGCTGCGTGAATCTGGAGTACGAAATCAACGGCGACAATCCGCTGCCGGGCATGAAGAACTCCTTCAGTTACATGCGCGGGGTGCTGGCGGGCTTGAACGGCTAGAGTTCTGGTGCCGGGCGTGGCGCAGACGATCGTTGTCGTCTGCGCGCCGTGCTCGAACTCGGCAGGCCGCGAAAACCGATGGCCTGCCCCACAGCTAATCTGCTGTACAGTCATTTCTTGGAGTCGGGAGTCGGAATGGAAATACCTATTGGAACAAAGCTCGAAAAGAAGCTGCTGGTGGATGACGCGGTGGCCATCGATTTCCTGGGCATGGAGGGCGCGCGGGTGCTTGCCACTCCGTGGATGATCGGCTGGATGGAGCGCACCTGCCGCGACGCGGTGCTGCCTTTGCTGGACCGAGGCCACGACACGGTGGGCACCCACGTGGACGTCTATCATCTGGCGGCCACGCCGATGGGCATGACCGTCACGTTTACAGCCGAGGTCATCGGCGTGGAGGGGCGGCGCGTCAACTTCAGAGTGGAAGCTTGGGACGAAAAGGAAAAGTGCGGCGAAGGCACGCACCAGCGAGCGGTGGTCGACATCGCGCGATTCACGGCCAAGATGCGGGGCAAGTTGGGATAACGGAAAAGCTGGGCTTAAGCCCAGCGCGGGCTTAAGCCCGCCCTCCAGCAGGCGGTAAGATTGCACCTACACAGGTATGCATAATTTGCGTGGCATGCGGTCGTTCTCGCGCGGCGTACGCTTTGCTTTCAAATGGATGGGTGATTGGAAGCAAAGGTGCAATGCTTCCTCTGCTGAGGAGGAAGACGCATGTTAAAGCCCAAGTTCGTTTTGATTCTCGGATTGACAGGCGCCATAGCGGGGTTGCCATGCCTGGCTGCGGCGCAGAAGGACCCGGACGCAGCGAGCGTAGCCGAAGCTATCCGCTTTGAAAAAGCCAAGCAAGCGGCCGCCGACCGGCAGGTCCGCATCGAAGAGGCGCGGACGCGCGGAGACAAATCGGCGGATCGTTTGGCCTCCGAGTCGAAGCCCAAAGCCCGTACACTGAAGACCGCGGCGGCTCAGAAGACTCCGGCGGCGCAACACAATTCGCAATAGCGCGCCACACCGCTTACTGATGTGCGCGGGTTAGTAATTTGCTCGCGCGCCGGAATACCGCGATCAGCATCTCCTCCGTCAACTTGCCCGTGGAAGTATTCTGCTGGCTAGGATGGTAGGAACCGATCAGCACCGGCTGGCCGGGCGCGATCTCAAACACGCGATTGTGTCCGAACGGAAAGGCGGCGCGGCTCCGGACCAGACCGCGGCTCTGCAAAATACCCAGATAATTGTCGAACGCCACACGCCCCAGCGCGACCACTACCTTGGTGTTCCGCAACAGATCCAGTTCGCGCTCCAGGTAAGGCCGGCAGTTGGCGATCTCCTCGCGCGTGGGCTTGTTGGCGGGAGGAGCGCAGCGCGCCACCGCCGTGATGTAGGCGTTGATCAGGCGCTGTCCGTCGTCCCGCGACAGGCTCCCGCTCCGGCTGGCGAAGCCGGTTTCGTGCAGCACGCGATACAGCACGTTGCCGGATCCGTCGCCGGTGAACATGCGACCGGTACGATTGGATCCGTGCGCGCCCGGCGCCAGACCGACAATCAACAACTCCGCGCGCGGGTCGCCGAAGGAAGGCACGGGCTTGCCCCAGTATTCCCAGTCGCGGTAGGCGCGCCGCTTGACGCGCGCCACCTCGGCACAATGCGCAATCAGCCGCGGGCAGCGCCGGCATTGGACGACTTCGTCCTGTAGCACCTGCAAGGCGTTAGAATTCAAGCGATGCATCTTCCTTTTCGTGTGGATGGGCGCAAGGCCCTGGTTACCGGCGGCGCCAGCGGCATCGGTGCGGCCACCTGCCGGGCGCTACACGCGGCGGGCGCGCAGGTCACCATCGCCGATATCGACCAGCCGGGAGCCGAAGCCCTGTCGCGGGAATTGCCGGGCGCCTCTGTGCTCATACTTGATATTACCGATGAAGCGGCCGTCGCGTCCGCGTTAGCGCGGATCGCGGCGCTCGACATCCTGGTGAACAACGCCGGCATCGGCCTGGTGGGCGGCGTGGTCGAGACCGCCTTGGCCGATTTTGAACGGCTGTTCCGGGTCAACGTGCAAGGCATGTTCCTGGTCACCCGCGCCGCCATGCCGCTGCTGCTCGAATCCCGCGGCTCCATCGTGAACATTGGATCGGTGGCGGGCCTGGTGGGAGTCAAGAAGCGCTTCGCCTATTGCGCCACCAAGGGCGCGGTCATCGCCATGACCCGCCAACTGGCTGTGGACTATCCCACCGAACTTCGCGCCAACTGCATTTGCCCCGGCACCGTGGATACGCCTTTCGTGGAGGCCTACCTGGAGAAGTACCACTGGCACGAGAAAGAAAAGGTGCGCGCCGAGTTGAACCAGCGCCAACCCGTGGGGCGACTCGGACGTCCGGAAGAGATCGCCAACATGGTGCTGTATCTTTGCTCGCCGGAGGCCGAGTTCGTCAGCGGCTCGGTGCTCACCATCGACGGCGGCTGGACGGCGGGTTAACTTGGTTGGGAGGCGGCGGCTATGCCAGCGAACGACTACCACTTTGTGACACATTGGCGCGTCGAAGGCACGCCGCAACAGGTGTGGGACGCGCTCGACAATCCACTGGACCTGCCGCGTTGGTGGCCGTCGGTGTACTTGCACGTAACCGAGCCGGAACCGGGCGTCTTCCATCTGCACACGAAGGGTTGGCTGCCTTACACGCTGCGCTGGAGCTTTCGGGTGACCGAGCGCCAGTATCCGCGCGGGTTCAGCCTGGAGGCTTGGGGCGACTTCAACGGCGGCGGCACATGGACGTTCCAGCCGGACGGCAACTGCACCGAAATTACCTACGATTGGCGCATTCGCGCGGATAAGCCGCTCTTGCGCTATTTGTCGTGCTTGTTCAAGCCGTTTTTCTCGGCGAACCACCGTTGGGCGATGGCGCGCGGGGAAGAGAGCCTAAGGCTGGAACTGGTGCGGCGCAGAGAAGCCGCGGCGGGATCCGGCTGACGCAGTTGCCCTCCTTATCCAGATAACTGTAACCCCGGCCTGTGCGGGGGCGTTGTTAGCTTTGAAAGGGGCGAACATGCGACTTTCGATTCTGGCGCTGGTGCTGGCGGAGGCGCTGAGCGCGCAGATGCCCGACGTGGTCATCAGGACCACCACCCGCCTGGTGCAGATCAACGTAATTGCGACCAAGAAAGGCGTTGCCGTCCCGGGGCTGAAGAAAGAGGACTTTCAGGTCTTCGACAATGGCAAACGGCAGGAAGTCCGGTTGTTTTCCGAGGAGACGCGGGCCGTCCTGCCGTCGGCGGCCGCGCCATTGCCCCGGGGCACGTTCACCAATCAGCTCGAACAACGGTCGGGAACGCCGGCGGCGGTTACCGCAATTCTGCTGGAAGGCGTGAATACGCGCTTTTCCGACCAGACCTACGCGCGCCGGCAGGTAGTCGAGTTTCTGAAACAGATCCAGGCGGAAGACCGCATTGCCATCTACACACTGGATTCCCGCGGCCTCAAGGTGCTGCACGACTACACCACGGATTCCTCGGATCTGGTGGCGAAGCTGGCAAAGTACCAGGGTGACATTGCGCCGGAGGTGACCGGGGCAAGCGAATTGAGCGATGCGCTGGGCGGGTGGATGGGGAACAGAGGGAACAGTTTTGAGCGGGCGTACTATCTCAACGACCGGATTCAGCAGACCCTGCACGCCATCGAGTTCATCGCCAACAACCTGGCCCCCCTGCCCGGCCGCAAGAACCTGATCTGGATTTCGAGCGCGTTTCCCTTGCAGATCGGATTCTTGAGAGCTTCCGGAGGGGGGGGCGGTGGCGGGATGCCCTCGGCGGCGCAGCGCGGAAGCCCAGGCACGCCGGGCATGGGGAGCACCAGTTCGCATATGCCCCGCCCACCGCGCCAGCAGCAGACCTGGACTACGGATTCCGACCAGGCGATCCGCGCGCTGAACGACGCAAACCTGGCCATCTATCCCGTGGATGCGCGCGGGCTGGTGGCTTCCGCTTCGCCGCGTGTTTCGTCCCGCACCTATGCGAACCAGGCAACCATGGAAGAGCTCGCCAGCCGCACCGGAGGGCGCGCGTTTATCAATTCGAACGATATAGCGGGCGCAATTCGGACCGCCGTCGAGGATTCCTCCATTACGTACACGCTGGGCTTTTACCCGCAAAACGACAAGTTCGACAACTCCTTTCATAACCTGAAGGTAAAGCTAGTCGACTTTCCGCACCTGGATCTGCGATACCGGAAGGGGTATGTAGACCAGAGCACTCCGCCGCAAGACGAAGGCCAACGGCGGGCGTCGCTGCATGACGCCGTGCTGAGCCCGATGGACGCTAACGGGATCGGCCTGCGCGCAAATGTGCGCGAGACCAGTGCGGGCTTCGACGTGACCCTGCGGGTGGACCCGAAGACCTTTCTACTCGATCCGCAAGGGGACCGATGGGCGGGGAAGCTGGACCTGCTGTTCGTGGAAAAGGATGAGCACGGCGTGCAGACTTATGGCATGGACGACACCCTGTCGCTGGAACTGAAACGGGAGAATTACGATCGCGTGCAGAAGGAAGGACTGATGTACCACCGGGTGCTCCCACCTACGGGCAAAGCCAGCGAGATACGCGTGGTGGTGCGGGACGCTTCGACCGGCGCGGTGGGCAGCATTACGGCGGCGCTCAGCGCGATTCCTTCGCAACCGTAAAAGGATACAGATAGTCCCTCATAGAATAATGCCACTTCGGTTGCACCGTGGGGCGGCCAATCATGGCCGCAGCCGCCTCTCAGGCGGCTAGCCGGCTAAGAGCCGTCCCCAGAGGGGACCCCAGGGCAGAATTGCCCGCCCCACAAACGTGATACTCGCTTGTCAACAAGTAACTGGACGACGTACTAGGGGAGTCCTGCCCCACTACTAACCCAGTTAATGCCTAAAAATTAATGTTGAAAAAACTTGACGCAAACCGGCCGAAACGGGCACAATCAAGGTATCCGGTTGCTCCGGCCGGCGTTCGGTACTTGGGTTCTGGCGAACTACTACAGGTTTCACCACCTGGGCGCTCGTGTCTGGACGTATGACGAAATCTTCATTCAGCCTCCCCCGGATTCCGCTGATCGCAATCCTTTTCTTCCTGGTATCCCGTGTCGTCTTTGCCGCGCCTGAGCACCATCGCCGGCGGGCGGTGCATCACGCCGCCGCCGCGGTCCATCATGCGAGCAGCGCCGTGGTGCATCGCATTGCTTATCGCGTGCCTGCGTCGCCACCGGTGGTGGTGCGTGGCGGGCCGTGGACCGAGCCGACCTATGCCGATTCCACCATGGGCGACAACGCCGATGGCGAAGATCTGGAAGTGCGCCGGTCCGCCGTCGAGGCTCTCGGCGCATACAACGGATCGGTGGTGGTGGCAGATCCGAATTCGGGCCGCATCTTGACCATCGTCAACCAGAGGCTGGCGCTGGGCAGCGGATTTCAACCCTGCTCCACGATCAAGGTCTCGGTGGCGCTGGCGGCGCTCAGTGAAAAGGTAGTTGGCGGCGATGGCAAGCTCTTCCGTCACGGCGGCTACAACCTGACGCAGGCTCTGGCGCACTCGAATAACTACTTCTTCGCAACGTTGGGCGCCAAGCTGGGCTTCGACAAGGTCAGCTACTATGCCCACCTGTTGGGATACGGCGAAAAGGCCGGCCTGAATATTCCCGGCGAGAATCCCGGGCGTTTCCCCGCCGAGCCTCCCAGCAACGGAGGCGTGGGCATGCTCACCAGCTTTGGCGAAGATATCGCGCAAACGCCGCTGCAACTGGCCGCGCTGATGTCCGCTCTGGCCAATGGCGGCACGCTTTACTACCTGCAATATCCGCGCACCCGGCAGGAAGCCGACGAGTTCGTACCGCACGTCAAGCGCCAGTTGGAAATCGGCAGCGTGATTCCGGAGTTGAAATCGGGCATGCGCGGCGCCGTCGAGTATGGCACCGCTCATCGTGCACAGCAGGAAGAACCCATCGCCGGCAAGACGGGCACCTGCACCGACAGCCACACGCACCTGGGCTGGTTTGGCTCCTTCAACGACGTGGGCAAGAACAAGCTGGTGGTGGTGGTTCTGCTCACCGGCGGGCATATGCCTTCCACTCCCGGGCCTCTGGCGGCGGGTATCGCCGGGGACGTGTACCGCAGCCTCGCGCAGAAGAACTACTTCGCCATCGGGAACACGCTGCGCACGCTCATGCCCGCGACCCTCCTCTCCACGCAAATCTGTTGCGCGAGATAGGCGCTGAGCGGGAGTTTAGACCCAGTCCAGGGCGCCCTTTTTGTAGGCCCAGATGTAGCCCACCACCAGGATGGCCAGGAACACCACAACCTCGGCCACGCCAAACCATCCCAACGTCTTATAGCGGACGGCCCATGGAAACAGGAAAATCGTCTCCACGTCGAAAATGACGAACAGGATGGCCACGATGTAGAAGCGCACGGTGTAGCGTCCGCGCGAATCCGAGGCGGCCTTGATTCCGCATTCGTAAGCTTCCAGCTTGGTGGCGAACGGAGAGGATGGCCGCACCAGCTTGGCGAGGACGATGAGGACGACCGGGAAGGCGATGGCGATTGCCAGGAAGATGAAGATCGGTATATAACCGCTCGGCATGGCCACAAATATATCATGGTTCAAGCAGGGTTCAAGCATGGTTCAAGACATGAGCGGCGATCCCCGTGGGGCATACACGGAGCGATTGGAGGCGCGCCGACAGGCGGTAGCGCGGCACGACCAGCGGCACCGCACCATCGGCAACGTGCGCCTGGTGGTCTTCTTGAGCGCGGCCGTTCTGGCGTGGCTGGCCTGGGGACGCGACGCTCTGAGCGCCTTCTGGCTGGGGTTGCCCGCGGCGGTGTTCGTCTGCCTGATCGTGGCGCATGAGCGCGTGTTGCGCGCGCGCCGGGCCGCCGGCCGTGCGGTGGCGCACTACGAAAATGCACTGGCGCGGTTGGACGGGCAGTGGGCCGGCCACGGCGAAACGGGCGAGCGATTCCTGGACGGCACCCACCCATACGCAGCCGATCTGGACCTGTTCGGCCAAGGGTCGCTATTCGAACTGATGTCCACCGCGCGCACGCGCATGGGCGAGGATATCCTGGCGCGCTGGCTGCTCGCAACCGCCGACCCAGCCGTGCTGCGAGCGCGGCACCAGGCGGTTGCCGAGCTACGCAGCATGCTGGACTTGCGGGAAGATCTGGCGGTGCTGGGCGAGGATGTGCGCACGGGCGTACATCCGGCGGATCTGGCGGCGTGGGGCGAGGCCCCGGCCGATGTCCCGGCGCTGCTGGAATCGCGCCGCGCCCGCGCAATTGGCTTCGTGATCCCCTGCGTGGTGGCCGTTTCCGCCGTGCTCTGGGGCGTCTTGGGCTGGCGCGATCCATTCTTCGCGATGCTCGCGGCCGTGGCTATCTTCATCGCGCGCTACCGCCGCGTGGTTGCGCGCGTGGTGCAGGCGGTGGAGCAACCGGCGCATGATCTGGCCTTGCTGGCGAAAGTGCTGGCCAGGCTGGAGCGCGAACGCTTCACATCGGCGCGGCTGGTGGAGCTGCGCGCCGCGCTGGAGGTAGCCGGCCGGCCGCCCTCGGTGCGGATCGCCAAGCTGAACCGGCTGATCGAAATGCTGGACTCGCGCGACAACCCGTTCATGAAAGCCGTGGGGCCGCTAATGCTGTGGACCGAGCAACTGGCCTTCGCTATCGAAGCCTGGCGCCGGATGTCCGGGCCCGCGCTGCGGCGCTGGCTCGACGCGGTGGGCGAGATCGAAGCGCTGTGCGCGCTGGCGGCCTATGCGTATGAGCATCCGGCGGACGTGTTCCCCGAGTTCGAATCCGGCGCGGCCTGCTTCGATGGCGAGGCACTGGCGCATCCGCTGCTCGATCGAGCGCGCGTGGTGCCCAACAGCGTGCGGCTGGGCGGCGATTTGCGCGTACTGATCGTGAGCGGGTCGAACATGTCCGGCAAGAGCACGCTGCTGCGCACGGTGGGGATCAACGCGGTGCTGGCCCTGGCTGGAGCGCCCGTGTGCGCGCGCCGGCTGCGGCTGTCGCGCCTGGCGCTGGGCGCGTCCATTCGCACGCTGGATTCACTGCAGGACGGCACCTCGCGCTTCTACGCCGAAATCAAGCGCCTGCACCAGATCATGGAACTGACCGCCGGTCCGCTGCCGGTGCTAT
>Ga0187851_10005321_pt1 | contig 10295 bp, 4 predicted proteins | sample June2016WEW_6_10_FD_132997 | JGI IMG/M metagenome (GOLD analysis project Ga0187851, IMG submission 132997) | Peatland microbial communities from SPRUCE experiment site at the Marcell Experimental Forest, Minnesota, USA - June2016WEW_6_10 | ecosystem: Environmental > Terrestrial > Soil > Wetlands... | reverse complement strand
GGGACCAGTTGTAATTGTCGACCTGTGCGCTGCACGGCGCCGGAATCGACCCCGTGTCAGTCGTGAGTCCTGGATTGACGCCCGCCTGGTCGTAGCAGGACTCGACCATCTTGTAGACGGTCTGCGCCGTCTTGTACCAGAAAGCCTGGTGCTGCGTGCGCTCGGCGGCGGTATAGACGGTCGGGTCCATGTACTGAGCGAGAAAGTCTCCAAAGACGCGGAAGTAGCCGGGAGGGTCGTAGTTGAGGAATACGTCACCGGGATTGCCCGCGGTGTACGTGCACGGCCCGTTCGGGTAGTTCTCGCAGTTCTTGTCCCACGTATCCCCCGGAGCCGGGTAATTGTATTGGCCGTCGTAGACGGTATTTACCTCACACTCCATCTTCATGATCCAGTTGACCGCGGCTTCGGTGTACTCGGGCCACTGCATGGCCGCGTAGACGAGACCGATCCCGATGTCGACATCCCCGTCGAACGCGCTGTCTTGATTGCCGCCGCAACTTCCCGTGTCCGGGTCGCAGGGCGTGTCGATGGGACGGCAGGCAATCGAGCCGTCCCACATCCAGCCCATCAGGCCGCCGCAGTACTTCTTGGCCGATTGCGACAGGAAATGGCGCGTGAAATTCCACAGAGCATCGAACGTCGGCTTGTCCCCGATGGCTGCGGAGATCGCCATGCCGTAGCCCTGCCCTTCGCTGACGGTCTGGGGCGGGTCCGTCTTGACGCGTGCCGTGCCCTCTCCGCAGAGAAGCGTACTCGTCGGGTCATTGGCGTACGACTCGAGGTAGTTCGTCTTCCAGATCTCATAGCGCTGGCACAAAAGCGTGTTCAGGAGGTCCTGCACCTGTGCAGAATTCGCATAGACGTTCGCGAGCGACGCGCCGAAAGGATACGAATACCCCGTTTGCGAGTACGGAAACCACCCGTCGTAGCCGCACTGAGGGGGCGTGGGGGGCGGCTTGGCGGCGCATGCGGAGTCATTCCAGTTGCCGGTCGCCGACCAGTCTCCGCCCGTGCCGTCCGGATAGTACGAGAAGGTCTGGAACGTCGGGACCGTCGTGTTGCCTCCCGGCTGAATATCGAGCGGCGCATAGATGCCGTCGAGGTCGGGCTTGCCGTAGTTCCAGCGAATCCAATACTCCCCCGGAGTGTCGGGGAACGGCCGGGCCACGACCGTGTTCCACTCGGTGGGAGTCCGCGTGATGTCCGCCGCGACCCACGACGCGCCGCCGCCGAAGTCCGTATTTGGCACTGGGCAGTTGAACCAGGGCCGGTCCGCCTCCCGGAAGCACGTGACCTCATCGCCCCCGCCGTTTCCTCCAGTGATACGCAGCATGATCCAGGTCGGCATGAACTCGGGATTCGGGAAGAACGTGAACGTCTTTTGGCCTGCCCAGATGTAACGGAAGTGCACGGTCGAGTAGTCGACCGGCGTCGGCGGCTCGCACGGGTCGATCGTCACGTTCGAGTTGCCGCCGCAGTGCGCGTAGCCGGGGCCCGGGTTGGACGTGTAGACATGGTAAGAGTCGCTGCGTGTCGAGTAGTTCATGCACGCAGTCCCCTCGGTCGGGTCGTTGTCGGGGGGACCGTAGTACGCTAGCCAGATTTCATCGTCCGCAGGAAGGGCGGAGAGCGCTGGCAGCGTGATAGGGGCGGTCGTGAGGCCAACCGTCCAATTCGGATATCCGACCGTGAACGTCGGCGGGCCCGCCGACCATGCCGAGGTGGGTACGTAGATCGTATACCAAGGGCAGCTATTGTCTTGATAGTCGAGCGTCGCTCCGAGATCCGCGCAATTGCCGGACAGCCCTTGGACCTTGAGGCTTGTCGGATAGGGCGGAGTATCGTAGCCGAGCTTTAGCAATTCGCAGTCCGTGCCGGCAAAGCCGGTCACCGAGGGGTCACCCCAAGGCCACCGGAAGTGCACCGTGACGGTCCCGCTGGGCGCCGTAGGCGGACCCGCATCGACGTTGCACACGGCGTTCGGCACGCCCGCATCACTGCCCGTGAACTGAAACGCTCCCGATCCAACTTTTGCGGTCGAGTAGTCGTTCTCCAGGGACGCGCTGGTGCCGGAGTAATCGAGCCAGACATCGCTCGTCGGCGCGGGCGAGATCGAGCTGAGATTGAACGTCCCGGAGCGCTGCGTGGTCGTACACCCGTTCGGATTGCCGATCGCTTCGACGACGAAATCCTTGACCGCGGATGGCAAGCACACTGAATACCAGTCGCAGCCAGCCGTATCCTCACGAGCCGAATACTCGGTGTAGCCGTTCCCCGTGTCGAACACGTTCACGGCCGTGGGCAACCCGGTGAGGTCATTGAGCGTCGGATTCGCAAGGTTCGACCACATGTCACGGATGTGCAGGCGAATCTGCCCGGCTGGACACGAATAGACCTCCACCGACGGCGGCGCCGCCGCCTCTTGAACGTCCGGCCCCGCGTCCGGAATCCAGCTGACCGCGATCGAGCAGCTATTGGGTGTCTCCACCGCTTCCGCGGACGACAACGGGTGCAAGGTCCTGGCTGAAAACACGTGCCACGAAGCGTCCGAGCAGCCCGCATCGACCCCGACGGGGTCGACGCACTGTCCCCCTACGCAGACGACAGCGCCGCCATCGCCATCGGTCGGGGGAACGTACGTCGTCGACCCGGAGGAACTCCCGCCCGAGGACTGTGGCGGTCCTCCTCCTTCTGTGCCCCCTGCATCGGCCGACGTGGTGCTCGCGCACCCGCACAGCGACAGCACTGCGGCAGCCGCACCCACAACTACGCCGGCAAATCTGCTGCACGTCGCCGTTAAGCTCCGAATTTTGCTACCCATCGCGCACCTCCGCACCAAGCCAATTCGATAGTAAGCCAAAGCGTCGCCGCAGGGCTGATCCTTGACTCCGATTCATGCGTCCCGCTCGCGAGCTCGATGGCTTGCGGCCGGCAGTCCGCGCGCGGGCAATACGCTACGCCGCACATGAGTCACGTAGCGTACTTTTATTCCGAGGCCCTGGCTGCGCAACCCTTCAGCACGGCCCGTCGCTCCGAATCCAGTCGTCAGCCCGAGCCCTCGCCCACACGCGCCCACAACGCTGACAAGTCTCTCGCCGACGTGCGTGGCAGTGCTAACGAGGGCGGGCGACATGAACCAGCTTCACGCAAACCACGAAACAGGGCGGGCAAACGGAGCCCACGATCGTCATGGACAAGCTCAAAGGTTAGTGGACCGCGCCCGCAGCGCCCAGGAACACTGGTCGCGCCGTCCGCTCGAAGAGAGAGCGGAGGCGCTCAGCCGCGCCGCGCGCGAGATGCTTCGGTCTCGCTCGGAAGCGATCGCTCTCGCCCGCGACGAGATGGGCAAGGTCGAGGCCGAGGGCCTCTTCAACGAGACGCTGGGGCCGGTCGACGCTGTCGCCGCCTGGACGCGGGTAGTCCGACGCGCTCTCGCTCCGGAGCGCGTTCACCTCAACCCACTGAGTTTCCTTGGCAAGCACGCCACCATTGAGCACGTGCCCCGCGGCGTCGTTGGAATCATCGCTCCGTGGAATTTTCCGATTTCAGGCCTCTACCGCGCCGTCCTCCCGGCGCTCCTCACGGGCAACGCGGTCATCGTCAAACCGTCGCCTTACACGCCGCGCTCGAGCTCTTGGTTCGTCGATCGCCTCGCTGCCGAGCTTCCGACTGGCCTGGCGCAGTGTCTGCCTGGTGACCGAGCGGCCGGAGAGGATCTCATCGACGCCGGCATCGACGCGTGCGTGTTCACCGGCTCGACTCGCTCCGGTAGGACGGTCCAAGTGCATTGCGCCGAACGAGGGATTCCGTGCAGCGCCGAGATGGGAGGCAAGGACGCTGCGATTGTCCTTCGAGATTGTGACCTCGGGCGGACAGTCGCGGGAGTCACTCACTGGACATTGAGCAACGCAGGGCAATCTTGCGGCGCCATCGAAATCGCCTACGTCGACGCGAGCGTCGCGGATGCGTTCATCGCTCGCGTGGCACGAGTGTTCTCTGCGCTCGACGAGACGTCGGTCGCTCCGCTGGCCAACCAAGCACAATTCGACCTCGTGTCGTCGCACGTGAAAGACGCTCGAAGCGCCGGCGCGACGGTCATTACGGGCGGCTACGCGCGCGACGGACTCTGGTACGCGCCGACCCTGCTCGACCGGTGCAGCGCCCGCATGTCCGTCGTGCGCGAGGAGACGTTCGGCCCCGTCCTGGCGGTCGTCCGTGTCGCCGGCGTGAGCGACGCCGTTGCAGCGATCAACCGCGGTCGGTACGGACTTGGCGCCTCCATCTGGACGAGCGACGTCGCGCGGGCCAAGCGGCTCGCCTCCCGCCTCGACGTGGGCATCGTGAATATCAACAATCACGGCTTCTCCGGAGCCATTCCGTCGCTCCCTTGGTCGGGCACGCGGGACACGGGATTCGGAGTGGCCAACAGCGTGTTCGCCCTCCCCACGTTTGTGCGCCCGCGGGTGACGACGGTCGATGATTCGAAAGACCCCGACATCTACTTCATGCCCTACGATTCGACGCTCATGAAGCTCGGATCGCTGATCGCGGACGCGCAGCTCGGCAAAGTCGGGGAGGCGTGGAAGATCCCCTTGCTCCTGCGTCGCCGGCTGAAGAGCCTGCGCGAGTTCTTTCGGTAATCACATGTTCTCTAGGCGCGCTGCGATGCGATCGGCTGCGCGCATCGCAATGGCCATGATCGTAAGCTGCGGATTGACTCCGATCGGCCCGCGCACGGCACTCGCGTCGACGACGAATAGCGAGCGCACGTCGTGGGTCTCGTGGTCGAGATCGATCACGCTGGTCTTGGGATCTCGACCCATTCTGCACGTTCCAAGCGGGTGGTAGCTGAGCCAGACGAAGTCGGCCGCGCCGGGTATGCGTTTGCGAAATGCGTGGAAGCCTCGAGCGTCGCGTACCGGTTCGACTCCGAGGATGTTCGGATAGAGGGTCTTCGCGCCGGCGGCCAAGCACATGTCCATCGTGTGCACCATCGCCCGGTGCATTCGCGCGACGTCCTCGTCGGCTACTTGATAGCTGATGGCAGGGAAATCCATCGCCTCTCGCCACACGCGTCCATTCGCGGACGCATCGCGAATCATCAGACCGAAGGAGGCGACATGGTCCATTTGCGACAGCGCCTCCATCAGACGTCGACCCGTCGAGGAGAACAGGACCGGCGCAACATTGCGAGTCGCCTGGGCCGCCAGGATTAGAATTCCGTCCTTCAAGAAATGGTCGCAGCCATAGCCCTGGGGGATGAAGCGATGTCCTTGGACATCCTCGTCGAAAACCGCCGACAGGCCGGTGCTAGGGTGCAAACTTAGATTCCGCCCCACCTGGCCGCTTCGGCGACAGAGGCCTTGGCCCTGTAAGAGAAGAGGGGTTGGAATGGCTCCCCCGGCCAGCACGACCGCGCTCGCACGCACGCGCACGCGACGCCCAGCTGGAGACACGGCTTGCACCCCGCGAGCCACTCCGTCCTCGACCACGACACGGTCCACGCGAGCCCCGCATAGAAGAATGCTCCCCCGCTCGAGGGCTGGCGGAATGAAGGCTATGTTCGTGCTGCGACGCGCATCGCGACCACAGCCGAAGTCGCAGAATCCTGAGCCGTCGCAATCAGGCGCATTGCGCCGAACAGGGAAGTGACTCCAGCCGAGCGCATCGCAGCCGCGCGCCATGATGTCGGCGATGGGACCTATTTGGGCCCGCCCAGCCGGTTGAACGCCGAGCACCGCCTCGACTCGATCGAAGTACCCGTCCATTGGGGCCGGCGCGAAATCGTCCGTACCCATCTCGTCGCACCACCGCGACAGGATCCACTGCGGGGTTCGAAACGACGTGCCGCCGTTGACCGCCGTCGAACCGCCGACGAGACGACCCACGAAAATCGGCATGACGACGTTGCCGACCGAAAACGCCGCCCGATAAAACCGCTCGTGGGCGCGAACGGTGCTCCCGTCGAACGCGTCGCGACGGTAGTGCTCCCCCTCCTCGAGAAACACGACGGCGTGGCCCATCCGGGCGAGTTCGTGGCCGACGACCGCGCCACCGGCCCCAGTGCCGACGACGACGACGTCGCACTCGATCTCGCCCCCGATCCAGTCGTCGGCTCGGTGAACTTGCCGCAGCCACCGGGGCTGATCGAGCACCACAGGCAACCCGTCGCCCCCGTTGCCGAGTCGTAGGGGCTCGATGCGGTCGAAGTGGACGACCTTGAAGAGAAGCGAGACGAGCGCGAGCGGAGACCGCAGAATTGGGTCGTGCTCCCAACGCGCGAGCTGTTCGTCCTGCTCAGGCACGGTCAAGGCATGGAACGGCTTTCCCGTCGATGCTATCGCCGCGGCATCCAGGGCTTGGAGCGCGACTCGCAGCGCTCCGGGGAGCGCGGGATGGATCTTGGCCGCGACCTCTTGCGCACCGGCTACGGTGCGTTCGTCGGCCGCCGGAATGTGGACGGCACCCGGAAGGATGGCTTCGGCGAGTGAGACCTGAGAACGAACAGCGCTGAGCATCGCGGCGCATACAACGCACGGATGCGGCTCTGTGCAAGCACCACGTGCGGTTGAGGCAAATGCTTTTCCCGGTTTCGTGCCAGGCAGGGTGACAAAAAGCCTACTGGGCCGCGCTCTTCATCGGGCAACCTGGCGTCCCGCAATCGCCGCTCTTTTCCTTGGGAACCGCGTTGACAAACTGGCCAAAGGCCCGCGGCTCTTCGAGTCGACACGACCAGGCGAGCTTGCCTTCGTGCACGGTCATGTCCGGGCAGCCGTCGCACATGTTCGCAGAGCCATCCTCGAGCATGTCGATGGGTTGAATGATCATGAACGACTGGAGGTAGACCTTTTCGAGCGCGACGAGCGGGTTGGCCGCGATGGCCCTCGCCCAGGCCGCGGCCGCCCGACGAACGCCGGCATCGACTGGCCAGCAACCGCCTAGGACCGCGCGACCGCTCGTCAGCGTGCTCGGATCCGAGTAGCTGATGTAGCGCCCGGCCCAGAGGTGATAGGCGGACTGGGCCATCTCCATGAACTTGGCACCAACCCAGCCGTAGGTTCGCTTCGGGGTCGCCAGGCGCGTGGACAGGAGCCACTTGAAGGAGTCCGGCTTCGCCGTCCCGTTCAAGTAGGCGCACGGTGAGAAGTCTTTGTGACGGCGCCGAATGACCTCGACAACCTCCTGGGCCTGAATGTCGATGCGCCCCTTCGGCTCCTCGCCGTAGACGAGGGAACTGAGGTCCACCTTCTTGCCGTTCGCGAAGTAGTCGAACTGGCTGGGCATCGAGCCGCGAAGCAGGATGAACACCATCGTGTGCACGCGATCGACGTTCTTCTGCGCCCAATCGATGAGGTCCGGCACCTCGTGAAGAGTCTCCTCGTACACCGTCGAGTTGAACGAACAAGCGAGCCCACCGACGCTCGCGACCATGTCCGCGTAGGTTTGACGCAGCTCGCACATCTCCACTTCGGTCTTGTTGCGCCATCCTGGACGCCCCTGGTGGGAGTCGACGTGGAAGGTCAAGCCCACGAGCCCCGCCGCCTTCAGCTCAACGAGAAGGTCGCGCGTCATGGCAAGACCGTTCGTGTTGATGATCGCCTTGCGCCCCATGGCCGTCACGCGGCGCACGATGCCGGTCAGGTCGGGGTGCATGAGCGGATCGCCGCCAGCGATCGATACGCCGTCGAAGTTGCGCAGGCGGGCGAAGACATCGAGATCGGCCTGGACCTCGTCGAGCGACTTATGTGTCTTGATGTTTTGGCGATAGCAGCCCTCGCAAGCGAGGTTGCAAGCCTGCGTTGGCTCGAGCCAAGCGATCGGATTGTCGGCTAGATTCCAAGGCAAACGATAGAGGGACCGGTGATCGAGTGCGGCTGCCATGAGGGCGCGAGTCTACGCATCGAGCCGCGTGGCGCGATTGATCTAAATCAACCGTCTCGCTAGGATGCCGGTGCATGGTACGCGGCCTCGAGGCCATGGGATGACGACGAAAGGACCGAGCGTTTCGCGCCTGCGAAGCGACGTTAGGGTCTGTCCGCCGCACGAAACTCTGGTTGCCGCCTTCGAGGCGGCAGCCCGCGACGACGCCCCGTTCGTAACACTGCACGCTACGGCTGGGCCCGTCGTGCGGCCTATCAAGCAGGCCCTCGCCTCTGCGGTGCGGTTTGCTTCCCTCTATCGAGCTCGCGGTGTGGTCCGCGGCGAGTGCGTCCTGCTTCTCATGCCGACGGGTCACTCCTTCGTCGAAGCCATGCTCGGCGCGATGTTCCTCGGAGCGATCCCCGTGCCGCTGGCGACGCCGATGACGTTCGGCAGCGTCGACCGCTACTTGAAGAATCTGACGGCGATCGTCGCGGACTGCGGAGCGCGGACGCTCGTGACCTATCCGCGCATTGCCACCGCGCTCCCGGGCAACGCGGAGCTCACTGCGGCGCTGAGCAACGTGCTCATGGAGACCGATCTGGAGGGGCTCGGCCCGACTCCGTTCGTTCCGCCTTCCATCGGTGCGAGCGACGTGGCCTTCCTCCAGTACACGTCCGGTACCACGGGACGGCCCAAGGGAGCGGCCATCTCTCACGGCGCCGTTGTCTCCAATGCGTTCGCCATCCACCACGCCTTGACGATGACGCCGAACGACGTGGGCGCGAGCTGGCTGCCCATGTTCCACGACATGGGCCTTGTCGGGGTCCTGCTAACGTCCATTTGCCACCCTTACCCCGTGCACGTCATGACGCCCGAGGCGTTCGTGATGCACCCCCGACGGTGGCTCGAGCTCGTCTCGAAGGTGGGAGCGACGTTGTCGCCGGCGCCAAATTTCGCGTACGACATGTGCGTCGCCAAAGCGAGCCAGGCGGACGTTCGGCTCGAAAGCTGGCGCGTCGCGCTCAACGGCGCGGAGCCAGTGCACGCTCGGACCGTGGCACGCTTTTGCGATCAGTTCGCGTCGCGAGGATTCGGCGCCGACGTGATGATGCCGGTATACGGTATGGCCGAGACCACGCTCGCCATCGCCTTTCCGACGCTCGATCGAAAGTTCGAAACCGTACCGATCGATCGGGACGCTCTCGAACGCGATGGCCTCGTCCGCGAAAGTTCGGCTCCGAGCGCCTATCCTGCCGTGAGCGTGGGATATCCCGTCGCCGGCACCGTTCTGGAGATCCTCGACGACGAAGGGCGGGTCGTGCCGGAGGGTACCGTCGGACAGATCACGGTCGCTGGACCCTCGCTCATGAGTGGATACTTTCGAAATGAGCAGGCGAGCGCCGAGGCGATCGTCGGCGGGGCCCTTCGAACGGGCGACCTAGGCTTCGTGCACGCTGGGCGTCTCTTCGTCGCCGGCCGAGCCAAGGAGATCATCATCAAGGGCGGACGCAATCTCCACCCCTACGACATCGAGCGCGTGGCCTCCAACGTGGAAGGCGTGCGCGCGGGAGGCGTGGCCGCGTTCGGGAGGGAGAATCCCGAGACGGGAACGGAGGACCTCGTCGTGGTGGCGGAAACGCAGCACGGCGAAGGAGACCGACGAGAACAGATCGCCACGGACGTGCGCGCCGAGCTCCTGAGCGTACTCGGCGTCAAGCCCGAGGAGATTCGAGTCTGCGCGGTCGGTTCGTTGCCGCGGACGACGAGCGGGAAGATCCGCAGACGCGAATGCGCCCGCGTGTTTGCAGCCAAGGGCAACGCTTGATGCGCGCACTGGTGATCGGCGGGACCGGGTTCATCGGCACGAACCTCGTCGACGCACTGCTTGCCGCGGGGACGACCGTCCGCGTCACCCGCCGGAAACGAACGGCGACGATCCTGCTCTCAAAGCGCCCGGTCGAGTGGGTCGATGGCTCGTTGCAAGAGCCCGAGAAACTCCGGCGCGCCATGGACGGGTGCGACGTCGTTTACTTGGCGGGGGCCTACTACCCGCGGTATTCGCTCGATCTTGAGGCTTCGTTGACCGAGGGCGTGGACGGGGTGCGCAATGCGTGCGAGGCGGCGCTCGCGACCGATGTCCGGCGCTTCGTCTACACGTCGACAATCGCCACGCTCGCGCGCGCTCCGGAAGGTCGCCCGGCGGACGAGCGCGACATTCCCGAGACGATGCCGGAAGGGAGCGTCTATCGCGCAGTCAAGTGGGCGATGGAGCGGGAAGTGGACGGGGCGCACAAGCGAGGCCTTCCGGCTGTCACCATGATCCCCGGCGGCTGCATCGGCCCGGGCGACGTACGCGTCGGGACCGGCTCGGTCATCGTGGGAGTCGTGCGTGGACTTCTGACCTGGTGGGTCGACGGTACGGTCAACTT
>Ga0187851_10005320_pt1 | contig 10295 bp, 4 predicted proteins | sample June2016WEW_6_10_FD_132997 | JGI IMG/M metagenome (GOLD analysis project Ga0187851, IMG submission 132997) | Peatland microbial communities from SPRUCE experiment site at the Marcell Experimental Forest, Minnesota, USA - June2016WEW_6_10 | ecosystem: Environmental > Terrestrial > Soil > Wetlands... | reverse complement strand
CGCCATCGCCGTGTAGCCGGGATAGAGCACAATCGCAAAGTCCGGCCGGCAGCTCAACTGGTCCGCCGCGTCGATGGAATCGTAAATCCGCTTGTCGTAATGATTGCTGACAGCCACCGACAGGTGCGCGCCCGCCGAAAATCCAATGACACCGACGCGGTGCGGATCGATGCCCCACTCCGCTGCGTGCAGCCGCACCAATCCCAGGGCGCGCTGCGCATCCTGCAACGCCGCGGCCGACTTGGGATACGGCCCGCTATCCGGTACACGATATTTGAGCAGCACGCAGTTGACGCCGATCTGGTTCAGCCAGTCGCAAACCTCCGTGCCCTCCAGATCCATCGACAGAATCTGGTACCCGCCGCCGGGAAACACCACCACCGCCGCGCCCGTGTTCTTCCCCTTCGCCGGATACACCGTGATGGTCGGCGTGGACACATTGGTCAGGCGAATATAGGGCCGTCCGGCCATCATTCTGGATGGCGCTCCGCTCTCGGCCGGCGCGTCGGCCTTCGCGCCCGGCGCTGTTCCCGGCCAGATTGGCATCGTCACCAGTCCTTCCGGAGGCGTCCATCCCGGAGAAGGAGTTGAGGTGGTGGCCGGGGCTTGTGCCCACGTGCCTGCGGCGCTCAATGCAGCCGCGGCAACAAGCAGTTTCTTGTTCATGTTCGGGACCTCCCGGATCGAATGTGTTCCAGACTAGAGTTCGTCTTGCTCAAATCTGCGCCGCGTTCAATAGCGCGTATGCCCACTGTCTTTGTACTGCTCCAGCAATTTCGTCAGCCGCTCCACAATTTCCGGCCGCTGCGCCCACAGGTTATAGAGTTCATGCGGATCGTCAGCCAGATTGTAGAGTTGCCCTTTCACGCCATCCGCAGCCGGTTCCACTTCCACCGGCGGCGTAAATCCTCCGCTGCCCAATCCCAGTTCCAGTTTCCAATCGCCCTCACGAATCGAAAACATGCCAGTGGTCGACAACTCGATAATGTCCTTACGAATCGGCGCATGCGGCCTGCGCTCGAGCGCCGGCAGCAGATTGAAGCTGTCCTCGCCCGCATCCGGCGGCAGCGGCCGGCCCAGAATCGCAGCCAGCGTCCCCATCAAATCTGTAAGAGACGCCGTCTCATCGCACACCGTGTTCGCAGGGATGCGCCCCGGCCAACGCGCAATGAATGGAATGCGATGTCCAGCCTCCCAGATGTCGGCCTTCTCGCCGCGCCAGCCCGCATTGGCGCGATGCGGATAGGTCGCGATGTCCTGGTCGTTCCACCAGGCGCCGTTGTCGCTGGTCACCACCACCAATGTGTTCTGGTCCATGCCCAACTCGTGCACCGTATCCAGCACACGGCCAATCATTGCGTCCACTTCGGCCACGTAATCCCCATACAGCCCGGCGCCCGATTTGCCCTTGTACTCCGGCAGCGGAACCCACGGCGTGTGCGGCGACGGCATGGCGAAGTAGAGGAAGAACGGCTGCTCCTTGTGCTGCACGCGCTCATGCAGAATCTCGACAGCCTTATCGGTAAGCGTCGGCAGCACCTGCGGAATGTCAAAGTGCGGCGCGCGCAGTCCCGGCCGATAGTAGTAGCCGTGCGGCGTATTTGCGCCGGCGTCCTCGATCGTGGGTAGCTCCACCGCGTGGTCGTTCTCGAAGTAGAGATACGGCGCCATATCGAGCGACGCGGGAATGCCGAAGTAATAATCAAAGCCGTGCTGGTTCGGTCCCGGCTTCAGCGGCTTTGTGAAGTCGGTCTTTTCGGCGTTGCCCAGGCCCAGGTGCCACTTTCCCACGCCCGCGGTGTAGTAGCCCTGATCCTTCAGCATGGACGGCACCGTCATGCGCCCCGGTTCGATCAAGTCGGGCGACTCCACGTTCAGCACGCCCTTCTTCAGCCGTCCACGCCAGCTGTAGCGCCCCGTCAAAATGCTGTAGCGGCTCGGCGTGCACACCGCGCTCGACGCATGCATGTCGGTAAACCGCATGCCCTGGCGCGCAAAAGTGTTGCAGTGCGGCGTGGGGATCGCGGAGTGCGCGTTGTATGCATTGATATCGCCCCAACCCAGGTCGTCGGCCAGAATGTAAACCACATTCGGCTTGCCCGCGCGGCTGCCCGCGGCATGCATCATCGGGGGCGCGCTCAGCATCCACGCGGCCGCGCCCAGGCGCGCGCAAAATGCGCGCCGATCCACTCCCGCTGCACTCATTGCATGGTTCTCCGATTGATCGAGAAGGAATCTTCGAACTTCGAGGCAATCAATTTATATCGGGGCCAGCTTGCTCTTGTAAATAAAACCCTTGCACGCCCGAGACCTGCGCCTTCAACTCGCGGCCTGCTCTTCTCGTACCCGCACCAGCAGCCCGCCCGCTTCGTGACGAAACGCCACCGTGAGTGTGTTTTCCCCATGCAGCACCGAGCAGAGCATCTCCGTTGCAATCGCCGACGCGGGAACCGTCATGGAGCACGGCTGCGGCAGCGACGATTTCAGCAGACCCCCGATCATGTTCACAATTTCCCGCGTCGCGTCGAGCGTATCCGCCTCAACCACCGCCTCCAGCGGCTGCATCAGCATTGCCGCAGTGGCCGTATCGGCCAAATTCCTTGCTATCCGCACTTCGATGCGCCCGTTCCACTCCCCGAAGAGGCCCACGCTCACCAGGACATGGCCCGGGTCCACGCAGAATTCCTCGGCATAGGGAACCGTATCCATCTGCATGCCCAGCATCTGCTCCCAGAATTGTGCGTTGGCGCGCACCAGCGACTCCTCGTCGAGGTGAGTCCGCATAAGAGAATCCTCTTCTTCACAGTCGGCCTCTTCTTAGGCCTCCTTTATTCCTATCGGGCCTTTTCAGCCAGCGTTCAGTCCGACCGCCGCACAGCGGTCATTCAAGAAAGTGCCCCGTGCCGGACACACCCCAACCATGTGATTTAAATCACGCCCCGCGGTGCTCTCTGGCACATCCCGGCCCTGTCGCCGGTGACACGCTTGCGAATATGAGGTGTACGCCATGCAGGATTCTAATGGCCACCGCTGGACGCATCCGGAAACCATTCTCGTCGCCACTGACCTGAGCGATCTGGATCACCTCATGCCATTTGCCCTCGAAGAGGCGGGCGATACAGGAGCCCGCCTCATTCTCCTGCACGCGCTCTCCACCGCTTCGGCCTTTACCGCCGACGCCACCGGCATGCCCTATTTCGATACCGCCGGCGCCCTGGAGACCGCGACGCAGATGATGCATCCCTGGTGCGAAGTCGCCGCCCGTCTCGGCGTTCGCTGCGATGCCCTGGCCCGCGAAGGCCATCCCACAGAACAGATTGCAGCCGCCGTTCACCAGTTTGATGTGGACCGCGTGCTGCTCGGAACTCGGAGCCGCGGCAAGCTTGGCAGGTTGCTCATCGGCTCTGTGGCAGAACAAGTGCTGCGCTCGGTCTACCTCCCGGTCATCACCGTGGGACCCGAGGCTCATCTCCCGGTGGATCGGGACGAGGAACGTGTCGTCCTGCATGCCACCACACTTCGAGAGACCTCTCGCCCGAGCGCGGCGCTTGCCTGCCAGGTGGCCGATGCCCAAAAGGCAAAACTCATTCTGCTGCATGTCCTGCCGTCCATCTCAGAAATGCAGCGTAAAGGCTTGCCTTCAGAGATGCACTCCTCGGCCATGCTCGAGATGCGCATCCTCGCCGCGCAAACCGGCGCCAATTGTTGTTCTGTCATCGAGCCGGTCGTCGCCCACGGCAATCCCTCTATTGAGATTCTCGCCCTGGCCGCCGAACGTCACGCCAGCCTCATCGTGCTCGGCGCCACGCGCCGCCCGGCCTTCGAGAACCTCACCCGCGAAGGCACCGTTCACCGCGTGCTGGCTCACGCGCGTTGTCCCGTGCTCACGTTGCGTGAGCAGCAGGCCACGCGGGAAGAGGCGCAAGCCGTCGTCGCCAGCGCCCATCATTAAAGCGCCGCAACTTCCAACTCGATGTTGCAATCAAGCTGTCCAGCTCTTACGCCGCGTCGCTGTCGGGGGACGCGTTCTCCTGCCGAATCGCGATGCTGGTCGATTTACGCGAGGATGGACGCGTAAAAGGCTGCAGCCGTTTCAGGCATCTCTCGTGCAGGTAACGTAGTTGGCGCAGAAGCCCCAGTCCATCCTGCTTCCGGCCACTGGTATGCGCGTTGTAAATCTCCGCGGCCAGAGCGTGCATTTGCTGATGAAGGGTTTCGATGGCCTGGAGAGAAGACGACAGGCCTCCCGCGGAGAGTCTTTGCGACTGGAGCCACGTGGTCAGGCTGCAGGGATCCGTATCAAGGGGCGGCGGCGTTGCCCGTGTGCCCTGCAGATACGCCACTAAATGTCCGTACCAGGCGCGGTGTTCCACCATGGCGAACAGCACCGCTCGATTGTTTGCGTGGACTTGAGGTACTTCCATCCATCGGGGATCGGCACGCCACGTGGCCGCCCAGGCTTGCAGCTCCTGTGCCGGCATGGGACTCGCAATTCCGTATCCCTGTCCGAAATCGCATCCCATCTGAAGAAGCATCAGGCCGTGCTCCACCGTTTCCACTCCCTCTGCAATCACCTTCCGGCGAAATGCCTCGGCCAATCCGAGGACGCCTTTCAGAATGGATAGGTTCTCCAGCTCGTCGAGCATATCCCGCACAAAACTCTGGTCGATCTTCAAAATATCGGCGGGCAAGCGCTTCAAATAGACAAGGGAGGAGTAGCCGGTGCCAAAGTCGTCCACGCTGATCAGGACTCCGGCCGCACGGCAGGCCGCAAGCACCTGGGAGCTGAGCGCCACGTTCTGCAGTGCGCTGGTTTCCAGCACCTCCAGCTCCAGATGCGATGGCTTGACGCGCGGATGCGCCGCCAGCCGCGCGCACAAGCGGTTGACGAAATCCGGCTGCTGCAATTCGAATGCACTCACATTCACACTGACAGGAACCTCGAACCCGCTTTCCTGCCAGGCTTCCATCTGCGCGAGCGCGCTTTCAATCACCCACTCGTCCACTTCCGCCGCTAACGGATGGTCTTCAATCACATGCAGAAACAGGCCCGGAGGCAACAGGCCGCGCTCGGGGTGTCGCCAGCGCAGCAGGGATTCCACACCGATCACCTCCCCGGTGCGCATGTTCACCTTCGGCTGGTAATAATTCACAAGTTCGCCCGCTGCCAGCGCCTGGCTGATGCGCTCGATATTTTCATTGCGGCTGCGCACGGTCAGATCGTGTCGGGGATCGAAGATGGAGTAGCGATTCTTACCCGCCAGCTTAGCTTCGTAGAGCGCCTGGAAGGCCTGGCGCATCAGCAAGTCCGCGTCCATTTCCTCCGTCTGCGGATAAAACGTCACGCCTGCGCTGGCCGTTACCCGCAGCGGCACGTCTCCAATCTGTACTTCCCTGGTCGCGGCCTCGAGCATGCGCGTTAATGTGGGCAGACAGGCATCCCGGTTGGGCAAATCGAGCATCACGGCGGCGAACTCATCTCCGCCCAGCCGCGCCAGCGTGTCTCCCTCGCCCAGTGCGCGCTTCATCCTGAAGGCCAGGGCCGTCAGCAGCGCATCGCCGCTGGAGTGGCCGTAGCCGTCGTTGATGGCCTTGAATGCGTCGAGATCGAAACATACCACGGCGACCAGTTGCTTGCGGCGGTCTGCCCGCTCCATGGCCTGGCGCAAACGGTCGGCAAACAGCGCCCGGTTCGGAAGTCCCGTCAGCGCGTCGTAATGCGCCACAAGCTCCAGCTGTTGTTGGTGCTCCTTTACCTCTGTAATGTCGGTGAAGAGCCCCACATATTGCTTCGCCTGTCCATTGGCATCGAGGATGGCATCGATGGTGAGCATCTCCGCGTAGACGTCCCCGTGCTTGTTTCGATTCCAGATTTCCCCCGACCAGTGGCCGTCCCTTTTGAGGATGCTCCACATGTTCTCGTAGAACTCTTTGCTCTGCAGCTCCGATTGCAGCACGCGAGGATTAGTTCCCAGCGCCTCTTCCCGGCTGAAGCCGGTGATCCGCGTAAAGGCGTCGTTCACTTCCAGAATCGTCCCCGTAGCATCGGTGATGACAATGCCTTCGCGGGTGCCGGTGAAAACCGTGGCAGCCAGCCGCAGTTGGTCCTCGGCCAGCTTTCGTTCCGTGATGTCCTCCGAGCAGATCACAATTCCGCCCACCGAGCCGTCACCCGCGCGCCAGGGAAGAACCTCGCGACGGATCCATTGCTTGCTTCCGTCTACCCTCGTCAGCTCGCGCTCGCCCATTTCCATCGTCTCGCCCGCCAGGCAGCGCCGATGTTCCTCCCGCCAGGACTCCGGTGTTCTGGGGAAGATCTCGTAATGCGCACGCCCGATGACGTCGATATCGCCAAGAGAGTGCATCTCCAGCCATCGCCGGCTCACCGCGAGGTACCGCATCTCGCGATCCAGCATGGCCAGCGCCGCCGGCGCGCGATCGATGAACAGTTGCAGCAGATTCTTGCTCTCGCGCAGCGCGGCTTCAGCCAGTTTGCGCTCCGTGATGTCCTCATAAAACATCACGATGCCGCCCACCGAGCCATCGGCAGCCCGCCAAGGCGTAATTTGCCACCGGATCCACGTTCCCCGGCCGCCGGAGTGGTCGTATCGGTCTTCCTCCAGCCGTTGCGTCTCGCCTGCCAGCCCGCGTCTGTGTGTCTCTTTCCAGCGCTCCGGCACCTCGGGATTGACTTCGTAGTGGGATCGCCCCACGATCTCCCGCACGTCAACGCTATGATCCTCTGCCCAGAGGCGGCTCACGGCCAGGTAGCGCATCTCCCTGTCAAACATTGCCAGGGCCGCCGGGGCATGATCGACGAAAAGCTGCAACAGCTCCCGGCTCCTGACAAGTTCAATCTGCGCCCGTTTCCATTCCGTAATATCTTCGGTGAAGAGGATGATGCCGCCCACCGCGCCGTCTGCGGTGCGCCAGGGAAGTACCTCCCACCGGATCCACACCACACTGCCGTCAGCGCGTTCGAAACGGTCCTCGTCGTTGCGCAGCGACTCGCCCGCCAAACCGCGACGGTGCACCTGCTTCCAGCGCTCAGGGATGTCGGGAACAATCTCATAATGACAGCGTCCGATGATTTCTTGCTCGGCAACCCCGTTCTCCTTAATCCAGCGATGGCTCGCGGCCAAATACCGCATCTCGCGGTCATACATTGCCAGGGCCACCGGGGCATGCTCGATAAACAGCCGCAGCATTTCCTTGCTCTCGCGCAGCGCGGCTTCCACGTGCTTGCTCTCTGTAATGTCTTGAATGGTGCCGCGGAGCTTTGCGGGGCCCCCAAGGCTGTCGAAGTCGACCTTGCCCACGGCGCGCACCCATCGCACGGCTTGATCCGCGTCGCGAATAATCCGATGTTCTATCTCGAACTGGGGCCTCTTGCTTAAGGCTTCCCCGGTGAAACGCGCTTCCAGCGCAGCGCGGTCTTCCGGATGCACCAGCCCCATCCAATTCGCAGAGGAAAGATTGTAATCGGGGCCGACTCCCAGGATCTCTCTGAGGATGTCGGAAGCGCTCCACGCGCCCGTTGAGAGATCCTGGGTGTGGATGCCTAAGCCCGCGATCCGTTGCGCCTCCCGCAGGGTTTCCTCGCTCTCGCGCAACGCGTCTTCCACCTGCTTGGCTTCCGTAATGTCCTGAACGGTGCCATGCATCGTCAGCGGATGCCCATCGCTGGCACGCGCCAGTTCGCCTAGACCGTGCACCCAGCGTTCCGCCCCGTCGCTGTTTCGAGTAATGCGGTATACCTTGTCAAAGGTCTTGCCCTGGCCCACAACTTCATCTTCGAAATAAGTGCCCATGGTCAAGCGGTCTTCGCGATGGATCAGCTCCAGCCATCCGCCGACGGTGCGCTCATACGCGCGGTCGATCCCAAAGATTTCATCCAGGACCTCCGAACTCGTCCATCGTCCTGAATGAAAGTCGAGGGTGTAGCTGCCTAATCCCGCGATCTTCTGCGCCACGCGCAGCGACTCCTCGCTTTCGCGCAGCGCTGTTTCCACCTGCTTTCGTTCCGTGATGTCCTGAACCGTTCCCCGCAGAGCCAAAGGCTGTCCTTGAGCATCGAATTCTACGCGGCCGCGGACATGCGCCCACCGAATCATGCCGTCCGTCTTGCGGACAATGCGATACTCTCTATCGAAGGTTGGCTGCTCTCCGGAGAAGTGGGCCTTGAACCGATCCGCAAGCACGCTGCGGTCATCGGGATGAAGCAGCGGCCAGATTCCCTCAAACGTGTGGTCGTAGCTCGAATCGACCCCCAGCAGAGCATCCACTTCAGGAGAAACCTTCCACACCCTGTTTGGGATATCCAGCAAAAAGCTTCCTAATCTGGCAAACTCCTGCGCTTGGCGCAGCGACTCCTCGCTTTCGCGCAGTCTCTCTTCCGCCTGCATGTACTCGGTAATGTCCGGCGCGATTCCAAGCACACCGATGACTTTGCCTCCGGGGCCATTGATCGGGTATTTGCGATTGTCAATCCAGTGCTCGGCTCCATCCCGGGCTCGCATTCGCTGGCGTTCATTCACGCGCCGCCCCTCGGCAAACGCCTTGCACTCCAACCGGTAAGCCAGGTCGGCGATGGCCTCCGGGTGAATGTCGTAATCGGTCTTGCCCACCACTTCGGAGGCTTGCTTTGCCGATTCGATAAAGTTCGCCAGGCTCCGGCTTGCCGCCAGAATCACATGATTCGAATTCTTCAGAAAAATATAGTCGCCGGTGTGCTCAATCAGGCTCTTGAAGCTGGCGATCAGGACCGCATCGCCGGGTTCGCTCACCTTCCGCACGTCTTCCATCCACAAGTCGAGCTTGAACCCCTCGTCATGCGTGTCGTCCCGCGTGTGCGTCTTCGCGTACCGCGCCTTCAGGCAGCGAATCCTTCCGTCGGCGTGACGGACACGCAGGTTCACCGAGCCTGAGGGGTTCGTGCTATCCGGGGAAAACAGGGTTTCAGCGAGGCCGGCGTCCTCTGGATGGATGCGGTCCTGCAACTGGACGCTCGCAGCGAGAAAATCCTCGCGTCGGAAGCCGAGCAGGGCCTCAACATCTTCACCCGCAGAAATGAGTTGCGGCGGAGATTGTAAAACGAAGCAGAAAGTTGTGTCTGACATGGGTCCCGGACCTTCTGCATCGACCTGCGCATTTGCGAGGCAGATTATGATAGCGAATCCTCAAGAAAAGGCTATGGATATCGTAGGGCATGGCAACTTGCCATCCATAGTCCGCGCGGCAAAGCTTCATACAACTTTCCGCTAGAGCACTCCCCTATAGTGGCAGACCGCAGCATATAGTGGCAGACCGCGGCAGGTGGGGCCGTTGCTCAGGTTGTTCCGCCCGCCCCACGGTTTGGCGCGCACCGCCCTTTCCGTCGCGAAACACGACTCCTCGTTGCCGCGACTACACTTTGAACTTCGGCAACAGGGCCCCCATGTTTAGTCGCTTTTCCGCCAAAGAGTTACTTTTCTGCTATAGCTCGGGGCTTGGAACCGATTTGAACCAAATCGTGCACTCGTTATCCACGTCTTTTTGTTGCATCTCAGGGTTCCACCCCGTTTATCCACGCGCTAATCCGGCTCAGACTTGGCATAATCGCTGCAAGAGCGCTTCCTGCGTGACTTTTGGGAACGTCGTTGCGGGATGCGAAGCGCGTAACCGCTTGTTGTGTTGCACGTTGGAATGCAGAACGCACCCCCGGAACTGCCTCGTACCACCTGTCGGAGCACACGAGTGACCACCTATCGGCGTCAGGACGTTTTGCGCATCTTCGAGATGAGTTCCCGTCAATTGCAAGCCTGGGAACGTGCCGGATTGATCCCGCAACAGGAGATTTATAGCTTCCAGGATCTGGGGCAACTGCGCATCCTGTGCGCGCTGCGCGCTGAAGACGTGCCCGCAGCCTCTATCCGCGATTCGATCCAGGCCATGAAAGCCGTCTCCGGCATGGCCAACCCCCTCCTCGAGACCCGCGTTGTGCGCACCGGTACGCGCCTGGCCTTCCGCCATCACGGCGCCATGGTCGACCCCATCCGCCGCCAGTTTCTGTTCGACTTCGAGCGCGGCGGCCAGCAAGCCATCGCCGCCACTGCCGCCGAACCCGAGCCCATGCGCCGCCCCGCGCCCGCTGGTCCGCGTGCCCTGCAGGAACTCTTTTTGGCTGCGGTCCGCGCCGAAGAGTCCGCTGAAAAGCAACGTGCCATCAGCCTTTATGAGGAGATCCTTACTCTCGATCCCGGCTACGCTGCGGCCTGTATCAACCTCGGAACCATCTACTTCCATCTCCGCCAGTT
>Ga0187851_10005318_pt1 | contig 10298 bp, 5 predicted proteins | sample June2016WEW_6_10_FD_132997 | JGI IMG/M metagenome (GOLD analysis project Ga0187851, IMG submission 132997) | Peatland microbial communities from SPRUCE experiment site at the Marcell Experimental Forest, Minnesota, USA - June2016WEW_6_10 | ecosystem: Environmental > Terrestrial > Soil > Wetlands... | reverse complement strand
GCGAGTGATTTGGAGGAATGGCTGCGCAGTGAGTTCTTCGAGCAGCATTGCGATTTGTTCCATCAGCGTCCGTTCATCTGGCACATCTGGGATGGCCGCAAGCGCGACGGTTTCCACGCGCTGGTGAATTATCACAAGCTGGCCAATGGCGACCAGGGTCGGCGCACGCTGGAAAGCCTGACGCACAGTTATCTGGGCGAGTGGATTACGCGCCAGAAAGACGGCATGAAGCGCGACGAGGAAGGCGCGGATGAACGTCTCGCCGCCGCGCAGGCGCTGAAAGAGAAATTGGAAGCCATCATTGAAGGCGAGCCGCCGTTCGACATCTTCGTCCGCTGGAAGGCGCTGGCGGATCAGGCGATTGGTTGGAAGCCGGACATCAACGACGGCGTGCGCATGAACATCCGTCCGTTCCTGGCGAGCGACATCCCCGGCGGCAAAAAAGGCGCGGGCGTGCTGCGCATCAAGCCGAACATCAAGTGGGACAAAGATCGCGGTAAAGAGCCGCAGCACGACAGGAAAGATTTTCCGTGGTTCTGGGACGGCAGCACCTTCACCGGCGACCGGGTGAATGACGTGCATTTGACGAAGAAAGAAAAAGAGGGGGCGAGAAAATGAGCGTTGAAAAAACAGTTTATATCTTGGGGGCAGGATTTTCGAGTCCAGCCGGAGGTCCAGCCCAAGATGCCATATTAGGCGAAATATGGAATTTGCCCGATGATCTTGAAATAAAACCTCACAAGGATCGGCTCAGAGGCTTTCTGCAAAGAGTGTTAAATGTCGATGAGACGAAAGTTTCATTGGAGGACATCTATACTCCGATGGATCGGTGCCTGGCCGACGGCTTTGCCTTGCGTGGAATGGGTGAAGACGAATTGCAGAAACTCAGAGACAGCCTCGGTCTTCTTGTTGCCGAAGCCATCAAGGCACGGTTCGGCCGCGCCTTGATGACTGCGAGCGGTTACGTCGAGAAGTTTGCCAAGCACTTGGTTGATCTGGCGGCGATCCGAGCGGAAAAGGCGCGCGGTGCAACTGATTCGCGCGAGGCGAAGAAATATGACCCGTTTTCAATCATCTCCCTTAACTGGGATATTCTCCTCGACAATGCGCTCCACGCAGCGCTGAAAGAAAAAGACAAGCGGCCAGATGGATCATTGATGACTGGAGATTACGAAGCTTTTGGCGTCGTAGATTACTGCTGCTACATCAGTTCACTAAAAGAGGATGAGAGCCGAATCCGGACTGGTTTATGGAGTCTCGGATGCGGAGGCTACAACATCAAACTCTTGAAAATCCACGGTTCCATGAACTGGTTACAGTGTCCCAACTGCCAGCAACTTTTTGTCGGATTTGATGAAAAGTTGGTTATTTCCGGATTTCGGTATGCGCAAAAATGCCGTCACTGTCAAAAACAGGGTAATACCAGTTACCTCCGTGGCTCACTGGTCATGCCGACGTTCCTCAAAGACCTGACCAATTTTCAAATCAAACTCGTCTGGCAAAATGCGGCGGTAGAAATTATGGAGGCGCGGAAATTGGCTTTCATCGGTTACTCCCTGCCACACGCGGATTTCGAGTTCAGGCAACTCCTGTCCAGAATGGTGCATAAGGACGCAAAGATCGAAGTGGTTCTTTGGGAAGACACAACGAATCCTGCCAACCGTTACAAAGAAGAATGCGAGCGATACAAGAGTTTCTTCAGCAAGCACGCTTTGACTTTTGAGCCCAAAGGAGTTTTGGAATTCGTGAAAAAACTTGGAGTAACTGCCGCGCCCTAACGTGTAACAATAATTTCATGGCGAACACGCACACCAAAACATCCGGAACATTCATTGAAGTTGTGAAGGACAGTCTCACAGCGGCGGGACGTTACAATTCCGGCGACAGCTTGCCGCCGGCGGCGATTTTATGGACAGACGCGGATGGCGAATGGCAGCCAATTGTAACTCGGCTGCGCGGCTTGATGCCGGAATTGCTTACGTTGGGTGAATATGAACCGGAGCAGCGCACTGGCCCGGCGATTTGGCTACGTTGCATCGTGGATGGTGCATTGCCGGATGTGCCGATGCCGGAAAAGGCTGTGCCAGTCTTGTATCTGCCAAAAGTCAGTCGCCAGTTGTTACGGTCGCCGGAGGAGTGTCCAGACGAATTGAAGCCGCTGGTGGAATTGCAGTACCGCGGCGCGGTGTGGACGCAATTAAACGGCAAAGATTGGACGGTGGAAGCATTCCTAGTCACAGAAAATGGCGGATTGGGCCTGGACGCGGGACGCGACAACGCCACGCGTAATGCGCTGATGGGCGCACTCGATATGCTGGCGACGACGCCGATCTCAACATTACGCGGACATAAGCTGGAGGCGGAAGACTTCGACAAATTGATGGTGGGCGACACTGTGCGCGACCTCCTAGCGTGGATCAGTGACCCAAAAACGCGCGATGGCTGGGACACGGCACATTGGAAGGCGTTCTGCTCGCGCTGCAAAGATGAGTTCAATTTCGACCCGGTAAGCGAGGGCGAACTGGTGGGGGCGGAACGGCTGGGGCTGCGCAAGGGCGCGTGGGCGGAAGTGTGGCGGCGGTTCACAGAATCGCCGGCATTGTATCCGGGCCTTCCCGCCGCACTCCGGCGCGCGCGACCGGGAGACTTGTTCGTGCAACGCGATTCGTGGCCGGACGAAAACGAAAAGGATGAAAAGGCGTTGCGCACGGCGTTGCTGGCGCTGCCGAAGTTCGCAGCGGAAGAAGGCCGCAAGGTGATTTTAGAGTTGGAGCAGGAGCACGGCGAGCGACGTGCTTGGGTTTGGGCGCGGATGGGTTACAGCCCGTTGGCGGTGGCACTGGAGCATCTGAAAACCCTGGCGGAACACACGGCGTTGCCGTTGGTGGGCGATTCGCCGGAAGCGCTGGCGGATGCGTATGTCAAGAGCGGCTACCGGGCGGATGACGCGGTATTGCGTGCGCTGGCATGTGTGAAAACCAATGAGGATCTGTCGGCGGTCAGTGCGGCCATCCGCAGCATTTACCTCGGCTGGCTGGACGACACGGCGCGGAATTTTCAAAAGGCGGCAAGCAAACGACCGCTGCCGGGGCGGGCGGATTTGAAGGAACGACTCGTGACTGCTGAACCGGGCGAGTGCCTCATGTTCGTGGATGGTTTGCGCTATGACGTGGCGCAACGGCTACTGGCGAAGGCACATGAGCGACAACTGTTGACCACGGATGGATACCGCCTTTCAGCTCTGCCCTCGGTTACGCCAACCGCCAAGCCGGCGGTGACGCCGGCGGCGCTGTCAATCATCGGCGAAACCGCTGGGGCAGATTTCTGTCCGGTCATCGCCGATGGCAAGCGGCCGGTGACGGCGGACCGGTTGCGCGACGCTATCACGGCAACCGGGCATCAGGTGCTGCACGGATTAGACACAGGACTGCCGGCAGGCAATGACGCCCGCGCTTGGACAGAGCACGGCGAATTCGACGCGCTCGGTCACAAATTGCAAGCGCGGCTGGCCAGTCAGATTGAAGCGCAACTCGACCTTGTGTTGGAACGCATCATCCATTTGCTCGAAGCCGGCTGGCGCACAGTCCGCGTCATCACCGATCACGGTTGGCTGCTCGCTCCGGGCGGTTTGCCATCGCTGCCACTCAAAAAATATCTGGCGGAGTGCCGCTGGTCGCGCTGCGCGGTCATCAAAGATGGTGCCCAGGCGGACGTGCCGTCGGCGGGCTGGTTTTGGGATGCACGGCAGCCGGTGGCCTACGCGCCGGGAGCTTATTGTTTTTCCAGCGGGGCGGAATACGCGCACGGTGGAGCGAGTCCGCAAGAGTGTGTGACACCCGACCTGACGTTCCGCGATGCGACTGAAGGCAGGGCTGTGACGGTAAAGATCGAGAGCGTGCAATGGCTGGGCCAACGTTGTCGGGTGGCCATACAGCCGGCGGCGGATGGTCTGTCCGCCGACCTGCGGTCTAAACCGAACGATCCTAATACCAGCATCACTCAGGCAAAGCCGTTTGATAAGGACGGCAAAACCGGATTGCTGGTGGAAGATGAGAACCTCGCAGGAACGGTGACGAGTGTCGTCGTATTCGACGCGACCGGCCGGATTTTGAGCAAACAAGCCACAATGGTGGGAGGAGATCAATAATTTATGACAATGGATGATTTGGACAAGTTGGGAGCATCGGCCTTTCAAGGCTATCTGGTTCGCAAAGACCTGGTGCGAAAATACAGCCGGCAATATCCAGTGCCAACGTATGTCGTCGAGTTTCTGCTTGGACGTTACTGCGCCACGACGGATGAAAAGGAAATCGAGGAAGGGCTGCAAATTGTCGAGCGGCAACTAAAAGACCGGACCGTGCGGACAGGCGAAGAGGAATTGTTCAAGGCACGCGCCCGCGAGAAGGGTTCGGTGAAGCTAATTGACATCGTGAAGTCACGTTTGGACGCGAAGAATGATTGCTTCCTCGCTGAGTTACCGAGCCTCGCGCTGAAAGATGTGCGGATTGAGGATAAGCTGGTTCAAGACAATGAGCGAATGTTGACCGATGGGTTCTATGCTGAAATCACGCTGACGTATGACCGCGCCATTGCCGATGAACAGGCAGGACGACCTTTTGCGATTGAAAGCCTACGACCAATTCAGCTTTCCAAGCCGGACGTGCTCCAGACGATGGAACAGGCGCGGAAGCAATTCACGCTGAAAGAATGGACGGATTTATTGATCCGTTCGATTGGGATTGAGCCGGGGGCACTGAACGAGCGGGCAAAGGCGGTGACGTTGCTGCGCATGATTCCGTTCGTCGAAAGGAATTTTAACCTGGTGGAGCTTGGGCCGCGTGGCACGGGCAAAAGCCATTTGTTTCAACAAATTTCTCCTTATTCGCACCTGATTTCCGGCGGCAAGGCGACGGTGGCAAAAATGTTTGTGAACAACGCGAACGGTCAGCGCGGCCTAGTGTGTCATTATGACGTGGTATGCTTTGATGAAGTGTCGGGCGTCTCGTTCGACCAGAAGGACGGAGTGAACATCATGAAGGGTTACATGGCGTCGGGCGAGTTTTCGCGCGGCAAGGAGAGCATCCGGGCCTTTGGCGGCATTGTGATGGTGGGAAACTTCGACGTGGACGTGACGCAACAACAGCGCATCGGACATCTGCTAACACCACTGCCGCCGGAAATGCGGAACGACACGGCATTTATGGATCGTATCCATTGCTATGTGCCGGGGTGGGAATTTCCAAAAGTCAGCGCGCGCGAGCACCTGACGGATCATTTTGGGCTGGTGAGCGATTTCCTGGCGGAGTGCTGGAACAAATTGCGGACGGGCAGCCGGCTGTCCGCATTGCAAGGACGGGTGAATTGGGGCGGCGCATTGAGCGGACGCGACATCGAGGCTGTGAGCAAGACGGTGAGCGGACTCATCAAGCTTCTTTTCCCCGATACGTCTATGACGATTCCCGACGAAGATTTAGAAATGATTGTGCGGCTGGCACTGGAATCGCGACGGCGTGTGAAGGAACAACAAAAGCGTGTGCTGCGGACGGAGTTTAGGAACACGCATTTTAGTTATCACATGGGCGTTGATGGGGTGGAGCAGTTCGTGTCCACTCCAGAGTTGCACAGCGATGAGCATATCGAGAGCGACCCATTGCCCCCCGGACAGGTCTGGACCATCAGCCCCGGTGGGAACGGAACGAACCCCGCGCTGTATCGGCTGGAAGTGACGGTCGGGCCGGGAAACGGCGTAAAAATCCTGAACGCGCCGGTGTCACCGGCGTTCCGGGAGAGCGTACGTTACGGGGAGCAAAATCTTTACACGCGTGCGAAGGAAATGGTGGGCGACCGCGATCCGCGTGAGCACGAGTTTTCTGTGCAACTGCGGGTGTTAGACTCGGACACGTCGGGCAATGGTGTCGGGTTGGCGGTCCTAGCGGCACTGTGCAGCGGTTTGATTGAGCGAAGCGTGAAGGGTGGATTGATCGTGGTCGGCGCGCTCAACCTGGGCGGGTCGGTTGAAATGATCGCGAACCCGGTAGCTGTCGCGGAATTGGCGGTGGAAAAAGGTGCGACGACGCTGCTGATGCCCATCTCCGCACGGAAGCAGTTGTTTGAACTGCCGGACGCACTGGCGACGAAAATCAGCATCGAATTCTATGCTGACCCGAAGGACGCATTTTTGAAGGCGCTGGCGGAGTGATAATGCGAAAACGAACAACCCAGGAATTGAAATGAGTGCGCTTTATTTGAACGGCTTCAGAGTCACGTTTTCGAGCAATGAGTTCACCGGATATGGCTGATCTGGCCGAAAAGGAAAACTGCCGGATCATCCTTTCCGGCGACACGGCGCAACATCGCGCCGTTGAGCGTGGCGACGCGCTCCGCCTCTTGGAAAAACACGCCAGCCTGCCCGCCGCCGAACTGAAAGAAATCTGGCGGCAAAAGGCCGATGCACATAAAGCCGTGGTCGCCGATTTGCGAAGTGGCAATCTGGAGAGCGCATTCAAACGGTTGGACAAACTTGGAATGTTGCGGGAAATGGATGCCGACAAGCGGCATGAAGCGTTGGCAACGGATTACGCGGCGGCGGTGAAAGCGGGCAAGTCGGCTCTGGTCATTTCGCCGACGCACGCGGAAGGCGAGCGGGTGACGCGGGAAATCCGCTCGAAACTCAAAGCCGCCAAGAAACTCGGCGCGGATGAACGCGAGTTTATCCAACTCAAAAACCTGCAATGGACGGCAGCGCAACGCGCTGACGTGCGAAATTATCAGGCCGGGCAGGTCGTCCAGTTCCATCAAAACCTCGCCGGTTTCCGGCGCGGTGAACGGGTCACGGTCAAAGCCCGCGATGAGCGGGGCGTCTCGGTCGAGCGAGCGAACGGCAAAACTGCCTCGCTCTCGTTGAACATGGCGGCATGGTTTCAAATTTATGAATCACGCAAAATCGTCCTGGCTGCCGGGGATATGATTCGGGTTACACAGAATGGTTTCACCAAAGACAAACGGCGGCTCAACAACGGCGATTTGAAACAGGTGAAAGGGTTCACCAAAGAAGGCGACATCAGGCTCACCAACGGGTGGGTGGTTCCAAAAGATTACGGCAACCTGACGCATGGCTACTGCCTCACGTCTTACAGTTCGCAGAGCAAGGGCGTGGATTGCGTGTTTGTGGCCGAAAGTTCCGAGTCGTTCCGCGCCGCTGGCCGCGAGCAATTTTATGTGTCGGCCAGCCGGTTCAAGGAGGCTCTGACAATTTACACGGATGACAAACGTGAATTGCTCAATGCCGTGTGCAAATCCTCGCACCGGCCTTCGGCGACAGATTTGGTAATGAAGGAGATTTCGGAAGCAGTCAACGAATCGGCGGCAACACCGTCGCAGTCGGTGGCCGTTGAAAATGTCCAAAGGCAGATTTCCGAAATACAAAAGTGGGCGAGGCTACAGAAACACAATGTTCGTCAGTCACAGTCCAGAAGGTTTGGAATGTAAAATTTCGGCCACGCTGGCGGGGATGTCGAATCGGGGCCGGATGCTTGGCCTACAAAGCCTGGATATTTTTCGGCTCCACGCCCACCACCGCATCACAGACTTGATTTTCGTGCTGGCGATGACATCTTCGGTAGCAAATGCAACGGTTGCCCTTTGTGAAAGTCGGAAAATCGCCTGAACCAAGCATAGTAATTCCGCCCTGTCCCGCGTCCAAGATGGGGTGGGGAGAATATACAAGTAAAACTTCTAAAGTAGAACCCAGCAACTTCAAATCAAAATATACAAAATGTATCGTCGAGAAACTTGGCTCTTGTTTGGAGAACTTTGTTTATTCGACGTTTTCAGGGGATAAAAAAACGGATTTCTCGACGTTCGCAAATAAGTTGATGCAAAAATCCAATCCAGTGTCGGCTTTGCTGTTGGAAAAATTGTCAGAAAATGATAATAAATTACTAGCGAAGTATCGGAATAAGCAGTCGAAGGAGAATTTCGATCTGGCTCAATCTGTTATCGTTCAATGCCTGAACAAGGTGATTGGAGGATCGTGTATTTACGAACCTGAACGATTCAAAAACGTCTCTTTGCGACCTGAAATAACCGAACTTATTCATGGCAATTCAATGGTGTCCAGACCGGCGCACCTCAACCGCTTGCTCCTCGAAGACGCTTATAAAGCAGAAATGCTGGGCAAACAAAAGTTTTTTAGCCGCGACACCAAAGACGGAGACAGGACGAGGCTTATCAAAGTCGCTTTAAGTGAACTTGGTCACGAAATGGATTTCAAAGTATACTCCAATAGACTTCCGCCCTCCTTGGACAAAGAGAATGGAGGAGAATTCAAAAACAGGGAATGGCTTTATGACCTTCATTGGTATACTGAAGACAACGATACGCATTATCAACCTATAAGCTTGCCTTTAGTCGTTGAATGCGAGTGGCGCCCGAAAAGAAAGGAAGACAGCATTATTCCTTACAGCGGTTACAAATTTGACTTTCAAAAACTTTTAGTCGCCAACGCTAAATTGGGACTAATGATTTTTATAATAAAAAAAGACAAACCCATTTCGGAGTTGGACAATTATTTTGTCGAAGCAATTGAAAGCTACAACAATTTAGCGGAGGACTCAAGATTCCTTTTTATTGCATTTGACAAACAGATAGAGGGTTTTCATTATGCTGAAAATCCTTGAACGCACCTGGTTAACGTCGAAGTTTTTTACTTTTCATTGCTGCTTATTGGTATGCGAGAAGTTCTGCTGTTCTCCTATGGGGTTGCCGTGCGGTAGAAACGACGACTCAAGTTTGTTGCGCCTGTGTCCGTAAATATTTGTGCGCCGCCGCTGCCATTGGTGATGAGGTTAATCCAGGTCGTCAGATTGGTTGATGCTTGAATCCGGTAGCTGTTGGTCTCATCAAAAATCGTGCTCAGGTAGAACCCCGAACCTACGTTCATGCCGGTTCCGATAAAGATTGGAGAACCCGTGACCACTTCCACGGATCCAATGTCAAATGCCCCGCCTTGTGGACACGGCACACCACGTTGGTCAGTCGCTGGCGCACCGATGCCAGTGCCGTAACCGATGGCATAACTACCTTGCTGCGGAACACAGGTGAGCGTAGAACCGCCATTGTTTTGCAATGGGCCCAGATTGGCAGCGACATTTTGAAAATCATTAATGCTCAAATTGGTGGCTCCTTGATTATTGCCGATAAGATTGTAACCAGAACTAACAAAATTGCCTATTAGGTCGGGACTGCCGCTTGGCCCAGTGTTTCCAGCCACTATTGTGTTCAAAAGATAGACTGTTCCCGAAAGGTTATAAATACCGCCAGCAATTCCTCCTCCTGGCGTTCCTGAATTATATGGAGAAGCTGTTGAACCTCCTAAACCTCCCTTTGAACTATTGTTTGCGATGGTGCAATTAACAACAGAGCAAATTCCGGTCTGAATGAAAAAAGCACCGCCTAGCCCCGCTCCGCCGCCACCCTCGCCCCCACTACCATTTGCATTACTACCTGCACCACCACCCCCAGTTCCTGCACCACCACTACCACCACTACCACCACTACCGCCACCACCGCCGCCGCCAAAACCACCGTTGCCACCACTGCTGGTGCCCCCATCACCACCACCACCACCACTACCAAAACCTCCATTAGCTCCTGACTGTCCATAACTCAATCCAACCCGTCCACCAGCAATACCGCCACCATTTCCATAAGCTGAACCAGAACCGGAATTTGTAGAATAACCGCCATATCCACCAACTGCAAAATTGAAGAATAACGTGGAATTAGTTATCCCGACATTGCCTGATGAACTGAAAATTGCTCCACCAAAACCGCCGCCGCCACCACCAGCACCGCCTCCGGTATAATTATACTGGCCAAATCCACCAATGGCCGAGTTTGTAAAAAAAGTTGATTTCAAAACAGACAAAGTTCCTGTGTTGTAGATACCGCCGCCAAAGCCCGCTGTTGCCAAATTGTTTGATAAGGTCACAGAGTCAAGAGCCAAAGTCCCACCATTAAAAATTGCTCCGGCATTGGGAGCTTGATTGCTACAAATCACAGAGGAGGAAATTGTCATTACTCCACTATTGAAAATTGCTCCACCAGAACCATATTCAATCGCTCCATAATTGTAAATGCTTTGGTCAAAAACATAGGTTCCAGCTTGATTTCCAGAAATTATCGAGGAAATAATTGTCATATTCCCACTGTTGATAATTGCCCCGCCGAAACCATTGGTCGCACTGTGATTCGTGATTATGCAACCGCTCACAAAGAGAATGCTGGCATTGCTGATT
>Ga0187851_10005316_pt1 | contig 10298 bp, 8 predicted proteins | sample June2016WEW_6_10_FD_132997 | JGI IMG/M metagenome (GOLD analysis project Ga0187851, IMG submission 132997) | Peatland microbial communities from SPRUCE experiment site at the Marcell Experimental Forest, Minnesota, USA - June2016WEW_6_10 | ecosystem: Environmental > Terrestrial > Soil > Wetlands... | reverse complement strand
TTCGGACGGCGAAAAGGCATTGGAGGCTCTGCTGGCAGCAAAAGAGAGCAACCAACCTTTCCGATTGATTCTGACCGACATGCATATGCCCAAGATGGACGGGTTTGGATTGGTGGAGGAAGTCAAGCGGCACCATGGGCTGTCTATGTCAACCATCATGATGCTGACCTCGGGTGGCCAGCGCGGCGATGCGGCCCGCTGCGGTGAGCTGGGAATTTCCGCTTACCTGTTGAAGCCAGTCCGCAAGTCGGAGTTGCGCGAAGCCATCACCCGCGTGCTTGGCGTAAAGCAGCAATCCGGAGCAACACGCATGATTACGCGGTACTCGATCAACGGCGAGAGTGAATCCCGTAAGAGCCTGAATATCTTGCTGGCCGAAGACAACGCCGTGAATCAGAAATTGGCCATCGGCCTGCTCGAAAAGCGCGGGCATCGTGTGACGGTCGCCTGCAATGGCCTGCAGGCGCTTTCAGCTTTGGAAAACGGGAGCTTCGACCTGGTTTTGATGGACGTTCAGATGCCCGTGATGGATGGGCTTGAAGCGACCACGCTGCTTCGCGAAAGAGAGAAGGCATCCGGCGAACACCAGGCAGTGGTTGCCATGACCGCGCTTGTAATGAAGGGCGATCGCGAGCGTTGCATGGCTACGGGCATGGATGGCTATCTCTCTAAACCGATATCTCCGCAGGAATTGGACGAAGTATTGGACAGTTATCAACCTGTCGGCCAGGTGAGTGCGTCCGGGCGAGTGAACACTGAACAGGAGGAAGGGCCCATTTGCGTGAAGGATCTGCTTGATCGTATCGACGGGGATCGCACTTTGCTCGCAGAACTTCTGGAACTTTTGCGCGAGGACGCGCCGGAACAAATTCGCGCAGCCCACCACGCAATTGAAACAGGAGACGCGCCGGAATTGCAGAAGATTGGTCATGCGTTACGTGGAGCTTTGGCGAACCTTGCCGCGCCAACTGCCGCGCAATTCGCAGGCGAGCTTGAGGCCATGGGTATGGCAGGCGTACTCGACTCGAGCGAAGCAACGCTGGCAAAACTGGAGAATGAACTGGCCCGCGTGATTACCAGCCTCGAAGGGCTTTGTCTGGAGGCCGTATGAGGATACTGGTTGCGGACGACGATCCGGTCTCACTACGCATTATGCAACGGACGGTTGAGAAGTGCGGATACGAAGTGATCACGGCGGACAATGGACGCAAGGCCGTGGCTGCGCTGTGTAGAGAGGATGGACCGCGGCTGGCGCTCATCGATTGGATGATGCCCGAACTGGATGGGCCCAGCGTTTGCCGCGAAGTTAGAAGCAGGCCGCACGAGGCATACGTGTATATCATGCTGCTGACTTCAAAGCAGCAAATTGAAGATGTGGTAAAAGGTCTTGAAGCCGGAGCAGACGATTACCTTACCAAGCCATGCCATCCAGCAGAGCTGAAGGCGCGCCTGCATACCGGACGGCGCATCCTGGAGTTAGAAGACAGTCTTGTGGTTGCGCGCGAGGAGATGCGATTCAAAGCCACCCATGATTCGCTGACTTCGCTATGGGATCGAGGGAGTATTTTCGCACTATTGAAAAATGAATTGAGCCGAGCTTCGCGGGAGAACTCAACAGTCTCGTTGATGATCTGCGACATCGATCATTTCAAGCAAATCAACGACGTCCATGGTCATCTGATCGGCGATGAAGTTCTGCAGCAATTGTCCACACGCCTGCAGGACCTGGTGCGGCCGTATGACGGGGTGGGCCGCTATGGCGGTGAGGAATTTCTGGTTGTACTCGGCGGGTGCGACGCGGATAGTCTCCGGAAGCGTGCCGAAGAAGTCCGGCAGGGCATTTGCCAGGCGCCATTCCATACCAAGAACGGGCCCTTGTTTGTGACAGCCAGCATAGGAGCGATCACAATCGAGGAGTGGAATCGTTCCACGCCGATCGAGCCATTTCTGAAGGAAGCAGATGCGGCTCTCTATCGAGCCAAAGACGCCGGACGCAATTGCGTCGTCTTCGCCAATTCCCTGGTTGCTTCGTAAGAGTGCGTTTCGCCACACTTCGACGGCACGGCTCAGCTTTCTGTGGAGCTTGTTGCAAGTGCGTTAAATGCGTTTGCCGCCAACCTGTCGCCGGCCGGGAATACGATCATTTCTGAAAGAGGAGTCTTGCAGAATTCTCATGATCTTGATGCGATTAGCACGCTGTGCGAGGATGCATGGGATATTGGCTGCAATGCCGTAGACAGTCATCACCAGGCACGCCCATCTCGGGTTCCAAAAATAAAACGCAGGTGTGCACAGCAGCATGCACCAGTGCGCGACCTCAGCTCGCCGGGTTTCCAGCATGAAGGTATTCAATTCAGCTGAATTGCGACCTTTGATTTTCGTTTTAGATCTTCCACCGAGCCAGGGAGCACCGTCGGGCAGCAGTCTTTTCATGCGCTGCACGGCGAAAGTGGTGCGATAGTGTAGACCACTTCGCTCGATATCACGCTGCCGCGTAAGCCAGGAATCCTCGGCAAAGCACTCATCCGGTAAGCGAATAAAAAGCCACGCGAGAACCACATGGATCACCGGCCATCCAAGCACATTCACCGTAACGATGAGTGGGATCATATTTGTCTTCCGCGCCAGTTAACCTGTCGGCGACGTTTGCGGCCCAGCAGAGAGCTCGCAAACAGACCAAAGAAGAACAGCAAAGGTATTGGGTAGAGGAACGCGGTCGTCCAGCGAAAGCTGCCGATCTGCCTCACAGAGAAGAACACTTGCGATGCAGTCAAAACATAGCAAGCTGCAGCGAACACGCGGAGCGAAGACGGTGCGACGCACACAAGAAGGAAGACTGTACAGATCGATGTGAGCCAAACAATGGTTAATGCGAGAACAACGCTTTCGGTAGCGGCCGCTCCGTCGATGAAAGCCTTTTTCCAACTCTCGCAGAGTTGATTCAATCCATCAGGAAACATGCGCACCTGCAGAACTCTGCGGCCGCCGAGGCAGATGCAGCGACCGCCGACCGCCTCAATATGATCTGCCATGAAGAGGTTTTCGAGAACTCTGCTTCGCACCGCGCTATGGCCTTCGCAGGCCTCGTAGAGATCTCGGGAGACCAGCAAGCATTGCCCAAACAACTTTGGCTTACCGAAGGCGCCAAAACCTCCAGCTCCGATCGCCATCAGCACGTTGAAGAAGAGGGCCAGCTCTTCATAGGGGGCGCGTAGAGCGTGAAAGGGCAGGAGGGACAAGGCCACGCGCTCTCCTGAGTGTCGATGCCACGCAGACAGCAGTTGGTCAAGGCCTCCGGGCACAAGCCAGGTGTCCGCATCCAGGAAAAGAAGAAGATCCCCGCGCGCTTTCTGCGCGCCCTGGGCACACGCCCATGTCTTGCCCGTCCAGCTGGCAGGAAGCAGAGGCGCAGCGAGTACAGTCGCCCCCGCCGATTTGGCCACTGCGGCGGTTGCGTCGGTTGAACCGTCGTCTACTACGATGACCTCGAAGGTTGCCAATTCGCAGTTGTTAAGCGATCCAAGCAATCGAGGAAGATTGTCCTCTTCGTTCCGAGCGGGAATGATAATCGAAAGGCGAATTGGTGTAGCAGGTTGGGTTGGGGGGCAAGTTGGAACTCGAAGCAAAAGAAGCGTGCCAGAGATCAGCGCGAGCGCGCCAACGCCAAGAACGATCAAGATCACGATTGACTTCCCTCACTCAGGATCATGCGCGCAACATGCTGACCGCTGAGTGACACCATCGGCATTCCGCCACCTGGGTTAACGCTCCCGCCGACATAGAAGAGGTTGGAGCAAGCGTCGCTTCGCTTTGGCGCCTTGAAGGCAAAATTCTTGCGGCGATCACTTACCACACCATAGATGGCTCCCCGGTTCGATCCATACCGTCGCTGGATGTCAAAGGGAGTCCAGAAATCTTCGAGGATGATGTGTTTGCGCAGATCGGTAAGCCCCATTCGCTCCAGCTTCCTTAGACAAAGCTCCTTGAGTGCCACGCAATCTTCGTAGGTGTATGGATTTTTATCGTCAATGTAAGGGATGTGCGGGAGGATCTTGATGTTGTCACAACCGGGCGGGGCCTGCGAGGGGTCAGTGCGCGTTGGCGCGACCAGATAAATGGTTGGGTCATCGGGCAGCTTATGTTCTCGGAAGACTCGGTGAAAATGCCTGTCCTGATTCCTTGAATAGAAGAAGTTGTGGTGCGCAAGCTGCGGATAAGTGCGATCGAGACCGAGATGCACAACGATACCGGAACATGCTGGTTCGAATCGTTTCAGTTTCTTAAGTTCTTCAGGTGATTCCTGAAGTAATTTCTCCGCGGCGGGAACCACCTCCATATTGCAGACGATAAAGTCAGCGGAAAGGGTGCGTTCCTGTCCGCAATCATCACGAACGGTAATGCCGGTGGCTTTGGCCCCCGTGCGCTCGATACGGATGGCCTCAGTGCCGAAGAGCGCCGTGACGCCGAGCTCCTTGAGTCGGCGCTCAAATGCGCGCGCAAATTCGTACATGCCGCCATCGACGTACCAAAGGCCGTACTCAAGCTGGATGTTCGGCATGAGGTTCATGAAACCGGGCGCGTCGTTCGCTGAAGAGCCGACATACTTTATGAAATAAGCGAGAATGTCGCGAAGGTACGGATTGCGGACACGCTTCTTGATTCCGCCGGACATTGAACTGGCCCAGTCCAATTCACGCCCGCCGCGGAGCCCATAAAAGCGAACCAGTTCCCAGAAACCGTCGAACCCTTCCCGCAGATAGCCGCGCTCGATTGCATGATACTGTTCCCGGGAATACGCAAGAAAGCGCGTGTAATCTTCAAAGGCAGCAACGCCATCTTCCAACTTTAAGAGTTCCGCACGCATGTCTTCGGTGCGCTCCCGCAAGTCGATGACTGTGCCGTCTTCAAAGAAGTTGCGCCACTGCGGATCGATTCGATGAAGACGAATGTAATCTTCGAGGTGTCGTCCATCCGCATCGAAGAGCGGCCCGAACACCTGGGGCAAGGTTAAGATGGAGGGCCCCAGGTCAAAGCGAAAGCCATTCGTTTCGAGCAGATTCAGTTTTCCGCCGAGCCGCTCGTTCTTCTCGATCAGTGTCACGCGCATTCCGGCCTTAGCGAGCATGATGGCAGCTGACATTCCACCAAGCCCCGCGCCTATGATTGCTACAGAGCCGGGGCGGTTCATCCAGGGCGTACCAAAGTGATAGAGATCGTCTGAGGTCTTGTTCCCATGCTGAAAGCTCCGTCTTCAAATCGCGGAGGTCCCAGTCTGCTTCGCGGATTATTCGAAACGCCGACGGGCTCCGTGGGAATACCAAACAATCCTGAGTCCAGTCTTCCGTTGTCATTCTCATCCAGATACAAGCTGACAGCGTAGCGTCCGGGAGCCACCTCGCCCACATCAATTGTTTCGGTGCCTTCGCGACCGACGGGGCTGGAGAATCCACAAATCACTGCTTTCGTCTTGTTCCTGGGAAATCCGCTCGGAGAGTTGAACACAAGATATGCGATGCGCCCATGCGCGTTCGCGGGAAGTTGCACTCGAAGTACCAAATGGGCAGCCTGCCCTTGCGCGCTGAGCACAGACGCAACAATCGCCGTCACGGCTGTAAGATGAAACGCGCGACGCAGAGCAGCTATGAGGCCATCTGGCCTGTGACGCAACCCAATCAGTGTGTCGAGCCGCTGGTATTTCTTGCGAGTGAGTGGGAACCAGTTGACTTCGCGATTTCTCGACGTGCGATTCTCCATGACGGTCCTGATCCTGCTGAATGCATACAATCCGGACGCGCCGTGATAACGTCCGTAACCGCTGGCACCGTTCCCCCCAAAAGCCGCGTGTGGGTTCGCGATATTGCGAATCACATCGTTGATGGAGCAACTGCCCGCGTTGAGCGCGTGCGCAACGCGCCGGGCTCGTACGAAGTCACGGGTCCATATACTCGCGCCGAGAGCAAAGGGACTTCGGTTTGCCAACGTAATTGCCTCTGCCTCGGTTGCGAATGGCTGGACACAGAGCACCGGTCCGAAAGTCTCCTCACGCAGCAGCCGCGCCTGCGGTGATACGTTGCTGAGTATGACGGGCAGGTCTTCGTAAGGTGAACCGGCTGTTTCTAGTCTTGCCCCACGGTCGAGCGCATCTTGAACCTGTGCCCTGAACAACTCACGTGCTGCTTTGGACGGCAGGCAGCCCAGGTCGCTGTCGTATCCGGCGCCCACAACCAGCGAATTCGAACGGCGAACAAGCTCAGACACGAAGCGATCGTGGAGCGGATGCTCCACGAAAAGCCGTTTTATGCCGACACAGACCTGACCGGCATTCGAGAACGCGCCATAGGCAATGCCTTCCATCGTGCGACGCATGTCGCAGTCGGCAAAAACGAGGGCTGCGTCGTTTCCGCCCAATTCGAGCAGCGTTGGAATACCCAGCGCTCCCGCGCGTGAAGCGACCGACCTTCCATTCACGCTGCTCCCCGTAAAGAAGACAAAGTCCGGCCTCGCTTGGATAAGATCGCCAGTTTCTTCAGACCCAATGCAGCATATCTGGAGCAAATCAGCCGGAAGATCCGAACTCTGCACAACTTGGAGAATTGCGCTCGCAACGGCAGGAGTCTTTTCGGAAACTTTCATCACGGCAGCGTTCCCTGCGTAAAGCGCCGTGACTGCAGGAACTAGGCAAAGCTGCAAGGGGTAGTTGGCGGGACCGATCACCAGAGCCACACCATGGGCCTCAAAATGTTCGCTGAAGCGCGAGCGCCCATAAAAAAGCAGGCTGCGCCCGACTCGCCGTGGAGCTAAAAGTTTTGCGGAGTGTCTTTCGTAGAAAAGCATCTGCTCCAATGTGACCAACAGGTCGCCTCCGAGGGCATCCAGTGCTGGTTTGCCCGTATCTGCAACGATTGCATCCACGAGCAAACTTCGATTGGCGGCCGTTTGTTTGCGCAGGCGCTCCAAGGCGTCTTTGCGATCGCTTGGCCCTCGCTTTGCCCAGTCCACCTGCGCCGCCCGCGCGCGTTCGAATCTTTCTGCGGGAGAGATAAGCGTCATGCCGGTTCCAGACTCAGGTCATCAAACGGCTTGGGAGCATTGTAGGGAATGCGGTACTGGGAGCAGATCAAATTCGATGAGATGCGTGCCGATTCAAAGATGGTCGGCAGCCCACTGCCAGGGTGCGTTCCGCCTCCGACGAGATAGCAGTGCTGGAACTCCTCAAACTGATTGTGCGGGCGCATGAAAAGCATCTGTCTAAAGTTGTGGCCCATATTGAAAGTCGCGCCTTTATAGACACCAAACTTCTTTTCCCAATCATCCGGGGTCACAATCAATTCCTCGCAGATGTGCTGCTGGAGGTCGTTATAGGGGGAGCGTTCAGCCAGTATGCGGAGAACGCGTTCGCGGTATCGCATCTTCTCTTCAGACCAGTTGATGCTGCTGAAATTGTTAGGGACTGGAACGAGAATATAAAGAGCGGAATGTCCAGCAGGTGCAGTGCCCGGGTCGGTAACCGCCGAATTCCGAACGTAAATGGAAATATCTTCTGAGGTTTTTTTGCGATGAGAAATATCATCGAGATTGCCCTTGTAGTCCTTGGCAAAAACGATCATATGATGCTCAGCGTCAGGGTAGGTACGATTCAACCCGAGGTACATCATGAAGGTGGAGCAGGACCAATTCTTCTTTGCCAGTGTCTGCGGGGTATAGCGGCGCAGGGTCGCCGGATCGAAAAGGGTAGAGACGGCGTGGCCGAAATCTGCGTTGATTACGACGTCATCGCATTCGAGCTTTTCGCCGTTTCCGAGCTCTACACCGACTGCTCGCCTCCCCTTAATGAGCACACGCCGAACAGGAGTGGAAGTGTGAATAGCAGCGCCGAACTCGCGAGCCACATCTGCCATAGCGTGACTAATGCGGGAGAGCCCGCCTTGTACGTGATAAACGCCGTGAGCGTGTTCAGTGTAAGGAATCATGGTGAACAGGCCAGGGCAATCCCATGGAGACATGCCGAGGTACTTCGACTGAAAGGTGAATGCAAGCCGTAACTCCTCCGCGCGAAAATAGGATGAGAGTACGCTGTGCAGCGATCGCCCCAGCGCGACGTGAGGTAACGCGGCGAGGAGAGTCGGGCTGATCAAGCTCAGGGCGCTCTTATATGGCTTTTGCAGGCATGGGTAAAGTTTGCGAAAACGCAGACTCTCGCGCTTAAAAAAACGATCGAGTCGAGCTCCTTCGCCTGGGAACACGCGATCGATTTCAGCACGCATGGCCGCGGGGTCGGCGTACACGTGCATCGACTTCTCCGCAAAGATCAGCTTGTACATGGGATCGAGCGCTTTGCACTCGATGTAGTCGCTCAGCTTGCGATTGGCGTCCTCAAACAGTTCGTCGAGGAGAAACTTCATCATAAGGAAGGTGGGGCCGAGATCGAAACGATAGTCGCCTAACTTTATTTCTGCATTGCGGCCACCTATTGTTGACTGCTTTTCGAAAACCTGAACATCTACACCGCGCTTTGCCAGCAGCATTGCTGCAGCCAACCCGCCGGGCCCGGCACCAACGATAACGGTTTTTTTTCGTTCTTTTCTTGCCACTATCCTTTTTTACGCGGTCGGGAGGGGTTTCTCCTACGCGGTCCTTTGTCTAACCAATAGTTTGCCCGTATTTTTGTTGCACGCTGAAAATGAGTCGTCCCGTCTAAAAACCTGCTCAAAAGGGGTTGAGAAAGGAGACTCAGTTCGCGCAAAGATCCTTAGGTGGGCGTGATATAGCGAGTGCGCTCAGCGAGGACTTAATGATCCCCGCGAAGCCGATGGGAAGATTGCTGGACGCCCCCTGCCATCTTCAGTTCAGCGTCGGTAAAAACCTGAAATGTCGTAACCGTTGCCATATTTTTGAGCTGGCCATACCTTCACGTGCCTGAATAGCTGAAGTCAACCTTAAACACAATTCCCCGGGACGCGTTAAACATCATCGGGCTTCGGGCATGAGAACTCATTGCTTTCGAGTCGAGCGCCATGCGGTCAACGACCCGCCATAAGAGCTTGGAGCGAAGCCTCGATTTTACGTGGATCTGTTTCGCCCTGAAACCTGGATCGCACAATTCCCTTGCGATCGATGAGGAAGGTTAAGGGCAGGCCCAGCACCCCTCCGTAGCGTTTTCCGAGCGCAGCGTCCCCCAAGGCGATTGGATAATCAATGCTCAGCGCATTCACCAACTTGCGAACCGGGCTCGTGTCGTCGTCCATTGAGATACCGATTACTTCCAGCCCCCGTGGCGCATATTGCTTTTGCCAGCGGCTAAACATGGGCATTTCGATTTGGCACGGCGGACACCAAGTAGCCCAGAAGTTGAGGAGCACAACCTTACCTTTGAGTTGAGCCGTATCGATACTTTGACCAGTGAGATCGTGGCGGACGAAATGTGGCGCCTTGCGATTGACAAGTGATTGCGCAAGGCTGTCGTGTGAACTGGCTAGCAAGACTGTGGCTAAAAGCGACGCGACAATTGCACAGTGGAACACGCGCGCAGATGTTCTGTTTGCCTTTTCACTGTTCAACTGGATAGCCTTTGTTGACCCAATCGGCTCCGAAATTCTGCGCGATGTAGAGGACCTTCACATTAGTGAACCCCATGTCGTGAAGTATTTTATACGCGCCTCCTACGTTGGGGCAGCGGTCCCAGGGGCAGCATCCGCAATAGAGCACGATGAAGCCCTGCTTTGCCAGCGTCTTGACGCGACCGCGCAGCCGGTTCAACCCCTCGTCGCGCGAGCCTGGGCCTGCATACTCCGATCCCGGAATATGTGCCTGATCGAACATGAGGCGCGAGCCTACCTGCAGGATCAGCGGCCGAGTGGAAGCAGCTGCACTGAGGAGCATTTTCAGTTGTTCCGGCTGAATCAGTTGAGCTCCCGGAATGGTCGCTGCTGCCGGCGGGGTCGTGGACTGCGAACGAGCCAGCACAGGAAACTGCATTATCAAAAGTGCGAGAGCGAGGGCCGATCCCATCTTAGAGATTCTTTTCAATTTCATTGTGGAAGCTCCGACATCGAGTATAGTCCGTTCGGTATCCGCCGATGCTGACAGGGGTCGAACCGATAAGTGTTCTTGCGCTTCAATGCCTTCGCGACAACCACATACAGCGGTGCATGGAATAAGAGCCACCGGCTCTGCTGTCTCAGTCACGCTATAGATGAATCCAGCCTGTCCGTATCAATGCCAGAGAGCCAGTGGCTACGACAATCCAAAGCAACACACCTTGCAGCAGCGGGCGAACTCCGACTTCCCGAAGAGTCTTC
>Ga0187851_10005315_pt1 | contig 10300 bp, 9 predicted proteins | sample June2016WEW_6_10_FD_132997 | JGI IMG/M metagenome (GOLD analysis project Ga0187851, IMG submission 132997) | Peatland microbial communities from SPRUCE experiment site at the Marcell Experimental Forest, Minnesota, USA - June2016WEW_6_10 | ecosystem: Environmental > Terrestrial > Soil > Wetlands... | reverse complement strand
GTGATCTCGGTCTCGATCTCTTCCGGCGACGCGCCCGGATCGGCCACGATAACCGCCACCGACGGGATGTCGACTTTCGGAAACAGATCGACGCCCAGACTGAAGTACGAGAAGATGCCTACCACCACCAGCGACAGAATCAGCATGGTGGCGAAGACCGGCCGGCGGATGCAGAGTTGTGCGAGAGCGTGCATGATGAATAATCCTCGCGCTAGGACCTGACCTGCACCGGCGCGCCATCGAACAGCTCGCCCTGATTGCTGGTGGCCACGGTCTCGCCGCCGCTAAGCCCCGACGTGACGCGAATCTCGCCGCCCTCAACGTCGCCCGCCATTACGACTCGCAGATGAGCCACGCCATGGTCCACCGTAAACACCTGCCAGGAGTCGGTGGTTTTATCGCGAATCACCGCGGCGCGCGGGACGAACACCGCGTTCTCGCCGCCGGGGAGCACCACATGCGCTGTGGCGAACATACCGGGACGCAATTCTGCGCCAGGATTATCGAACCGGGCCTCAACTATGAAAATGCGCGAGCTCGGATCCACTGCCGGATTGACTGCCGTCACTTTGCCGGCAAAATCGCGGCCGGGATAAGCGGACACGCGTGCCGCCACGGCCATGCCCACTCGGGTGAGCGCGGCACGCTGCTCGGGCGCCTGCAATTCCAGCTTCAAAGTGCCGATGCGCACGATGGTGGCGATTTTGTTGGCGAGAGCGACATACTCGCCCGCCGCCACCGGCCGCGCCGTGATGTAACCATCGAACGGGGCGCGAATGGTGGTGTCGGCAAGCCCCTTCTCCGCCTGCGCAAGCTGCGCACGAGCCGATTCCAGCGATGCCTGAGCCATTTCCACGCCGCCCCAACCCTGCCGCGCCCCGTTGAGCGAAGCCTCGTACTGCTGACGCGCCGCGTGGGCCTGCGCGTCTGCCGTTTCCTGCTGGGTGTGCGCACGGTCGTACGCACTGCGTGAAACATCGCCGCTGGCCACCAGATTTTCGTATCGTTTTGCGTCAGTCGCAGCCAGCCGAGCCTGAGCTTCCGCCGATTCGTAGTTGGCGCGAGCGGCGGCCACTTCGGGCATGGCGTTCGGGTCGAACTTTGCTCCGCTCGCCACGCCGATGCGCGATTGCGCCTGGCTTAGCGCGGAGGCGGCCTCATCCCGTTGGGCACGCGCCTGATCGAGGCGAAGCTGCGCATCGCGGTGGTCGAGTTCGCAAACGGTCTGGCCTTGATGAACGAAATCGCCCGTGTTCACCGGCGTCGCGATCACGCGCCCGGCCACCAGCGGAGCGATGTCCGAAGTCTCGTCGGCCGCAAACGTGCCGGTAACTTCGAAGGCCGCGGGAACCGTCCGCATTTCCGCCTGCGCCGTGGTTATGTGGATAGTCTGCGCGGCGGGGCGTGTTGCGGAGGCCTCCACGCTCTGACGGGAACAGCCTCCCGCAACCAACAGTATTGCCGGGATCAGGATGAAGACAAGTCGAATCATGTTTTTTGAATTCCGTTCATCAGGATGTCGGTGAAATCGTCGATGATCTGTTCGTCCGTCAGGCCTTCGCACGAAAAACCGAACATCTGCGTGAGTTGTGCGTAGTTCTGCGCCATCCCTGCAACGGCCGCCAGAATCGCCGCAGGATGATAATCGCGAATTGCCCCCTCCTGCTGGCGCCGAGAAATGTATTCCACCAGCACCTGCACAATCGGAATAGTGAATTGCCGATAGTGCGCAAGCCCCACCTCGTGCCCCTCCAGGGCGGCGAACAGTTTGACCCGTTCGTAGCGCGGATCGGTGCGGTAGTCCCGCATAATCCCGGCCATGATCATGCGGAAGAGACCGGCATCGTCGTTTCGCTCCATAAGGCCCCGGGTCGCCGTCATCCATTCCTGTAATTCGCAGGACTGCGCCTTGAAATCAAGTACAGCCATGTAAAGTGCGTGCTTGGAAGGGAAGTGGCGGAAAATCACCGCCTCCGTCACCCCTGCAGCAGTGGCGATCTCCTTCGTCGTGGTTCCCTCAAACCCTTTACGCGCAAACACATCGAGGGCGGTCTCGATCAACTGTCGGCGCCGGTCCACCGCTGGCATGCGGTTGGTTTGAGGAGCATTATCGGTCACGCTTCATTGTAAGTGAGTACTTACTTATGAATCAAGTCGCTGTTCATAACCGTGGAATGACCGTACTTCCCCTGGCTGTTTCTGTGCCCTTCGATGGGTGCCTGGCGCGCACTGGTGCCAATCCGCGAAAGCTGGTATTAGTGCTGTCTGATGGATGCAACAACAGCAGCCGCTGGGCCGAGAACGAGTTGCGGCATCAACTGGAGGAAAGGGATCGGTCCGCTACCGGCGTGGCTGGCGCGAACCCCGGAGTCAGGGAGTGGTCCGGTAATCGTCACTTCATTTGCAGCTGGCCGAGTGCGGCGCCACAGTGTCCGCAATGCAGGCGCCCATCTTCATCGGCAACAACCGCGGCCGGGGATCCCGCACGCGCCGCGTACACCGGAGGATACTTCGCTTCCTTGCCTTCAAGGTCCTCAAAGCGCCAGTTGTCCCATGGCTGGTTCTTGTGATAGTTACGATACACGGTGAAACCGGTGGCCTCGAGCTGCGTCCGCAGCAGGTCCAGCGCCTCGTCGTAGCGCCGCTCTTTTAGGAACTGCTTCGGAAGGCGCAACGGAACCACGCCCAGCGTGCCTTCCTCATACTGATCGCTCTCGCTGGGGTCCACCAGATTGCTGATGAAGTAATAGACGCGAAAGTCGTGCACGCCGCTTGCCCAGTTGTCCACCAGGTGCGCATGCATGGGCACGTGCTGCGGGCGCGACTCCCAATACTGCTCCGCGGACCTCTGGTAATCGGGACTGCATAACAGGTGATACCAGTGCACACCGCGCACGGCGGCTTGTTCAAAGATGGGATGAATCGGCTCGCTGCAATGAGCGCAGTTCACGAGTGCTCTCCTTGTCACGCTTCAAACGATTTTAGGATTGCCCTTCGACTGCGATTGTATCTCTTGCGCGAGGTCCGCGCGCCCAAGCTGAGACCCGGAGCGACCGCGCCGCCCCGGCCCAGGTTAACGACGCACTAGTCTTCCAAGACAACGCGAACGGTGCTGCCGCCAAGATCGATTTCACGCAGCGAGCCGTTGTCATACAGGAACTTAGTGGATTTGAATTTCTGGTCTGCGGTGGCGACCTTTGCGGGCGCCTCCGCCGTGGTTTTCCCGCGACGAAACACGGCTTTTCCGTTGTCGACGTCAAGCTTGTACTCGCCGGCTTTCAACTGAGTTCCGTGCACGTTCGTGGTCTCCAGTAGTTTCACATTGTAAGTGGTGGCGCTGGCAAGAGCGGCGCCGGTAAACAGCAGCATCAGGGATAACAGAGTGCTCCTCATCATGTCCTTTGGAACTCCTTTTTTCTTGGGGGATACCAGCGGGTTCCCACCTACCAATTACGCGCGAGTCCGCGATTGGTTCCGTAGAATATCGTGAAACTTATGTGTAAGTGGAAAGTTAGTGCGCGTTAGATATTCACTAGCTGTTACTCGCGCGGTAACCCGGCGATGCGGTCGATGTCATTCGGAACTACTTCGGGATGATTCCCAAAAGTGGGACTTATAGTTTCATTATCGGGACTCTGGTCACTGACCTGTGTAGTATTTGTAAATGTAGTCGGAGTTTCAGATAAGTTGGTTTCCGTGTCAGATGTCGCCGAGCAATTCCCATGAGTGGGACAGCCGGTCTCACTTATGGGATTCTGCAACTCTATATTTCCCCATGGTGGCGGACTGCTTCAACGACTTCGCGAATCGCCGACGCGACATTCTCCGGCGCCTCCAGGTTCATGTTGTGCCCGCTATGGACGATGACCTGCTTGCTGTTGGTTGAGAGCAGAGCGAGCTTCGCCTGGCCCTCCTGGCGTTCCTTCTCCAGTTGCGCGGCGGGAAAGTCGGAGTCGCCGTCCCGGTATCCGCCATCCGCGCGGCTCAGGACCATCAGGGGAATGGTCCCCAATGTCCCAGCCTGCGGCGTGGCCAGCCACTTTGCAAAAAACTCCTCAGACCATTGTGTCTCGCTGTTTTGGGCGTCATAGACTGCCGGCAGCAGTTGCGCCCATAGCTGCATCGTTTGCTCATCGGGAGGAAGAACCTTGAACATCGGATCGAGGGCCTTGAGTTCGTCTGGCAGGTCTTCCGCGCGCAGCGCCGGCTTGTCCGACGCGCTTATTTCCTCGTGTGCCCGGGGTATCGCTGTGCCCTTCGCTCCAGCGCCCAGCCGAATAGTTTTCCCGCCGCCGATGCCGACGCGCAGCCCTTCGTGCGCGGAGTCCACCAGAACCATGCCGGCTACCTCCTTCGGATAAGTCGCGGCAAAGTTTCTCACTAGCGGACCACCGTAGGAGTGCCCGACGAGCACGAACGGGCCTCGCTCACCGAGCTTCGACAGGGCATCGCTCAGTTCCAGATTCGACTGCGAAAATGTTCGCGGTTTGGGACCGGGGTCGCTCCACGCGTATCCGGCACGATCGTAAGTGCAGATGCGGGTAAAACGAGAAACCCGGGATTGTACGAGTATCCAGTCGAACGAGAAATCCCCCAGTCCATTCTCCACGACGACCGTGGGGCTGCCTTTCCCCGTGCAGTTCACATGAAGCCGGTGGCCGCCCAGATCCACAAGTTCTCCGGGTGGCTTGGGCGCGGCGGCACTGGCTGCAACGACGAAGCACGCGCTCAGAGTTATGACGCAAGTGTTCTTGAGTGGTTTGTAGAACGCTGGCATGGCAGAATGGCTCCCTGCCAGCAACCTACGCAAAATCGAGTATTTCGTTCCGCGAAAGGGCGGATGATCGAGCAAATCTCCGATGAGTTATTCTCGCGCAATAGCTACGTTATTGTTACTAACTGAGTAGTGCGGCGATGCGGTCGATGTCATTCGGAACGACTTCGGGATGATTCCCAAAAGTGGGACTTATAGTTTCGTTATTGGGACTGAGTAGCTGCCCCGTGTGATACTTGTAAATATAATCGGGATCCTTAAGGACATTCCCGGTAAGTACCGCGACAACACTGGCTGAGTGTTCGATTACGGACGCGGCAGTGAGTTTGCGAATACCTGCCAGCGTCGCAGCGGATGCGGGTTCACATCCAATGCCCGCCCGGCCGATCTGAGCTTTAGCGTCGGCTATTTCCTGCTCGGTCACCTTAGTCACAACGCCATTTGTAGCACGCACTTCGGCGAGCGCCTTCGGCCAGGACACAGGATCGCCGATCCGAATGGCTGTCGCCAGCGTCTCTGGTTTTGTAACGCTCTTGAACTCGCCACCTTCCTTCAGCAGGCGCCAGAACGGCGCGGCGCCTTCGGCTTGCACCACAGCAAGGCGCGGCATGCGCGGGATGAACCCGAATGTGTGCAGCTCACGCAGGGCTTTTCCGAATGCCGAGGTGTTGCCAAGGTTGCCGCCGGGAAGCACGATCCAATCCGGCGGGTTCCAGTCGATCTGGTCCATCATTTCGAAGATGATGCTCTTCTGTCCCTCGATACGAAACGGATTAATGGAGTTCAGCAGATAAATGCCCAGCCGTTCGGCCAGCACGCGCACCAGCGCGAGAATCTGATCGAAGTTGGCTTCCACCTGCAGCGTGCGCGCGCCGTACTCCAGCGCCTGGGCCAGCTTGCCATAAGAGATGTTGCCGTGCGGGATGAAGATGATGGGATCGAGACCGGCGGCGCTGGCATAAGCGGCCATGGAGGCCGAGGTGTTCCCTGTGGAGACACATGCCACGCGTTTCATGCCCAGGCGTTTTGCCTGAGTGACACCGCAGGTCATGCCATTGTCTTTGAACGAGCCCGTGGGATTGAATCCCTGATGTTTGAACGTCAGGCGATCGAGTCCGCCGTATTCAGCGGCGCGAGGCGCATCCAGCAGCGGCGTGTTTCCTTCGCGAAGCGAGACGACAAAATCGAGCGCATCGTCAAACGGCAGCAGTTCACGATATCGCCAAACACCGCTCTGATCGAGTTTGGTGTTGTTCATGCGACGCTCGCGCCACGTCTTCTTCAGCGTGGCCGCATCTACAGGCTCATCGGAGAGCGCGGCTTCCAGCAATCCGCCGCACTTCGGACAGTTGTAGAGCACCGCGTCAAGAGGGAAGCGCGCACGGCACTTGCGCTCAAAACATGCTAATTCCGCTCGCATGGGGTTAAGTTTCAGTATGGCGGATTCGATGAGGGACACCCACGGGTAGCCGCATTTACCTCCGCTCGTAAATCACGCGCCCGTTGAAGATGGTCATGTCCACGCGGACATTGACGAGATCCGTCGGCGCGACCTGAAAAATGTCATCCGAAATCACTGCCATGTCGGCAAGCTTGCCCGGTTCGATGGAGCCTTTAATCTTATCCTCGAAGCTCGCGTACGCCGAGCCCATGGTGAACGCGTGCACAGCTTCTTCGACGCCGATCTTCTGTTCGGGCACCCAGCCATCGGGATGCCTGCCATCCAGGGTGCGCCGTGTCACTGCGGCATCGATGCCCGCGAGAGGGACCATCGGCGCAACCGGCCAATCGGAACCGAATGCCAGAGTCGCGCCCGAATCCAGCAACGATCGAAACGCATAAGTCCCGCGAATCACCTCGGGTCCCACGCGCTTCTCCGCCCACCGGCCATCGTCGGCGAGGTGAATCGGTTGCATGGAAGCGATCACGTGCAGCGCGGCAAATCGCGGAATGTCCTCCTGCCGGAGGTGCTGCGCGTGCTCAATGCGAAAACGGCGGTCGCGCGACCCGTTGCGGCGTTCGGCTTCTCCATAGAGGTCGAGGATGGTCTTGTTCGCTTTGTCGCCGATAGCATGGATCGCGATCTGCAATCCGGCGGCGTCGGCGGCAATGATGCGATCCTGCATTTTACTCACCGGGATCATGTCATCGGCGGCGAGGCCGGAGGTCTGCGGCGCGTCGAGGTACGGATGGAAAAAGAGCGCCGTGCTCGACCCGAGCGAACCGTCGGCAAACGCTTTCAACCCGCCGATGTGCAGCATCTCACTTCCAAATGGCGCGGTGATGCCGATTGCGGCGAGTTGTTTCCACAGGTCCAGCGACCGATGCACGGAAATGCGCACGGTCAGTTCGCCGGAGCGCTGCAGGTCCTCATACACGCGCATCACGTCGCTGCGCAGCTTTTGCCCGGCAGGAGACGCGTCCGATGAACTGGCCATCTCCTGCACGCTGGTGACGCCATTCTGGGCGGCGTAGCGCATGGCCGCGCGAATCGCGCCAGTGATCTCATCGAGACTCGGCTCCGGGATCACGCGCTGGACAGCGATCATGGCCGCGTCCTTCAGGACTCCGGTGGGCTCGCCGTGGTCATCGTGGACGATTGTGCCGCCGGGTGGGTCTGGTGTGCTGCGGTCGATTCCCGCAAGCTTCAGTGCGACGGAGTTGGCAAGGCCCATGTGCCCGTCGATCCGCGACACGAATACCGGATGATTGCCCGTTACGTCGTCAATGAGCTGGCGCGTGGGCAGCCGCGCGGGCGACCAGTTTTCGTGATCCCATTGGCCGTTGAGAATCCATCGGGCCGGCGGGACGTGCGAAGCGAATTCGGCGATGCGCGAGCGAAACTCCTCCGGACTGCGTGCCGAGCGCAACTGCACACTTGCCAGCGCCGCCCCGCCGTAAAAGAAATGCACGTGAGCATCGTTGAAGCCGGGAACTACCAGCTTGCCGTGCAAATCGACAATCTGCGTTCCAGGGCCAATCCATCGTCGGATCTCGTCCATGCCGCCCACTTCGACGATGCGAGATCCAACCACCGCTACGGCACTCGCGTGCGCCGATGACGCATTCATCGTATGAATGTTGCCGTTGAGCAGGACGAGTGTGGCCTGAGGTTGGGCCATGAGAGCCGCCGAAGTCAACATAAAAGCAAGCGCGCGCGTCACGATTCCTTCCGAGCATACCAGCCCCGTTGCGCTTTACGATTCTTTAATAACCATCGTCGATCGCCGGGCGTCTCTTCTCCTCATCTTGTGCGAACCGTTCTCCTTGTACTGGCGTCTGCGTGCATGCCCGCGCTTGCCGCCGATGCTCCCGCCGTGCTTCAACCCGTGACAGTCTGTGAGGCGCTCGCTCATCCCGAAACCTATTCGGGCAAAGCCGTGCTGTTGCTGGGGCGCTTCTCGTTTCGCGACTACGGCCGGTTCCTGAGCGAGAAGGGATGCGTCCTTCACGTCTTGTTCGATGGAAAAAACGGCCCGGTGCCTCCGGTATTATTCTCTGTGGACACCGCCGCCACGGACCGAAAGCTCGCCGCGGTTCGGAGGTCGACCAATCTCGCAACTTTCCGCTTCGGCAGCACCGACTACGATCGCTGGGCGCTCGTTTACGGCCGAATCGAGCCCGTTTCGGCCGCGGAGAAGCACGGTAACCGGGAATTTGACGACGCATCCGGCGAAGTACTGTGTCACAGCCAGACGCTGCTCATCTTCCTGCATGAGCAGTAATGCTCTTAGTTGTTCGCCGGCGCGGCCTTACGCTCCTTGATCTCAGCCAGCATCCGTTCGATCTCGTCCTGCTTTTCGAGAGCCGCCAGCTTGTCCTCTACGTTGTCGCCGAGCAACTCTGCCTTGGCCTGGCTCATCGCCTCCGCGTGGCGGGTCTTCTCGCGCATGCGATCGAACGCGTGCGAGCTGGATTCGCCGTCCATCGCCAGGCGCGCGTCGCCCGCTTTGTTCAGCGCCCGCGCACGCCGATGCTGGGCGATGATCAGCTCACTCTTCGACCGCGCTTCCGCCAGCTTCTGCTCCAGCTTGAGCAAAGCCGTCTTCAGATTCTCCACCTGAACGGTCTGATCGTCCGCCTGCTGCCGGAAGTTGACGGCCATTTGCCGGAAACTCAGCGACCGTTCCAGCGCCGCCCGCGCCAGGTCGTCTTCCTTCTTGTCGACCGCGAGTTCGGCCCGCCGCTTCCAGTCGGTCTCCTTATCGGCGTTTTCGGCCTGCTTGCTGGTGAGCAGATGCTGATCGGCAATCGCGATCGCCACCTGCGTCTTCACCTGCATGAGCTGATTCTCCATATCCAGAATCACCTGCTTGATCAGCTTCTCCGGATCTTCGGCCTTATCCACCAGGTCGTTCAAATTCGCTCGAACGAGCGTTGCCACGCGTTCCATCAATGCCATAACACTGCCTCCTTCGTTGTGATCCTCAATGAATGGGGACAGGCCTCAACCTGTCCCCGCCTCCTGCTCCTCAGCTCTGCAAGCCTGCCTGCGGCTTGTCGGTTGTCCCGTTCTTCTCTCCAATGGTGCGGACCTTGCCCAGCAGATCGCTCATCTGCATTCCCGACAATGTTTCGAACAGCGCGGGAATCTGGGCCACCATTTGCGTCATGTCGCCGGTGATCTTATGCATGCCTGTGGCGTTCCCATCGCCAGTCGAGACGATAGTAATCTTGTCGATATTCGCCAGCGGCGCAGCCAGCGCTTTGACGATTTCCGGCAGCCCGGTGATCAGCTTGTCCACCACCGCCGCCTGGTTCCATTGCTGATACGCCTCAGCCTTCACGTTCATGGCCTTCGCTTCGGCCTCGCCTTTGCGCAGAATGATGTCGGCCTCCGCCTCGCCTTCCACCCGCACGGCCGCGGCATGACCTTCCGCTTCCGTCGTACGGCGCATCTTCTCCGCTTCGGCCAGAGTCTCAATGCGGCGCCGTTCGATTTCCGCTCCCTTCAGCACGGTGGCGATCAGTTCCTTCTCATGGCGCAGAATCTCGGCTTCCTGCACCTTGATCTCCTGCTCCTTCTGGATCTGCATCACCTTCACCTGCTCCGCCACCACCTGCTGCTGCATGATGTTGGTCTGGATGTCGTAGGCTTTGTCGGCCTGCGCCTGTTGGCGTTTGGTGGTCTCCAGATACTGCGCCTTCTTGATATCGAGATCGCGCTGGGCCTCAGACTGCTTGGCCATGGAGAGCGTTTCCGCGAGCACCCGTTCCTGGTCCGCCTGAGCTTTCGCCACCGCTGATGCGCGCATAGCCTCGGCGCGTTTGATCGCTGTATCGCGATCGGCTTCGGCGGCGGCTACGTCGGCATCGCGCTTGATGCGGGCGACATCGGGCCGGCCCATGTTGGTGATGTATTCGTTCTTATCGCGGACCTCTTTGATGGTGAACGAAATCACTTCGAGGCCCATCTTGCTCATGTCGTCGGCGCAGGTGCCGCGCATGCGGTCAGCCACCATCTCCGGCTCTTTCACAATTTGCTCGACGGTGAGCTGTCCGATGATGCCTCGCAGGTGGCCTTCC
>Ga0187851_10005311_pt1 | contig 10303 bp, 7 predicted proteins | sample June2016WEW_6_10_FD_132997 | JGI IMG/M metagenome (GOLD analysis project Ga0187851, IMG submission 132997) | Peatland microbial communities from SPRUCE experiment site at the Marcell Experimental Forest, Minnesota, USA - June2016WEW_6_10 | ecosystem: Environmental > Terrestrial > Soil > Wetlands... | reverse complement strand
TTCGCGCCCAATCCCCTCACTCGGGAAAACTTGGCGCGTGGATCGACGATGTCATACAGGCGGGTTCGCTCGTGCCCTTACCGCTTCACACAGGCCGCGAATGAGGGATGCGAATTTGCGCTAGCTTCATAGCGAAAATTGGTAGCGATCCGCGGCCGCACGAGCGTGGACGCTCTCGCCTCCATTAGGTCACCTCACGGCGGTTACTCTCGTCACAGACGGATGTCTCATACGTCACAGTAGGAACGCGGGGCCCCGGCCTAAACTGGTTTCGAGGAGACTCTGGCCATGTCGACTGCCTGGACCGCTCGTTACGCACTGCGCACCAAGGGCATTACCAGTTCTGCAATTCGCGAGTTGTTGAAGATCACTCAAAGGCCTGGAATGATTTCCTTTGCCGGCGGCCTTCCCGCGCCCGACGTGTTCCCCATTCAGCGCTTCGAGGAGGCTTGTCACAAAGTCCTTTCCACGCAGGCGGCTGCGGCCTTGCAGTACGGAACGACCGAGGGCTATGAGCCGCTGCGCGAACTGATTGCCAATAATATGGCGCGCTATGGGATCAAGGCGAAGGCAGAGAACGTGCTGATTACCTCGGGCTCGCAGCAGGCGCTCGATCTGATCGGCAAACTGTTTATCAATCGCGGCGATAGGGTGCTGGTTGAAGCCCCGACGTATCTCGGCGCGATGCAGGCTTTCAATGTCTATGGCGCGGAATATGTTTCGGTTCCGATCGACGAGGACGGCCTGCGCACCGACTTGTTGGAAAAGCCTCTGCGTTTCGGTCCCAAGTTCATGTACGTGCTGCCTAACTTCCAGAACCCGGCGGGAACCACGTTGTCCGAGGGACGGCGCCACGAACTCGTGCTCCTGGCAGATAAATACGGCATTCCCATTGTCGAAGATGATCCCTACGGGCAGTTGCGCTATGAGGGCGAGCACCTTCCGCCGTTGGTCGTGATCGACCGCGAGAACCTGCGCCGCGACAACGGCTATTCGATTGGCAACGTCATTTACCTGAGCACATTCTCGAAGACGCTGGCTCCCGGGCTGCGCCTGGGATGGATCGTCGCTCCGCCCGAGATCATCAGCAAGCTGGCGCAACTCAAGCAGGGCGCGGATCTGCACACTTCGACCTTTACTCAGTTCGTGGCCTACGAGGTCGCGCGCGATGGATTCCTCGATCAGCACGTGAAGCTGATTCGTAAGATCTATAGCCAACGCCGTGACGTAATGCTGCAAGCGCTGCAAGAATTCTTTCCGCCCGAGGTCACATGGACGCATCCGAAGGGTGGGCTATTCTTATGGGTGACCTTGCCCGCTGGCGTAGACATTCAGGCGATCTTCAAGTCAGCGGTCGAGCAAAATGTCGCTTTCGTCCCTGGGGATTCGTTTTACGCCAACGATCTACGGGGAAACAACGGCAGCGAAGGTTCGCGCCACATGCGGTTAAACTTTTCCAACGCCACTCCGGAGCAAATACGAGAAGGGATCCGCCGCTTGGCCGCAGCCGTGAAAAGCCATCTGCCCGCCACAACGTTTCTACCCGAGCTGCCGGTCGGAGTGTAGCGAGGACTGTCTAGGGTCTTTGATCTGCGCCGGCGAACTCCGCAGGCTGATCACACCGGGTTCTTGCCTATACAACCAAATGCCTCTTCGGATGCAACTAAATAATTAGTTGACGTTTGAGTCCCCATCGCGTCTAATAATTAAGAACGGAGGATGGTTCCTTGCCGCCTACTAAGTCCGCGACCCTGACTGAAGCTGAACTCCGGCTCATGGACGTGCTTTGGGAGCACGGTCCTTCAAGCGTTCAGGCGGTGTTGGATGCTCTTCCTAAGAAGTCGCAACTGGCTTATAACTCAGTACTTACAACCATCCGTATCCTGGAAAAGAAGGGATACGTGCGGCATATAAAGGATGGCCGGGCACATATCTACAGGCCGCTGGTCGAGCGGGAGGAAGCTTCGCGATCGGAGATTCGACATCTCGCGCATCGCTTTTTCAAGAACTCCCATGAAATGTTGGTTTTGAACATCTTGGAAGAGCGCGGCGTCGATGCGGAGGAGCTGAATCGGCTCCGTCAGCTACTGGAACAGACTCAACCGGAAGAAGAAACGGGGAACGAGTAAATAAGATGATCGCCGCGTTCAATCTGAACGAAGTCGCTCGAATCTCCGCCGCGAGCCTGCTGAACTGCGTGCTCGAGGGGGTCGGCATCGCGCTGTTTGCCTGGGTGCTTTTGAGGCTGGTTGGCAGGCGAAATTCCAGCACCCGGTTCGCGGTATGGTTCTTTGCTTTAGTTGCGATAGCAGCGCTGCCGTTTCTTGGCGTTGCCGCATCGAGCGCCCGCTTATCCAGCGCGGGGAGCGCGGGTTCTGCCATCACGGTCCCCAGTGCATGGGCGCTCGATATTTTTTTCGTGTGGGCTGCAATTGCGGGCGTGGCGTTGCTGAGGGTGGCCCTCGGGCTCTGGCAGTTGCGAAAACTTCGGCGCAGTTGCTCCATAATCGATGTCGCGACTCTGGACCCGGAGCTGGGAGCCACGTTGGAAGCATTTCAATTAGTCAGATCCGTGGCGCTGTGCCAGTCTGATCACGTGCGCGTACCGACCGCCATCGGATTTCTGAAACCCGTGGTCGTGATTCCGACCTGGGCGTTGCATGAGCTCTCGACCACCGAGCTGAACTCGATTTTGATTCACGAGTTGGCTCACCTCCGGCGCCGCGACGATTGGACTAACCTGGCTCAGCAGATCCTGAAAGCGCTTTTGTTCTTCCATCCTGCGGTGTGGTGGATTCAGAACCAGCTCGCGCTGGAACGGGAGATGGCATGTGATGACGCCGTGCTGGCGGAGACGACGAATCCTCGCGCCTACGCCCAATGCTTAGTCTCTGTAGCGGAGAAAAGTTTCATACGGCGCGGAGTTGCGTTGGCGCAAGCAATCGTGAATCGGATGCGCCAGACCTCCCTGCGCGTCTCCAGGATTCTTGACGCGAACCGCTCAGGCGCGACTCGCGTCTGGAAGCCAGCTGTATACTCGGTGGCGGCGTTTTTCGTGGTTTGCCTGGTTTCGTTGCCACGCGCTCCAGAAATCGTGGCCTTCGAGGATGTGGCGCCACAAGCCGCTCTTGCCTCTGGTGCTTCAGCCGATGCGAAGCTGACATTCGCTCGCGGCGCCAGCGAAGGACAGCCAGTAGCAACCCTGGCAAGCTTCCGCGAAGACACTGGGAACCTAACGAATCAGCGCGTCAAACCGGCCACTGTCAAACACCAGCCGCGAAGCGGCTCAAGAATGCAGCCCGTGGCGCAAGGCGTGGTTGCGATGGGGGAGACTGTTGAGCCCCAGCGGGGCGAAAGGACTGTCCCGGAAGAAGCGTCTGAGAGGCTCATCGAGGCTGGTCTCTTTCCGCAGGCCCCGCAGAGCTCTTTACCGGCTGTGCTGATGACCATCAACGAGGAAGTAGCACCGCAGGCAATCTTTGTAATGATGCAAGCCTCGCAATACCAAGAATCAGGGCCCATGTTTTTGAGAGTCTGCATCTGGCGCGTGACTGTGCTGCATTCGCATCGCGTCCCGGCTGAAATCAGAATTCCCGCAAAACAGATTTAGGAAGTTGGAAAGATCTTAGAGAATATGAGTTCGCAAACAAAAACTAAATAATTAGTTGCAAAAGGAGAAGGTAAACGAATCATGAAAGACTCGATCACAAACTGGAAAAAAACAATCACCCGCGTGGCTGTTTCGGCGGTAGCGATCGCAGCCCTCGCAGCTGTCGTGACCTACGAAACTGCCAAACCCATGTCCGCGCGAGCCTCGGTTGCAGCTCAGGCCCCGGCCGCAGCAGCGCTCGACGACAATAGCGTTGCAGCCCTGCTCTCGCTCGACCATGCCATGGAGACTTTGGCTGCGAGAGTAACCCCAGCCATCGTCAACGTCGCCGTTACCTCCAAGACGAAAGTGGACACATCGGAACAACAAATACCAGACGACATGCAGCAATTCTTCGGTGGTCAAGGCCCCGGTCAGTTCTTCGGACCCCATGGCCGGCCGCAGCCGCAGATCGAACACGGCATCGGTAGCGGAGTCATTATTTCGCCCGATGGATATATCGTGACCAACAACCACGTCATCGATGGCGCAGTGGACATTCGAGTCACGATGAGCAATCGCAAAACGATGAAGGCCACGCTGGTCGGCGCCGATCCTTTGACAGACTTGGCTGTCCTTAAAGTGGATGGAGGCAGCCTGCCCAGTATTCCGTGGGGCGACTCGACCGCGCTTCATCCCGGACAGACCGTACTGGCCTTCGGAAATCCTCTGGGCTTCCGTTTCACCGTCACGCGCGGCATCGTCAGCGCGCTGAACCGTCCGAACCCGTTCTCGGATAATGCGCGCAAGCCCGGCGAATTCATCCAGACCGATGCGGCCATTAATCCGGGAAATTCCGGTGGCCCGCTGGTCGACGCTCGCGGCGAAGTGATCGGCATCAACACATTCCTGGTCTCTTCTTCCGGCGCGTTCTCTGGAATGGGTTTCGCCATCCCCACACAAATCGTGAAGCCGACCGTCGACGCGTTGATTCGCGACGGCAAAGTGACGCACGGCTACATGGGAATTGGAATCAGCGACGTCACGCCCGAGAACGAGAAGTTCTTTAACGTGAGCGATGCCGCCGGCGCAGTCGTTACCCAGGTCGAAGCCGATTCACCCGCGGCAAAGGCCGGATTAAAGGTCGGCGACGTGATCACTGAACTCGACGGACAGAAAGTGGCCGACGCTGGTGAACTTCAAGTCGAAGTGGGACAGAAGCGTCCGGAAACAACCATCAAACTCGGAATCCTTCGCGACGGCAAGAATACGACCATTCCCGTCACGTTGGAGGCGATGGGAAGCCGCGACAAAGAAGGCAACGAAGTCAGCGAAAACGAGCACGGCAAAACGCATTGGGGGCTCGGTCTTGCTGACATGACTCCTGACCTTCGTGAGCAACTGCAAGCTCCCGGCTCGATTCATGGAGCTGTGATCGAACAGGTGCAGCCGGGCAGTTCTGCCGACAACGCTGGCCTTCAACGCGGTGACGTGATCGTGCAGGTCGATCGCCACGACATGCAAAGCGCGGCTGATGTTCAGCATGCGTTAGGAGCTGTGCCCAAAGGGAAAGACGCCTTGATCCTGGTCTGGTCCAACGGCGGCAACAGCTTCCGCGTCCTGCATGCGCCGGAGGGTTCGTAAGCGCTTCCACACGGAACGCTCAGTTTGCGCTCCGCGTGGTTGGATGCCGAAGAGCTGGGTCCTCCTCCGAACCCGCGAAAAAGACCCACTCAAGCGAATAGACTGTCGTGAGACTAGACAGAATAGACGCTTGGGTGGGTCACCCTCGGCTGTTAATTAAATTAAACACGTGTAGGCACTCCTCGGCTTTCCCGCGTCCAGCAAGGCATTTCGCTACCCATTAGGACAATTCCCCGATGTACCTTCGAGTATTTACTTCTGCCCTTTCGCTTGCGGCTCGCTCGTGAAGCTGCATAGAATCCAAATAAGCCCAAGAGTGAAAACCAGTCGCTTCGCCTGAAATTTGTTACCAGGAAGGATTTCTATGCGATTTGTTCTGCGCATATCAGCATTCGTGTTCTTATTTTCGGTTTTAATCGCAAGTATTGGATGTGGTGGGGGATCGATGGCCACGTCCAGTAATTCCGGGCAAGCCCCCGCGATCCAACTTAACGCTCAACCGAATACGGTGACCAGCGGCGCGGCGACGATGCTCAGCTGGAACGCAAGCAATGCAACCTCGGTCAGCATCAGCGGCCTCGGCAATTTCCCGGCCAGCGGTTCGGTAAAAGTCACTCCCGCGGTCACGACAACTTACAAGGCCACCGCGACAGGCCCGGGAGGAAAAACTGAATCTTCAACTGTGGTAAGCGTTGTTACCTCCGAGCAAAAGCCGACGGTCGCGTTCAGCGCGCAGCCCAACAGCGTCGAGGCAGGCACGTCAGCGATGCTGAATTGGAGCACGAGCAACGCCACGTCCGTGAGCATCGCCGGAGTGGGAACATTTGCGGCAAACGGATCAGTCAATGTCACTCCAAGTTCCACTGCCATGTACACGGCCACGGCGACAGGACCCGGAGGAACAGCTGCGACCACGACCACAGTCACCGTCACCGCGGCGCAAGTTCCCCCGCCTACAATTTCCTTCAACGCTCAACCTAACAACATTAGCAGCGGTGGCAAGGCGCTTCTAAGCTGGACCACCAGCAATGCAACCTCGGTGAATATTTCCGGGTTGGGTAATTTTCCGGCCAACGGATCGACAAACGTTACACCGGCCACCACTACCACCTACGCCGCGACCGCGCAGGGAGCAGGCGGCTCAGCCAAAGCGTCGACTACCGTAACCGTAAAATCAAATGGAACTCCTTTGCCAAATCTGCAGGCCAGCGGCGGATGGCAAAGCTGGGGCGAGTTGCCGCCGGGCTATAACATCTGCTCAGACCCGTGCCCCGGCGTAACTTGGTCCATGAAGCAAGGAATCAAATCGCCTTCCATGAGCGGCGACGCAACCCAGTTCAACATCGGCGGCAGCACACCGTATGCCGATGTGCTGTGGAGCAATCCGCTGATCGGCCAAGGCTCGACCCAGGGTCTACCCGACTCCAATCACACCCTCCTTCCAACCTTGCATAACTTCACCTACGACGCCTATTTCTACCCCACGAACATTGGCGTGACGCAGGTCCTGGAGTTCGACATCAGCATGTACTTCAACGGCCTGGGACTGATCTGGGGTAATCAGTGCAATATCCTGGGCGGACACGAATGGGACATTTGGGACAACGTCAGTCAGAAATGGGTGTCCGCAGGTGTAGCCTGTAATCCCGTGAACAACGCCTGGAACCATGTGACTATTCAAGTGCAGCGGGAATCCGACAACTGGTTGCTCTTTCAATCGATAACCCTGAATGGAGTGACGACCAACATTAATCGGTCTTATGCGCCCGGCAGCGCGCCAGGGAACTGGTGGGGCATCACGGTGAACTATCAGATGGATGGAAACGACAATCACTCGTCGAATACCACCTATGTGGACGACTTCACCTTCAGCTACTGGTGAGATGCGGGTAACGTTACGCAAAACCTGCGAGCCGCGGCGGAAGGGTGGGCCACCCTCGGTTAGCGCAGACTTAAGTGGCGGGCCGTCAGCGCCACTCGGTCTCCATGTTGTCGTCAGTAATGATCAATCGGCCTTGCAGGCGCTTGCGAAGTTGGTCATTGTTTTCGATTGAAAAGGGTTGCTGTCCGGTCGGATCCTCCTTAATATTCACAACCTCGTCGAGCCTTGCCAATTGCTGGGGATCGTTCGAGTTGATGACATGCTGGCCGTCGATGATGTAGTCGAGAAGCACAGCCCTCCACCTGGCGCGATCGAATACGATCGGAGAATCGCTCACTGCCAAGCAATTCGAGAACCGAAGAGCGTAGGGATATACCGCGAGCCCAGTTGCCACCACATCTTCGGAGCCAGTGGTGTTATAGAACAAAACTCCGCCCGAGTTCAGGTGTTGGCGTACCATTTGCAGAAAGTCCACCGAAAGCAAGCTAGAGGCATGGTTCCGCCAGTGAAAAGTTGTGTTCATCACGATGGCGTCGAACCGTTGCCCGGGATTTCGCCGGAGCCAACGTCGACCATCGTCGATGATGATCCGCACTTTTGGGTTTCCTAAGAGGCTCGATACGGCGGGATACTGTGAAATGAGTTTCAAATACCCAGGGTTGATTTCCACCACCGTCAATTCTTCGATCAGCGGCAGGTTAGCCACGACTTGCGCCCATGAACCAGACCCGAGTCCGATCATCAGCACGCGTCGTGGTGCGGGGTGGAAAGCACTCAGCGCAAAGGGACGGGCAACCATATTGACGTCGTGCATCAGGTCGACGTTAAATCGTCCGTCGTAAACGCCGCCCCCGAACACTGACCCGTTCGGAGTCACGCCAATAGTACCGCTCCGCCCTTCAATCACCTGCTGAAATCGCCCTTTTGGATACTGGTTTTTAAACAGCAGACGATCATAAATCGTACTAAATACCGGGCCGCTGCCGATCACGACTATTAATGCAACAGCTATACCCAATGCCATGCCGATTCTCGATCTTCCGGTGAGTCTTCCATTCGTGACCAGCACGACAACAGCAAACACGACGCCTCCTGCGAGGAGCAGCAACGAAATCGAAAACAGGGAAAGATAGTCCATCAAGATGAAACCAACCACAAAGCTGCCCAGAGTCGACCCGACAATGTTGGCTGCATAAAGGAAACTTAGTGCAGCGCCGGCATGTCTCGCGGGGGTAACCGAAACGTGCGCGATGAGCGGGAAGGTTGCCCCGAAAAACAGCGCCCCCAAACAGATCGCCAGCAGAACGATTAGATATGCCGGTGCCGTAGTATTGGCAGTATTAGTCAGTGATACGAACTTCATCGCAAGCGCGACGACAGGACTCACTACGAAGCCGAGAATGGCAGACGCGAAAATGACTCCGCCCAGTAGATTCACCCCAACTCCGCGATTCTGCTTGCGATCCGAGTATCGTTCAACGAACCGTGATCCGAGCGCAAGGCCTAATAGATAGCTGCCCAGCAGAGAGGCGAACACACGTGCCGTGTCCCCGGCAGCAAAAGTCAGCAAACGATACCAGAGGATCTCGTAAGCGAGTGCAGCGAAACCACAGAAAGCAGCACAGGCAAGAGCTAGAGGAAAAGGTAACAACCGATCCTTACTCGGGTTCACATTCAGTTTCACCGGCTGCTCGAGACGCGACATCTCTTCCTTGTCGCGCTTTAAGCGAAAGGCATAGACGAGTGCGCCTGCCCCCACCAGCGCGTTAATGGATGCCGCGAACTGGACTGACCCGGATTGGCCGAGAAGCCGCATCAACACATCCGCAGCCACGAAGCACGCCACGCCTGATCCGAGGGTGTTAGCAAAATACAATCCCCCTACGGCACTTCCAATATTCCGTGACCCGCGCACCAAATATTCGACGAGGAGAGGCAGAGTCGCTCCCATGAGCAGCGTTGGCACAACGATCAATGAGAAGGCGACCAGGCCAGTCAAGGCCGGAGAACCAGCTGCGGTGAATTCAGCGACCCAACGAAACAACTTGAGAGACACGAGTCCAAACCCGGCTGTTCCAAGTTCAGCCAGAGCAAACAGTGCCACTGGCGGCAGGCGTGCGCTTTTGGAGAGTGCACCACCCGCCAAACTACCCAGCCCAAGGCCAAGCATGAAAGCGCTGACGACGATCGTCACCGATTGGATATTCAGACCGTATACGGCGAACAATGCCCGCTGCCAGACGATCTGATAGATAAGCGCGGGAAAGCCGGAGCAGAAAAACAAAATGTAGATCCATGGCATAGACTCTTGTCGCCATCGCGCTCTGACGGCAAGGAGGACGAACGCCACAACGAGAGCTATGATCCAAAATCCTGCGTTGGCATCCATTTCAGATGTTCAGATCGTTTTGATCTTTCGGATGGTCAACCATAGCAGACCAGCAGTCTAGGGTCGCGGAAAGACTCCTTTCAAAACGCGGAGCCGGAGCCGAGGAGGCTGTACAGCAGGACTACCAGCACGACGCCAGTGAAGATCATATACATCCGGTCGTGCTCCTCGGCGAAACCCCAAATAGATAAGGCGACGCGGAAGACCGGAGTGGCGATGAGCAGCAACAGTCCTAATTGAATAATGCCGCGGCCATGAAATGCGAAGGCGTAGCGGACGATTCCGCTCAGGCTTTTGAGGTCAGAGGGTTCACCATGAAATACGTTGTAGCCTGCGGGCTCGCGACCGTGCCTGGCCAGATAAATTATGCCGCCAAACAACACCACCAAAGCGGAAAGAGACACGCCCGCACGAAGCAGGTTGCCAACCATGTTTTCGAGTTTCTGATCGGTGAATGCCCGCGTTTCGCTTTGGGTCAATTCAGATTCCTCCGGTGATTCCTTTGTAGAGCATTTGCACGCCGAGTACGGCAATCACGACGCTGAAGACCAGCCGCAAGATGCTGGTCTCCGCTTTGACCAGAATACGAGCGCCCAGCATGGAACCGGCGAGGACGCCGAGCATCACCGGCATGGCCAGGCCAGGATCGACATAGCCGCGGTTGAGATACACGCCCGCGCTGGCGGCGGCGGTGACGCCGATCATGAAATTGCTGGTAGTGGTTGAGACTTTGAAAGGAATTTTCATGGCCTGGTCCATAGCAAGAACTTTTACCGCCCCGGAACCGATGCCCAGCAAT
>Ga0187851_10005310_pt1 | contig 10306 bp, 8 predicted proteins | sample June2016WEW_6_10_FD_132997 | JGI IMG/M metagenome (GOLD analysis project Ga0187851, IMG submission 132997) | Peatland microbial communities from SPRUCE experiment site at the Marcell Experimental Forest, Minnesota, USA - June2016WEW_6_10 | ecosystem: Environmental > Terrestrial > Soil > Wetlands... | reverse complement strand
TGGGCCGGGCGCAGATTCTTGACCGGCGTGGGAATGGGCCTGGGGTATTTGTCGGCCAGGGTCGCATAAACCTGGTAGGTGCCGGACAATTTGGAGCGCACATACCACTCCGCGCCTTTGCCGATGTGGCATTCGGCGCAGGCGACCCGCGCGTGGGGTGAATGCCGGTAGGTCGTCAACTCCGGTTGCATCACCGTATGACAGGCTTCACCGCAAAACTCGACCGACTCGGTGAAGTGATACGTGTGGTAACTGCCCATGGCAGTGAGCAGGAGGAACCCGGCGCTGGCCGGGACAAAAAAGGCGAGCACACGCCGGTCGTGCGCGCGGGAGAGATCAACATTGATATACAACGAGGGGGCGACGGCTCCATTCGCCTTGGCCAGCCGCCTGCGCCACCGCCATGCGCCAAATAGAAATATGACAAATCCCGCCACCAGAAACATCGGCGCCACAAGGAATGTGAGTATGCCGACGTACGGATTTGACGAATAGACGACCGTATCGAGGAAGAACAGGAGGAGAAACGCAAAAACACTCGAAGCCATGAGCACCGCCCCCGCCAGGGAGACCCAGTTGCGAAACAGGGAGGGCGGCCGGGCTGAACCAGTTGGGGCGGGTGTGCTCATAAGCGCGGCGGTGGAGTGCTGGAGCAACCCTTTCCGCCACTGCTCCAACACTTCATGGTCTTCATTTCTTAAAGGTCCGCATGTAGATGACAAGCCCCTTGATTTGGTCGTCGGTCAAGCCTTCGGCCGGTTTCATCAGGGTTTTGTCGTCCTTCTTCAGCCCTTCTTTTATGGATTTGACGGCTGCGTCGTCTTTCAACGCGTCCTGGACTTTGGGATCTGTATAATCCTTTGCGCCCAGTTTTTTGCCCATTTTGGTATCGCCCTTGCCGTCTTCGCCGTGGCACTTGGCGCACTGCTTGTCGTAAAGCGCCTTGGCGTCCTCCGCATGCGCGGCACTCGCCGCCAACACGGAGATGACTGCTGCAACTATGATGCTTTTCTTCATGTTTCCTTTGGGCATTCGTGATTTAACCCGCTTCCCGGCGGCGAACGCCTGTCCGCCGGAAAATCGTTGACTCTCCATCCGCTAAATTTGCGTCTCCGGAGAACCGGGATGGCGCACGGCGCCCGGCACCACATTCTCGATCGTCGGCAGATCCAGGGCCAAGAAATATTTGATGAGCACAATTAAAATAATGAAAGGAAGAGCGAGCAGACCGATGGAGAGAAGCCATCCTTCCGAACCGGAAAATTCCATCTTGTAGCTCATGAAACCGCGCATGCTCTTGGAAAAAAGCTGGCCGCCTATCACCACGTTCCAACGCATCGCCAGCACACCCATGAGAATGAGCGCCGCACTGGTGAAATAAATCCGGCAGCGATTCAAATCCCGGACCCTTTTGCGGACGAGCTGCATGGATCCCAGCAGCACAAGGGGAACCAGTGTGCCCATGCATGCCTGCCCAATCAGCAGCGTATAAAACAGCTTACTTGTCGCCACCGATTTCAACACCGCGATCCCCTCCTCCGCCGAATAGAGGCGGTGCAGCCAATCCAAGCCTTCAATGGCGGAATCAATGACCACCGCGTAAAAGAGGAAGCTCGACATCAAATCCAGGCAGCGCATGTCCACGGTCACCCGCCGCGCCCAGCACAGGAACATGTAGATGAACACGCACAGCGCCATGCCGGAAACCATGGCCGAAAGGATGAAGATGATCGGCATCAACGGGTTGCCCCACCACGGATTGGCCTTGATCGAGCCAAAAATAAAGCCCACGTAGCCGTGCAGCAGAAAGGCGGAGGGAATGCCCACGATGGAAATGATCCGGCCCATGCGGGCGTCCAGGGAAAGGGCCGGCTCCGAGAGGTCGGTCACGCCCAGGGTGAATGCGCGATAGATGATGCCGCGCAGCCCGGTTTGCGTCCTCGACCACTCCACAAAGTCCCGGCGATAGTCAAACCAAAGTTCGAGCAGCAGCACCGCCATCAGGTACCAGGCATAGACAAAACCGAACATCGCCATGGGGGAACTGAAGTGCGGCGTCAGCATGATCTCAAAGCAGCGTTCCGGATGGCCAAGGTGAAACAGCAGCGGCAGGGTGGCGCAGAGCATGAACGCGAGCGCGGTCAACAGCGCCAGCCGGTAAATCGGTTCGAGCGCCTTCACCTTGAAAACCCGCACCAGCGACGCCATAATGAATGCGCCCGCCACCAAACCCGTCACGTAGGGATAGACCACGATCAGCACACTCCACAGCGGATGGAGCGACCGCTCGTTGGGATAAGCGTAGCCCTCGAACCGCGGGAGCGCATCCACGACATTGGTGAGAATCGTAGCGTCCATTATCGAACCTCCTCATCCAGCCCGGCATAGTAAATGCGCGGGCGTGTGCCCAGATATTGTTTCAACGCCTCGACCTTGTTGGTGGAGATGAACTTTTGCAGCGGATCGTCCGGCACCGGGTTTTTTAGATCGCCGAATATCCTGGCTTGCGAGGGGCAAATCTCCACGCATGCGGGCTTGAGGCCCCGCGTAATCCGGTGGTAACACAGCGTGCATTTGTCGGCGGTGCGCGTCACGGGATTGAAGAAGCGGCATCCGTAAGGGCAGGCCTGCACGCAGAAACCGCAGCCGATGCAGTAATCCTTGTCTATCAGCACCGCGCCGTCCGGGGAGTCGAACGTGGCCCCGACCGGGCAGACTTGCGTGCAGGGCGATTTCTCGCAGAGATTGCACATCTTGGGGACAAAAAATGATTTGAGAATGTCTTCCTTTGGAATCTGCAACTCCGGGAAGCCCTCCTTGCCGCCGTCGGGCGAGTCAACAAATGTTTCGCCGCGCGTTTCCCCGGACCCCGCCTTGGGCTTGGTGATCACATAGCGTTCAATCCAGGTGCGGAAATGGCCTTCCGGAACGTCGTTCTCCTCGCAGCAAGCTTCCACGCAGAGGCCGCACCCGATGCATTTGTCCACGTCCAGGGCCATGAGCCATTTGTGCTTGAACGGATCATAGCCTTTGGGCGCCGGCGAAACGGCGAACACATTCTGCACCGCCGCCTTGCAGGTGCGCGCCGCAGGCATGGCCAGAAGACCCCCGACGACTCCAGCCAGGTTCTTCAGAACGCTGCGGCGGTTGATGTTGTCGCTCATGGGACCTCGTTGGGTTGGTGGGGAACATGGCATTCGGTGCATACGCTCCCTGTGTAATGGTTGTGGATATTGATTTGGTGCAGCCACTTCGGACGCGACGGGCTGATCTGATGGCACCGCACGCACATGCTGATGTTCAGCTTGGGCAGCTTCTCAGCCGGATTCGCCACATGGGCACGGCCCGGTCCATGGCAGGTTTCGCACGAAAGTGTTTTGTGTTCGCCCTTGGCCAGTTTCTGCGCGTGGTCGGGATGGCATTCCAAGCACGAGGCCTTTCCCGCCCAAAATGGCTGCCGCGATGCGATGTCCTGCAGGGCGTTGGCCCTGTAATGGCCGTATTGCCCAAAGGACGGAGGCACCAGAAAGAATCGCGCCGTGAAATAAACGCAAACGATGCCAATCGTCAGCAGCACCAAGCGGATGATTTGCGGCGGCATTTTGAATAATCCCGGCATTTTATCCGTTCCAAACAGGGCCTGAATCTCCAGCGGCCTTTGATGTCCAGTTTGTCTTCACTTCCAAAACATCGCAGGGCTATGCAGGTTGGGCATTACCGCAATTGTCAATTGCAGGACATTTTTTGTGGTTCCCATCCCCACAACCGCCGGGCCGCTCCACTTCGGTGCTCCGATAATTGTGATCTGCGTGACATTTTATGGAGAATTGACCGCTCAAACGCCAACTTGGACTGGTTTTGAGTTTTGGACTGGAGAAAATTGAAGGCTTGCGCGGAGGCGCGGAGGACGCAGAGAGGCAGACCTTGGATTTCGGCGCAACAGTCAGCAGCTAACCTTCAGCATTTCTGCTGCTTTGCCCAACGCTTCGTCCAGTTTGGAAACGTCCTTGCCGCCGCCGCGGGCGTTGTCGGGCTTGCCGCCTCCCCTGCCCCCCACGAGCGGGGCGATGTTTTGGAGGATTTTGCCGGCGGGCAATTTTTTGGTGAAGTCGGGTGAAACAGTGGCGACCAAGGAGACGGCATTGTTGGCGGAACCGCCCAACACGACCACCCCTTTGAATTGGCCTTTGAGGGCGTCGGCCACGGATTGCAGAAAATCGCCGTCCACCGCGCCCAGGTTCTCGATGATGGCCGGGGTCGAACCGAGCGTTTGCGCCTTGGCGGCAAGGCTGCGGGCCAGTTCCGCCGCCTGCTTTTGCTGCACGGCCTTCAGTTGCTTCTCCAAATCCTTTTGCTGGGCGAGAAGGGATTCAACGCGCTTTTCCAACTCGCCAATGGGTGAATTGACTTTTCCGGCCACGCTGGAAATCAGGGCGGCGTCTTCCCGGGTCTTATCGTAGGCGCGCAGGCCGGCAACAGCTTCGATGCGCCGGATTCCCGCGGCCACCGCGCTTTCGCTTAAGATTCTAAATAGGCCGACTTCGCCGGTCGCGCGGGTATGCGTGCCGCCGCACAATTCCATGGAATAGCCGTCCAAACCGTCGACTTTGCCGCCGATTTGCACGACGCGAACCACGTCCCCATATTTTTCGCCGAAGAATTGCATGATGTCTTTGCGTCCCTTGACTTCCGCGTAGGGCAGTTCGGTCCAAGTCACGCCGGCATTCTCCAGGATGCGCTCGTTGACCAGCCTTTCGACGTCGGCAACCTGGGCGGAATCAAGTGCGGCGCTGCTGAAATCGAAGGTCAATTTGTCCGGGCCGACGTAGGAACCCTTCTGCGTGGCATCGGCGCTGACGACTTCGTGCAATGCCCAGTGGAGAAGGTGCGTCACGGAATGGTGGCGTTGGATGGCCTCACGGCGGGGCGCTTCGACGCGCAGTTCCACCTTTGCGCCCGGCTCTGGCGCGTCCTTATCAGTGACAAAGTGCAAGAAGGTGTTGCCGGTTTTCTGAGTATTGACAATGTGCCAGACTTTTCCGTCGGCCTGAATTTCGCCCGTGTCGCCCACCTGCCCTCCCATTTCGGCGTAAAGAGGAGATGAGTCGAATGTAACGGCGATTTTGTCCTTCACCGCAACAACGTCGTGAACGGTGGCAGAAACGCCCAAGTGATCGAAGCCGACAAAGCGCGTGGGCCGGGAAGTATCGATATTGGAAGCAGCTATGATTTCCTTTTTTTGCGCAGCGCGGGCGCGGGCGCGCTGCTGGTCCATGAGCTTTTCAAAACCAACGGTGTCCACCGTGAGACCGCGCTCGCGGGCCATCAACTCCGTAAGATCAAGAGGGAATCCGTAAGTATCGTAGAGGGTGAATGCCCATTCTCCAGCGAAAAGCGGCTTTTGTTCCTTCATGACATTCGCGGATCCTTCAGAGACTTTTACGTACTCATCAAAAAACTTGAGACCGCGGTCGAGTGTCCTGTTAAACGCCTCTTCCTCGGCACTGATGACATCCTTGACGTAATCCTTCTTGGCACGGATTTCAGGGAAGATGCCGCCCATCGTGTCGGCGAGCACGTCCACCAGTTTGTAGAAGAATGGGTCATGAAAACCGAGGGTGCGGCCGTAACGAACGGCGCGGCGAAGAATGCGGCGCAATACATAATTGCGGTCGTTGTTGCCGGGCAAGATTCCGTCGGCAATGGAAAAACTTAATGTGCGAATGTGGTCGGCGATGACACGGAACGCCACGTCTATTTTCTCCTGTTCTGTCTCGCCGGTGGTGCCGGATTTGGGAAGCGTGGATTTGTATTGTTTGCCGCTGAGTTTTTCGATTTTGTCGAAGATGGGGCGGAAAATGTCGGTTTCGTAATTGGAAATGGTGCGCGTGAAGTCGGTGAAATGCTTCGTGTTCTGCATGATGCCGGTCACGCGCTCGAAACCCATGCCGGTATCAACATGCCGGGCGGGCAGCGGGGAAAATGTGCCGTCGGGATTGGCGTTGAATTGGATGAAGACGAGGTTCCAAATCTCGATGCAGCGGGCATCGCCTTTATTGACAAGGGCGCCCTGGGTGTCGCCGGCGGGGGTTAAATCGACATGGATTTCGCTGCATGGGCCGCACGGGCCGGTTTCGCCCATCATCCAAAAATTGTCCTTTTTGTTGCCGGGAACGATGTGAGTGAAAGGATCAAGACCAGCCGCGATAAACTGCTTTGCCCAGCTTGTCGCTGCTTCTTGGTCCGAAATCTCAAACGCAGATGTTTTATCGTTCTGAACCAGAGCTGTATTGGTTTTCACCGCCATCACGACATGCTCTAGTTCCGCCTTCCATTTTAACTCCCAATGTTTTTCACCCAAGAAAGGACAGAACACAGTCGCGTAAAGCCGTTTAGGCGGAAATTTCCAGATGCCAACCACGAGTTCCCAAGCCCATTCAATGGCCTCATTTTTGAAATAATCGCCAAAGCTCCAATTGCCCAGCATCTCGAAAAACGTGTGGTGATAGGTGTCCAGGCCGACGTCTTCGAGGTCGTTGTGCTTGCCGCCGGCGCGGATGCATTTTTGCGTGTCCGTGGCGCGGGTGGGCTTGCCGGGGATGGCGCCGGGCCATTTGTCAACGTCGGTGGCGCGCTGGTTGAGGAAGATGGGGACGAACTGGTTCATCCCGGCGTTGGTGAAAAGCAGCCCGGGCGAATCGGGCATCAAACTGGAGGACGGCACAATGGTGTGCCCTTTGGATTTGAAAAAATCCAGGAACGATTGCCGAATTTCAACCGAAGTCATGTCGGGGAAGGGTAAGGTTTAACGGCGGGAGTTTAAAGCTCTTTCGCCGGTTTGGTCATGAAACGGTGGACGAGGAAATAATAGAGCAATCCCAGGACGGCGACCGCGCAGAACAGCCAAAGGGTAATGCGGTGCATGTCGCCCTTGAGAAGTTGTTCGTCGTTGCCCGCCGCGACTCCCACATACGTCAACACCGAACACCAGATGGCCGAGCCGAGCAGGGTGAAAAGCGAGTACCATTTGAAATCCATTTTGACGATGCCCATCGGGATGCCGATGAGGTGGCGCACGACGGGAAGGAGGCGGGCGACGAACACCCCGAAGGAGCCAAAGCGCCCGGCCCAGCGTTCGGCGGCGTGAAGTTTGGGTTCGGGCACGAGAAAAAAGCAGCCGTAGCGCAGGACCAGCGGACGGCCGGCCAGGCGCGAGGCCCAATACATGATGGTGGCGCCTATCCAGGAACCAAGCGTGCCGGCAAGAGCAATGCCCCAGAGGCTAAGGTGGCCAGTGGCTTGGGCGCGTTGCGCTGCGAAAGGGATGACCAGTTCGCTCGGCACAGGCAGGATCGTGCTCTCAATTGCCATGAGAGCGGCGATGAGGGGGTAGCCGCCGGAGGCGAGGGTGTCCTGGTACCAGATGATTAAATGTCGCATTTCCCCCACTTTCGCAGAAAATTAAGAATTAAGAAGGAAGAATTAAGAAGTCACGCCTCGACAGAGGCTCGCCCTGCCGCATTCTTACTTCTTAATTCCGTCAGCACCTGGCACAATGCGGCCAACCGTGGACAGGACACGCCAGCCTTTTGCGCCTGGCGCAAGGGTTCCAGAAACAAGCCTTCCAATTCCAGGTCCTGGCCGCGCTCGAAGTCGATGAGGGTCGATGCTTTGTAGGCGGCCATGTGGCGGGTGCGTTCGATTTGCCGGTCGGCGGCGGAGTCCAGCACGGGGAACCCCAAGGCCTGCGCGGCATGAATGGTTTCCATCATGAGTTCGCGCACCAGTTTCTCCCAGCGCGGGTTGCCGAGCAATAGGTCCGTGGTCAGGCATGGCCCCAAGGATTGCGCGGGGTCGATCCGTCCCAGTTCCACAGCGTCCAATCCGGCCACGCCTGCCACGCCCAAGCCGTTGAAAGGAATGTTCCAGACCAATTTCTCCCAATGCGCCGCGGCCAAATTCTCCGAGACCTTGCAGGGAACGCCGGACCCGGAGATTGCGTCCGCGATGACATGAGTCCGAGGCTGGGAAGGACGGCCATATTCGCCCATGATGACCGTGCCGTAACCCAGATGTAGAATGGTTCCCGGCGCGATGCGATTCAGGCACACGAAACACAGCCCCCCCAAGGTATTCTTCGCGCCAACCAGGGAGGCAATCGCCGCCTCGTTGCCCAAGCCGTTTTGCAGGGTCATTACCGCGGTGCCGGCACCGGCCAGCGGAGGCAAAAGGCGGGGCAGTACATGATTGGCGGTGGTTTTCAATGCAACCAGAACCAAGTCGGCGGGGCCGATTTCCCGCGGCTCGCGGGCGCAGATGGGTCGGACGAGAAAGTCGCCGGCGGGGCTGCGCACGGTCACTCCCCCGGCGCGGACGGCGTCATAATCGGACCGGAGCAAAAAATGCACCTCGTTACCGGCGCGGCAAAGCTGTGCGCCGTAATAACTGCCCAAGGCCCCGCATCCGATCACGGCGATTTTCATGATGGGTCCAAAAAAATGGCACTCTGAGAAAATCAGAGTGCCGAAGGAGGGCAAGTAAAATCACCGGGCACCGAGGATGGCGTCCTTGGCAACCTTGGAGACGCGGAATTTGACCACTTTGCGGGCCGGAATCTGGATGGTCGCGCCGGTGGCTGGATTGCGGCCGAGGCGGGCCTTGCGATTTTGCAACACAAGTTTGCCGATGCCGGGCAGGGTAAAGGTGTTTTTGGCGTGTTTGTAGGCCAGTGCAGCCAGATGATCAAGCATTTCGGCGCCAGCCTTCTTGGTTAATCCGCTTTTGGCGGCGAGTTCGGAAGCGAGTTGTGATTTCGAGAGTGCTTTAGCCATATATAGTTTTTGTGTTACGGGTTAAAGTTTAATGCATAACGCATTGGACTAATTGCCCCATTAAAAACTTCCAACAGCCGCACGCAAGAAGAAAATCGCGCCGCAGCGAAAATATTCCCGCATTTCTCTGGACATCCGTCCCGAGCGGTGCCGCGAATGCGCATTGCGATAATGGACGTGAATTGTGCGGGCTCCCGGCGACGCCAGACGGAACTGTCTCAAGACGCGGCCATTCCGCCGTTGTCTTGGGCGCCATTATCGCCTATGCTTCACCTGTGAAATGCTGTTCTCCGGCCCGCCTGTTGCGCATCGCGCTCATGGGAATGATTTTTCTTCCGGCTGGCCTCACGAGCGGTCAAAGCAAAAGTATTCTCTTGCGCAATGAAGTTATTCTTACGCCGCCGGCGGGGACGGCTATACCCTCAAGCCGGGTTGACTCGACCAACGGCAGCAGTCTTTACCTCATTCAGTTCGAGGAGCACCCCTTGGCCGCCCAACGGACGGCATTGCAAACGATGGGAGTCGATTTGCTCAAATACATTCCAGACGACGCCTACATCGCCAGACTAACGAATGCCTCGCCGGAGCAGGTGCGGGCCTTGAAGTTCGTGCGCTGGGTGGGGCCGTATCGGGCCGGAAACAAGATTCATCCTCGTCTCAGCCTAGCGGTGCAACGCACCAATGCGCCCCTGACGGTGAACTTGTTGCTTTCGCCGCGGGCCACTGCACAAGAACTTTCCGGAATGCGCGCTCTGCTGACGTCGGTCATCCACGAAAGCCGGTTACGGCAGGGAGTGATTGTTCGGGGCGTTTTAAAGCCCGCCGTGCTCAACAAGCTGGCAAGTCTGGATGTTGTGCTGTGGATCGAACCGGCATCCCATCGCAAGTTGATCGATGAGGCGGCGTCCAAACTCGTCGGCGGCGATGACGGCCAGGTTGCCACCCCCACCGTTACTGAGCAGCTTGGTTTTGGCGGCCAGGGCGTCACAGTTTGCGTGGCCGACACCGGATTGGACACTGGCAATACCAACAACATGCATCCCGATGTGCGCGGCCGCGTGACCGGTTTCTTATATTATCCGCCGTTGACAGACGGCTCGGACGGTTACGGGCATGGGACGCACTGCGCGGGCATTGTCGCGGGCAATGCGGCCACGGGCGAGACGGACCCAAATTCCGGAGCCTGGTACGGATTGGGGGTGGCTGATCAGGCCAGCCTGTTCATTGAGCGCATTTTCGACGCCAACGCGAATGAAGTCAGCCCCGCCCCAAGCGACGAAACTCTGACCCAGGATGCCGTGCGGAACGGCGCGCAAATTGGCGCCAACAGTTGGGGCAATGACGTCCAGGGCGAATACGACACTGATGCCTCGCAATTTGATGAATTGGTGCGAGACGCGGACTCGGTCACGCCCGGGGATCAACCGTATATCCTGGAGTTTTCGGCGGGCAATGCGGGGCCGGATTCGCAGACC
>Ga0187851_10005308_pt1 | contig 10312 bp, 8 predicted proteins | sample June2016WEW_6_10_FD_132997 | JGI IMG/M metagenome (GOLD analysis project Ga0187851, IMG submission 132997) | Peatland microbial communities from SPRUCE experiment site at the Marcell Experimental Forest, Minnesota, USA - June2016WEW_6_10 | ecosystem: Environmental > Terrestrial > Soil > Wetlands... | reverse complement strand
CGAAAGTTCAACCAATCAAGGCAGACACGCACGGCTCCTGTGCAGCAAGTAGCGCGGAATGTGCTTCTGCTGTTACCGAAAATCTCGCGCGAGTTTCTCAGGTGAGGGCCTCACTTAGGGGCCGACTCAAGCTCGTCGCAGTGCGCCAGCCTCGGCTACCAGCCGCGCAGCCACACCGCGCAAGACGTCCTTTTTGATTTTTCCAGCCGCAGTTCGCGGCATGTCATCCACCAGCTCCAAGCGCTCGGGAAATTTCTGGCGGGCGATGCCCGACCTCTCCAAGTGGCACGACAAATCGTGTAACGTCAGTCCATCGTGCCTCGCGATCACGAAGGCGCACACTGCCTCGCCAAGCCGTGCGTGCGGCATCGACACGATCGCGACCTCGCGTATCGCCGGATGCTCAATGAGGATATCCTCGATTTCCTTGGCGGAAATGTTCTCGCCGCCTCGGATGATCAAATCCTTTTTGCGTCCCGTGATGACCAGCGCGCCGGCGGCTGTTCGGTAACCCAAATCCCCTGTGTGGAAGAAACCCTCCGCGTCGAACGAAGCGTGGGTAGCGGCAGTATCGACGTAGCCGACGCATTGCGCAGGCCCGCGCGCCAGAATCTCGCCCTCTTGCCCCTCAGGCACCGCATTGTTCCGCTCATCGACGATGCGCACCTCGAAATCGACGATCAGGCCGTCCGTATCGGCGGCCGTCGCCTCATCGTTGGGATCCATGCACCCCCGACCGATCAATGGCACCTCGGTTGCACCGTATACGCGAAATGCCCGGCACTGCTTCAGCACAGTGTGCGCCCGACGAATGAGCGCCGGCGGAACAGCCGCGCCGCCACACGCGAACACCTTCAATGACGGAACCTCGCTTCCCTTGCGCAGCGCCGCGTCGAGGAACTCTTGGAGGAAGGTCGTGGCACTGATGGTCATCACGAGTCCGTGACGATCGACGAGATCCACGGCTTCGTCCGCGTTCCATCGCTCCATGAGCACCGTGGGGCTGCCCCAGCCGAACGGCGCCTCGAGTCCCCACAGATACCCCGTGATGTGGGTTACCGGCGAGGGCATCAAGATCGCATCGGTCGGAGTTATCCCCCAGAACTCCATGCAACCATGCAGCACCCTCGCGATGGTCTCGTGGGTATGCATGACCCCCTTGGCGGCACCAGTCGTGCCCGAGGTGTACAGCACGAATTTGACCGCGTCGCTTTTCACGGTGGGCCACTGCATCGACCCGGCATCCGTGTGCACCAACGATTCGTAGTCGGTGACATCCGGCCGCGGTGTTGAGCTCGTCGGACGCACGAGGACGATGTGCTCGAGCTTCGGGCAGCCGGCGCGGATATTGAGCGCCATATTCAGGTGATCGAAATTACGCAGCGTATCGGTGACGAACAGCACCTTGGCATTGCAGTCGCGAATAATCGCGGTGGTCTCGAACTCGCGATAGATGGGTACGATGGGATTGACGATTGCGCCCAAAAGCGAGGCGGCCAAATCGATCACGGCGGCCTCGATCCAGTTGGGCAACTGAAAGCTGATCACATCGCCCGGCCTCACACCCAAACCCCATAGTCCGGCCGCCAGACCCTGCGCTTCCGACAGTATCTGCGCATAGGTGATCGTCCGTCGGCCGTCGCGAATACAGATGCGCTCCGGCTCGGCCGCGGCGCGGGCACGCGCGTCGTCGGCGAGTGTACGGTTCTGCCAGATGCCCGCTGCGCGGAGCGCCCGGGTCCTTTCCGGATCGAGCCGGATCTCCAAACCGCTGACGTCGATCATGCCATTCCCCCCCATCTCAAGACTTCTACAGGCGTTGCGACGCCCTTTCCATCTGGGCTGCCGCTTTCTCCAAGCGTTCGAGAGCCCGTTCGAGACGATCGTCCCTTGCAACAGGCTCCGCGGCCATGCCGCGGAATACGACGTTCGCAATGCTGTCCGCGACCTCGTCAATCTTGAAATCGCCTTCGCGCCGCAAGAAGGACCAGGTTTGATGCTCGATGCAGCCGAAGATCATGTCCCTGAGCAGTGACGGCGACACGTCGTTCCGAAATTCCCCGGATTTCACGGCCTCCGCGCATACCATCCGTACGTCGGCGGTGAAGCGTCTCGTGAGCGTGAACAGCGACGTACTGCGGTAGGTGGGCAGAGGCCGCATCTCGATCAGGACAAATCGGCTGACCGCCGGTTGGGTGCGCATCAGGTGCAGCACGCGCCAGATCAAATGCCGCAGTCGATTCCACGTGCCGCGGATCGATTCCAGACCGAGATCCTCGGCCAGCAGCGCTTGCAGCCAGTCCTCAGCCACACGCAGCATCAATTCCTCTTTTGTTTTGAAGAAGCGATACAGCGTGCCCTCGGCCACGCCGGCGTGCTGGGCGATCGCAAGCATGGAAGTGGCTTCATAACCGCGCTCCGCGATCACCACACGCGCCGCTGTCAAGATCTCCGCACTGCGCTCGCCCGGCGGCAGCCGGGAAACGGATTTCAATTGCATCTTGCTCGCCATGCGCTTCCCGTAACGTCCTCAAGGATCCTTCGGCACGAATTCGCCGAGCATCAGGCGTATCCCGCCGATCGTGCCCACGATCGCTTCGCGGGCGATATCGAACTTCTCGTAAACCTTCGGCGGCGCCGCGCCGAGCAGGTGCGGGGAACGTCCGCTCACGCGCTTCACGTTCTCGATCGCCCGGTCGAGGTCGGCCACCCCGAACACCAGGCAATAAAACCCCTCGCCGTGTGCCGCCAGGTGCTTCTCGAAGGCCGGGACCTCGCGCGTGGGGCATACCAGTTCGATGCCGCTTTTCCACGAGATCCAGATGTAAATGCCCTCGTCGCCCTCCCCCACTTCGTCCCAGTCGTCGATGCCGAGCAGTTCGGTCAGCCTGCGCCTTGCGTCGTCCTGGTTCTGGCGATTGCGGTATAGAAGCAGCACGTGGTCGATCCGTCCGGCGTTGCGTCGGCCTACCGGGGTGTCTTGATTCATCGGATTGCTCCTGCCGCCTTGAGCGAGTCGATCTCGGCGGCTGTAAACCGCCAACTGCGCAGCGCGCTGTCCGTATCCTCTCCGGGTGCCGGCGGGGCTTTGCGCAGCTCCGAAGGCGTCGCCGAGAACCGGGGCGCGGGTGCGGGATTCAGCACGCCGTCAACATCCGCATGAGTATGCCGCGCCCGATTGTGCGGATGCCGTACGCATTCGTCCATGTCCAAAATCCCCGCGAAGCATGCATCCGTACCCTCGAGCAGCTCGCACCATTCATCGCGGGTGCGGGTCCTGAAAACTTCCTGCAGACGTTTGCGAAGCGTCGGCCATTTCGCCCGGTCATGCTGGTCCGGCAATTCGGCGTCGCTCAGGCCGAGCCGTCTCACGAGATCCCGATAGAACTTCTCCTCGACCGCGCCCACCGCCACGTAGCGGTCATCCTGTGTCAGGTAAACGTCGTAAAAAGGCGCACCACCGTCGGTCAGATTCGAGGCCCGCTGCAGGGACCACTCGCCGGCCTGTTTGAAACCGTAATGCATGGTGAGTAGATTGACGACGCCGTCGGAGACGGCCGCATCGACCACTTGTCCGACACCCGTGGTGCGTGCCGAGAGCAGAGCCGCCAGAATTCCCATGGCCAGGTACAACGCGCCGCCGCCAAAATCGCCGACCAGGTTCAAAGGAATGACGGGGCCGCCCTCGGCGCGGCCGATCGCATGCAGTGCACCGGTGATTGCCAGATAGTTGATGTCGTGCGCGGCCGCCTGGCTAAGAGGTCCCGACTGGCCCCACCCAGTCATGCGGCCGTAGACCAGCTTGGCATTAACCGCCATGCAGGGTTCGGGGCCGAGGCCGAGCCGCTCCATGACCCCCGGACGAAATCCCTCGATGAGTGCGTCGGCTTCGGTCACCAGGCGCAGCACCGTCTCGCGGCCCGCCGCAGATTTGACGTCGACGGCGACGGATTGCTTGTTGCGATTGAGCAAGTCGTAGCGTGGCGGCACCGGAATGCCGATATCGGCCGCTGCGAGACGATCCACGCGCAGCACGTCGGCCCCCATGTCTGCGAGCAACATGCCGCAAAATGGGGCGGGCCCGATGCCCGCCATCTCCACGACCCGGATCCCGGACAGCGCCCCCATTCTTCGATCAACTCCCCCTGCAAGCCGGACCGCCGCTAGGCGGCTCGACTGCGCTTGGCGTCTATGGCCTCGAACATCGCCTCGACTCGGCTGTTGACCAGCTCATCCTTGTAAAAGGAGTCGTCAGTCACGTCGCCCTCGAAGGTCGATGTCTGAATCCCCAATTGCTTGCTGGCTGCGTCCGCGATCAGGAATTGCGGATTGGTGAAGGCGCGGCAAGTGCGCGATGCGTGCAAAACCATGCCGTCGACCTCGTATTGTCTGCACAGCTTGAGAATTTGCCCGATCAGAATCGGCGCACTGTGATTGTTGGGGCAGACCAGATAATTCTGCGCCATGCCGAGCACCGGATCCTTCGGATCGATGAGATCGGGCTCCTGCCAGAAGGCCATGTGGGTGTAGCGGCCGGCCACCACCGCCGCATCGTATTTGGCAAACTTTTCAGCCAGCCAGCCGACCTTGTTCCAATTCATGATGCCGTCGAAAAACAATCGATATTTTTCTTTGTGGACCGCGCCCTCGGAGCGCGTCACGCGTTCGGCCACCTCGTCCCGCACGGCTTGGAAGAAATCGACCATCGGCTTGCCCACCGGCAAATGGTTGATTGGCGCAATGCTCGCCACCCAATCGAAGAAACTTGCGGGGGCGGGCCGCTTGCTGCACATGGCCATCGCCTCCAAGCGCAGCTCCGAGCCTCGCTTGACCTGACGCATGAGTTCGCGCAACCGGTCCCAGTCGTAGGGCTTGCCGGTCTGTTGCTCGATGAACACGACCATATCGCGCAGCTGCTTCGCCACATACTGGGAGGTCTCCTCCCACTCCTGACCCTTCAAATAGCCGGCGTCGGGTTTCTGCGCCCAGATCCAAGGCAGCGACACGTTGAAGATCGGAATTTTTTTCCCGAACAGACGCGACGTCATTTCGTCCCACTGCTGCCCGGTGCTGCAGTACGCATAGGCGCTGATGATCATGTCGGGCGCCGGCAATCGGGAAGACAAGTACTTGTCTTCCGCCATGCTCACGAACGGAGCATCCGGTGGCACCGGATTGCGCAGATTGGTGACCGCGCACCCCAAATGCGTGCGCGCGTAAGAACAGAGCTCACGCTGATAACCGCGTTCCTCGGCCGCCTTTTGCGCCGGACCTTCCTGATGGCGCGCGGCCAGCATCGCCGAATAGGCCTCTCCATGCACCCAGCAGATGTCCGCCGCCTGCAGGAAGGGGTTGATGGCGGATCCCTCGTACCAACAAACCAGTTTTCCCTGCTCCTTCGCGCGGAACACCATCTCCCAATACTCGTTCACCAGCTTGCCGCCGAGTTTGGTCGCGGCGAGCTTGTTCGCTTTCTTCACATCGGGCGTTGCCAGAGTTTGCATGTGCGTGTCCTTTACAAGGTTCGAATCAAGGGTTGTCGTTACGCGGCTTGCCGGCGCCTGACGATCTCCACGAAGGTCTCGACCCGGGTGCGCAAGCCCTCCAGCGCCACGCCCTCGTGCTCGGTCTCGATCAGCAGATGGGGCACATTATGGCGCTCGAAAGCCTCCTTCACTTCCGGGTAGTAATACATGTGCGGCTCGCAGAATTTCGCCATGAGTACGATCACGCCCTCGGCGCGTTCCTCTTTGACCGCATTGATCAGGTAGGCATCCCAGTCCACGTTGTTCTGTACGCGGGTCGGGCACGGTACCTTGGTGTTGCGCGCCATGTACCACTCGGCGAGCGCATCGACGGGATCTCCCGTCTCGCGCACGTCGGTCGAGATATAGCGGAACCCATGATAAAGGTCGTCCCCGACGATGGTTGCTCCGCAGGATTCGATCAAATCGAGAATCTCGAGTTTGGGAGCCTGGCAGAAGTGCCCGGACAGATGCAGCCGGACCTCGTCGCCCGCGCGCGCGCCGAGACCCTCGACGTGCTGCACCAGGGGTTCGAGCAACGCGGTGTGCTCGGCCTTGTCCATGATCATGCTGGACTTGACGATGTGCTGCATTTGAAGCGACGTGAGCCCACTGCGGCCTTGCTTGCGCAGCTCGTAGAGCCGCCGGATGAGCTGCCGATTGCGGTTGAAGATACGGATGCTGGCGCGCAGCGCTTCGGGGTCGACCGGATGACCCACCACTTCCTCGAGCTCGCCCTTCAGGCCGGTCAGGCTTTCGACGGCGCGACCATGGGTCCACGGGTCGTTCATCGAGGAGATCAGCTGGTAGAAAATCACCCGGGTATTCGGCAACTGCATGCGGATCGCATCCGCGGCCCCGAGCAGTTGCACGCAGTGATCGCCGAACAGGATCACATCGAGCAGGGCAAAGTCGCCCTTCGCCGCCTGGTCCACCAAGCTGCGGGTGAACCCGCAGTAGAATGGATACAACAGTCCGTGCCCGACGGTGATGGCTTCCTCGGATTCTTGCAAGATCAGCGGCAACGTTCCCGCGGCATGTCCGAGTTCGCCTGGAAAGTTCATCGGGAAGGAGCCCACGACCTTGCGGCCGGTGCGCTGTTTCCACGCCGCCGCGTATTCCAGAGGACGGGCGGCCGCAGCCGCGAATGGCGCCAGATAATTCTTCATATTGACTTCCCCGTTGCGCGGCTGAGGGCCCGATGACACGCGCTGCCCAAGGAACTATAGAGAGCCTGGCTCAGTAATGCAAGCTGGCATTATTAATTAATGAATTCTAACCATCTAGAGGCGGCACGAAATATTAAATATATGATTTCATTATAATTTTTACTGAAAATATTAATAAATCATACTCATTAATGATGCAATGCACCCGACTACCCGGTCTTGCGGTGTGCCACTCCCGGCCGTTATCGCAGTGCGCCTCACTACATTCAAGTAGGCTGCATCGGGAGTTCGCCCGATTGGATGGCCTGCAGGATCTTGAACTTCTGCAGCTTGCCGGTTTCGGTGGCGGGAAAAACCGTTGCGAAGCCCCACGAGCGCGGCGTTTTAAAGGCGGCGAGATGGGCGCGGCAGAATTCATGCAGCTCGACCGGTGTGGGAGGCTCGAGCGGGTCTTTGGGAATGATGACCGCCGCGACCTGTTCACCCCAATGCGCGTCCGGAATCCCCACCACCGCGGCGGCGCCCACTTTGGGGTGCTCTAGGAGCAGCAATTCGATCTCGCGCGGATAGACGCTCTCGCCGCCGCGCTTGATGAGGTCACGCAGGCGTCCCGTGATCTTTAGATAGCCGCGCTCGTCCATGGAGCCGAGATCTCCCGAATGCAGCCAACCCTCCGTGTCGATGGTCTTCGCGGTCGCCTCCGGCATCTTGAAGTAGCCGACCATGGCCTGGTAGCCGCGAATGCAAATCTCGCCCGCAGCGCCAATGGGCAGCACCGCGCCACTATCGGGATCGCCGATCTTCACCTCGACGTGCGGCATGGGCTGCCCGATGGTCTGCGCTTGATCGTCGATGGCATCGCCGGGATCGACCGCCGAGATCACCCCCTGCATCTCGGTCTGTCCATAGATATTGCACAGACTGCAACCGAGTTCGCTCCGGGTTCGCAGAATCAGGTCGGCTTCGACCATGGCGGCGCCGGAAACGAGATGGCGCAAGGTGCTCAGGTCATAGTCGCGCCGCTTGGTGCTGGCCAGAACGGATTCGATCATGGTGGGCACCAGCAGCGAATAGGTGCCCCGCTCGCTCGCCACGAGCTGCAAAAAGCTCTCCGCATCCCACCCTGGTGCAAGCACGTGCGTGGCGCGGCGCATGAGCGCACCCACGGCCGCATGGCCCAACGCGCCGATGTGAAACATCGGCATGGGGTTCACGAATACTCCGCCCAACTCCAGGCCGCCGCGCTCCTGTGTGAAATTGGTGACGTTGACGATTCCCCGATGGTGCATCACGACGCCCTTTTGCGCGCCGGTGGTGCCCGAGGTGAACATGATGATGCAGGCATCGAGCGGCTTGAGCGAGGGCAACGCTGCGCGCGATTTGGTGGCCTGCAGGAACTCGGCGAATTGGGAAAAGGGGATCAATTCGCGCAAGGCGGGAAGCTGCGTCCGAACCGCGCTTGCCGTTGCGAACGTATCGTGGCCGCGGTACTCCTCCATGGTGAACAGTCCCGCGGCCCCGGAATTGTCGAGCACATATTGCAGCTCGCGCGCCTTGTATGCCGGGTTGACGGTAACCAGGATGATTCCCGCCAGTGCGCAGCCATAGAGCATCAACTCCCATTCGGGAATGTTCGAAGCCCAAACGGCCACACGCTCGCCGGGCTCGAATCGACCCAACAGCGCGCCCGCCACGCATTCGGCTTCCTGCAGCAATTGCGCATAAGTCCAGCGGCGCCGACGTGACGTATCGGCCGTCCCCTCGACCAGCGCAAGCCGATCGGGAAACTCGTGTGCGGCCGCGCGCAACGCATCTCCCAGCGTGCACTCGAGCAGCGGGCGCGATCGATCCGCCGGCCAGTAAGACCGCGACAAGCGAACAGCGTGAGGGTGCTCGAGATTGTTCATCGTACTTGCACGCTAATTTACTATACGTTAGCGTCTTCTTTGCCGCCAGCGGAGCGAAGCATGGATTTCAGCTTCTCGGACGAGCAAAAGCTCATCGCAGACACGGTACGCGCGTTCGCCGCAAAGGAATTGCTGCCCAAATACGCCTACTGGGATCGGCACGACGAATTTCCGCGGGTGCAGTGGCTGCAAATGGGCGAATTGGGACTGCTCGGCCTGCGCGTCATGCCTGAACACGGCGGTCAGAATCACGACGGCGTCACGGCAGGCATCGTGATGGAGGAAATCGCGCGCGGGGACTTCAATTGCGGCTACGGACTGCTGCTGTGCTGCTTCACCGGCGACATTCTCGAGAAGTTCGCGACTGCCTCCGTCAAGGACTCGTGGCTTCCACCCATGGCGGGAGGCGAAAAAGTCATCTGCACGGCGCTGACCGAACCGCATTGCGGATCCGATGCTTCCGCCATCAGGACGCGTGCTGTGCGCACGCAGCGCGGCTACGTTCTCAACGGGGAAAAGTCCGCGATCACACTGCTCATGGTGGGCGCGGCGGCCGTGGTATTCGCCAAGACCGATCCCTCGGCCGGGGCGAAAGGCATATCCGCCTTTTTGGTGCCGCTCGACCGGCCGGGCATCAGCCGCCATCCGTATTCCGATCTCGGCGCCCGAGGCATCGTCCGCGGTTCGCTGTTCCTCGACGGCGTGGAGATCCCGCATGACCATCTGATTGGAAAGGAAGGTGAGGGCTTCACCCAAGTCATGCAGGCATTCGACCTCACACGCGCTCTCATCGGCCTCATGTGTCTCGGAGCCGCGCAGGTCACCGTGGAGGAGACCGTCGACTACCTCAAGCGACGTAGCGCTTTCGGCAAAGCACTCTCTTCGTATCAAGGAGTGACATTTCCGCTCGCCGAAGCCGCAGCAAAGCTGCAGATGGCGCGCTGGCTGTGCTATCGCACGCTGTGGCTTCGCGACCAAGGACTGCCGCACACCATGGAGGCCGCCATGTGCAAGATGCAGGCGCCGGAGATTTCCACTGCCGTGATCCACGAGTGCCTCATCCTGCACGGACACTACGGATACACCAAAGATTTCGCGGTCGAACAGCGCTTGCGCGATGTCATCGGCCAGGAGATCGCAGACGGCACGCCGCAAATTCAGAAAATAATCGTTGCGCGGCACCTGTTCGGGCGCGACACCAAGGGCCTATAGCGCTCCCACGAACGCAGCCACATCGAAGACATCCTGCTCGGTGAGCGCCGACGGATACAATTTCGGCATCACCAGGGCACTGTCGGTCCGCCCCACCGGGTTCATGATCCAAGCGGAAAGCTCGGGCGGGGACAAGCGCTGGCCAATGGCTTTCAGCGACGGACCCGTGAGGCCCTCGCCGCGGCCACCATGACAGGCCGCGCAATTTCGCGCAAACAACTGGGCGCCGCGTGCCGCATCGCTCGCACCGATGCGCAGCCCCGCCGGCTCGCCGGAAGCGACGGCCGCATTCGCGGCTCCGCCCAGGCGAAAGATGACGATGCTGGGCAGTCCGGACTCGCCCCACACCAGACGGGAGACATTGCCCGATGTGGCGGCAATGTATTGAGTCTCGCCGATCTGGTAGGTGATGACGCCGCCGGCGACGGCGCCGCCGGTGGCGTACTTGAAGACCACTCTGCCGTCATTGCTGTCCAATGCGTACACGTTGCCGCTCATG
>Ga0187851_10005306_pt1 | contig 10315 bp, 8 predicted proteins | sample June2016WEW_6_10_FD_132997 | JGI IMG/M metagenome (GOLD analysis project Ga0187851, IMG submission 132997) | Peatland microbial communities from SPRUCE experiment site at the Marcell Experimental Forest, Minnesota, USA - June2016WEW_6_10 | ecosystem: Environmental > Terrestrial > Soil > Wetlands... | reverse complement strand
TTGTCTGGTAATTAACGCATATATTTTGTATAAAAATTTCTGAATTTCTTTAGTTCCATCTGAAATAAGAAATCATCGTTGGTATATAACTCGTGGAGCTTGTGGGACGGATAGACGAACATAGCCGTTTCTAATACTTGTGCTGAATTTAACTACAGGAAGTACCTAGCTAATAGTAAGGTTCTTTATAAACTCACTCGTCGATGCGGATTCCCAACGCGTAAGCTGTGATAATGCTTGGATTTGGGTATATAACGTCCTTAGATGCAGCGCTGAAACTCTGAGCTTGTGAGGTAGAGGGCTCTAATTTCCAAAGAAAATTTCCCCACTCATTCCAATGAACTTCAGCTCCACCACCCACTAAGGCGAAGCCGGGCTTCACTAAAGCAACAGCTTCTGAATGAGGTGTTTGGTTAAAATCGGCTTTGGTGATGGCTACCGTGACTGTGCCAACTGCAATATTTTTTTTGATACATATAGCAAATACCTGAAGATTGGAAGGGGCTGAGATACCGTGATCCTTAGAACAAGCCTTCCAAGAAAACTCTGTTATAGGGAAGGAAGCTGTTCCAAGGTTCCCAGCTCCATGCCAGTCCACCCTGAACCCCAACGAACTATCGAACGTTATTGAATTATACCCATACTTTAAGCCATCCGCTATCAAATTCCAACCGCTTGGATTTGTAGTTATCTTTTGATCACCATTATTTCGTAGATACAGCGTTACGACAACATATTCATAACCAGGTGGAGCGCTCGAATATCCAATATTAGAAGTAATATACTATTATAAATCAAAATATTACTTATTCGTTAATTTATGCTCATGATCGCTAATAAATCAAATAATTTGAAGAATCCTATCAATAGAAATAAAAATGAGCATTACAATTAAAATTACAGTTAAAATGTGATTGATGATATCATCTTTGAAAAAAAAGTTGAAATACTAAAATCGCATTTAATATAGAAAATATAATTATTAGAGTATTTGGAAAAAATTAAGAGTATATCTTGGAAGAGTTGTGTTTGCTGTAACCCAAATACAGTTACTTTGAATAAATATCGTCACCGATATATTTAGTTCGAAATAATATCAACATCTTCCAAGCAAACATACTATACTATTTTGCAGTGCTGTGATACTTTACAATCAATGATTATTTCCATTGTTATTTTAAATTATTCGTATGAAAAATAGTTTCTAAACAAAAATCACCCCTATATAAAATATTTTAAAATTATATAATAATTTTATATTAATAAAGTTTAAGCTTATTTCTGCATGAAACAACTTGAAAAATAACAACAACACCGTTTTTGTGATAAAATCTCTGAATTTCTTCAGTTTCATACAAAATAAGAAAACATTCTGATCTATTACTCATGGTGTTTATGGAGCTTAGAGAGCATATGGAGCTCATGGAACACTTGAAATTAATTAGCCCAAAGAACCATCATAAATGGAAATATAAGAAAATGATAATTATATAGTTCTGACAGTGTACTAAAAGTTCTGTAAAGTGTAGTTGATTCTGTATCTTTTTCTTCCCAATGAAAAACTGAAATCGTTTAGTCTATTAGCAGAAAGAGTTAAACAGGTAGGGAAAAATAAGTTTTAAAGCATCGGATTGATTATCTCATCAACTACACAATAAATATTTTATCTATGTTAATTTCATGTTGATAGATGTTATCTCCATGGATAATAAAAGGGGTTGGTTACTTAATTTCCAGGGCAATAATGACATTCCTTAAGATAATCAGTATTGCCCTAATTCTATTTTTAAGAAGAAACAAACAACATTAAAAAAATCTGACTTTTTCAGCAAATTTTTAGCATTGTATTTCCACCCTTTTGGAATTCATATGCTACCTTCACTTCCATCACATCTCGCTTTTTCATCCTTAACAAATTGATTATTGGCTCAACGTATGATGACCTGTTGGCGTTTAAGTCCATAAGTGGAAATATTCGGATCTCATTTGAAACCCTGCACAACTCTTCCAGTGATCTCAAGTGAAACTCCAGTGACAAGTTATTCGTATAGAGAAATAGCAAATGAGAACACAGCGCTAGATCGAACTCTTTGTCACTGAAAGGCAGGAAGGGTAGTTCGCCTGGCACATATCTTTTTTGGATTGTGCCTTTTGGAAAATCTTCCAGAAATTTCGCCATAGCTGACATCCTGATTTTTTCAAGCTTCTCAACTGAGTCGATCTCTTGCCAAATGAATTTATTATAGTTCTTCCGGGTCTGGTCGATTATTTCATCATGTGTTTCACCTATCCGCTGCTTGATCTGATCAGCACTGAAGTAGTAAACAGGATCAACAGATGTGATATTTTCACCTCGCTCTGTAAGCTCTGCGTTGAAACTTGCTGGTCCATCTCCACAGCCCATTATCTTTCCCTTGAGATCAGTAGGAGTCAGACTGAACATCCTAACGTACTCATCAAAAGATCTACCCCATGGCTTTATACCATAGTACTCTATTGTCATAAAATGTACCTTAATGTACTGAAATGTACAGCAAATATATAAATTCTTTTCACTTTTGTTTTGGATAGTTATATTTTAGCATTTACAGTACAATTATTTAAATAAAAATTTATATATTATTTTTCTAAATTTGACTCAAAATATCCTTTAATTTTGGCTGAAACTGGAAAAATGCACAGTTTTTATATGAAAATCTCTGCATTTTCTCTTTTTCAGTATAGATTATTGATTATTTTGAGTCAAATTTAGACAATAATACATAGATTTTATCAAAATAGCTGTAGTAAATAATCGGTTTTCTATGGATATTCTTTTAAATTTAACACTTGCTTCTGTATTTTCAAATAAGTTTTTATATCCATATTTGACTATCAATTGGTAAGAACTTCTATTAATGAACGTATTACCTTATTTATTGACTTTAATTATCTTATATTTATATTTTATTTAACGACTGGTGAAATAAATGATCAATAAACATAAGTTAGATTCAATAGTCTTAGTGTCAGCAGCTATGATTTTAATGCTGGTAAATATAGCAGGCGCTACGCCATTTGCATATATTCCGAACGTTGGTGACGGTGGCAATACTGTCTCTGTGATTGATACAGCAACAAACACTGTTACAGCCACAGTAACTGTAGGAAGTTTTCTGGAAGGGAGAGGAGTTGCGGCGGATGGATCAAAAGTGTATGTAACAAACCTCGACAATGTCTCTGTCATTAACACTACAACAAACAAAGTTACAGCCACGGTGCCGATAGGAAATCCTCATAGAGTTGCAGTTACACCAGATGGATCAACAGTATACGTGACAAGCTATTACGGCAACAACCCTGGAACGGTCTCTGTAATTAACACAACAAACAACACTGTCTATGCCAATGTAACTGTAGGAATAACCCCTCTCGGAGTTGCAGTCACTCCTGATGGAACAAACGTATACGTGACAAAAGGAATGGACAACACTGTCTATGTAATTAACACATCAAATAACACTGTTACAGCCACAGTAACTGGATTAAACTTTCCTATTGGAGTTGCAGTTACACCAGATGGAACAAAGGTATATGTAGCGAACTCTGGTAGTGGCACTGTCTCTGTAATTACCACAGCAACAAATGATGTTACAGCCACGGTGCCTGCAGGAACCGGTCCTGAAGAAGTTGCAGTCACTCCTGATGGAACAAAGGTATATGTAACAAATTGGCCCAGCAATGTCTCTGTAATTGACACAACAACTAACGCTGTTACAGCCACAGTGAATATAGGAATCGTCCCTGAAGGAGTTGCAGTCACTCCTGATGGAACAAAAGTATATGTGCCTAACGGCATCAACAACGTTTCTGTAATTGACACAGCTACAAATACTGTTTCAGCCAATGTGAGTGTAGGACCAGTGCCCGCTGCCTTTGGACAATTTATACAAAGAAAAACAGTTCCTAAAATTACCTGGAGCACCCCTGATAACATAACTTATAAAACAGCATTGAGCAGAACTCAGTTAGATGCAACTGCTTCAGTAAATGGAACTTTTATCTACACTCCACCAGCAGGAACTTTATTAAGTATAGGTACTCAGAAATTAAATGTTTCTTTCACACCAACAGATACTGCAAACTATGCCAACACATCCGCTAACGTTTCGATCAATATAACAGGAGTGATTCCTACAATTATATGGAATAACCCTGCGAACATAGTATATGGAACACCATTGAGCGGTATTCAGCTAAATGCAATTGCTGCAACTGGACATACTATACCTATTTATTCCATACCTGGAACCTATATGTATAGTCCATCAGCAGGAACTATATTAAGTGTGGGTAAGCAAGCATTGTTGGTTTATTTCACACCAACTAATGGAATGCCAGGTATGAATACTACATATACTACAGCAACAAAAATTGTTTCTATCAATGTGCTCAATACAACACGGATAACTCCGAAAATTACCTGGAGTAACCCTGCGAACAGAATCTATGGAACAGCATTGAACAGCACTCAGTTGGATGCATCTACTTCAGTACCTGGAACTTTTGTCTACACTCCAACATCAGGAACTAAATTGAGTGTAGGCATGCATACATTGAATACTACTTTCACACCAACTGATATTGCAAACTATACTACAGCATCTGCGAATGTTTTTATCAATGTGCTCAATACAACACGGATAACTCCGAAAATTACCTGGAGTAATCCTGCGAACAGAATCTATGGAACAGCATTGAACAGCACTCAGTTGGATGCATCTACTTCAGTACCTGGAAACTGTGTATACAATCCACTAGCAGGAACTGTATTAAGTATAGGCATGCATACATTGAATACTACTTTCACACCAACTGATATTGCAAACTATACTACAGCGTCAGCAAGTGTTTTGATCAATGTAACACCAGGAACTCCTATAACTGTAGGAAGTATATTAGGTGTAGGTACCCATATATTGACTGCTACCTTTACACCAACTGATACTATAACCTATACTCCTACACTTACCTGGACTCCAAATCCACTTGCAAGCATAGTTTATGGTACACCATTGAGTATCACTCAGCTAGATGCAACGGCTGCGTATAATAGACAAACAGTACCAGGAAACTTTGTATATACAGATCCAATAGGAACTGCAGAGACTAGTGGGAGTGGGGGAATAATTCAGAATTCTATCACAGTAACACCAAATGTACAGAATGCTGCTCTGACAATACAAAAATCAGCATATCCAACAAGTTATGATGATGTAGGACAGATCATTAGATACACCTATAATGTAACTAACTCAGGGAATGTGGGCATCTCAGCACCTATCACTGTTACAGACGAAAAGGTTGGCACAGTATCTATACAAAACAGTGGTATCCTTAGTCCAAGTTCAAGCGTTACCGGAACAGCTACCTACAAAATAACAGATGCCGACATTAATACTGGTTCTGTGACCAATGCAGCATATGCAAAAGGCTCATTCAACAACAATCCAATAAGTTCACCACTAACAGTTGCGCTAGTTCACTATAAACAGCCAGCCAAGAAGGAAGAGCACAATGGTGACAGAGATAACTATGGTGGACCTGGTTATGGTGGTTATGGCGGTGCTGTAATTCCTATGATTTCTGGACCAATGTATGGCAGCCCGATGTTTAGCGGTGAACCTAATGGGTACATTAGTGGACCTTCTACAACAGAAACACTAAATTCAGAATCCAATGTCCACAAAGCTAAAGCACATTTAAGCAAACATAAGCACGAACATAAACACCATACAACCAAACATCATAAAACAGGAAAAAACACTTAATATTAAAGTAGACAAAAAAGAGTTGGATTTCTAGATACGGTATCCACATCTGAAAGCTTTGGATATCCTGCAGCCCTGGAAATCCAAAATTCTACATTATCAACAAATTATTTTAAAGTAGTTTCGATGTCCAGATTTTTTACCTGGATATTCTAAATAAATGATCGATGCAGCCTGATAATCGTATTTATAGATCCAAGCATCTGTATTTTGTGGGTCAATTTCAATTGCTTTGTCAAACGCTTTCAACTTCTATTAAATGCTTTGTCATAAGCCTTTTGTGCTTCATCAGACTCACCTAATTTATCTAAAGCTTTTCCTTTAAAATACCAACTTGTTGAATTTTATGGGTCAATTTCAATTGCTTTGTCATAAGCCTTTACCCCTTCATCTGACTTACCTAATCGAACTTTCAAGAGTAAGTCCTTTATCTATCCAAGCATTTTCGTCATGTGGGTTAATTCGAAGCTTTTCATCCTGTTTTTGTAGATCCTTTTCATAAGAATTCTTTAGAGTAGGATCAAAGTGCGTATATTGTATGAATTGTTGCTGGAGTTTGAAACAGCTGCAGGTTGTGTTGCACCTGCGATACTTATCAGCACCATAAAAACCAGCACAGTGATTCCTAAAACTGCTATGAAGGTATGCCTTTTACTTGCTGAATTATATCTTGCTTTTTTCATTTTTCCGCTTTCTGATATTTGTTAAGCTATAAACATCACGAAATTTAGAAGTTGATCAAAATCTTTTATATTTATATATACAGAATTATAAGATCTTTTGTGCATTATTGTTAACACTTTATCTAAAAGTTTCAAGTTTTAGTATGAATCAACCTTTGCTCAAAATAATTAGAATGTTAGTAAATGGATGGAATACTAACACAACTAGAAATATCATTATTAATCTTTATGTTTTCGGATGGAGAGTATACATGAAGCATTCAATCCTGCTCCATATTCATAAACATACGATTTTCTCTTAATTCGAAACAATATCAGAGCGTGTGATATAATGTTATTAAAAAAACATTTTCTCCCAACTTAAATTGAAATTAATAAAATATTACATTTATGTTTATAGAAGAATAAATGGTGTAGCCAATATGACTCTAGAGAAATTATTTCCTATATTGATTATACTAGTTACTGTTTGGGGTTGTTCTGTATCTCATGATTTCAGTGCTGCTGTGAATCCTATGATAGTAGATGTTAATCCAGGTAATATTGCCCATGCGAATGTTGACGTTACACCAGGAATTTTTTATAATCAAAATGTTATGTTGAAATTAGGATCTGTACCACCGGGTATAAATATCCAATTCGAACCTAAGTTAATAAAACATAGGGATAAATCTGCTTCAAATTTAACCATCTACATAGATAAAAATGTAATTCCCGGAGAATACACTATTTCAATTGTGAACGAAGGAGCTGATGGGAAAAACAAATTTGTAACTTTACAATAAATGTTATTTGGTCGATGCCACCATCAACTAAACCAACAATAAAAGGAATTAAACATATAACTGATTCCGACAAGTCTAGGCACGAAAATACAAATATAATACCATGGAACCACAACGACCTTACTATTGCAACAGGTGCACCCACAGCCGCTGGTGACCCTGTTGGATATACCTGGGATGCGGATAAGAGTGAGTATACAGTTTACAGGGGTAACGATGGTCATATCCACGAACTTTGGTTGTGGTTTAATAATTGCGGATGGCGTCACAACGACCTTACTATTGCAGCAGGTGCACCTGCAGCTGCTGGTGACCCTGCTGGATATACGTGGGATGTAGACAAGAGTGAGCATGTGATTTACAGAGATAACGATGCCCATGTCCACGAGCTTTGGTTTAATGGACAAAATTCGCCTGCGCAATCTCAAAGTGCGACATGATAAAACAATAGCATCCTATATTATAATCATTAAAATGAGACAATATTTAGTATCAAATTGTAAACGAAAATGTATGTCTCTATACTATTTGGCTTATAATTATAATTATATGCTCGCGAATATAGCTACATATATTAAATCTAAAGACAATTGTGTCATCAATTCGATGACTTTTTTTAACAATCAACTGTAACCAAATCGTAACTAGTTACATCCGATCAAACTGAAATTCAGATTCAAGATAGATACTTTATTCAATAATAACAACTTAATTTTATATATCTACCACTAATCATGTTCATCTGCATATTATATTCAAAGAAGTGCAGCTATTATAAAGTAAGACCTTATTCTTTATTGTAAAGAATTATGTTTTATGAACTGGATTCATGAGATCCAGATATATTTCGATCACAATCATTTCAATATTGTCCGTAACATGGTTACAATTTGGTTACGGTTCATATACTAGTCTGATCTCCCGTCGTCTATACTTTTTTCTATCCAACAAAACATTATCATGTAACAGCTTTTTCAATGTTGTAAGTACGTCCTTCTTAACTTTTCTAAAGTTACTAACATCCCCCACTCTATATTCTGGTTGGATATGGTTCGTTAGATAATTCTTAATCTCCCGTGACCCGATCGCTATTTGATCTTTCCCTTCGATTGCGACTTCGATCACGTCTTTAAATAATAATATTGCTCTTGCGGTTGTTTTGCTCATCCCAATGTGGGTTGATTCTGGAATTGGTTCGATAACTAACTGTTTATTCTTCGTTTTTATAACTTCTTTCATTTGATTTGAAAGTAAAGAAATTTGTTTTGGAATTGTACTCTCAGCTTCGTCATCTTCAATTGGGTAATCGTTAAGCTCTAGCATAGTTTCAATAACTTTAAGCCGTTTTAAAATATTCAGCTCAGAAGTAGCAAGGATGTTTTCGATATACATTCTAAAAGTAGGTTGAACATCTGGATCCTTCATTAGCATAAGGCACTATAACTAGGTACATAATTGTATGCACACTGTTGCTGAATTGAAAAATACCGATGTTTTACTTAAAATCTATGCATCAACGGAAACAATAGAATCCGAAGCTTTATTCAAAAATATAATAATGATATACAAATATCAGCTTAAATGATTGCTTTTTTCGAAATTGGGTGTTTTAGGAGAGCAGAGTCTCACCCCCCTCTAACGACATGACGACATAGAAAATATCAACTCTAAAACTTAAGCAAATGCTTAAAGCAATTAAAAAGCAATGTATTTTGTTATTACATTTGTTGTATATATAATTTGTTATTTTATATTTGAATATTACATCAAAATTTTAAAGCTACGTCGTCACGTCGTCTTAGGGGTGAGTGCCCTTATCGCAAAATAGAACCAAATAAAAAAACATATATATCTATGTCGTAAATTAGAGTACTATGTCTCCGAAGGTATACGATGTAACGGATTCCCAAAATAAAATCTTTAATTATGTTGGGAAGCGAGGTATCGTTGTAAGAGCAGACGTGTTATCTCCGGATGAATATATGCCTCCGGTGCTTATTGGAAGAGACGACCAAATAGGAGAGTTGGCTTATATGATGAGACCGCTGTTTCTACATGGTGCTCCTAATAATGGTCTTATTTTTGGTTCACCCGGATGTGGAAAAACGGCCACGTCTAAATATGTACTTACCAACCTAACAAATAAATTAGAGAACGATAGACAAATATTAATGAGACTTGAACAGTTAGGATCAAACATAAAATCGATTTCAGAAGACGAATTAAAAGAATTGGAGTATCTTAAGTCTCTAGTAGTAGTTCCAGTAAACATAAATTTGGATTGGACTTGCATATCTTGTAAAGAAATTTACACTACTATGGGGATTTTATTCAAACTTATTCAACATTTAGATCCAAATACCCAAATAAAAAGATCTGGATATTCAATTGACTATTATTACGATGCCTTATTTTTATTAATGAATCAACAGAACAAGTCTCTTGTGGTAATTCTCGATGAAATAGACTTTTTAAAGTCGTATGATGTTCTTTATACATTCAGTCGAGCTATTTCAAGTGGGAAATTTAATGGAAGGCAGTTTATACGAATTATAGGAATATCTAACAGCCGTAAATTTGAGGAAAAACTTGATCCACGAATTCTTTCTTCGATTGGATTCAAAAAATTTAGATTCCCATCATATAATACTGATGATATTTACCACATACTGAAAGATAGAATAAAACTCGCATTTACCCCAGGATCAATTGATGACGAAACTATAATTCAATGCGCTAAAGATTCGGCTAATACAGGTGGAGACGTACGAAAAGTTCTTAATGTATTACAAACTGCTGCAGAAACAGCAGACGTGGAAGGATCTGAAACTATTACTATCCAACACATAAAAGACGCAGAAGAAAAAGTGCAAGATAACGATGTTATTAATGCAGTTTTAGTACTCCCGTTACACCACAGAATCATATTAATGAGTATTGCTAAGTTCATGAAACAAACTGATTCTGTTAGTACAGGAGACATAACCACAATGTATGAAATGCTTTGCAGGCAAATAAACCAAAAACCATCGATTAG
>Ga0187851_10005305_pt1 | contig 10316 bp, 7 predicted proteins | sample June2016WEW_6_10_FD_132997 | JGI IMG/M metagenome (GOLD analysis project Ga0187851, IMG submission 132997) | Peatland microbial communities from SPRUCE experiment site at the Marcell Experimental Forest, Minnesota, USA - June2016WEW_6_10 | ecosystem: Environmental > Terrestrial > Soil > Wetlands... | reverse complement strand
GCGGCCCAGGTTCTCCTTGAAGGCCCCAGTCAGCGCGACGATGCGCACCGCCCGCCTGTACATCCACAATTCGATCCGCTCTATTAAGGTCAACGCGATACTGTGCTTCATCGCGCCAACGGCCACCACCGAATCCGGCCAGAGATCGGAGAGTTCAAGGACGAACGGAACGCGCCTTATGGCTGCAAGGACACAACCACCCAAAGCTCCGAAGAATTGGGGGGACGTCGCTACAATCACGTCCGGACGCCCTTCAAACAGGCCCGCCACAAGAGCGGAGAACATGTAGGAGAGAGTATCCACGATCCGTCGATACTTACCGGCGTTCGGAGCGATGTAAGTCTTTACGCGCACTACCCGAATGCCGGACATCTCTTCGACTTGATGCCATTGGTTGCGGTAGCCATCGAATACCTTGCCTTCCGGGAAATTCGGAGCGCAGGTGAGCACGGTTACCCGATGTCCCCATAACACCCAGTAGCAGGCGCGCTCATATACTCGCGCGGCCATCGCATTTCGCTCGGGAGGAAAGTTATCAGCCAAGAACAGGATGTTCATTCAGAAGAACCTCCACGATCCTCTCCGCGGCGTGACCGTCCCATTTGTCCGGAATTCGGCTTGGCCTCATCCCATTTACAAAGATGGCTTGGGCCGCGTTACGAATGCGATCAGGGTCATTGCCAGTCAGGATGTTGGTGCCGACATCGCAAGTGATGGGCCGTTCCGTATTAGGACGCATTGTCAGGCAGGGGACACCCAGCACTGTAGTTTCTTCCTGAATCCCGCCGCTGTCCGTCAGAACCATTCGCGAGTTGGCCACCAAACCCAAGAACGGCAGGTAGCTGAGCGGCTCGGCGATTCGAAAGTTAGCATGCAACGCCAGTGAATCGAGGTTCTTGGCGGTTCTGGGATGTACTGGAAATACGACCGGCATGCGGTCCGCCACCGCACCCACGGCGCCGAGAATACCGGCCAACACCCGAGGGTCATCGACATTTTGAGGCCGATGCAGAGTAAGGACCGCGTACCCCATAGGCTCGAGGCCGAAGGGAAGCGGACGCAGGCGAGCCCGATCAATGCACCGAAGCAGAGTGTCGATCATGGTGTTGCCCACGAAGTGAACGCGGCTCTCGGGAATACCCTCGCGCCGGAGATTGTCACCGGCAAGCTCGTCGGTCGTGAAGAGGCAGTCGGAAATGGCGTCGGTGCAGAGACGGTTGATCTCTTCCGGCATGGACAAGTCGCGCGAGCGCAGTCCGGCTTCCACGTGGGCCACTCGGATTCCGAGTTTCTTGGCGGTGATGGAACAAGCCAGCGTCGAATTCACGTCGCCGACCACGACCACCCAGTCGGGGTGTTCGCCGTGGCAGACCCGCTCGAAGGCGACCATCACGCGCGCTGTCTGTTCGGCGTGTGTGCCCGAGCCCACGGCGAGGTTGATGTCGGGCTCGGGAATCCCGAGATCCGCGAAGAAATCGTCCGACATCTTGCGGTCGTAGTGTTGGCCCGTGTGGATGAGGCTCACCGAAAAGTCGTTCGAAGCGGTCTTACGGCGGGCGAAGGCGTCCATGATGGGCGCTATCTTCATGAAGTTCGGGCGCGCACCGGCGACAAGGATATATTTCATTTGCGGGACGACCTGGGGTCAGATCTGTATGCGCGTGGTGAATTGGACAGGGCACTTGCCGGCCCAGCGGCCCGTAATCGTTTTGTTTGTCAGGCTCTTATTGAATTCAGGGTACCAAAGCGTCGATTCTTCGGCATGGGTCAGACTCGAGTCTAATTGGATCTTAGCTTCCGCTGCCGGATGCAGATGAAAGTAAAGCTCAGCCCGGTGTTCGCGTTTCGCTTGCAGAGTGTCGGTGATTCGCAGTTCGGTTTCACCAAGGTCGATACGCCTGGTGTGGATTACCGGATCTTTCAGCCGGGTGTAGCCGTCGTGCGCAGCCTCAGCAAAGGTTCGTCGGTCGGTTTTGACATTGAGCGGGCGGGCCCGGCGGGCCACCCGAAAGGCACTCCATACTTCGCTGGAGTCCTGGCCGTCGACGCAGACCGTGTTGTGGGCCGCCGTGCCCCGCTGGGTGTGCCGGTCGCCGTTGTTTTCATACGTCGAGATGCCGGAGTTGACAATCGACCTGGATCCATTAACCGAGAGTTCGAAAGAGAGCGTGTCAGCGTGAGCGTGGCCCGGTTGGTAATCGGGCCCAACGGGCGCCGCGTCAAAGAGAACTAGGGCACGGTCGTTTTCCAGACGGATGTAACCGCTTTCGCCAAGCGGGCGTGTTTCGGGACGGATACCGAGGGTTCTAGCATAGCCGGCCAAGGTATCCGGGTCCGGCGCTATGCCGAAAGCCGTGTCGTTGAAGAACGCGACTCCGCGGTCGGGGTGGGTCATCTGTTGCAGCCAACCCAGCATACGCCCGGCGACACCGCTCCAATTGGGAAGCAGTCCTCGATAGGCACGGCCCATGTTGACCAAATCCAGAACATCCTCCAGGATAATGCTGTGGTACATCGGGCTGCGCTCGAAGTGAGCTCCATCGCCCAAAATCTGTTCCGGCAGTTGCGCCGCCAGTATCCGAAGGCCAGATGCCAGCCATTCGTCCGCAAACCCGCCGCTGAAAAAGGCCCCGGCAAAGACCAGAGCTTTGGCATTCGCCAAGAGATGATTAGCGAGTAAGTGGTATTCGACGCTTCGAGCGAGATAGGCGGCCTGTAGGGCCAGACTCCGCAGGGCCGATTCGTTCAGAAGATTACCCGAAAGATGCCACTTGATCCAATTGCAGATTCGGAGTGAGAGCGGATACGGTTCCCAGCCGTTGCCTAGCCCGATGGGGTTCTCGGCGATCCATTTGTCAATCAGGTCCGCGGTGGGGCTGTCGAAGTAATGAAGGTTATATAACCAGAGCTTCGGAATTCCGGCGTCGTTCCAGGTCTCGATGCGGCGTTCCACATTCAGAAAGCGGAACTGATTCGAGCCAATCCGGGAATCTTCGCGGGCGATTCCAGGTGTCCAGGCTCCCGCAAGCGTGCGTGTTTGCGGTATTGAGCCGGACGCAACAACGCGGGGCTTGGGCCGATAAACCCGGCCGTAGACTTGGACGGGCTTAAGATACCGAACTGTATGGAGCACGCGGGACGTCATCGGGCTAGAGTAAGTCGGCTTTGAGCGTGGTGCGGGCAACCTCGATCAGTTCGTCAAACGGGATCGGCGAAGGAGCACCGCTGCGGATGGCACTGACAAAGGCGGCGGCCATCTCCGCGGCGCCTTTGTTTTGCCGCCAGAGCTTCATGTTCGAGAAGCCCGTCCAGCCATAACCCTGCAGCTTTCGGAAATTGTCGAGAACCAGGACGCGACCGCCGGCGAATATCTCGAGGCGCTCTTTGGGGAATGACTTGTGACCCTTGGCGAAATAGTGAATCGTGGCGATCGAGCCATCTTCATATGCGATGGTGATGGTGACGGTATCCGAGGACAGGCGCGCCGTCTGAACGGTCTTGGAGGGGCAGCCGGCCAGGAATCGCACAAGATCGATGAAATGACATGCCTCACCAAGAATGCGCCCGCCGCCTAACACAGGGTCCTGGGCCCAGTGGTCGCTGGGGATCGCTCCGGCATTAACCGTGTACACGAAGGCTTTCGGCTCTTTCACGCTCCTAAGCAGTTCGCGGACACGGGTCACATGAGGAGCAAATCGCCGGTTAAACCCGACCATCAGCAGACGAGGTTCGGGCTGGGCAATCCAAGTCCGTTCGATCTCGTCGATCTGTTCCGCGGTGAGCGCGAGCGGCTTTTCGACAAACACGTGCTTGCCGGCTTTCAGGGCACGGCAGACGAGCCCGGCGTGGCTGTCGTGGCGCGTCGCGATGGCGACGGTGTCGATGGCCGGGTTGGCTAAGATCGAATCGAGGTCGGTGGTAGCTTCTTCGAAGGCGAACTTGCGCCCTGCATGCGCGGCGGTCAGCCCGCCGTTGGATGCAACCGAGGCCAAGCGGGCACCAGTCTTTTGAAAGGCCGGGATGAGGACCTTGGTCGCATAGCTGCCGGCGCCGATGAAACCGATCGAGGCGCTTGGGACGGAACCCGGCCGCGCGGCCGATCCCAGGGCCACTCGCCGCTCGAACAGCTCTTCGCCGGCCTTGTCCGGCGCGTACTGCAAAAGGATACCAAGATGGAACTCGTTGCCTTCAAGTAATTGGTAGGCTTCGAGAAAACGATCGAATGGGAACCGATGCGTGATCAGTGGCTCGACTTGCAGCTGGCCGTCAGACATCATGTCCAGCACCGCTTCGAAATTGCGTTGGGCGGTCCAGCGCACGAAACCGTGCGGGTAGTCATGGCCGCCCTCTTCGTACGCAGGGTCGTAGCGCCCAGGACCGTACGAGCAGGAAACCTGAAAACTGAGCTCTTTCTTATAAAAATCGTCGCGGGACAGTTCGAGACCGGTAACTCCGACCAGAACGATGCGTCCACGTTTTCGGCACATGAGCGCGGCCTGATGTACCGGCTCGCTGCTTTTCGTGGCGGCGGCAATGATGACGCCATCCACGCCCCGGCCCCGAGAGAATCGTTCCGCGAAGGCTATGGGATCCTCGCCGGCAGAGAGGTCGATGGTCTCGGCACCAAACGATCGGGCAATGGCCAGCTTGCGCGGATCGAAATCTATTCCGAGAACGCGGCAGCCGTGAGCGCGCAGGAGTTGGACGGTGATAAGGCCTATGAGACCGAGGCCGCCGACCACAATCGTTTCGCCGAGTGTGGGCATAGCGAGCCGCACGCCTTGAAGAGCTATGGCGGCGACGACCGTTAGGGCCGCGTTATCGTCTGTGACACCTTCGGGTATCTTAGCGCATAGGTTCTTGGGGACGCAGACAACTTCCGCGTGGGCCCCATTAGAGACGACGCGGTCGCCAGGTTTGAAACCGGTAGCTCGCGAACCGGCTTCCTGAACCACTCCGGCGTTCGAATAGCCGAGCGCGATGTGCTGATCGAGTTTGGCCCGAACTGATTCGATGGTAGCCGCCAGGCCGTCGGTTCTGGCTTTATCGAGAACCATACGGACCTTCTCAGGCTGCTGCCGCGCTTTCTCGAACCAGCCCGCACGGCCAAATTCGAGCAACATCCGTTCGGTCCCGGAAGAGATCAGACTGGCGGAGGTTCGAATAAGGAGTTGACCGGGTCCGGCCGCGGCGCTGGGCACTTTAGCCAGAGCTGTTGCGCCGCTGCGGAGGTCTTGAAGTATCTGGAGCATGGCGGGACGTTGGGAACCCAAAAACCTCTTCACGAAGGCTTACGCGCCACAATCAGGATAAGGGGGCTAAGGTAGCCAGAAACCTCGACACAATCCCAATGGGCGCTTTTGAGAAGCGCAGACCATCTTTTGGCGCCGAATCGATTGATCGATAGTTGGATATAGACCAAGTGAGAGCGCAAGCGGGCCGGCAAAACTGAACGAAGAATCGGGCTCAGCTTAAGGGCCAGCCATTCGGCTATGCGGATGGGGTGCCAAACGTTTGGAACAGTCACGAAGATCCACGCGGCGTCGGCAGTAACCCGGTGCATCTCCGTGAAGGCGCCGGCCGCGTCTGTGATGTATTCCAACACGCTGGAAGCCAAGACGCCGGCAAACTCCTTCTCTTCGAAAGGCAAGCGCAGCGGGCCGGGTCGATCGGCGAGCACTTCAAATCGTGTGTGCCCGCCCCGAGTGTTGTCTCGAGCCTTCTGGACCATTTGCGCCGAACGATCGACACCGACAAGTTCGAAACCGGCCAATGCGCAGGCGGTGGTTATCTCGCCCGTACCGCAGCCGAAATCCAGTACCCTGGCGCCCGGAGTCAGCCGTGAAGTGAGTGCCAACTGGAACCTGGTCAGACGATCCCGCATCGGTCCGCTCTTGGTGAATCGATCGCCCCAAGAGGCAGCCAAGCTGTCGAAGTATTCGGTTCCGCCCGTTGTTTTGTTCATGCCAAAATCGCTGCACTAGCTAGCGCAGGCGAGAGCGTGCCATTTGCCGAGTGCCGAAGTTCAAATGCTTTCCTGTGAAGTTTCGGGCAGGTCATCATGCCCGTACGCCCACTTGGTATCTCACTTTCCGCTCGAAGTTGTCTCTTGCAGGAACTTCTTGGTTTCCAGCCACCAAGGCGCGTTGTCATCCCAGGGCCGCAAGACGGTTACAACTTTGGAAGCTACCTCCGCCTCGGAATACCCGCCCCAAATCACCACGCCATCGGCATATTTCCGGGCAGTCTCGAGTTCCATCCGCCAGTAGTCGGGCGCCAGGTAGGTCCACGCGGCCTTCTTATTTGAGGAGTGATACTGCATCCACAGAAAGACATATACGGGCTTTCCTCCACCGATCCGGCGCGCCTCCTGAATCTGCCCGACCGCGTACTTTGCCCAACCGGCCTGGTCTTCGTAAAAGGTATACACCGATGGAAAGAGGATGTCTTCTAATCGGGCGATCGAAGCCACTCGATCGTTCGCTGCCTGCCACGCGACGTACTTTGGCGAGCCCATAGGTTGAAGTGCGTCCCAGTAGTCCCGCACAGGCGCCACTCCGTAGTAGCCAACCTTGCCTGAGGGCGCGGCCGCCTTGTACCATCGGATCAAAGTCTCAAACTTTCCGATGCTATCCTGTACCACGGCAGAGTCGCCGGTCAACGGCCAATGCTCGATGTCGAGCACAGTGATGCCGGTCGATTTGCTTGCCGCCACCGCAACCTTACTAACCAGATCTTTGTCCGGTAGCGCGGCGCCATCGCGCCCGGCTAACCATATCGCTGGCTTGTAAACCATCGAGACCGGCTTTAGACCGTAGTGTGTCAGGTCCGGTTTCTGCTTGAAAACCGTTGCGTCGAAGACTGGGAATTCATGCGCCGGGGCCGCCGAACTCTGCGGCGCGAGGGCGTAGCTTGCCGCTCTCGGGAGAGCACCCGCGATCAGGTTCTGCGCCAAGGGCGTCTGGTGGCTGCTGACGGCTGGGCTTTCAGGCGGGTACCATTGAAGCCACGCAAGCAGACACGGAAGCAAAATCAGGATCAGTTGCATTGGATAAGTATATCGCGAAGCTAGGTGAAATGCGCCACGATAACCAGATGTCATCGCGTCAAGCGGAAAGTACTTGCATCCCACTGCCGCCGGCGCAAGCGCTTTCCGCTCCCGTGGCCAGGCAACCACACTCACGCTAAGGTCCCGCTCGTCATACCGCGGATCGTCCGCCAACATCTCACGGCTGCCTTAAACCGGTGGTACGGCCCGGAACCACCTCTCAGGCCCGATTTGTGGTCTCTTTTGTTGTTACTTGCGCTCAGCAAAATAGCAGCAAGCTCCCGGTGCCACCTTCTTCCAAAGCCTGTCCCGAAAGTAATGCCGATTCCACCCTGTCATTCCGGACAGGGCGGCATCCAGCCATACAAATGCACGGCTGTTAAACGGGTCCCAAGCATGCGTTACGCGGGCAATCGGAAAAGTAAGAGGATGAACGCAAAGCGCGGCGCGTTTAACATGGAATCCATTTTCCGCGAGCGTGCGGACCATCCACTCCACTGGGATGCCCCGCTCATTCCGTGTCAACCCAGGTCTCGGCTTGCGCCAGTCGCCCATTGAACTTACCGGCTCCCGCAGCAGCAGCACACCACCTGGGACCATCACCCGCGAGAGTTCCGCGCTGGTATGTGAGACGTTTGGAATATGGTGGAGTGTGCCGAAGGCAATGGCAAGGTCGACTACCCCGGCTGGCAGGTCGATGTCACCGGATAGCTGCGGCGCCATGTACACCGTCGGCGTGCCTACTATGCTATCATGCCACCACTCACGCGCCGGTTCGATCGCCACGATCCGTTCCACTTGAGACGCTATTCCACCAATGTCGTCACCCTTGGCGCAACCCAGCGCCAAGGCGCACTGGAAGCGTCGGCCCGCTAGATGACGGTACCCGTACCAATAGTTAACATAGTGAAACCCATAAACGTACTCCCCCTGCCGTGCGCGGATATCCTGCTGTGTGCGGATGTCGTGATAGCCGCTTTCCTCGGATGCGAACCAGTCCGCGAGGTCTTGCCCCGCAAGATCATCGCCATGAAGCTGCTCGCCGCTGAAGTAGGCCCGCTCTCTTACAAGCGGATCGTACCCGTTGCTCATATTTTCGTTCCTATCCTTTGATATGTGATCGTCCCCATGCCGTTTGAGGCCTGTACGATGACTGAGCACCTTAGGCGGCAGGCGGTCTAACGGCCGGCCACAGGATCACGCGGACCTCGCACAGGAACGCGCTCGCCGCGAAAACATGTTTTTGGCTGATTTAGCACGTGAAAACAAACTCCGGCTGGGGACCTCGACCACCAAGCCACGCATAAAGCCGAATGGTCTGGTGAGCAATTTGAGACCATTCGTAACTCCGCCCGACAAGTTCCAGGCCGCGGAGACCCATCGCAGCCAAAGCGCTCTGTGGAGATAGAAGCGCGTCTGCGAGAGCTTGGCCGATAGCATCTGTTGAGACCTCGGTCCACCATCCGCATTGGTAGCGAAGTAAGTCGCGCCATGGAGCCCCCTTCGTGGTAACAACCGGAACACCGGCGCCCAACGCCTCCAGCACGACCATCGGATTTCCCTCGCTGTGCGTGGGCAGCACAAAGAGGTCGGCAGCTGCATAGGCATTGCGCTTGTCGTCGCCATAGACGGGACCAATGAGCCGAACGCAACGCTCCAGATCGTGGCGGTGAATGAGTTTCTCGACCTCCGCCTGATGGCCAAACTCGTCGACTCCCGCGATCAACACAATCCATTCTCGAAGGTGTTGTTTCATGCCGCCTAAGGCCTCAATGAGCATCGGCAGGCCCTTCTTGGGCGTAATGCGCGATATGAACAGCAAGATCCGCACATCCTGCGGCACTCCGTGTTTGGCGCGAAACGCCGCCGGGTCGCCGAGTGAGTTCATCCATTTCTTTGAGATGCCATTGGGCAGCAGTGCTATCGGGTTCTTGAAGCCCATATCCCGGTAGTTCGCGATTTCCCGGTCGCCGCATGCCTGGAGACACGACGCACGATGGAGATTTTGCCTTTCATAGGCAAGCATTGCCAGTCTCTTCTTCCATCGCGATTTGCTAAACGCAAACGCGTCGAGCGTTCCTTGCGCGGAAACGACCGTGGGCACTCCATGGCTTTTCCACCGTGTCGTCACACGAGACAGACTCGTCCACAAACTGTGCTGATGAACGACGCTGGGGGGATCGTTAGCGGCGCTCTTCCCAACCTCATTCTCCATTTCAGGGGAATAGAGTAGTTTGCCGAAGTGGCCACGAAACCGCCGAATTCTATCGCCTTGCAAGCCCGAGGTGCGGACCACCCACGCGATCTCTTCCCGGGAATCGGCGCACCAGAGGCTGGATCGCAAGCCTTGGAGATTTTGATGAATGACCAGGTCGACCGCAAGGGACCCGAGGCCGAACGATCCCCGCCCGATCATTCCAAGTACGTGCAACGCACCACCACGCAATTCAGAGGTCGCTGCAAAACCTGCCGTCGACCGGTCATCGGTGTGCGTCGTCAATCGGGGACCTCCGATAGGTGAAAAACACGGGTTGAGGGAATTGGAACCGTCAAACTCGGGAATGCACTAATCTGCCGGTGCGACCTCGCAAAACCCTCTAGGATTTCCCCGCCGTGTAAGCGGGCTGCGCCGAGCGGATCGATTCTACAACGTCTCCCAAACGCCACAGCGGATCGGGACGCATCTCGATGCGAAACAATCGCCGTGACATCGTGGTGTCGGCCTCGAATCTGGTCACTTCGACGTCTCTGGATGGCAGGTACTGAATCTGCGACGACGATCCGGTGGCATGCAAAACCCGCTGCGCAAGTTTCTCCACCGTAACGCCATGCCCACTTCCGAAATTGACCGGGGTCTCCATGTATTCTCCCAGTCCGGCCTGCACCAAGACATCCACGACATCGCCGATCCAGACGAAATCGACGACTTGTGAGCCGCCATATACCACGATGGGATCGTTGGCCAGAGCGTTTTCGATGAAGATCGGAATAACCCTGCCGCGGTCTCGGCTGCCATATACGTTCGCCAGGCGCAGTATCGCGACTTCCATGCCATTGTTTCGCCAAGCGCGGCAGTACACTTCGCCGGCCGCTTTGCTGGTTCCGTATGCATTCTTAGGAGCAAGTGGCGCGCTCTCCGCCACGGGCAGTTTCCCGGGATCGCCGTACACTTCACGTGAGGAACTGAACACGATCCTGCGGACACCGGCGGCTCGGGCAGCCTCAAGCACGTTGTAGGTGCCTTCGACGTTGGCCGCAAAACAATAAT
>Ga0187851_10005303_pt1 | contig 10319 bp, 10 predicted proteins | sample June2016WEW_6_10_FD_132997 | JGI IMG/M metagenome (GOLD analysis project Ga0187851, IMG submission 132997) | Peatland microbial communities from SPRUCE experiment site at the Marcell Experimental Forest, Minnesota, USA - June2016WEW_6_10 | ecosystem: Environmental > Terrestrial > Soil >... | reverse complement strand
GGGGTTCTCCTGTTTGAGGTTTCTGAGCCGACTCTGCAAAGCCGGTCTCCGCATTGTACCCTTCAGGAGAACCCTTCGCCATTTGCGTCCTTATACATTCAAACAGCCTGAACCGCGCGATTTCTTACGGCGCGATAGAAATCGCGCAGTCCAGGCTAACGCGTTCTTTGATGCTTGACTGACTCATCTCCTGCCGGGAGATTCCTGCGGCCTCATGCGATTCGGCGCTTCTGTCGACGGGGCTGGGTGGACTGGACCGCCAGGCGCAGCCCGCAAGCATTCAACACCGCGGCCAGGCTGTCGAGGGTTGGATTGCCGGAACTGGAGAGCATTCGATAGAGGCTCTCCCGGTTCAGGTGCGCATTGCGCGACAGGGCTCTGACGCCGCCATGGGCGTCGGCAACGTCCCGAAGGGCCAGAAGAAACACATGCTCGTCTTCGTCCTCCAGGCACGCGTTGAGGTACCGGGCCGCCTCCTCCGGATTCTTGAGCGAATCGAGCAGGCTCTCCCGATACGGTTCGGTCCTAACTGTCGGTTTTGGCATCCAAATACTCCTTCCAATACTGCCGTGCTCTCGGAATATCCCTGGCTTGCGTCCCTTTGCCGCCGCCGCAAAGGAGGATCACAGCCAGCGACTCATCCCGTCCGTAGTAGACTCGATAACCCGGACCGAAATCGATCCGAAGTTCCTCGACGCCGCCGCCAATGGACTTGCAGTCGCCGAAGTTGCCCAGCCGAATTCGATTCAAACGCGCTCGCACGATGGCGACCGTCCGGGAATCCTTCAACGAGGCAAGCCAGTCTGAAAACGGAGTCGAGCGGCCCCTCACATACAGGAGGATCTCAATCGGGTCCACGTCCAACAGTAGCCTAAAAGCTACCGCTCGACAAGGTTCAACCTGCCCACTCGGCTGCGCCGCCGACGCCACGCCGGCCGCCGCGGGCCCGAAATCCCCCACCACTCCGCGCGTGGCCCCGTTTGTTCGCCTTTCCCGCGTAGTAGATGAAGGGAATTCTCCGTTAAAAGGACACGTTCGTCATGCGCAAGTTCTTGTTCGCCGTCCTGATTCCGGCGGTTCTGTTTGGCCAAACGCTGGTCGTCGCCCTCCGTGCGCAGGAGTTGCGCGCCGCGGTCGACCCCCGCGTCGAACTGATGAGTATTCTGTTCCGGCTCGCCGGAAACCAGGAATACCGCCAGTGCCGCGTTCCCCTGTACGACCAGGCCATTGACGCGTATTTCGCGCCATACCGCGATCACGAGGCGGTCCAGTTGGCGCGCTCGCTGGGCATCGGCTTTGAAGCCCCTATGAAAATCGCCGCCTACGTGCGGGACGTGGACACTCTTGACGAGCGCGTCCCGTTCGACAGCCCAAGGGTACATTTGTTTGAGAAGTGGGACCCCGGCAAGGCTCGCGCTTTCCTAAGCGCGGCGCGGCAATTCGCCGCCGACGCCAATTTCGAAGATTTCCTGCAATCCCAGCAGCCGCTTTACGAAGCCACAAACGACCGTCTGGAAGCGTTCCTGCAAGAGAAGGCCGACCTGGCCTGGTTCATCCGGTTCTTCGGCGTGCCGGGGCCGGCGGCGTTTGCGATTGTTCCCGGCCTCGCGAACGGGGCCCCCAGCTACGCGGCGCGCGTGATCGATGAGACCGGGGCTGAAGAAATCTACGCCATCCCCGGCGTCTCCAAAGTGGACGCCGAAGGCCTTCCCGTTTTCGACTCCGATTGGGGCGCCACCATGACGCATGAGATTGCGCACACGTACGTGAACCCGGCCGTCGATAAGTTCGCGGCGCGGATGGCGACAGCGGCCGCCCGGATCTATGCGGCCGTGGCCCCGGCCATCGAGCGGCAGTCTTACGGGAACTGGAAAACCATGCTGAATGAATCTCTGGCGCGCGCCGTCACCATTGAATACGTGATGGAACACGACGGGCCGGAGGCAGCGCGGATCGTGATCGGGAAGGAGAACTCGCGCTCCTTTTTCTGGATGTCCGGTCTGGTGGACCTTCTGGGAGCCTATCGGAAGGACCGTCAGCAGTACCCCACATTCGAGTCGTTCATGCCGCGCGTCGTCGTTTTCTTCAACCAGACAGCGGCCAATATTCATGACCTGACCGATCGTCTGCAACCCAAGGTGGTTTCCACGAGCATAGCGGACGGCGCCCGGGACGTGGACCCCGGTGTGACGAAAATCGCGGTCCGTTTCAGCATGCCGATGAACCGGATTGGGCCTAACCAAAGCGCCAAGGTCAGCGGCGGGCGCTTCGACGGACCCGGCACGGAGCTTACCATCCCGGTCACCCTGGAACCGGAGCGCGACTACGCTATTCCGTTGCGCTGGTCGGGAGGACAGTCTTTCGTCAGCGCGAACGGCGTCCCGCTGCCGGATACGGTGCTTCGATTCCGGACGGGCGCGGCGCCGGCGCCGAAACAACCATGACGGCGACCGCTGAGGTGGCAAAAACCGGAGCGCGGAACCGATTGCCGGCGGAGCTTTTTGTTCTGCCTCTCAGTGAATCGGAGTACTTGATCTACGCGCCGCTGCGCCGCGCGGCGCTGATAGGAAATGCTCCGCTGGTGCGCTTCCTGCGCGAGCTGCAAACCGGCGAGAACGATCTCGACCGAGAGCCTGAGGTAGCCGGTTTGCTGCGGAGTTGCGGGATTCTCGCCGTCGATCAAGAGCGCGCGCCCGGCGCTTCGCCTGCGGGCCCGCCGAAGCCAACCGCCGTTACGCTGCTGTTGACCAGCGCATGCAATCTGCGCTGCGGGTACTGCTACGCGGCTGCCGGCGAAGCGCCGCCGGCGTTCATGCGGCCCGAAACGGCCCGGCGCGCCATCGATTTCGTGGCGGCCAACGCGGCTGCCTCGGGGGCCCCATCGTTCGAGGTCAACTATCACGCGGCCGGCGAGCCGACGGTGCATTGGAAGCTGCTGGTGGAATCGCATCTCTACGCCCGCGGCGTGGCCCGAAGTCGCGGTCTGCGGCTGCGGAGTTCGCTCACTACCAACGGGGTGCTCACGGCGGAGAAGCGGGCGTGGATCGTTTCACATCTTGACAGCGCCAACGTCTCGTTCGACGGCTTGCCGGAGGTTCAGGACGCGAACCGGCCTTTTCCCTCCGGGCGCGGTTCGAGCGATATTGTCCTCGCCACGCTGCGAGCTTTCGACGGCGCCGGTTTTCGCTATTCCATCCGCATGACGGTGGCCGCCGAGGCCGTCCCTCGCTTGGCGCAATCGGTGGCCTTCCTTTGCCGCCGCTTCCGGCCGCGGGCCATTCAGGTGGAACCGCTGTACCGGATGGGGCGAGGGCGCGACGCGGCGGATGCGGAGACGGCGGCTTTCATCGAGGCATACCGGGCGGCGCGCCGCACGTCCCCAAGAGCGGCGAGGCTGGTGCGCTTCTCCGGCGCCCGCCTGGGAACGCTGACCACCCGCTTCTGCGGCGTGGCGAACGACAATTTCTGCGTCTCCCCGGGAGGCAATATCAGCGCTTGCCATGAGGTGGCCGACGTGCGGCAGCCTTGGGCGGAGCGGTTCTTCTATGGGCGGCCCTCGGCCGGAGCGTCCGGCTTCGATTTCGACGAGCGGGCGTACTCGGCGCTGCGCGCGCATACCGTGGACCGCCTGGAGTATTGCGGCGGATGCTTCGCGAAATGGAGTTGCGCGGGCGACTGTTATCACAAGGCCCTGCATTGGGATTCCGCGGAGTTCGCCGGCGCGGGCCGATGCGACATCAGCCGCGCGCTGACGAAGGACCAGATTCTGGAGAAGATCGCCGCTTCCGGCGGAGTGTACTGGAAGGGCCGGCCTGCACTGCTTGGAAAAGAGGTAACTGACGATGGACCAACCGAGCCGCGACCGTGAGGGAGCGGTTACGCCCTCCAAAAAGCGATTTGAAGACCGAATCCTCGGTTTCCCGCTGCCTCCCAGCCAGGCCGGAGAAACTCCCGGCGTCTCCGCTGTGGAGCGCAGCGCGGATGGATGGAGGCTGACGCGCCGAAGCCTGATGGGTCTGATAGCCGCCGGGGCTTTTGCGGGACTTCCCCGGCTCGCCCGCGCGCAAACCTGTTCCGCCGGCGCCTTTGCGCACCAGGCCCTCCTGGAGAGCCTCGGTTTCTTCCCCGACGGCCATACCCTGGTGAGCGCCGGGCGGGACAGCTTCGTGAAGTTCTGGACCATTCCTGGCGCCGCTCTTTTCCGCGCGACCGCCACCCAAGCCATTCCCTTGCAGGTGGCCGTGAGTCCGAACGGAAATCGGATCGCCGTGGCGATGGAGGGAGGCCATCTCGAACTCTGGTCGGCCGACGGCGCAACGAAACGCGCGCTGGTGGGACACACGGACGCGGTCAACGGAGTGGCATTCACGCCCGACAGCAGCCAACTGGTCTCAGTCAGTCTGGATCGAACCACTAAGGTCTGGTCGGTTTCGGGCGCCACACTGCTGACCAGCTTCGCCGATTCGCCCGACGCGATGACTCAAGCGGCCGTCTGGTGGTCCGCCGAGCGCGGCGCTACGGCAGCCCAGTCACGTGTCCCCGACAGGCCGCCGGAGCGGCAGCAGCGTTTTCTGATAACCTCGGGCGCACAGTTGCATCTGCGCCTGCTCTCCAGTGGAGCGATCCAGAAAACGGTGGCAGGCAAAGCGTTCGCCCTCAGTCCGGACGGCAATTTTCTTGCGGCGCACGATGGAGTGCGATTGCATATCTACGCTTTTCCAAGCCTTACCCCGCTCGTCTCCGTGGTGGAGAACCTCGGCGCGACATCGCTCGCCTTCAGCGCCGATGGAAAGCTCCTGGCTATCGCCTATACGGACGCGCCAGCGCGGCTCTATTCCTCGCCCGATCTGACCCTGGCGCGCACAATGGAAGCCAACGAAGGTCCGTGCTTATCGACGGTCATGGATGCCCAAAACACGTACTTCGCAGTTGCTTCGGGCAAGAGCATACGCCTGTATCAATTGCCGGCGGGCAACCGCTTTCTGGTCTGTTTCATGGACATCGCGGCGTCTTCGCCGGCATCGACTGGACTTCAGTACACCTGGGGCGGGGTCGCCTACACAGCTTGTTGCGGGAGGGGGATTCCGTACGGCAGCGAGTGCACGTGCGACTGCGTCCCGGGCGACTGCCCTTGCGTTTCCGACACGGGATGCTCGTGCGACTCGGATTCGGGATGCGCCTGCGATTCCGAGACCGGCTGTCCCTGCGTCTCGGACACCGGCTGCGCCTGCGTCGGCGATATCGGGTGCTCCTGCGACTCCGACTATGGCTGCGGGTGCGTGGACGACACCGGCTGTTCCTGCGATTCGGATTCCGGCTGCGGGTGCGACGGCGATGCCGGCTGCGGCTGCGACGGCGATGCCGGCTGTTCCTGCGACTCCGAGTAAGACCGCGGGCGCCGCCTCCTGGCCGGTATCGATTATAATCCAAGCGCGTCTTTTGGGCCTTTTGTCTCTTTTCTCCCATGCCGAACGACTCCAGGCGTTGTGGACGAAAACGGCGTTTGGGGAAAATGAGCTTAGCCGATTCCCCACGCCCGTTTCCGGGCTCCGCCGCCGCATCCGGGTTGCGCGGCGGCGCACGGCCGAGGCATCGGTCCGCCGGCCAGCGGAAGGGCGCCAAGGGCAGGCTTCGGGCCGGCGTTATTTCGTGTTATCGGTAGCCGCTCTCGCTGCCAGGCGAGCAAATCCATGCGCGCTAAGCGCGCTTGCTGGTAAGATCCCAAAAGGCCGGGGTGCGGCGCCTTGCGCCGCAGGCCGCCGCGGGACGTTGCGCCTCGCCGAGAGGAGGTCCGATGTCGAGACGCATATCGATTGGAACTGTTCCTGCCATGGTGCTACTGTGCGGGTTGGCAATCCCGAGTAACGCCATGGCGCAAGCGCAGGATGGCAAGCTCCGCGTGATCGCCTTCGGCGCTCACCCGGACGATTGCGACGGAAAGTTCGGCGGAACCGCCGCCAAGTTCGCCAAGGCCGGAGCTGCCGTGAAATTCGTTTCTGTAACCAACGGCGACGCCGGCCACCAGGAGATGGGCGGCGCGGCCCTGGCGCGCCGCAGGTATGCGGAGACCCAGGAATCGGCCCGGCGCCTGGGCATCGCTGAGTACGAGGTGATGAACAACCACGATGGCGAGCTGATGCCCACGCTCGAAGTGCGCCGTCAGGTGATCCGCGCCATTCGCCAGTGGAACGCCGATGTCGTAGTGGCGCCGCGCTCCAATGACTACCATCCCGATCATCGCTACACCGGCATCCTGGTCCAGGACGCGGCTTACATGGTGGTGGTGCCCAACATCGTTCCCGAAGCGCCGGCGCTGCGCAGGAATCCCATCTTCCTGTACTACGACGATAACTTCCAGAAGCCCGCGCCTTTCCGGCCCGATGTGGCCGTGAGCATCGACGAGGTCTGGGAAACCAAGATCAACGCACTCGACGCTCAGGTCTCCCAAATGTACGAGTGGCTGCCATGGGTAGATGGTAACCTCGACCGCGTCCCGAAGGACCCCGAAGCGCGCAAGAAATGGCTCATGCAGGCGCGCGGCGGGCGGATTTCCGCCACAGTGCGGGCTGCGCTAGAAAAGCGCTATGGCGCCGAACAGGCTCAGAAGATCCAGCATGCCGAGTGCTTCGAACTCTGCGAGTACGGCCGCCGAGTGGCCGTGGACGAACTGCAGAAGCTGTTCCCGAAATAACGCACTTGGGAAGGAGACTCTACACATGGCCGGTAACGGTTCCACACGCCGCGACTTCCTGACCCGGGAGGTCGCGGTTTCGGCCGCGGCGCTTTCCGCGGCCAGCGTGGGGGCGCAATCCAGACGGGTCGCGTCTGCGGGGCGTATGCTGGGCGCCAACGACCGTATCAACATCGCCTTCATCGGCAACGGCATGCAGTTTCAGACGCTGCTCCAGGTTTTCAAGAACCGCAAGCAGCAGAAGAATGACGTCGAGTTCATGGCCGTGTGCGACGTTTGGGAACCGCGCCTGGCTTACGCGCAGAAACAATCCGGCGCGGAGAAGACCTATCGCGATTACCGTGAGGTTTTGCGGCGCGGCGACATTGACGGCGTAGTCCTGGCCGTGCCCGACCACTGGCACTACCCTATGGCCCCGCGAGGCGCTGCTGGCTGGCAAGGACGTCTACCTCGAAAAGCCCATGACCCATACGCTGGCCGAGGCTGCCAAGCTGAACGACTTGGTCAACCAGACGCGGCGCATTCTGCAGGTGGGCGGCTCCGGGCCAGCCACGCGGCTCTACTGGAAGATCAACGAGTACATCAAGGCCGGCAAGATGGGGAAGATCGTCTGGGGCCTCATCAGCTACAACCGCAACACGCGCGTGGGCATGTGGGACTATCCCATTCCCGGAGTGGGAGATGACTCCTGGCCGGATGCGAAGGTGGGCCCCGACAATCTAGATTGGAACATGTGGCTGGGTCCGGCCCCTAAGCGGCGCTTCAGCAAAGAGCGCTACTTCCGCTGGCGGAAGTTCTGGGACTACTCCACGGGCAACGCCGGGGACCTGCTGTACCACCGGCTGGGAACCATGTCCACCATGATCGGTTTCGACTTTCCCTCCCGCGCGGTGGGCATCGGTGGCATTTACGTGCAGAAAAACCGGGAGGCGCCGGACACCTACATGACCATGATCGAATACCCCGGCGAATACTGCGTCACCATGATCTCCTGCATGGCGAACGCCACGTCGGCGCCGCTGACCGTCTACGGCAACTGGGCGACGCTTGAAGTGCTGGAGGGCCAGGCCGCCATGAGTTCCATGGGGGACCAGCGGCGCGCCGGCCCGGCCCAAGCCGCGCAGCCCCGCGCTCGCACCGCGGCGGTAGTCAAGCCCGAACGCGAGTTCCTCGACGAGTTCAAGCAGGCCAACGGCGGCCAGACCGAAGTCTCCATCCTGCCGGAGAACGGTCCCACGCTGGGCGACAACTGGCTGGACTGCATGCGTACACGCGAGTCGCCGGCGTATAACGCGCTGCGAGGTTATCAAGTGATGGCCGGCATCGTGCTGGGCGTGGACTCCTACCGGTCCGGCCGGGTGGAGGCGTTCGACGCGGCGCGGCGTGCGGCTTTCACCAATCCGCCGCCGCACAAGGAGTTTCCACCGAAGGAAACGTAGCGGGCATCGGGCCGCCATTGTCTGGCCGCCCGCTATAGAATCGGGACATGCCCCCCGTGACCCGCCGCGGCTTCCTCACGTCGGTTGCAGCCGCTCCGCTGGCTGCCGCCGCGGCGTCAACCCGCCTGCCGATTCGCAAGGCCGTGGAGTTCAGTATGCTTCCGGCCTCCCTCAGCGTCGCCGCGCGATTTCAGCTCGCGCGCGACGCGGGCTTCGAAGAAATCGAATGCCCCACCACGCCGGACCAGTCACAAGCCGAAGAAAAGCTGGCCGCATCGAAAGCGAGCGGTCTCCGCATCCACTCGGTGATGAACTCGGAACACTGGCGCAGTCCCCTGTCCTCAGGCGACCCGGCGGTGGTCGAGAAGAGCATGGAGGGGATGCGCACCAGCCTCCGCAACGCCAAACTCTGGGGCTCCGACACGGTGCTGCTGGTGCCCGCGGTGGTGAATCCGGAGACCACCTATGCCCAAGCCTGGGAGCGGAGCCAGCGCCAGATCCGCCTGCTGCTCCCCTTGGCGGCGGAACTGAAGGTCGTCATCGGCTTGGAGGAAGTCGAGAACAAGTTCCTGCTCAGCCCGCTGGAGTTCGCCCGTTATGTGGACGACTTCGATAGCCCGTGGGTTCGCGCCTACTTCGATGTCGGCAACATCATGAGCTACGCCTATCCCCAGGACTGGATCCGCACCCTCGGCAAGCGGATCGTGAAGGTGCACATCAAGGACTGGGCCAACCGGCTCGACCCGACCATCAAGAAGCGCGTGCCGGAATACGTGCCGCTGCTCGAAGGCGAGGTCGATTGGAAGGCCGTACGCCAGGCGTTCGCGGACATCGACTATCGCGGAACCGCCACCGTGGAACTCGCGAGCGGCGACGCCGAGTACATCAAGGAAGTAAGCCGCCGGTTCGACCGCATCCTGGACGGCGTCTGAGCAGTCTTCACACGAGCTTGCACTCTCCCGGAACCGGCAGCGGCGCCGGTTCCATTTTGACCTCATATCCGAACTCCTTCGGCGTGAGGTCCTGCTTCGAGCTCATGATCTGGTCCCAGGTGATCGTCATTCTTGAAACGATCGTCGAGCAGCGGTTGTGTTTCAAGTATCAAGAGGCGCATCTTCTCCAAATCGCCTGCCCCAAAACACGAAAGTAGCTCCAATGTGGCTGTCCCCGGCGCGAAGCGGCGCCAGGCCACCGCCCAGGTCCTGCATCGCAGACACGCGGCAGATCCCGAGTTTGCGGGCCAACCGTGGACGGGAAGCGAGCGTCAGTTCCAGTAGTTCCGGTCCAGGCTGCGATACTGAACCGCCTCGGCTACGTGTTTGGCGGAGACGTTCTCCGACTCGGCGAGGTCGGCGATGGTGCGGGCGACTTTCAGAATGCGGTCGTGAGCGCGAGCGGAGAATCCCATGCGCCGAACCGCCATTTCGAGCGTGCGCTCCCCGGCTTCGTCGAGCGCGCATTGCTTGCGGACCATGCGGGCGGGCGTGTGGGCATTGTAGTATCCGCGGGCTTGCTGCTTGGAGCGGGCCCCTTCGACGCGGGCGCGGATCTCGGCGGAGGAGGCGACCACAACTTCGCCCCGCAACTCCTTGAACGGCACAGCCGGCACTTCCACCTGGATGTCGATCCGGTCCAACAGCGGTCCGCTGATCTTATTCAGATACTGCTGGATTTGTCCCGGCGTGCACCGGCATTCCCTTGAAGAATCGCCAAGATAGCCACATTTGCACGGGTTCATGGCAGCGACCAGAATCAGCGTGCTGGGGAACGACAGCGTCATGTTAGCTCGCGCAATTGTGACTGAGCCGTCCTCGAGTGGCTGGCGCAGCATCTCCAGCACATCCCTTGGGAATTCGGAGAATTCGTCCAGAAACAGAACGCCGTTATGCGCCAGGCTCACTTCACCCGGGCGCGGCATGCCCATGCCGCCGCCGATCAAGCCGGCGTCGGAAATGCTGTGGTGCGGCGAGCGGAAGGGGCGCTCGTGCAACAACCCGACGCCGCCGCTCAGCGCGCCCGCGATACTGTGGATCTTGGTGGTCTCAATCGCCTCCTCGAAGGTGAGCGGAGGGAGAATGCCCGCGAAGCGCTTGGCGAGCATAGTCTTACCCGACCCTGGCGGCCCGATCATGAGGACGTTGTGCGATCCGGCCGCGGCGACTTCGAGGGCGCGCTTCGACATGGTCTGC
>Ga0187851_10005301_pt1 | contig 10320 bp, 7 predicted proteins | sample June2016WEW_6_10_FD_132997 | JGI IMG/M metagenome (GOLD analysis project Ga0187851, IMG submission 132997) | Peatland microbial communities from SPRUCE experiment site at the Marcell Experimental Forest, Minnesota, USA - June2016WEW_6_10 | ecosystem: Environmental > Terrestrial > Soil > Wetlands... | reverse complement strand
GGGCGCAGCCTACGTCACAGCATCAGCAGAGGCACAGCCATGAACAACACCGCCAGGATTCCCCGCCTTCGCTTGATCGAAACACCGAAGTCCGTTCCTCAGTATGAGGTGCGCATCCGCCATCACGGCCTGGGCGATACCGAGATCGAGGTCTGGCGTATGCCGTCACCGGCCACGCCGCAGCTCACCTCGCCTACGCGATTAGCCGGGTTGCGAGGGGAAGCCTTGGAGCTTGTCGAGCATCGTGTCTTCAAGCAAATGCAACGTGCCGGACTGCGCATCTCCTCGTTGCGCCCGGTGCCTGCCCGGAAGCAGGTCGAACGGCCCAAGAACTCATCTGTTCAGGGGTACAACATTCCCGAAGAACTGGCGCTGACCTTGGGGCTGTTGTTCCGGGTGCTGGCGCCGATGCGCAGCCGCCCCCGGATGCGGCAGGTTGCCGAGGGCGTCGAGGCCATGGAGAAAGAGGAGGCCAGCTACTGGCTCAGTATGGCCATTCATCGCAAGAATCCGCGCCGGGTGCTGACCGCGCTGCGCTATCTTTTGACCGATCCACTGCGCTAGGCCGCGAGCCGGCGACAAGAAGAACTGGGACTGATGAGCGAAAGACGACTGATTGAAGAGTGGCTGCCGATCACAGAATTAGGCATCGAGAGCCTTCGTGAACGAACGCCAATGACGCCTTTTCCCGCACCGAATCGTCTGCATGTTTGGTGGGCACGGAGACCGCTGATCGCATCGCGTGCAGCAGTATTGGCGTCGTTGCTCCCAGCGGATGCCGATCATGATAAGTTCCTACACACCCTGGGAATTCATGGTGATCCCATGGCATCCCGTAAGAGGATAGACGCTGCCAAACGTTCAGGTGAACGCTTCGAGGGGCAAGCATATAACTACCCACGAGCATTTACATACGCTCCAAGCACAGTGGACAAAGAATGGATACAGGAACTGATTCCACGAGGCAGTGGAACACTCGCTCTGCTCGACCCGACGGCAGGAGGGGGGAGTATTCCATTTGAAGCTGAGCGGGTTGGTCTATCGACCTTCGCCAACGACTTGAATCCCGTTGCAGCCTTGATTCTGCGGGCAACAATCGAATATCCGGCGCTCTTTGGATTGTCAGTGGCAGCAGAGTACCGCAGAATCGCGGATCAGTTCGTGACAAAGCGAGAAGAACTGCTCGCAGCGTGGTACCCGCCAGAACCTGAAGACGGATGTATTGCAACCAATTATCTTTACGCCCGCACTGTCCACTGCCCTTACTGCGACGGGCTGATTCCGCTGTCTCCGAACTGGAAATTGGCATCGGATGGAACCGGCGTTCGGCTCTTGCCTGACCAAGCATCTGGACCGCTGACTCCTGGTCGAGTATGCCGTTTTGAGATAGTGAGCAGGCTTGAGGATCATTCCGAGGGAACAGTCAACGATGGAGATGCTCGCTGCCCATATCCTGACTGCAATCGAGTGGTTGATGGAGAAGAGATCAAGCGGCAGGCGCAGGCGGGCGCCATGGGGGAGCAGCTCTACACAGTTGTCTACAAGGGACTTTGGGCGGAGCCAGGGAAAATCGGGGGAATTCGATCTAAGTGGATTCGTGGCTTTCGATCCCCGCGCAACGAAGACGACAACAATGCCACGATTGCTGATCGCCTTGCCACAAAGCTTCCCGAGTGGGAGGCAAATGATATTGTGCCGACCGAATCTTTTCCAGAGAACACAAATGACGACCGACCGATTCGATATGGAATGCCGCTATGGCGTGATATGTTCTCCCCGCGCCAATTGCTTTGCCACGGTACGAGCATCGAAGTCTACCGAGAACTCCTTGAAACGGATCGCGCTACTGCTTCACTGACCGATCTGCGCAAGGCTGCCTACGTCTACCTCGCCCTGAGTCTGGACAAACTACGCGATTACAACTCACGTATGACTCATTGGCATGCTACCCGCGCCGTGATTGCTGGTACATTCGACCGCCATGATTTTGCGTTTAAGTGGTCCTACGTTGAAATGGTTCCGCTCATCATGGGCCTTGGCTACGACTGGGCTATCGAGCAGACCGCCAAGTGCATTGAGGAACTCGTCGCGCTTGTTCGCCCCGAAGAAGCCGCAGTTGCCAAAGTTAAAGCAAACGCCAAGAAACGCAGCGCGAAGGGAGCGGAGCTTTTCGTTACATCGATCGCCGCAATGGCCGAACCGGCCTACACGCCGCCACCCGTGACCATCACCTGCAAATCCGGCGATCACCTCGACCACATCGAAGACAACACCATCGACGTTGTTGTCATGGACCCGCCGTACTACGACAACGTGATGTACGCCGAGCTATCGGACTTCTTCTACGTCTGGTTGAAGCGCACGGCAGGCTACGTTGAACCGAGTCTCTTCCGCCGTCTCCTTACCGACAAGGATCACGAAGCGGTCGCAAACCCCGCCCGCTTCAAAGGCCAGAAGGGCGCGAAGGTCCTCGCCGGCCGCGACTATCAGGAGCGCATGGCGGCGATTTTCACAGAATGCCGCCGCGTTTTGAAGCCGAATGGTGTACTCACGCTGATGTTCACCCACAAAGCCACCGGTGCCTGGGATGCACTGACCACGGGCCTGATGAAGGCAGGCTTTACGATCACTGCCTCCTGGCCAATCAATACTGAGGCCGAGGGCAGCCTGCACATCAAGGACAAGTCTGCGGCCAACAGCACCATCTTCCTGGCCTGCCGCCCTCGACCGGAGCAGGCCGCTACATCAGAGAAGAAGTACTGGGAAGATGTAGAGCCGCTGGTTGCAAAGGCAGTTCGCGAGCGTGTGCAGAAGTTCCAGGATGCCGGGATCACCGGCGTCGATCTGTATCTCGCGAGCTTTGGACCGGCGTTGGAGAAGTTCTCCGAGTTCTGGCCGCTGGAGCGTGGCACACCGCGTCCGCAGATCGAGCTTGAGAAGAAGCGCAAGAAGCAGGCTGAACTCTTCCCGGAAGAGGTTGATCCTTACGCCGTGACCCCGGAAGATGCGCTCACGGCGGCCCGCCGCGAGGTGAAGAGTTGGCGATTGGAGCAACTGACGCATCGCAAGGCCCGCACCGATATGGACCCTGTGACTGCATGGTTTGTGCTGGCATGGGACGCCTTCGAGGCGCCTGTCTTCCCCTACGACGAAGCTCTGCGCCTGGCGCGGGCCGTCGGCGTGGATCTGGACAAAGAGATTGTGGGCCGATTGGCAACCAAGAAGGCCAGCGACATCGTTCTGCTGGACAGCCAGCAACGAGCAGCCAAGATGTTCCTGGGGCCTGCGGATGGCTCGCGCGCCATGCTCGACGTTCTCCATCACGCAGCCCACGCAGCGCGCGCTCGGAGCCTCGAAGCTGCCCGCGAATTGCTGGAAAAGGGTGGTTGGCTCACTGAACCGGGATTCCACACCGCTCTACAGGCCGTGCTGGAAGTGCTGCCGGTCTCGGCAACGTTCTCCAAGGTTGAGTTAACACCGGCGCTCTCCGGTTTCGGAAGCGACTTCGAGGCCCTTGAGAATCTGCGACGGTTGGCGTTCACAGAGCAAGTGGATGAACCGACGTTGCTGTCGAAGCTGCGTATCGAGGAGGCGCTGGTAATCTAATGAGCCTACTGCCGGATTTCAAATGGAAGCTGAAGTACACACCAGAGGATGGCAACCTGGTGCAGTGCTTCTATGTTCCGGCACTCCGATGCGCGAATCGGTACGACCGCTCGACGGGATTCTTCTCAGCAACCGCGTTGACCCTGGCGGCGCGTGGCATTGAGGGGCTTGTTCGCAACGATGGGCATATGCGCCTGATCGTCGGCTGCACCCTGCATGAGGAGGAAGTCGAGGCGATCCGCAAGGGCGAAGAGCTGCGGACGACGGTCGAGGCGCACATCGGAAATATGCCGCTACAGGCGGATAATCCTGACGAACACGATGCACTCGAACTGTTGGCATGGATGGTGGCCAAGGGAATTCTTGACGTGCGCGTGGCTGTGCCCTGCGACCTGAAACGGCTGCCAGTCGCCAGCAATGGAATCTTTCACGAGAAGGCCGGCATCGTTGAGGACAAAGCCGGTCATCGCCTGGCATGGAACGGTAGCCTGAATGAAACGGTGTACGGTTGGCAAGTGAACTGGGAGAGTATCAACGTCTTCCAGTCATGGGAGCAGGATACGCGCCGGGTCGATGAAGAGGAACAGAACTTCGCCCGCATCTGGTCAGGCACCAGCCCGCGGCTCCTCACACTGGATGTAACTTCAGCAATCGAGCAGAACCTGCTGCGCTTCCTGCCGGAGAATGATATGCCTGCTCGTCTGGAGAAGGCGGACGCGGTCGATCACCAGATCAAGGCTCCTGTTCTTACTCAAGACGGCGGGCTTGATCCGGCTGAACTGCGCCGGTTGTTGTGGGGTTACATCAAGTACGCGCCTTCCTTTGACGGGCCAGCGGCGGAACGCGTGGGAGAAGCCACGGCCGCAATTGAGCCATGGCCTCATCAGATCAAAGCCTTTGAGCGTATGTACCGCCAGTGGCCGCCCAAGCTCTTGATTGCTGACGAAGTAGGACTGGGAAAGACGATTGAGGCGGGACTATTGCTGCGTCAAGCATGGCTGTCTGGACGAGCCAAGCGGATTCTGATTCTCGCCCCGAAGGGCGTACTGAAGCAGTGGCAACTAGAACTCCGCGAGAAGTTCAACCTGAATTGGCCGATCTATGACGGGCATCGCTTGGAGTGGTATGAGTCGCCGGCGGTTCGGGGCAAGAATGTAAAGAGTGTCGATCCGGACAAGTGGCACGATGAACCCATTGTTCTGGCTTCCAGCCAACTGATGCGGCGAACCGAGCGTGCGCGAGAGATTCTGGATCAAGCAATGCCTTGGGATTTGGTTATCCTCGACGAGGCGCACCATGCGCGGCGCAAGTCTCCTGGCTTGGCAAAGAGCCGGGGACCAAACGCTCTATTGCGTCTGATGCTGGGACTTCGCGGAAAAACCAAGGGGCTTGTGCTTCTGACGGCGACTCCTCTGCAAGTACACCCTGTAGAGGTTTGGGACTTGTTGAACTTGCTGGGTATGCCGCCGGAGTGGACGGATCAAGCATTTGTCAGCTTTTACGATGCGTTGGCGAAGCCCTCGCCATCGCATGAAGAGTTTGAATCGTTAGCCAGGCTGTTCCGCGTGTTTGAGGGACGGTACGGCGAGGTCACGGCTGAGACGGTCCAGGCTGCGACGCAGACCACTCGACTTACAGCCGTGCGGCTGTTGCGAAGCCTTCGCGATGAGGCAACAATGCCTCGCAGATCCCTTTCAGCGAAGGATCGCGATACGGCTTTGCGCATTCTTCGTCAAAACTCACCGGTTGGCAGGTTGATCTCCAGAAACACCCGTGACCTCCTGCGCCGGTACTACAAAGAGGGCCGCATCTCCACGCCGATTGCAGACCGCGAAGTGGATGACCGCTTCTTGAATATGAGCGATGACGAGCGCCATATCTATGAATTGGTCGAGGTCTATATTCGTGAGACGTACAACAAGGCTTCGGCATCAACGAAAACCGCCGTCGGCTTTGTGATGACGATTTATCGCAAGCGTCTTGCCAGCAGTTTCTATGCCTTGACCAAGACATTGGAGAAACGTCTTGCAGCGATCAAGAAGGGGGATGGATCTATCTCCGGCACAACGGATGAGGATTTGCCTGACGACGATCTCGCTGAGGAACTGCTCGACACCGACGAAGTCACAGAGATGGAGCGCGAGGCGCTGAACTTTGAAGAGCGTTCTTCGATTGAGGATTTGCTCCTTCGCGTAAGCAGCCTCCCACCTGATACCAAGGCGCGTGAACTGCGAACCGTAATTGATGAACTGCGAGCCAGCGGTTACAACCAAGTGATGGTTTTCACGCAGTTCACGGATACGATGGATTTCTTGAGAGATCAACTTCGGACCGCGCCGGGTTTGAAGATGATGTGCTATTCGGGAAGGGGCGGAGAGATTCCGATCGGTGACTCTGAGTGGGAGCAGATACCGCGGGACCAGGCAAAGCGCAGGTTCAAGAACGGAGATGCCGACGTTCTGCTGTGCACCGACGCCGCCGCCGAGGGCTTGAACTTCCAATTCTGTGGGGCGCTCATCAACTATGACTTGCCGTGGAACCCGATGCGAGTTGAACAGCGAATCGGACGAATTGATCGCGTCGGACAGAAGTACCCAAAGATTCGGATCGTGAACCTTCAATACGATGACACCATCGAGACCGCTGTATACCGGGTGCTTCAGGAGCGGATAGGATTCTTTACGTCCGTTGTGGGCAAGCTCCAGCCGATTCTTTCCAGCTTGCCCCAAAGAATCGCGGCGGCCGTTTTGGGCACTGATGCCGCATCTGACGATAACCGCCTTGTAAGCGATATTGAAGAAGCAATTGCAACTACGGAAGCAACTTCGTTCGATCTCGACAGTTTGGTAGTCTCTGAGCTCGAAATGGACCGACGCCCGGAAGCTTTGTATGGTTTGGGAAATCTCCGCGACGTTCTAGCTCGCAATGAAGTATTCCTTCCCGATGTCAAAGTGGAAGCGACACACAGCAGTGAATTCCAATACGTTTCTCCTGGAATGAAGAAGCTTCGCATCACAGTCAGCCCGGAGTACTTCGACACACACGCAGGGGATGTTGAACTCTGGTCGCCAGGCAGTCCGGCGTTCCCTGAACCAATCGACGTAGTAGATCGCGAAGCGGCTGGTGAGGTTGAACTTGCTTCACTGCTTCCTTAGCGATTCGAGATGACGACCAGTCAGTCGAGTGCTGAAACCCACACCGACTCATTCCAAGCGAACGAACAGAGGACGCCGGCTTCCGAGTACGCGCATTTCTACTGAATCTTGCCTTGACGCCTGACTACAGCGAATCCCTTGTCAACAGAGTGAGCTGGTCTTCTCCTGAGACTGCCAAATTTTGTTGGCAATCGCCGGCCGGGTTGCGCAGGATCATTCATAGCCGGATTTCAGCGAACAATCCGCTTCGGTTCCTTGAGGTTATGGATGAAGGCAAAATACGCCACGATCACGCGAAATGTTTTGGAGTGAGTGACTCCTCCGAGGACCTCTGCTCCGACTCTATCCAGTTCGTCGAGAATTTTGTACGTCAAAGGAGTGACGATAGCGGTGTCGATTCTCTCAAATGGAATGTCCCGCCACTCATTTTTGTAAAAATCCTGAAGTTTTGCTTGAGCGGCCTTGGTTTTGAAACTCATGATGATGTACTCGGCGAGGGCGTTCCTTCTCCGGATCTTAAATACGGAAAAGAATCGTTCGAAATTGCTTTGGGTGAACCGGGAATCGATTGTGAGCCGGACCTGAAACCGCTCCGCTTTGGGGGAGACGACTCTGTGCTTCAACGGATATTCAACTGCATTCTGAGTGGACATACGAATGACTCCTTATGCTGTAGTGTAAAGCAGAAATGTATTAAATGCAAATCATCGAATCGACGAACACAACTTCATGGTGGTTGAGACTCCATTTCCCTGGGATTTGGAACGAATCTCGTCTGTCTTCAGCAGAATGTAAGGGGTCCAGTGCAAGCGCATCTCTTTATTCATTAGCTATATAGGTTCTGCAAATGCGGATTTGCGCGATCTGCCTTCCTCGCAGGAAAGGCTTTGCATTCTCGTTCAAACCCGCAAGGGCATTTCTTGCCACTTCAAGGATGTCGGCGTTTTATCTACTTGGCGGCAGCCTTCTTCTTCGCTGCCCAGCGTTTTTTGGCGGCCGCGGCAATGCGGGCGCGTCCTTCGGGCGAGAGAACCCGCTTCTTCTTCGGTTGTGAGGCGATTGGAGAGCTGGCAGTCAACTTGGGTGGCCGACCGGCCTTTCGCTTAGCTACGGTGACCGCTGATCCGGCCGCAAGGAGAGTGCGGGCTTGTTTGAGCGTCGCAATCTCCGCATCAATGGAGGCAAGAATGTCCGTGAGTGCCATGCAGGAATTATAGTTCCGTCCCAGTTAGCCGGTCCCTGGCCGGAAAGCGCAACTCGCCTCGGTCCGCTCTCTTTTTCAAGCCTCCCCAACGGTTAAGGTCTTGATGGATGGCGCAGCGACGCCTTTGGCGTTTCTCGAAATGTGTGGGGGCGTTGCGGGGCATTCGTCCCGCTGGGGTGGGTAGAGGAGGACGCGCAACGGCCGCAACGAGGGAGGGTGGCTCCCTCCCAACGCAGCCGGAAAATGGGTTGTGGATTGGATATTGTCTTTGAGGCGGTAATGCGAAGCAGGCGAACTCAGTAGTAGCTGTTGAGAAGAACCAGGTAGCGAAAGATACATCCGGCAAAGATGAGAACCAAACCGGCAATGGACAGGATGAGCGGAGTGAAGAAGTTTGGATTGAACCAGAGAAAGCCGATACCAGCAAGGCAGGCGAGAAGCAAAAGCATGGTGCCTGTAATGAAGCGGGTTTGAATCAGGTAGACAATCAAACCAATGGAGATGAGAGCGATGGCGGGGATTTGGGGACGGTTTCCTGGCAGTAAGGGCTGACTTTGACAGTAGATGGCGAGACCAATACCGGAGGCCAGGAGAATCAAGCAAAATGTTCCGAAGCCTCTACGCAAACGTGGATAGAGGTATACGGCAAAGCAGATCAATGTGAGAGCCACAACTCTGGCGATGGTGTTGAGTTGAAAGGTGGTATCGCGCCACATCCATATCCAAAGGGCTACTGTTGCGGAGATGATACCGGAGTAGACGATGAAGCAAGCGGCGAAGGCAGCGCATCGTGCTTTAGCAAAGCCGTAGGCCATTGGATTCGATGCGGCGAGCATATTGAGCATATTTTGCGGTTGCAGGGCGAGCATGGTGAGCCTCCTTCATGGTTTGGCGTTTTTGAGAATGCGATCAATGTACCCGTTGTAGAAGCCAAAGTTTGCAGTTCCGCTGTTGTAGACCGACAGCGCATGGAGCAGCGCATCGGGGTCGTAGGGTGCCGCCTGCACTTGGGCGGCATAGGCTTCGGCAAGGAGGTTGGCGCCAACGGCGATGTTGGTGCAAGGGTCGAAGAGCTGTTCTGGATTGAGGTGAAATCGAGCTGCATTTTCGGTGCTGACCTGGAGGAGTCCGGCAGAGACGGAGATGTGGTGCTGGAGGAGCCAGCGCATCCAGAGAATAGCCTCCAGCTTGGAGTTCGGTTGTCTGGCAAGCTCGATGGCCTGGTTGTTGAGTCCAATGCTGCTGGCAATGTTTTGAGGTCTGTTGACGCTGATTGCGTAGGGGTGAAAGTCGGACTCTGTCGTTGCGACGGCAAGCATGGTATTGAGCGCCGCGTGCGGAGCGCAGCTTTTGAGCAGAACGATCATTTGATTTTGTGAATAGCGGACATTCGATTCCAGATATGTGGCCGTGGGGCCCTGCGCTTGAGCGGAGGCCGCGGCCACACTAAAAAGAATCGCGAGGATGGATAGATGCTTTTTCATCTGTTTGTTGCACTCACCACTGGAATCCAGAACAGGCGCGACCATGCTTCGATGGCGGATTGCTGAATCTCGGCGATATACGTGCCTTTCGTCCAATAGTCGTTTGCGACGGATACGATCACGTCGGGATTGTGTTCGATGGAGATGAGGATGGGAGCGACGAGGAGTTGCTCGTAACAAATGATGGGCGCAGCGCGCCTGGGGCCGACGGAGAGAATCGACGGGCCGAAGTAGTGAATGGGAACGCCGATGTTGTCCCAAGGTCTCCACATAGCGTATGGAATCGGAACGCGCTGCTGAAATGTTGCGGTGAACTGGCCGCGCAGGAGAAGTTCGTTTCGATATTGACCGCCTTGAGGTCCGTACTCTTCCGCGCCGAAGAGAATCGACTGATGGTTCCTTTGCAGCTCGGAATAGGTCGATTGCCAGAATCCTTCGGCGGTCGGTGTCCAGTGATTGATGATTCCTTCGGGAAAGACTTGGATTGGGGCATTTGAGTCGAATGCGGTCTCCTGAACGTAAACGACGGCCTTATAGAGCGCCATCGGCGTTTGCTTGGATAGTTCGGAACCTCCAAGTTCGGTGTCGTGACCTTGCCAGGCCGGGGGAACGATTGGTATGCCTGGGTGCGATACATAGCAAATTGCGGCGAGCATCGCCGCCGACAGAATCGAATAGAGCCTGAACTTCGACAGGGTTCCAAACAGAATGATTGTGGAGATAAGGCCGGTCCAGCCAAGTCCGGGAAACAGGACGCCAGCAACGGTTAGAGGATTGACAACGCCGGTCGGTAGCAGAGCTGTGAGGCACAGCCCGATAGGGAGCGCCCATTCAGCTTTGATGCTGGGTGTGAAGATCAGCCAGACCCAAG
>Ga0187851_10005299_pt1 | contig 10322 bp, 6 predicted proteins | sample June2016WEW_6_10_FD_132997 | JGI IMG/M metagenome (GOLD analysis project Ga0187851, IMG submission 132997) | Peatland microbial communities from SPRUCE experiment site at the Marcell Experimental Forest, Minnesota, USA - June2016WEW_6_10 | ecosystem: Environmental > Terrestrial > Soil > Wetlands... | reverse complement strand
CGCCGTCCGGCACGGTCACCTGCTGCGGTACGCCGCTGGCCGGCGGGGCCTGGACAGGATTCGCCCCAGACGCCTGGCTGGTCTGCTTCTCGTACCACTTGCGGGTGCCGAACGAGCTTGCGCCGCTGACCGCCCCGCCTACGATATGGCCGGCCGCGACACCGAGCGCCGGGCCGGCGACAGCGCTGGCCGCCGCCCCGGCCGCCGAGCCGACGACCCCGCCGAGCACCGCCGAGCCCAACGACTGCTGACTCTGTCCGCCATTCGCGTCCGGGCGGAACTCGACCCTTCTGATCAACGGCCGGCCGATACGCAGGAAGATACTGCCGTACTCGGTCGGCAGGCTGAGCAGCCGCTCGGTGGCATCGGCGATCCGCCGCGCGCCCCGCCCCCGAGCGGTTTCCGCGAATGCCGCCAGGATGGCGTGATGATCTTGCCCGGCCGGCACGATGGCCTCGGTCAGCCGGGACCGCAGGGCGTCGGTTACCTGCCCCCACAGGCGGTCGACAGAGCGCTGGAGTGACGCGTCGATCGTGATGAACTCGGCCACCAGCTGCTGGCGCGCGCTGTTGAAGCGGTTGTCCAGCTCCTGGCCCCGGCGGCCGGTTGCGTCCGCGATCTGGTAACTTCTGACCCACTCTTCCGTCGAGTCCGCGCCCATTCCGTCGGCCACCCACTGCCGCATGTCGTCGGCTGCCTTCTCGATCTCCTCGTGCAGCTCGAAGATCTGGGCACCGGACTGGTGAAGCCGGTCGTATTCGGCCGAAATTACCGACAGCGCGTAACCCAGGTCATTCATCAGCGAGTAGGCCCGGTCGCGCAGCCGGTCCTCTTCATTCGGCAGGTCGTCCTGCCGGTCGGCCGACCAGCGGGACAGCTGGCTGGTCAGCGTCTGGATCTGGCGCAGGATGTCGCTGAGGTTGGCCAGCACGGCGCCGGCGGCATCCCGGTCCATGTACGGCAGGCGTTCGGCGAGCATGGTCAGTACCGGCGCCATGATGGCCTCGTAGACAGCGTGCGGGCTGTCAGCGGCGATATCGCTCTCGTGGATGTCTATCCCCAGCTTCAGGGCATCTGTTCTCGCTTCGTCGAGACGTGCCTGGTAGTGCGGCGCGGGGACACGTTTGTCTTTGTTGATCACCAGGTGGACGAAGTCGCTGCGCCGGACACTCGCCGCCGCGTCGTCGGCCAGCTGCGCGATGTCCTGGTCCGGGTCAGTCACCGGCTTCATGTCCGGGCGCCGGAGCATAAACAGCAGGTCCGTGTTGTTTCGCAGGTCAGCGAGGAACCGGCCATGCACATCGAGGCCGGCCTCCCCCGCCCCGGGCAGGTCGACCAGGCCCAGCGACACCGCGCCGAGCTCGGGGAACGGGCAGTAGATGTCCACGGTGCGCACCGCGTGGTATGGCCGGACGTCCTTGCGCGGGTCATTCTCGGCCGGGTAGGCGACGTAGGGGCGGAGCTCGGCCAGCGTGATATCCCTGGTTCCGGTGCCGAGCAGCTTTTCGTAGCTGGGTAGCGAGTCATGAGCGATCCGCAGCCGCTGCAGGTAGCGTTCGGCGCCTGCCTGCGCTGGCGGGATCGGGTCGCCCATCCCCCCGTAGGGAAAGGTACGGAACTCGGTGATGCTCGCCGGCGCGGGCTGAGCCAGCCGGGCCAGCTTGTGCAGCGGGGCCAGTACCTCATCGCGAAACGAGTCCCACCTATGCAGGGTCAGCACGGCATGCCCGGCCGCATCCCGCGGCTCGTGGAAGATCCGGCTCGGCGTAGCCGTGGTGGACGAGGTCTCGTTCGAGGGAATCTGGCCCTCCGTCAGGCCGGTGAGCTTGCGCAGCAGCGTGCTCTTGCCCGCGTGGGTGAGGCCGATAACGCCGATGTTCACCGTGTCGCGGTTCACCCGGCGCTGCAGCGTCCGCACCGCCTCCGTGGCCGGGCCGATGAGATCCGAGACCTCGGCCGCCTGGCTCCGCCACGATCCTTCCGGTGCGAGGTAATTGGCCAGCCCCGTGAAGACCGCCGATTGCGCGGCGCCAAGCCGGGCATCGGCCGCCGCCCGGGCCACCTGGGCCGCAGTAGCTGTCAGGGCGGCCCAGGAATCCGTGAGCGTCCCCCAGCGCACGGCCAGGCTTTCGACAAACTCCCGTTGCTCGGCCCGGCCCCGGAGCGCGGCTTCGATCTGCTCATGCATGCCCATGACCTACCGTCCTTCCGGCCTATACGACCATGCCCTGGTCCTTCGACCGCGGGGCCCTAGTCCTTCGATGGGGGCCTCAGCGTAATGCGCCTACACGGCTTCCTATTGATTCATGGAAAGTGAACAGCAACAAATTGGCCCGGTTCCTGACGCCCACCATCCTGAACAGGTTAGCCGGGAAGTCTCAGATCCCCACCCTTTTGCTAAGTGTAGCAAAAGCAGGCCGGATCGCCGGTAGTCCGTTCCGTCGGTCCGGTCATTTGTCACTTCAGTCACAGGAATAACTGCCCTTAAGCCCTCTTGACGAACGGCTCACCGGTACCCAATCCTTAGACTGGCGGGCTGCGCTGGGGGAAAAGTCTCAACCGGTGTGCCTGTTACGCGTAAAGAGCTACCCGCAGGTTATTCGATCAATGAAACGAAGACCAGGTGAGCATCAGCGGTTTTCAGCCAGCCAGCGCCCTGTCCGGTTCTTACTGGGCAGTGATTCCATTTGCCGCGCCTTACGGTCCGGGACGCCCTAACTGGCCAAGCGCCAACGTCAGGCGTATCGTCGCGTTCGGCGTGACGCAGTTGGCCGCGTTCGCGGTCGTGCTCGCGGTGGGGTGGGGCGGCGGCCCGGGACACCCGGGACCGCCGGCGCCGACTCCGACCGTCACGGTCAGCACGACCGTCACACAGACGGCGACGGCTACGGTCACCAAGACGAAGACCGAGGTGCCGAAGAAGAAGTCGCAGTCGGCGACGCGCACTTCCACTCCGACTCCGGACGTCGTCCCGGGACAGGGCTCCTTATGATGACGGGCCAGCCGCGGCCGACGGGCCAGCCGCCGCAACCGGGCCAGCCGCCGCAACCGGGCCAGCCGGAGCAGGCGAAGCGCCCGTCGGCGCCGGAAGGCGCGCATGGATTCCAGCGGTGGGCCCCACTGCTCCTGGCCGCCGCGCTGATCGGCGGCCTGGCTGGCGCCGCGCTGACCCGCGAGTCCGTGCTCTGGGCCGTCGTCTTCTCCCTCATCGTCGCCGCCGTGGCGTTGACTGCCCTGGCCGGCGGCCTGCTCGACGACGACGCAGAGGCACCGCGGCGGCCGCCGTCGAAACGGCGCCGCTTGTCCCAGCATTCCGCGGACCAGCCGGCCACGGCCCGGCCCGATCCGGCGGCCTCGCCACCCTCTCGGCGGGACCTGCCTGGCCCCGCGGCGGCTGCCCCAGCGGAGATCCCGGGCGGAGCAGCGCCGGACGCCGACCCGGTCACGCCGCCCGAAAGGCGCTTGCCCGGGCAGCCGAGACCGGCGTCCGGGGGCCAACCCTGGTGGGAGCAGCCAGGCGCGGAGCCGGCGGCACCGTCAGCGGCAACACCCCCAGCCGACGACCGGGTTCCCCGGCACGCCCGGCTCGCCGCCGCCGGGTACGCGGACTTCGGCGATCAGGCGCAGATCGCCCAGTGCCCCCGGTGCGGCTCGTTCCGCGTCGACGCCGGCACCCAGGCCGCGCCGCCCTGGCACTTCGCCTGCCACGAGTGCAGGCATGGCTGGACATGGCGGCCAGGCATCCCCTGGCCGTCCGTTCAGGTCAGGCCGAACGTCCGCCGCCCGGCCGAGAAGCCGCGCTGGTAGGGCTGCCCACAGGATCTCAGCAGTTAGGAGCATCAATGTACGAACAGTCGATCAGCCGCAAGCGGCCGGGCTGCATCATGTTCCTGCTGGACCGCTCCGACTCGATGGCGCGGCCCTGGGGTGGCGGCAAGGAGACCCTCGCCGAGGGGGCGGCGCACGCGATCAACGGCATCCTGTTCGAGCTGTGCCTGCGGGCCCAGAAGGGCCCCAACCTCGTGCATCACTACTTCGATGTGGGGATCTTCGGTTACGGCACCCGGCCGAACGCCGGCGGCGAGGGCGTGGAGTCCGCCTTCGGCATGGCACTCGCCAACCGTGCCTTGGTGTCGATCCCCGAGATCAGGCAGAATCCGATCGCGGAAGAGGAGACACCTTCGGCCGACCTGGCCGGGATGACCGTCCGCCGGCCCATCTGGGTGCAGCCGATACATGGTTACCGGACGCCGATGTGCGAGGCCATCTCGGTCGCCGGCGACTACGTGGCGGAGTGGGCGCAGGCGCACCCGGAGTCGTTTCCGCCGATCATCATCAATATCACCGACGGCGTCGTGACCGACAGCCCCTACGACGGCGCCGACCTTAAGGAATGGGCCCGGCGGCTGACCATGCTGGGCACCCAGGACGGTCAGGCACTACTGTTCAACGTCTTCGTGTCCCCGGACGCGAAGCGGGACGTGATCTTTCCCGACAGCAGCAAGGGCCTCCCCGACCCCGGCCCCGATCTCTTCGACATGAGCAGCGAGCTGCCTGGCCCGATGATCCGCAATGCGGCCAATGCCGGCGTCGTGACGGTGCCCGGCTCGCGCGGGTTCGCCTTCAACATCTACGACTCGGCCACCCTGGTGCGGATCATCGAGATCGGCACTCGTCTCGACCCCAAAGACTGACCGGGCAGCCAGTACCGTGTGGGCCCAGATGGTCGTCTTCTACGGCGCCAAAGAGGGATACGCGCTCAGCGAGTGGGAAGACGGCGCGATGGGCGAGTCCTTCAGGAGGAAGCGCAGCACCAGCCTGGCGCTGTTCCGATTCGTGGTCACCGACGGGGCCACCGAGACGTATGCCGCCCGGCAATGGGTCGACCTGCTCATCGGGTCGTTTATGTCGCCCGACAGGACCGGCCCGGCTAACGGGCACGGCGCGGCGGGCTGGCCGGACATCGACCGCGTTAGCCTTTCCGCCTGGTTCCGGGCCATGCAGGAGCAGTGGTGGGCGGCCGCCCCCGCGGCCAGCGACACCATCGAGCAGCTCAAGCTCAACCAGGGAACGCTGGCCACCTTCGTCGGTGGCCAGCTGGTCGGGCTTGACACGATGAGCCCGCGATGGGAGGCCGCCGCTCTGGGCGACTCGGTGCTGTTCCACGTCAGGAACGCCCACCTGGTCGACCAGGTTCCCCCGCTCCGCTCAGCCGACTTTGACACGACGCCAGAGGGAGTGAACACTCGGCCCGAGCGGCTAGACCGGATGAGCCGCGAGCTGCTACTGCGGGACGGCTCGCTCGCGCCGGGCGACACGATCTTCGTCGCGACCGACGCGTTCGCCAAGTGGATGATCACCCGCCTCGAAGCCCGCGACGAGGCACTGTGGCCGCGGCTGAGCGAGCTGGACCACCCGATCGTCTTTGACAAGCTCGTCGCGGCGGAGCGCCGGGCCGGGACCATGAAAGACGACGACGTGACCCTGATGCGCATCCGGCTCCTCGAGCAGCCCCCGTCGACAGTGCTGGTGTGCCAGTGACTACCTATCCGTCGGTCGGGGACTACACGAGCGCCTTGCAGAATCCGGCCGCCGTCTTCAGCCATCCCAGCCTGCGGAAGGCGCGGTTCACGCAGGGCTTCGGCGGGCCGTTCTGCGCCTCGGGCACCAGCGCAGTGGTGTTCCAGGCCCGCGTCGACAACAAGCTGCAGGCGCTGCGCTGCTACCTGCGCGACGATGCCGCGACGCCGGAACGCTACGCCGCCCTCGACCGCTTCATCGCGGGCAGCAGTCTCAGCCAGTTCATCGGCACCGTCACCTGGTACCGCGAGGAAGTCCGGGTCAACGGCGCCCGGTGGCCCGTACTCGAGATGGACTGGATCGAGGGCCAGCACCTGAACAACTACGCCGGGTTCCTCGCGGAGGCGGAAAATACCACCGCGCTCGGCGCGCTCGCCGGACGCTGGCTCAAGATGGTTAACGAACTGCAGGGCACCAAGTTCGCCCACGGTGACCTGCAGCACGGCAACGTCCTGGTGGACACCGGCCGCCGACTGCGGCTGGTTGACTTTGACAGCGTGTGGCTTCCCCAGCTGCGGGGACAAGCACCGCCGACCGAGAGTGGCCATTCCAACTTCCAGCCGCCAGGCCTTGCCGGGAACGACCGGTGGGGCCCCTACATGGACACCTTCGCCGGGCTCGCCGTCTACCTGGCGTTGACCGTGCTCACCAAGCAGCCGCAGCTGTGGGAAAGGTTCAACAGCGGCGACAACATACTGTTCGAACGCGCCGACTTCGTGCCGCCGCACGACACCGAGGTCTGGCGGAGTATCGCCGCGCTCGGCGACTCCGCGGTCAACCGGATAGCCGACAAGGTCAAAGAGTGCTGCGCCCCAGGCTGGAAACCGGACAAGACGTTCGCGGAGACGCTCGCGCAAAAGTCCCGGTGGTGGGAGAACGGCGGCCAGACGGCCGCCGGCGCGGCCCGGCGGCCCGCCGCGGGCCCAGCGTCGGCTACACCCAGCCGGCCGGCTTCGTCCCCGCCGCGTCCTGTACCCGGCGCGACGGCCGCCTTGCCGCCGCTGCCCACGAATTCCTACCAGAGCCCGGTCGCGAGCCAGGCCGGCAGCGCCAAGCCCGGTGCCGGGCCGGCCAGGCCGACCAGCGCCGGCCCGGCCCGGCCCGGCGCTCGGCGCACACCGGGTAAGTGGTGGGAAACCCAGCCGGGGCAGACCGCGAGCACGCCGCCCGTCGGCTGGCCGACCCAGCCGCCGCAGACCACCCGGTCAGCCCAGCCGCGGCAGGCCGCCCCGCCGCCCCGCCGCCCGCCGAGCCCTCAGCCCATCAGAACGCCGAGTTCTCAGACATCCAAGACACCGGTGCGGCGAACGCGGCGCCCAGCGTTTGTCGTGACGGGCTTGTTGTTTATGACCGCCGGGCTCGTCATCTGGATCTCTCTCGCCTCCCAGCACGACCCGTCAGGCGGCGCGGTGATCGGGATTGTGCTCATGCTGATCGGGCTCCTGCTCGCCCGCGTCAAGCGGTAGATGCTCCGCCAGGCCGGCCCGCGAGGCTTTCCGATCAGCCATCCTCATGAGGGCACCCCGTCACATGCGAACTCCAGCGCAACGACGACGCGCCTACCAAAGCTCGCTGGTCGGCTGCTCGCCCGTAGGCGGGGCCGGACTGATTGTCTCCTGGGCTACAGAAGGACCGGGCTGCGGCTGCTGCTCCCGCGGCGTCTGCTGCCACTGCTGGGCGCTGCGCTTCGGGCGTCGGCGGCGCGGGCCGCGGTCGGCGCGGCCCACCCACCACGGCCGCGGGCGCCTGCGGTCCTCGTCAAACGCCAGCTGCAGCTGGGTGCCCTCGACGGGCACGGTCTGCTCGCCGAGAACGACGTCCTCGAGCTGCGCGCCCCCCGGGGGGGTGACCGTGACTTCGCGGTTTCCCGATCGCCTGACCAGGTACGTCAGGCCGGGTCCTTCGTAGTTGAGCTGAGGCGATCGGTCGTCCGGGTTCTGGATGACGAACCGGAACGACTCGCTCCGGCGGCTCGGCGCATCGAGCTGAGCCAGCTGGGCTCCGTCCCGCCGCAGGTGCGCGGCCAGCCCGCGCACGTCCATCCGCCACTCGTGGACCGCGCGCCGCCACCGCCACAGCACCAGGAGCAGGATCAGCGCGATGATCGCGCCGATGAAGTACCACTCGTACTTGGCCCGGAAACCCGGCGGCTTGGTCACCGTCGCGTCGAACGACGCCGTGGCGAGGACCTGGCCGGACTTCGCGTTCGCCGCGGTGACCTGCACCCCGGTCAGGCCCTGACGCGAGTCCGACGGGAAGTCCACGGTGAACTGGACCTTCTTCGACGCCCCCACGGTCAGCACACTGCTGGTGCCGCCGATGGACGGGCTGGTCCCGCTGCCGCTGACCGAAAGCCGCACCTGCTGCGCCGACCCGGTGTCGTTGGTGAACACCGCTGTCAGCGGAAGCTCGCTGCCCGCCTGGACCTGAAGGCCGGCCTGATCAGCCGGGTACTGGATGACGGCGGTGAACGGGGGGGCTACGTTCCCGACCGTGACCGTGGCGGGCACGTAGGTGGTATTGATGCCGTATCCGGTTGCAATGCCGGTGAAGGTCAGGTCGCCGGCCTTGGAGGGCGCGGTGACGGTTCCCGAATACGTGCCGGGGCCTGATGTCGGGCAACTAGGCGAGCCGACATTGGTGACGGCGACCGGCTGCGACAGGCCGTCACCGGAGACCGTGATGCCGACCTGGAGGTCGGAGACGTCCGCGGTGTCGGAGAGCGGCCCACGCGGTCCTTCCAGGCTCAGCTCGGAGCAGACCGTCTGACCGAGCTTGGCGCTGGTCGGATTGGGGGATATCACCGCCCGCACCGCCCCCTGCCAGAAGGCGCTCACGTGCACGACCTGGCTGTTGTATTGCGCCGGCGCGGACAGCTTGACCGTCCAGTTACCCACTTCACCGCTGGTCAGGTTGGGCAGGTGCAGGGATTCGACCGCGGCGCTGTCCTGGCCGCTGAGGGCCGAGGAGTCGGTCCACGACTGGCCATCCGGCTGGACGAAGGTCACCTGGACGGCCGGGTTGCCCCGATCGACGGTGATCACGCCGCTGGAGGCGTAATCCGGTATGTCAACCGTCACCCCGCGGCCGACGGTTGTCGTCTTAAAGATGCTTGCGCTGCAGGAGGCGTCCGCGGACAGCTGGCCGAGGGTGAGGAAGACGGCATCGGGATCGTCCACCCACCGCGCGTTCGGCTGGACGGCAGCCAGGCGCCCGTCGCAGATGGCCGGAGCGCCCTGGGCGGCCATGGTGTTCAGGTACTTCAGGGCGGCGGCCTTGGTGATAAGGGTGCCGTCGACATTGGTGCCGATGTCGGTGCCGAAGCCGAGCCCCCAGAACTGGACGTTGTCCTGCTTGGCCGTGCTCAACTGCTCGTTGATCGCTGTCTGCTCGCCCAGTTGCCAGGTGGTCCCATACTGCTGAGTGTTCCGGTGCACGTCAACGGCGCCGTCGGTCATCATGAGGATGACCTTTTTCGCGCCCGCCGGGGACTGCTGCCCGTAGGCAGTGTTCGGGTTGAGGTAGGTCATCGCCTGGCCGAGGGCGGCCGCGTAGTCGGTGTCGTCACCCTCGGCTTCCGTGCGCTGATGCAAGCCATTCACGCAGGACGTCAGGTAGCCATAGTTGGCCGGGCTCGCGATGGTGGGCCGGCAGATGGGGTCCGTCGGGTCCTGGTCCGGCTTGACGTTGTTCACCCCGCCAAAGCCGACCACGGTGACGCGGCTCTGCTGGCTGAGCATGGACTCGGCGATCTCGAGTGTGGTCGCCTTCTCGTCCGCGATCTTGGCGGGTGTCTCACTGCCCGACTCGTCGACCAGCACCACCACGTCGAGCAGACCAAGCTGCCCGGAAGAAGACCCAGCATTTAGTGCGGAATTTGCCTGACGCTGAGCCATCGCGGCGTACGGCTGAGTCATTAGCGCCAATACGGCAATCAGTGCGACGAGCAGTACCCATGTGACCCTAGGTCCGCCCCGATCCCGAACAGCAACAAAAAAGCGCAAGTTGAAGCTCATCGCGATCCCCCTCCCGGTCCCACTAATACCACCTAATATAAGGCGGTGCGCGCGAGAACACACCACTCGGAGGCGTACGGATCAGTCCGATACCCAGTTTCTCTTGCTCGAGAAAATTCCGCAAGAGGTGTGAACGCGAATGAACGCGCCGCCCGGGTAAGTTCGATCGCCATCAATCACTGTCCTGACCTGGGGAAATAGTGATCACCGAAGCCAGCTTGTAGCTCAGATTGATGTGTGTGCGCAGTCGACCGCATAGCGTCTTGATCATCGCCGCAAGCAACGGGGGGCCAACGACCTCACACTCACCCGCTGAAGTGCGGCAGAGGACACAAGCAACCAAGTCGCCGGGTAGCCGAATTCCTTATGACCCTCCCTTCCCGCACGTAACAATCACGACATTACGGACTAACTAGGATCTTTAATCTGTACCTGAAGTCTAATTTGAACTAGTGCCGCATCAATCGGCGTTGGCCCGGTTACCTGGCAGCGAAGGGTCGCGCCCGGCGACGACTGGCTGTCCTGCGGACCCGCCCGCGGTCCCCGTGAGCCCCGTGAGACCCTTGAGTCCCGTGAGTCCCGTCCTGCACGCCCGTGCTGCCCTGCTCCCGCTCACGAGGCATCACGATGTTCCGTCGTTGTCGTCCCCGTGCCATCTGCCGACCGTGACCACCGCACCGGCCCGCGCGACGGCTCACGACCGAAGCGGCGGTCACGCCCTGAGGG
>Ga0187851_10005297_pt1 | contig 10324 bp, 7 predicted proteins | sample June2016WEW_6_10_FD_132997 | JGI IMG/M metagenome (GOLD analysis project Ga0187851, IMG submission 132997) | Peatland microbial communities from SPRUCE experiment site at the Marcell Experimental Forest, Minnesota, USA - June2016WEW_6_10 | ecosystem: Environmental > Terrestrial > Soil > Wetlands... | reverse complement strand
ACGGTGTAACCTTTATTCAGCATGAATTCTGTAAGATAAGCTCCGTCCTGCCCAGTTATACCTGTGATTAATGCTACTTTAGACATTTTACCACACTACATTAAACAAATATAAGTTCTAATATTTTACAAATTCAAGATCGTTATTAACCATCATTTTGACCAATTCATAAAAATTCGTCCTGGGTACCCATCCGAGTTTTTCTCTAGCTTTTGAAGGATCCCCAACGAATAAGCTTGATTCTATAGGCCTGTAAAACTGTGGATCCACTTCAATAAGGATCTCACCTGTTGCAGCACTTCTCCCTTTTTTATCGAGCCCTTTTCCCTCCCATTTGATTTCGATTCCAGCTTCCCTAAATGCAAATTCCGCCAAATCCTTTACCGAATGTGTTTCACCTGTAGCAATCACATAATCATCCGGTTTATCCTTCTGCAACATGAGCCACATAGCTTCAACATAGTCTCCTGCAAAGCCCCAATCTCTTTTTGCATTTAGATTTCCCAGATACAGTTTCTTCTGGAATCCTTCTTTTATTTTAACTGCGGCCTTGGTAACCTTTCTCGTAACAAAACTATCTGGTCTTATTGGTGATTCGTGATTAAACAATATGCCATTGCAAACGAACATTTCATAAGCTTCGCGATAATTCACACAGATCCAGTACGCATACAACTTTGATACTGCATAAGGGTTTAGGGGGCTGAAGGGCGTATTTTCATTTTGTGGGGTTTCCAGAGAGTTTCCGAATAATTCGCCAGTGGAAGCCTGAAAAAACTTTGTTTTGTCTTCAAGTCCAAGGGTGCGAATCGCTTCGAGGAGGCGTAGGGTGCCTAATGCATTTATTTCTGCGGTATATTCCGGTCGGTCAAAAGAAGTGGGTACATTGCTTTGAGCCGCTAGGTTATAAATTTCGTCCGGTCGTACCTCTTTGAGAATTCTTATAATTTTTGAATAATCTGTCATGTCACATAAGTGAAACTGTTGATTATTATTTTTTATATATTCGTTCTTAGATCCTGTGCTAGTACCAGAAGACTCTCTCTTTATTCCATGCACGACATACCCTTTATCTAATAAAAATTTTGAAAGATATATCCCATCTTGACCTGTTACGCCTGTGATCAGTGCAATTTTTGTCAAGGAATCACCTTATTTTGCTCCAACATATCTATCCTGAAGAAAATATAATCCTGTAGAAAATAGAGCATTTATTTATCAAAAAGTTAACTCTCTATGGAGAAAGCATACTTCTTAAACTATATAAATTATTTGATACATACAATATTTTCGAATCTCTTCATTTTCTGAACCTTCGCAAATAAGATAAAAATCGAAAAAAGTATTTAAAGTAATGGAATTTTAGTTTGTGATAACTAAAAACGACTCACTCTTGTATGGAGTTAGTCAATTTATTGTCTGTGTTCCTGATTTATACAGCATGTTTGATATAATAAATTTACAAACAATCAGATTAAAGCACCAAGAGTTTTTTTATTATATCATTATAACATCACTACCAATTTAATAGAGTCCGTGAACAGAGATATTGGGTAAAAATATAATATAAAAATTCTGGTATGATATAACAGTTTAATTATATATAGTATATTCATCGTATAGTTTTAAAATAGAAAATCTTCAAGGAAACATAATTTTTAGAAAGGTAGCCAAAATAAGCCTGAATTCTCAACCCGTTTATATTTATTATGAATATATATCTAATTTATGCATCTGACCCAAATTCTTATAGAAATATCAATTATTGATTATAGAGAATTTCGATAAACTCCATACTCTTGAGCCTGGAGTTTATCGAAATTCTCTTAAATTTGGAGAAAAAAGCTATATAATCTAACAAAGATTACAATGTTTGTGATTTAAATTTTCATTATAGAACTAAAAATTTAAAGCAGTATAATTCGATTGGTTTTGAAGGAGAATTTATTTTGATTAAACCTCCTAATAATTGGTTTTATGAAATTAATTATCTGCGCGCTATAGCTATTATAGGGGTGCTTATTATACATTGCACCGATCACACAGGTGCAGTACACAAATTAAACGGATTGACGTTTTCTCTTATTTATATTGAAGAGTTAGTTCGGTTCGCTGTACCAATGTTTGTTTTTGTATCCGGATTTGTTCTATATAATAAATATAAAACAGAATTACCAATGAAAGATTTTTATAAAAGAAGATTTATGGGTATACTGATCCCCTATCTTATTTTCTCAGTACTCTATTGCATAGTGGATACAAAGTTAGGTCTAACTTCCAGCCTTGACATAAATTCAGTAATCGCTAGCATTTTTAATTTCAATGCATCTGGTCAGTTTTGGTTCATTCGCCTCATATTAGCATTTTATATTTTTTATCCTGCCATCGTTGCTTACTACAAAATTATAAAAGATCATTTTGGAATTTACATGCCTACTGCAATTTTGTTATCAATATTAATAATGAATCTCTTCTTAGCGTTTATACCTTCATTCAAGATCCCACTAGAAATCATATTTAAGTACTTGCTATACTTCTTATTTGGGATATATGCAAACGACAATTACGAACAAATATGCCGAAGTTTGGAAAAAATTTCGATGAAAAAAATTATGCTATTGAGCATTTTAATTTTAGGTCTTCCGCTTTTTTCTATGCTTTATTATGTAGATGTAAGATGCGGCACACAATTCTCAAATTTAATTCCGTATTACTACCAGCTGGCATTGATAAGTGCGTATATACTACATTTATCAATATTTATTTTTTGTTTGCATCAGTTGTTAGTATACAAGCCCAATATCGGAATATTGCAAAAAATAGGAGAATATTCTTACGGAATATTTTTAGTTCATGCGTTTTTTCTTAATTTCTTTGATTCATACATATTTCCTCGATTTTCTATTTTTCCTACAAGCTTAAATTTCTACATCGTTTTATTTACAGTAATGTTAACGATGAGTTATTTTACGGTTAAACTGATGCTATGCAACTGCTTTACAACTTACATGATTACAGGGAAATCAAAACATAATCAGCACTCAGCTTAGAACTTTTAATAAGAATAGTTTATTTTTTTAGAAAACGTGAGTACGTCTTATTCTTACTAGACATTTACATCCGAGCAGCCTGAACAGAACAAAACAGCTAATAAATGATATATCAACGTTACTTGATTATTTTCTATTTTCAGTATCAGAAGCCTTATAAATGTCCCTCCAATCCTGGAGCTTCAATTACTATCTTATTTATCAAAATATGTATAAGCCTTGTAATCAGAAAAGCAAATTTAACTAAAAAAAGCGAATTTGTTTAAAAGCAAATTGATCTTCATTCTCTTAATATACTTAAGCTTGTAAGTTAGAATAAGAGTACAAAAAATTGCAATGGAGAATTGAAATCGAGAATATACATATGTTTTAATGCGAAAACCTTCTATTATTGTTTAGGACAGTTGTTTTTCTGCATTATTAAGGCTTATTCACTTCGGACGCAAAATCAAAATACACAGATAAGAGAAGCAAAGATTACCTGTTCATGATTGACACTGCGAAAACTTTCAACATTTAAGAGAATTTCAATTTACTTCGATTTTTTTCTTCGTGAGAATTCGGTATAAATCTTTCTCGCCAGTTTCTGTATTTGATCCAATTTTTTCTTTTCAGACTCACCGTTCTTTGATTTTAAAGATAGATTCCGCTACCCTAGAAATAATCTTTTTATTTTCGATGTCTTCAAATGATAGAGATTCCAAAGGATTTTCGATAAATTCTTAAATTTTTTAATGTTTATATAAATGATATATAGATATCCTTGAGAATCAGAGGTTTTATCGAATCTTCTTTAACAAGAAGCTGTACATAACATCATTAGATTAACTACTTGAATAGCAGTGACAAGAACTTTTTCCGCTTTGAATATCTTTTCCGTCACTTCATAAAGTTGCTTCACTTTCCTCTTTTTGAACTGATCCGTTTGGTTCTGAATGTAGATAGTCAATTCTTATAGGATGTTCTTTTACTGATCTTTTCATTGTTGCATTAGTCCTTTAATTTTGCTCCGAAATATCGTCATCCCTCTCTGAAATCTACCCATGAAACTTGTATTTCATACAGAGAGTCCTTATTTACTCTATCGACCATCGTTGTCTAAGATACGACAATGATCCCCGAATACAAGAAGAAAATCTAACTTATTTTTCGTATGTTTTACCCAAAGATTAACTTACATATAATGATATAAACAATCTCACACAGTTCTCTGAAATAGATAGCTGACAAACAAAAATATAAAAACAATAATATATATTTTCATATATGAAATCTGTGTTTTAATTGGAGAACAAATAGCGTGGAACCTCCACTTTTTTAAGTATGTAATCTAAATCACAGTTTAGATTGCCCTTATTTTGTAACTCAAATACACAAATACTATAAGAGTCAGAATAGAAAGCTCACTGATACACTACTTCTTGCGCGTCTAGTGGATACAGTAATTTTGGCACTGAGTAATTTTAAAAACTTTTCTTTATTTTTGGATATGAAGTTAAATTTGTCTTTTTTAGTCTGCAATCTCTGATTTTGCAAAGCTACATCAAATTCACATTGCTTCGATCAGATTTAGAATAAGAATAATAGCAATTCAGAGACTTTTCTTTTCACGAAGAGATGAAAAAATGCCTCGAAACTTTAGAAGAATAACTTTATTATATGGTGTCCAGTACTCAGCTTCCACATCAAGTTCATCCAACTAGTTTATATTCCCTCCTAAAAGGAGTCGTGCTTGTCGGTGAAACTGCATCATGCACTTAATTTTATTTTTTGAAGATGTAGGCCAAGACGCCATCTATTTCCTCATTATGACAGCGGCTAAAAAATTGATCAAACTTTCAATGGATAAACTAGTGCGCAAGTAGACAAGATTATACATATATGAATATCTATGGAATGTCAAATAAATAACTGAATTTGCATTCAATAAAAAATTACTCCGAAAGTTATATAAAATCTCGATTTAAATCTAATATTAAATAATTAAAAAAAGAGAAAAAACATGAAAAAAGCTATCTTCCATGATTATTTCGGGGCTATCGGCGGTGGAGAAAAAGTTGCGATCGCTCTAGCAAAATTATTGAATGCTGATATCATTACTACAGATATGGATGCTGTTAGTAAACTGGATACGGAAGTAGACGTAAGATCTCTTGGCCACACACAAAAAATCCCCCCGCTAAAACAGATCTCTGCAACAAAAAAATTTTATTCTTCTGATTTTTCAAATGATTATGATTTTTTCGTCTTTACAGGAAACTGGAGCCATTATGCATCCCATAATCACCACCCTAACATGTGGTATTGCTACACGCCTGTAAGGCCATTTTATGATCTATACTATACATTCTTACAGAGACAGGATTTGATAACCCGACAATTTTTTCGTGCCTGGGTAAATGGACATAGATGGATGGATCAACGATCAGTGAATAATATAGACCAAATTGTCACTATTTCAAAAAATTCTCAGAAAAGAATTGAGAAATACCATCACAGAACTGCTGACATAATTTATCCTCCAGTTGATGTTTCAAAGTTTAAATATAAGGAATATGGGGATTTTTGGCTCTCGGTAAACAGACTTTACCCTGAAAAAAGGATTGAATTGCAAATAAATGCTTTTAGAGAAATGACTGATGAAAAACTCATCATTGTGGGTGGCTATGCAAAAGGTGATCACGCTGAAAAGTATGCAAAAAATATAAGTAAAGGACTGCCACAAAATATTGACATACTTGGAGAAATTTCCGAACAAGAATTAATTGACCTTTACGCTAGATGTAAAGGTTTAATCTGTACAGCGGTTGACGAAGACTTTGGTCTAACACCTGTAGAAGCAATGGCGAGTGGAAAGCCGGTTGTAGCGGTAAATGAAGGTGGATTTAGAGAGACGGTTACCGAAAAAACTGGTTTTCTGATTAATGCAAACCCCAAAAGCATTATAGAAGCTGTCAAATTCATATCAAATAAACCAGAACGTTATAAGAAAGCCTGTCTTGAGCAAGCAAAACTCTTTGATCTATCGATTTTCAGCAAAAATATAAAAAATGTGATAAATAATGATTTTTAAGCACCTAAAAGAGCTATACGCCTATAGGAACCTTATCTGGCAATTAGCATGGAGCGATTTTAAATTAAGGTATAAAAATTCGATGCTCGGTTATTTCTGGTCTCTTCTAGAACCTCTGCTTATGCTCTTAGTTCTATATGTGGTTTTCTCTAACTTAATGAAGATCAAGGTAGAATATTACCAGTTATTCTTGTTTGTCGGAATTATTTTATGGGGTTTTTTGAGCCGAGCTACCAACTCCGGAATGTCTTCAATAGTAGGAAAGGCAGGTATTATTAAGAAAATTTACTTCCCGCGGGACATATTCGTTATTTCTTCATGCATTACAGCTCTGCTTATGAGTATCTTCGAGTCTTTGGTATTTGTAATGTTTATGGTATTTTATAGAGTACCAGTTTCTATCAACTTGGCATATGCACCGTTTATTCTGCTCTTCCTGTGTATCATTTCACTTGGACTTTCTCTGGCGCTTTCGGCATTGAATGTATTTTACAGGGATGTTCAGTTTATCTGGCAAGTTATTATGCAAGCTGGATTTTATTTAACTCCTATAATCTATACTATCGACATATTTCCTAAAGATCTACAGAGATTTGTCCTATTGAATCCGATTGCAAGGATCATTATTTCTGCAAGGAATACTATTATTTATTCGTCTCCAGCTACAATGGAGGATCTTTTATTTATGCTTCTATCATCGGTAGTCTTCCTTCTAGTCGGATATATTATTTTTTTCATATTAGAACCCAGATTTGCGGAGGAAATATGATGGCGGCAATTGAAGTTGAGCACTTGCACAAAACATTTCGCATACCTCATGAAAAAAGAACAACTATCTTCGAAACTTTAACAGGAGCCTTCAATCCTCCAATATATGAAAATTTCCATGCACTCAAGGACATCAATTTTACAGTTGAAGAGGGAGAAGCTCTTGGGATAATTGGAGAGAACGGGAGTGGGAAGAGTACCTTATTGAAAATTATTGCAAAGATTTTACATCCAACAGCAGGGAGTATTACTGCACTAAAGAAACTCACACCCTTCCTTGAACTTGGAGTTGGCTTCCAGTCGGATCTCACAGCTGCAGAGAACATAAAAATCTATGCAACCATCATGGGCATGCAAAAAAGAGAAATTGACAATAAACTAGACGACATTATTGAATTCGCAGGACTTGAGAAATTCAAGGACACTAAACTAAAAAACTTTTCATCAGGTATGCATGTAAGACTTGCCTTTTCAACAGCAATTCAAACTGACCCGGAAATCCTTTTGATGGATGAAGTTCTGGCAGTGGGAGATATGGAATTTCAGCAAAAGTGTCTGGACGTCCTTAGTCAATACCGAAAAGATGGAGTTACAATTGTTTTCGTTTCACACGATCTTGGAGCAGTAAGGAGGTTCTGTGATAATACTTTACTTCTAAATAAAGGGGAGCAGGTAGTTTTAGGAAATACAGGAGAGGTAATTGACCGTTATGTATACGGTGGCAAAAACGAGGCAAGCGAAGCAGCTAATTCTTCTGAAATACAAAATGAATTAGAAGTTGCTGAAATAGAGGTGAAATCTGAAGACAAAAATCCCAGGTTGGGAGATAAAAAAATTGAAATTACCAATGTAGAGTTTTACGATAAATTTAATAATAAAGGAGCTAGATTTAACGCTTTTGATCCGATGACAGTAAGGATCTTTTACAACGCATATAAAGAGATATTTAATCCGGTTTTCGGAATCGCTCTTTATTCGGAAAAGGGAGAAAACCTTTTTGGTACAAATACGGAATTGAAAAACGCTTCAATTGACTCTCTTGAAGGGAAAGGACATATTGATCTCATGATAGAGCGAATCCCTATGATAACAGGAAGATTTCTACTGACAGTAGCTGTGCATACCCACGATCAAAAACCTTATGACTGGCATGATAAACGGTATTCATTTGATGTCATTCCAACCAGTAGAGATGTTGGGCTTTTTGAAGTCCCCTGCAACTGGAAGATATGATTTTTCAGGATGTGAGATTTTATGGAGAGATTTGAAACCAACAAAAATGGAACCGAGGAAAAAGCAATTAATGTCGAGCAAATAATGGAAAAATTAAGGGAGAACATCTGTAAAAGGAAAGAATCAACAATTTGTTCAGCGGGAGATATTGGCGACTTTCAACGAAACCTATCTACGTTACAGACTGATGATGGTAATATACAGAAAGATTTTGAATACATTAACTCAAACTGGGATACTAAGAATAACAGTTATTTCATAAGCTCTCATCGTCCGATTGTCGGGAAATTCTTGGTTAGAGGTAGAGAGTTGGTAAATGGAGAAATCAAACGGTATGTAGACCCTATTTTATGGAAACAAGCCGAATTTAACGGAGGTACAGTTCGTTTTTTTAATTATATTACCGGTAAGTTCAACCATTATAATAACGAGATAGAGCTTTTGAGATTCGAAATAGATTCGAAGATGGAAGAATTAAGGTCTGAGTTTGAGTATATTATAGAGCAGTTGAGATCCGAAATAGATTCGAGGGCGGAGGATTTAAGGCCTGAGTTTGAAGACAAGATAAAAGGGGACATCATATCTGAAATAAATAATATTGTAAGATCGAATGTTGACATTATAGCCGCTTTAACGAAATTTGAAACTCTTGATACAGTAAACTTAGATATTAATTATTTTAGGTTTGAAGAACAGTTCAGAGGTTCAAGAGAGGATATAAAGCAACGGCAGTCTAATTTTAAGAAATATTTCATTGGCTGTTCCAATGTTCTAGATATCGGATGTGGAAGAGGTGAATTCCTTGAATTATTAAAAGAGTTTAGAATAGGTGGAAAAGGTGTTGACATCGATAGTACAATGGTAGATTACTGCCTTTCAAAAGGATTAAAAGTAGAACAAGAAGATGCAATTTCGTATCTCGAAAACCTTGAAGATAAAAGTCTTGATGGAATTTTCATCGATCAAGTAGTTGAACATCTGGAACCTAGTTATCTGATTAATCTGCTTCAGCTATGTTTTCAGAAGCTCAACTATGGGTACTACATTTTTGTGGAGACTGTAAATCCACTTTCTTTTGTATCACTCGCAAACTTTTATATCGACATGACTCACAAAAAGCCAATACATCCAGAAACCCTTAAATTTCTATTAACTTCAGTCGGATTTAGAGATTTAGAGATTAAATTTGTCTCTCCTGTACCAGAGGAAGCAATATTACAAAAAGTTTCAATGAACAGTGACATGGAAAAATGGACAAAAAACTATCTTGACACCTATAATTATAATATTGAGAAGCTAAATAATATCCTGTATGGAGCACAGGATTATGTTGTAATTAGCAAAAAATAATGGTGAAATTAATGAGAATTGCAATTGTTGCACCAAGTCCTGTGCCTTTTACCCTTGGGGGAGCAGAATTGCTTTTTCTTGGTATGCAAAATTCGATAAATAAAAATACATCTCATCAATGTGAATTGTTGAAAATTACAGTTAAAGAAAATAGTTTTTGGGACCTTATTGATTCTTATTATAAGTTTTATCAGCTTGATCTTTCTTATTTTGATATGGTAATTTCGACCAAGTACCCCTCCTGGATGCTCAAGCATAACAACCATACTGTCTATATGTTGCACCACTTACGTGGACTTTTTGATACGTATCATCTCTGCAATGAAAATTATGAAATGGGATCTAAACTCAGAACAGGACTTGTTAAAGAGGTTCTAGATTTCATTCATACTGGTAACAAAACTGAACAGAATGTCGATAAAGTATTTGAAAAGCTTTTTGAGTTGAAAAAAAAGCAACAAAATTATAATAAAGAGACTTTCAAATTTCCGGGACCTTTTATCAGGGAAATTATCCATTTTTTTGATGAATACGCACTTTCTCCTGTCAAAATCAAAAGATACCTCACAATGTCGAACAATGTAAAAAAAAGAGATAATTACTTTCCTCTCAACGTGCAGGTAGATGTAATTTATCCTCCTTCTAAAATAGAAAATTTTGAGTGTAATGCATATGGCTATCTTCTTACTGCAAGTCGTCTTGATGGACCAAAGCGTATTGACCTTCTGATACAGGCAATGATGTACGTTCCGCACAATGTGAAATTGAAAATTGTAGGAATTGGCCCAGATGAAGAAAAACTAAAAAAAATGGCAGAACAAGATCATAGAATTGAATTTCTTGGTTTTGT
>Ga0187851_10005294_pt1 | contig 10326 bp, 9 predicted proteins | sample June2016WEW_6_10_FD_132997 | JGI IMG/M metagenome (GOLD analysis project Ga0187851, IMG submission 132997) | Peatland microbial communities from SPRUCE experiment site at the Marcell Experimental Forest, Minnesota, USA - June2016WEW_6_10 | ecosystem: Environmental > Terrestrial > Soil > Wetlands... | reverse complement strand
TTGGGCAGATCATAGGACGTCCTTCAGTAAATTTTGATTCCCACTCATATTCGCATCCTTTGCAGAGAAAGTCCATATTGCACTCGCCGCTATTTATATGCTCTCCACCAGAAATCTCAATTGCTTTGCCATTAATGAGGGCATCAACTACCTTCTCTCTTGCTTTTTGCAAGTCATTCCAGAAGGTTTTCCTGGAAACGCCCATCATTTCAGCAGCGTCGTTTTGTTCGATATTAAGGAGATCGCAAAGGCGTAGAGCTTCAAGATTTTCGATGGATAAGTTGACAGTTTCAAGATCACAGAACGGAACTTCCCTGGGTTTATAATAGGTGGCTTTTGGGAAGCAGGATACTCTGCGCTTAACTCTATTGACCATCAAATTATACATAAGGGATGTATTATAAATAATTTGCTAATTGGTTATCGAATATTCAATACGTTAACCTTAACAATGTCATTAATAATTAAGGCAAATACAAAATACCATATCACCGCCAGCAGTACAAAATTAGCGGCTATAGGAATCAAGCCTGGTATTCCAAAGGTTGAGATAGCAAAAATTACTACCATATCGACGCATATAGCTGTCATGAGTATTTTACTGGGAATAGACTCCCAAAAATAACCTTTCTCTCTCACCACAAATATCGTGAACTCACATCCAAAGATCTGTATGTTAAAGACAAATGTATGCAGGTCTGTGTTGCTAGTGAGTCAAAGGTGGTTCATCCCGACCTATAGCAGCCCAAAAGAATCTGATACTATTAACATACCCATCAGTATGCAACCCTTGTCAACTACAATCTAAGAACTTCAAAAAAATGAATTTATCAACAAGTAAATGCATCTTTTCGCTAATCATAAATGCAAAGTTGAATAAAGGACAGATGGAAACACAGATATATATGGAAATACACCTCAGGTACTTTCTTTCTTCTAAGTATTCGGTGGTTACACAACTCAAGTTGACTTAATTAAATGTGAATACTATATTCGCGATAATTTCGATAAATTTCTGATTTTTCCGAGTCATTTACTTACCACTTAAAAACATATGACAAAATTTGAGGATATCGAAATTCTCTACGCTCACTTTAATCAATCTTGTGGTTCATATTTTTTCCTCACAACCATGACAGAAATCTTTGAGTGCCTGACCAAATTTCCTGCAAGCCTGTCCATTAGTATCCTGTATAGTCCTGTCTTTCCAAGAGTGCCCATTATAACGATATTCATTTTTTTCTCATCTGTATACCGGATCAACTCGTCTGAAGAATCTCCTTCAAGCAGGACAGATTCTACATTGATTCCTTTTACCTCTCCCAAACCTATTATATAAATCTATAGCCTGTTCCCCTTTTTTTTTAATGCTTCACGTATCGATTCCCAACCTGCAGCCCTAGGAGATAAGTAGGTTGTTGATATCACATAGACTGCATAAATCGTTCCTCCACTCAATCGCGCCAGCTATAATCATTTGTCAATAGCCAAACTGGAGCAATCCGAGCCATCTGTTGCGATCATTATTTTCTTATAACCAATCTTTCTAATATAAAATCCTCAATTACATATTTTCTTGGAAGAAATATAATAACATTGGAATTTATAAAGTAAAAAATCACGGAACTTTTTGATCTTCCCATATGGAGGAAGTAAGATCAGTTATTAAAAAAAGTTGCGATTAACTTAAAAATGATTCAACTTTCTATAGGTGCACACAAAAATGTCATCAACTTTTTGCGTTTGTTTTTGTGAACAGGATCATTACTTCGTTTATCGGAGTATACAAGTTTTCAAAGATTTATGCCCCCATAAATCAATAAAGTATTAAAAAGACAAGGAAAGAAAATTGCAAAATGGGGAAGTAATAGTTTTCAGAGCTCACAAGGGAACAAAAAGAAATTATGGAGAAATTGAATTTATGAGTTCAAAAAGGCGAAAGCTAAGAATCACTCAATCGCAAGAATATTTTGAAAAAAAATTTTCAAATATTAATTCAGAAGAGTATCAAAATTATTATCATTTGCAAAAAAATGAATTGAAGCGCTCAAGTCGCGATAAAAGTTTGATTTATTTAGTTAAAGACTAATTCGTGGAGTTAATGCCTATAAAAAAACATTAAAACGTAATTTTTGTTCATTTTACTACATCATATCCAGCGTTCTTCCATGCGGTCATGCCTCCAAGGACGTTGCATACTTCACCATAGCCATTCTTTTTCAAAATTGAAGCTGCTAAACTAGCACTCCGAGCAGTGCCACAATAAACAATTACAGGCCAATCTTTTGGAACTTCATCCAGTTCCTCCTCCAAATGACCAACGTAGATTTGTTTAGCTTCATTGATATGTCCCTTATCCCATTTTCTCTTATCCCGCACATCGAGAATTACCATTTCCTCCCCTTTCTCCAACTTGCTTTTCAAATCATGAACGGATATGAGATTAAAATTATCTATCGGTAGAGCTTTAGTGTACCAGGCTGCAATTCCACCATTCAGTACACCTGCTATATTGTCGTAACCCAATCTGATTAAATATTTAACAGCAGTTTCCAGCTGATCTTTGTCTTCCAGAACTAGAAGTATGGGTTTATTATAAGGAAGTGCCCAGCTGACAAAGGAAGGTATACCTCCTAGCCAGACACTGTAAGTATCTTTTATATATGCTCCTCCAAAAGAATATGGCATGCGTGTATCTACAACTACAGCTCCTTTTTCCATCTCTGCTTTGAATTTTTCTGGCGAAAGAAGCTCGGGAACTGGCAAGCTATGCAATAGTGGAGGACCTTGAAGATTATACTGCTCCATTTTTTTGAAGTAAGGCGGAAATTCAAGTTGCTCTTCAACCTTATATTTTACAAACTCCTCTTTCTCAGTTTTTTGAAGAATAGGATTCTGGACGCGTTCCAGCCCAAGGGTACTAAGCTCCCGTTTAGCGATAGAACCTCCGCAAACTGAACCTTCACCATGTGCAGGACAGAGTATGACCTCATCTCCAAGAGGTAGTATTTTATTAAAAATACTGTCATACAAATTTGATGCTAGTCTTGAAGCTTCCCCTGGACCATAGAGATCGGTCCTTCCTACGTCACCTATAAATAAAGCGTCTCCTGTGAAAACCATAATGGGATCTTGACCTGTATCAAGATCTACTAAAGTATAGGATGTACTTTCGTCAGTATGACCCGGAGTAGGTAAAGCAGTTAGTTTCATTGAGCCAAAAAGAAACTCTAGACCGTCACCGAGGTAATTTCCATATTCAAAATTCACACCATGACCATGGTAAATTTCTGCATCTGTAATATTTTTCAGTTCCAAGGAACCTATTACATAGTCCTCGTTCCTGTGAGTTTCAAAGATGTATTTCATCTTCATCTCTTCTCTTCGAGCAAGGTCAAAATAAACTTGACAATCCCTTCGAGGATCAATAACTAAGGCTTCATCCCCAGACCCAATGAAATAAGAAAGGTGAGCTAAACCTTCAGATTTGATGCATTCGAATATCATAGAAATTTCCTCAACAATCTCCTAAAGAGGATTTTCATAAACCCCCTCGATTTTGTCATGTGCGCATAAAGGGTACGTAAATAACTTGTGAAAATCGGAGATTTATCGAAATCCTCTTAAAATGCTCAACGTGTAGGTGAAGAGCTAATGTAAATACGTTTTAATAATACATTTTAATTATTTCTTAAAATTCTTAAAGTGCTCATCGATTTTCTCCCAGTCGACTATATTCCAGAATGCATCTATGAATTTGCCTCTTTCATTCTTATAGTCAATGTAGTAGGCGTGCTCCCATACGTCCAGAGCCATTAGAATCGGGAAACTTGGAATAATATTTACATTGTGCTTTTCTATCTGCATGATTCCGAGTCTTTTAGTACCCTTGCAGAAGGTTAATACTGCCCAACCGGAACCTTCAACACTTGATGCGACCTGAGTAAACTCCTTTTTAAACCTTTCAAAATTTCCAAAGTCTTCTTTAATCATTTCAGACAATTCGCCTATTGGCTCTTTGTTGGAATTTTTTGTAGGAGTCATCCCCCACCAAAAATAATTATGAAGGGCATGTCCTCCCAAATTAAAAGCCAAAGCTTTCGCACTTGCCTTGTAATCAAAATCAGTTCCTTCTCCCCTTGCTTTGTCCATCATTTGCAAAATCGAATTCGTATTGGTTACATACGCCTGATGATGTTTATCATGGTGTATTCGTAATTGTTCTTCGGAAATGAAAGGTTCCAAGTCTGCATATCCATATTTCAAATCTGGTAATTTATATAACTCTTTAGCCATATTATCTTCCTCTGTTAGAGAATAATAAATTTCATAGAATCAGTTCAGAAATCTGGATCATAATGTTTCAATTTTAGAAGATTCTATTCACAAATTTTGCTACAAACTATCTTCAAGAGCTGAAGTTTCTATAGAAACTTACATTCCAATAGCTTTATTAGTTTTCTCAATTGATTTTGCGCCATCGCTTTCGAGTTCCATCATGGCCCTGATCGCATCCACGTTTTCTGGAACTACGATGGATTCCTGATGGATTGCTTGGAAGAAGTAGATCTCCTTCTCAGTTACTGTTATGGATTCGGGCCAGATACAGTTCTCCCACATGTCATTTCTGGGGCGCTTTATGTCCCTAGCAATTTCAATTATTTCAGCTGTTGAAGTAATCCCTTGTCCTACGAAATGTATCCTAGATTGGGAACCAAAAATTTTCTTGATATCTTCTGCAGTGCAGTCAGTATTAACTTCCATATTTACAGTATGCAGATGCATGAGAGTTGTCGGAACAACCAGTGCTGCAGATGTAATATTGATGTGTGGGAGCACACTCTTTACATCAGGTCCATGGTGAGATGGAAGTTTCACTGGGTGAAGTACAATTGCATTCACAGGTCCCTTTTTAATATCATTGGGGTCAACAGCCCTTCTTGCAATAGTTACACCCTTACCTTATTTATTCCGAGCTCCTGGTCTATCGCTGAGATGACCCTGCAAAGCCCTGTAGTGTTACAGGAGACAACTCTTACCAAATCTCGCCCCACAGCTCCATCGTAATTACTAACCGCATTAAAGGAGAAACCTGCAATCGGATGACTCTCTCCTCCCTGCCAGATCGCCTTTATTCCGATTTGTTCATAGAGGGGCTTATTTGATTCCCCAATTTTCCCTGGAGTGCAGTCCACAACCAGGTCAGATTTCTCTAGCATTTCTTCAATAGTCCCAGCTGCTGGCATCCCTGCCTTCTCGAAAGCTTCAATATTCTCAACAGGCATATATATCGTACCCTAGTTTATTGGCTACTGCCGCCTCATAGTTAGGCTTTGTCTTGGAGATTCCAATAACTTCCATGTCATCCTGAGCCCTAACAGCATCTGCAACTCTTTTTCCAATTGTTCCATAACCATTTACTGCAATCCTTGCTTTAATCATCTGCTACCTCAGCCTGTCGAATTTTTGGATTTTACACTTATCCATTTGATGTCCGAATCAAGTACAATATATGTATAGGGTCAAATTAGCTCATTAGACAATTAAAATAATTTAAAAATATATAAAATCAATTGAACCGACACCCTGCAGATGTATATAGATTTAGAATTTATTTGCCTATTTGGCAATACTGTTCATTGAAAATTATATCGATTCTTGTGCCATTAACCTATTGAGAAAACAAATGGCATTTTGTGTACATCTCTGGAAAGTGGGTAAAATTTAGCAAATTATTAAGAGCATTTCAATTCGCGAGTCATTTATATATCATTTATATGCATATGCCTAAATTTAGGAATTTCTCAAAATCCTCTTATTTATATTTGATCCTTAGAGATTTGGTGCTATAAGCTTCAATTTTCTGCACTTTCATTGTAAAGAAGCTTTATCTTCTATCGCCATCTTACTCGATTTTTACATTTACTAATTTTTCTAAAGGCTTTTGGTAAGGTACTGTAACTTTAAGTACACCGTTTGAGTATTTAGCAACTGCTTTTTCCGGGTTTACGGGGCAGCAGATCGAATAACTATCTAGATATTGAACTCCCTCTTTACTAGCAGCTACATAAAAACTATCTTCAGTAATCTTAAAAGAAATATTTTTCTTTTCGACTCCTGGAAGTTCTACTTCGATCAGGAAGTTTTCGTAATTGTCGTCAGGATACGCACAGATAATTGGTGATAATCTCAAAGTGTCTGCCATCATATTACCCCTAAAGATTCATATTCGATCAAGGAAGCCATTAACATTAAATTGACTACTTCAACCAGGTTTATCTCTGCTTGCATTTACTCCGCAGTAGATGCGAAAAGTGAATGTAGCAAAGTCACAATAGAACAAATAATCCTAACAATTTTAAATATCAAAATTTGAAATCAAGTCGATAAACCTGGACACATACAAATTTAAATATCATTATTTTGTTCTTATTTGCCTTATTTCATCATTTCCTTGACTTTTTGGATGTCAGCTATAGCTTCTTTTTTTATCTCGATCATCTTTTCCATACCAGATATTTTCATTTCTAAAATTTTTATTATTTTATCCATCCTCATTACTGAAACTTTTTTCTTCTGTTCGACAGTCAGAAGTTCCCACATTTCAGCCATGGCTGTCGCCATTATTGGACCTTTTCCTGCTAAGGAATGTTCTTCACACATGTTTAAAATCTCCTTCATCGATAGCATTTTCTAAATTGACACCTAAGAAACTAATTAAATATTTTGAGATCTTTAGATCTCCAGCTTCAATAAATTGTTTATAAATATTGCATAAGCAATTTATTGCCACCAGATATTTACTACTTCTCGTTTTTATTTTAAATTAATGATACAAAATTTCGTTTCTGAATAAAAATTACTTTCCAACAAAATATTTTAAAACCAAACAATAATTTTATATTAATAATATCTTTATTACATTCTGAAGACTTCGCAAATAATATAAAAATGTTATTAATATTAATTGTTTTTTAAATCTTATGTGGGATTATTTTTCGTTTAGAAACTATTTTTCGTACAATTAATTTAAAATAATTGCAAGCATAATTGTTTATTGTAGAGTAGACTGGATATATCAACAAAAACGAGAAATAACTGGTAGATTAAAACCGAATAGATCAAAGAGAAATAACTAGTAGAGTATAATTGCTTGAGAGAAATATGCCAATTTTGAATTAAATATACTTCTGGAGGTATCATATTCGAAATGACCGCCTCTGGGCCGACAGTAGAGACAACTCTTCCAAGCTTTCCTCCATTCCATTTTAATGCGCTTGATGTGGCAGCATGCATAATTTTATGCAAAATTTGTTCTCCAGCGCTGATATCAGTTTTTGGTTAATGTTTTACTACCATTCAATACTTGTTTTCTGTTATCCAGTCTTTATCTATATCAGAGATTTCTTGGTTACCTCGATTTTTTTCCCTGTGGGTATCACGTCCAAATATTTCCAGTTAATTGCATCATACGTACATAAATGGTATATAGTGACTAATGAAAATCTGAGTTCATCTAATTCCTCTAGGTCATTCTTGTTTGGAGTGGAGGAAATATTCTCTGTTTATGTTTGCATTCATTTAACCAAATAACACACAAATCAAAGCACCCATTTTTATTGAAAAGGCAAAGTTAAGCTCTAAAGTGAAAAATTCGGCAGCGAATTAAATTACATGGCCAATTATAATAAAAAGAAGATTTCCCATATTGCAAAAATGTAGAGATCTTTTATGATCATGATTTTTCAATAGTCCATTGGCACGACCGAAATTTAATTTAAAGACAATAAATGGTTTCAAAGAACTCAACAATTGAGGATAGAATAACTAACCAAAAATGAAATCTAAAAGAATTTTTAACTTTCATAGTTCCTTTTCAACAACTTTGTACACTACCAAAAAAATGTTATCTGAAATACTTAATTGTATACAGTTAAATTGTCAGTATGGAACCTGATCAAAGAGCAAACAATTAACGATTAAACAGATATTTAAATTGTGAACAGAAACCAAATCAATTTGATTTAAGTTCCGTGTTATTTGATTTCACTTCCCTTTAAAATATTCGCCAATCGCCCTTGCAGCTTTTTTACCTGCACCCATTGCACTGATCACGGTTGCTGCACCTGTGACCACATCTCCCCCTGCAAAGACTCCACATTTAGATGTTGCTCCTGTTTCCTCATCTGCAACTACAGTACCCTTTTGATTTCGCTCCAGAATTTTTGAGCCTTTAAAGATAATGGGGTTTGGAGACGTGCCTATAGCAATGATTACAACCTCGGCAGGGATAGTGAATTCGGAGCCTTCCACTGGTACAGCGATTCTTCTACCTGATTTATCAGGTTCTCCGAGTTCCATTTTGATACATTCAACTGCATTGACATTGAATTTTTCATCGCCAAATATGCGAACAGGGCTTGTAAGAAGCCTGAACATAATGCCTTCTTCTTTAGCGTGTGCAATTTCTTCCCTGCGCGCAGGCATCTCGTCTTCTCCACGACGATAGACTATGCTTACTTCGTCGGCACCCAGTCGGAGAGCAGAGCGAGCAGCATCTATTGCTACATTTCCACCTCCAACGACTACTACCCTTTTTCCGCATCTGACTCTGGTGTCATATGCAGGATCATAAGCTTTCATGAGGTTTACGCGAGTCAGAAATTCATTTGCTGAGTATACCCCACTAAAGTTTTCGCCCGGAATCCCCAGAAAATTAGGAAGGCCTGCGCCAGTGCCTATGAAAACTGCATCGAATTCGTCGCAGAGTTCATCTAAAGTTTTGATTCGGCCTATTATATAGTTTGGCTTGAATTCAACTCCGAGCTGTTTAATATGCTCAATTTCTTGCTGCACGATTTTTTTTGGCAGCCTGAACTCCGGTATGCCATAACTCAGGACTCCACCGGCTTTATGAAGGGACTCAAAAATTGTAACCCTGTGGCCCATTTTTGCAAGATCTGCTGCGGTAGTAAGGCCTGCTGGACCTGATCCGACAACAGCTACTTTTTTTCCGGTGGATTTCGTGATTTCAGAAATTTTTCTGTATGTCTTGTTTTCAGAATCAGCGCAGAAGCGTTCGAGCCTACCGATTGCTACAGGTTGTCCTTTCTTTCCAAGCGCGCAGAATGCTTCGCACTGAGTTTCTTGTGGGCAAACGCGACCGCAGATCGCAGGAAGAGCATTAGTGTCTTTAATTTTATCAATTGCTCCTTCAAAATCTTCTTTGCAGATCAAATCGATAAATCCCGGGATATCGACATTTACAGGGCAGCCTTCGACACACTTAGGCTCTTTGCAGGTGAGGCATCTGGAAGCTTCGGCAAGAGCTTCTTCTTTTGTATATCCGAGAGTCACTTCGTTGAAGTTTTTTCTGCGCTCGTCGGCAGGCTGTTCGAGCATAGGTGTCCTGTCTTTTTTTGCATTTCCCGTTGTTTCTTCACTTATTTCTTGCATTTTTATCTCCTTCTTTAGTGCAATCCACACCTGCACTCCTTTTCATACTTTTCTGCAGCTTTTGTCTCTTCACCGCGATACATAGCAAGCCTATTCATGAGCTCTACAAAGTCAATTTTTCAGGCGTTGAACTCAGGTCCGTCAACGCATGTAAATTTCGTTTTTCCGTCAATAGTAACCCTGCAACCTCCGCACATTCCTGTTCCATCCACCATAATTGAGTTAAGGCTGACCAAAATTTCAACATCATAGGATGAAGCTATGCCAGTTCCTACCTTCATCATAATTGGCGGTCCAATAATCACAATTCTTGCAATCTTTTCGCCACTGTCAAGGATATTTTTCATAATATCGGTTACAAATCCGTGATGCCCTCGCGATCCATCATCAGTTGCAATACACAGTTTGGAGCTTACTTTCCTCATTAAATCTTCAAGGATGAGAAGATCCTTGTTCCGAGCTCCTATAATTGAAATTACTCGGTTGCCTGACTTCGTATAGGCTTTTGCCAAGGGGTAAAGAGGTGCAACTCCTACTCCTCCTCCTACAAGAATAACATTACCGAGATTCCTTATATCAGTAGGAGTACCTAAAGGTCCAACAAAATCCTCCAGTGAATCGCCTGCTGAAAACTTTGCAAGCTGCTTTGTGGTCTTGCCCATCTCCTGAAAAATTACGGATACAGTTCCTTTTTCTTTCTCAAAATCGAAAATAGTGAGGGGAATCCTTTCCCCAAATTCGTTAAGTCTGAGAATTATAAATTGTCCAGCTTTTGCAGTCTTAGCCACGTCAGGTGCATCTATAACCATTCTGTGTATCGACGGGGCTATTTCGTTCCTTTCTAGTATTTTATATGCCATGAGATCACAT
>Ga0187851_10005293_pt1 | contig 10327 bp, 7 predicted proteins | sample June2016WEW_6_10_FD_132997 | JGI IMG/M metagenome (GOLD analysis project Ga0187851, IMG submission 132997) | Peatland microbial communities from SPRUCE experiment site at the Marcell Experimental Forest, Minnesota, USA - June2016WEW_6_10 | ecosystem: Environmental > Terrestrial > Soil > Wetlands... | reverse complement strand
GCGGCGGAATTGCTGGTCAGCGGCCGGACCTGCAACGGGAGGGTAGTGATCTCGACCGCCACGTAGCCGCCGGGGTTGCTGGCGATCTGCTGCGGGCTGTGCTGCGCCGCCGCCACGAGCTGCGCATTGAACTCGCCGCCCAGCCGGCTGTTCAGCACGGCCGTGCTGACCACCCCCATGATCAGCAGGAAGGCCGCGGTCACGCAGATCAGCAGGACGAGCAGGCGGGCGCGCAGGGACAGCATCCCGCTGGCCCGCCGCGCCGGGGCGGCCAGGTCCGTGGGCCCGGGGGCGGTCATTCCTCTGGCCGGGCGCCCGGGCGCAGGCTGTACCCCACCCCGCGCTGCGTGTGGATCAGCGCCGGGCCCAGCGGATCGAGCTTGTGCCGCAGGTAGCTGACGTAGGTCTCGACGATCTGGGACTGCCCGGCGTAGTCCCAGCCCCACACGTTCTCCAGCAGCTGGGCCCGGGTCAGCACCCGGCCCTGGTGCCGCATCAGGTACGCGAGCAGCCGGAACTCCGTCGGTGACAGTTCCACGGGCGTGCCCGCGCGGTGCACCGTCCAGCGTGACTCGTCGAGCTCGAGGTCCCCGGCGCGGAGGATGCCCTGGTCCGCCGGGGCATCGCCGGTGGTCCGCGCCGCGCGCCTGAGCACGGCCCGGACCCGGGCTACCAGCGCCTCCACGGAGAACGGCTTGGTGACGTAGTCATCGCCGCCGAGGGCCAGGCCGGTCACGGTGTCGGACGAGGTGTCCCGCGCGGTCAGGAAGATCACCGGGACGTCGTTACCCGCGGCCCTGAGCCTGCGGCACACCTCGAATCCGTCCAGGTCGGGCAGCATCACGTCGAGCACGATCAGGTCCGGGCGGACCTCTTCCGCCTGCCGCAGCGCGTCCTTCCCGCTGGATGCGGTCGCGACCGCGCAGCCGTGGAACTTCAGCGCGACCCGCACCAGCTCACGGATATTAGGCTCGTCGTCCACGACGAGCACCTGGGGGATCCGGTCGTTGTCTGTCATCACCTGGGAGGGACGGTACGGCCAGCCAGCGAGAGGGCCGGCGGGGCCACCGGGCTGGCCACATCAGGGGCGGTCCAGCGCGGGCCGCGCCGGGTGTGGCCCGCAAAGATTACCGGCTCCCGCAGGCTGGGGCCTGCGGGAGCCGGCCGGCCCCCCGCCAGTTGGAAGTGGATTTGCCGGAGCTGGATTCGCCGGATGGTCAGCTGCCGGATGCGGAGCTGCCGGACGCCGAAGGTACCGGGGACGGGCTGAACGAAGGGGAGGAAGCTGACGGCGGCCGGATCACCACGAGCCGGGCATCCTTGGCTCCGGAGACCACCGGCCCGCCGACCCAGACCGGCTCGCCCGAGGTCAGCGCGCTCGTCGTGGTCTTCTTCCCGCTCTCCCGGACGACGGTGCTGCTCACGAGATCCCATATCCAGGTGGTGCCGTCGGTGGCCCGCACGACGATGCTGCTGCCGCTGACGGACTGGACGACACCCCGCTCGAACGCCAGCGTGCGGATGGCGCCGCCCTGGCCGCGGAACGTGAACTCCCCGTCGATGCCCCGCCGCAGGGCCGCCCGGACGAGCCGGCGCCGCAGGTCCCAGCAGCGGCGGCCTGCCGCACGCAGGGCCGCCCGGGCCGCGGCCGGGTGCCCGGTCCTCCGGGCGGCGCGGGCCGCCTTCAGCGCGTCGAGGCACGGATGGGCCACCGCGGCGGTCCCGGCGCTGCCGCCGGACCCGCCCGCGCCGGACCCGCCCGCGCCGGACGACGAGGTCGTCAGCGCCAGGGCGCCCGAGGTGCCCGCCGAGTTGAGCGCGGTGTTCAGGGCGGCCGCCTGGGAGCCCGGCCCGGCGGCGCTGCCCGCGGCGGCTGAGGTGCCGGCCGACGACGAATGCCCCGCCAGGGAGACGCCGGCGACGATTCCGCCGGCGGCCAGCGCCGCGGCGGCCACCAGCCCGACCGTCCAGTGCAGCGGGTTGCGCCGCCGGGCGCCGGGGCCCGGGCCGCCCGGCGGGCGCTGGTTGCGGGGGTCCTGGTCGCCCGGACCGTGGTTCCCGCCGGCTCCCTGGCTCATCGGCCAGAACTGCTCAGTCGGGCGGGACTCTTCCGCAGGGTTGCCGCCCGGGGGCTCATACATGTTGTCCATGACCTTGAGACTGCCCGGCCTGGCTGTGACATCAGGCGGTGAAGTCTGGGATTTCGCTGGGAGCACGCTCCGGAATTACCGGAACCTCCCACGCCGGTCCTGCCCCAGTGCTCCCTAACGGTCTTTTCGTTCCAGGCGTCACCCCGGGAACCCGTCACATCCGCTCGGGAACCGGGATCCCCAGCAGGTCCAGCCCGGTCAGCAGGACACGCAGGGTGAGCGCGGACAGCGCGAGCCGGCTGTCCCGGATGGACGGCTCGGCCTGGAGCACCGGGCACTGCTCGTAGAACGTGGTGAACGCGCTCGCCACGTCGAACAGGAAGCCTGCCAGCAGGTGCGGCTGCGTGGTTTCCCCGGCCTGCCAGACTGCGGCTCCAAACCCGAGCAGGCGCAGCGCGAGGGCCCGCTCGGCTGGCTCGGCCAGCGTGATCGGGGCGCGGGCGCCGTCCGGGTCGAGGCCGGCCCGGCGGAAGATGGACCGGATCCGCGTGGTCGCATACTGGAGGTAGGGCCCGGTGTTCCCCTTGAACGAGATCATGCGGTCCCAGTCGAATACGTACTCGCTGTCCCGTGCGGTGGACAGGTCGGCGTATTTGATCGCGCCGATCCCGACCGCGTCCGCGATGGCGGCGCGCTCGCTCTCGTCGAACTCTGGGCTGGTGTTGAGCTCGTCGAACACCGTGCGCGCGCGCTCGACGCCTTCCCGCAGCAGCTCGCGCAGCTTGATCGAGTCGCCGGCCCGGGTGCGCAGCAGCTTCCCGTCGGTCCCCAGCACGTTGCCGATCTGCGCATGCTCGAACCGGGCCGCGGCGGGAATCCACCCCGCCTGCCTGGCCACTGCGAAGACCATCTGGAAGTGCAGTGCCTGGGACGAGCCGACGACGTAGATCGCCCGGTCTACATGCAGGTCCCGGATCCGGTACCGGATGGTGGCCAGGTCACTCGTGGAGTAGTTGTAGCCCCCGTCCCGCTTGCGGATGATCACTGGCAGCGGCTCACCGTCCCGCCCGGTGAACCCGGGCGGGAACGCGCACAGCGCACCGTCGCTGATGACCGCGACCCCGGTTGCCTCCAGTTCGGCGCACACCTCGGCCAGCAGGTCGTTGTAGAAGCTCTCCCCGCGGATGTCCGCGTCGGTCAGCGTGACCCCGAGCTGGCGATATATCCGGTGCAGGTAGTCCAGCGACATGTCGACCAGGTGCTGCCATAGTCGGAGGGTGCCTCCGTCGCCGCCCTGCAGCAACACCACCCGCTGCCGTGCGCGCTCGGCGAACTGCGGGTCGGAGTCGAACTTGCGCCGCGCCGCCTGATAGAAGGCGTTCGGGTTGCTTCGTAGCTGGTCAGCGTCGGCGGAGTCCTCGCCTACGTCGAGTAGATGCTCGATCAGCATCCCGAATGGGGTGCCCCAGTCGCCCAGGTGGTTATCCCGGATCACCTCCTGACCGGCGAACTCAAGGATCCGGGCCAGCGCGTCGCCGACGATGGTCGTGCGCAAGTGACCGACGTGCATCTCTTTGGCCACGTTCGGTGATGAGTACTCCACCACCACCCGCGGGGCCGGATCGGCCTGCGCCACACCCAGCCGTGGGTCAGCGAGCTGCCCGCTGGCCTGCCCGGCGATCCATCCCGGCAGGAGCCTGAGGTTGATGAAGCCCGGGCCGCTCACTTCGGGCGGCTCCGCCACGCCGGTCAGGTCGAGATGTCGGATGATGTCCGCAGCGATGTCCCGCGGCGGCCGCCCTAGCTGCCTGGCCAGCGGCAGCGCCGCGTTGGACTGGTAATCCGCGAACGAGGACGGCCGGATCACCGGGTCGGCGGCCTCGTACTCGGGGCCGAAGGCCGCACCGAGCGCAGCCGACACCCGCTGCGCGAGAACATCCCGTGGATCCGCCATGCTCCAAGCCTAGCGACCACGCCGGGCAGGCCTGCGCGAATAAATCCGCGATCAGGCCTCGTGGGGCCGCATCGGCTGATGACAGCGCCCCGTGGGCCGCATCGGCTGGTGACCGCGCCCCGTGGGCCGCATCGGCTGGTGACCGCGCCCCGGTAGGGCCGCAGCGCCAGCCTATGGTCACGCCCTGGGCCCAACCGCTAGCCTTGCGCCGCGGTTCATGGGGACTGAGGGACTGGTGTTACTGCTGTGCCCTGGACGGGCCCTTATGCGAGCGTGATCAGACGATTGGTGTTGCTGAGGCGACACCGATCGTCTGATCATCACCGAACGGTGGTGGCTTTGGGGCGGGTAGTGTCTCTGGCACCCGTGGGGATCCGGGACGGGCGACCCGGGCTGGCTGTGGCAGGTGTGAGATGCGGGAGGTCAGTTCCGGCGGAGGAAGTGGGCGCCGCGGCCGTGACCAAGCCGTTCCCGGATCCTCTCCGTGATCTGGCCCTTGACCAGATCCGCGGCGAGCAGGCAGGCCGACGTGATGCCGCGGGGACTGGACGCGCCGTGGGCGATGACGATGGTCCCCTCCAGGCCCAGCAGGGCGGCGCCACCGTAGGTCTCGGAGTCCAGCCGGCCGCGCAGCTCGCGCAGTCCGCGGCGCTGCAGCACCGCGCCGACCCGCGCCGACCGGGTCCCGCGCAGCACGTCCCGCAACTGCCCGGCGGCGAATCCCATCGCCCCCTCGAGCGTCTTGAGCGCGACGTTGCCGGTGAAGCCGTCGGTCACGATGACGTCCACCGTGCCGGCAAGCAGGTCGGTGCCCTCGACATTGCCGGTGAAGCGGATCGGCAGGGCGCCGTGCGGCGGTGGGGCGGTAAGCAGCTCGTGCGCCCGCCGGGCCAGCTTGTTGCCCTTGCCCGGCTCGGCCCCGATGGTGAGCAGCCCCACCTTGGGATCGGGGATGTTGTGCGCGATCTGCGCGTAGGCCACCCCCAGCTGGGCGAACTGGAGCATCATCTCCGGCTTGGGGTCGGCGATGGCGCCCGCGTCGAGCAGGAACGTGGGACGGGGCTGGGTGGGCAGCACCACCACCAGGGCCGGTCGGAGCAGGCCGGGCACGGAGCGTAGCCGGAGCCGGGCGGTGGCCACCACGCCGCCCGTTGAGCCGGCCGAGACCACGGCCGCGGCTTGGCCCCGGCGTACCAGCTGGCAGGCCACGGCGACGCTGGAGCGTGGCCGCCGCCAGCTGGCCAGCGCCCCCTCGTCCATGCCGATGGTGTCCTCGGCGGGTGCGACCTGCAGCAGGTCGGCCACTTCCGGGTGCTCGGCCGCCAGTCCGCGCAGCTCAGCGGCCCGTCCGGCCAGGATTACCGGGGCTTGCAGTGCGGCCGCGGCGGCCGCGGCACCGGCCACCACCACAGCCGGGCCGTTGTCTCCGCCCATGGCGTCGACCACGATGGCCTGCTCCCCGGGGCCGGCCGGCGTGGGTTCCTCGAGCACGGGCCCAAGCCTCTCACCCCCGGGGCAGTGCCAGGGACCAGGGCCGTCAGGCGGGGTGGCCGGCGGGTCCAGATGACGGGCGTCCGCCGCGCCGCGGCACAGGATTGATCATCCGCCCACTGGGTAACCATCAGTCACGATCTGGGCCCGGCACTACCAGTGCAGGGCAAAGTGGCAAAACGGTGATGAAGGGGTGATCAGACCGTCCTGGTGAGGGCCGCGATGAGGCGGGGACCAGCGATGAGTCGTGGGGCCTGGCGGCAAGCCATGGCTGGCGGCAGGGCCGGACCAGCGGGTGACCAAAGGGACGCAGGCGGGCGGAGCCGGCTGGGCCGGGCTAACCGTGAACGCCGCTTCAGCGTTTCCTCAGTGTGACCCGTTTGCATGGGTCCGGCGCGCGGGATTGTACCGACGCCGCTGGCCTGCCGATGCCGCCGTTGTGCGTACATGGCCTCGGCGCCGCTGAGCGCAGCTGACACCTAAGCAGCTGGGGAGAGCGCGGTGGAAGATCGTCAGCCGCGGGCCACAGGGACCTCGCATCCCGGCAGAGCCGCCGGGACCGCGACCGACCGGAGGGAAACCCGTGAGTGGCATCCGGCAGATAGTGCCAGTACCTGATGGGGGTCGACGTTTCCGCGCCTACACCGCAAAGCACCTGGACGGTCTGACCGCGCGGGCCGGCCTCGGCGAGGCCGAGCGGCTGGCCGTCCGGGCGGTCGGGACCGTGCTGCCCTTCCGGACCAATGCCTACGTCGTCGAGGAACTGATCGACTGGAACGCGGCCCCCGATGACCCCCTCTACCGCCTGGTGTTCCCGCAGGCTGACATGCTTCCCGCCGCGGACGTCGCCCGGATCGCGGGCCTGCTGGCCCGCGGCGCGCCCGAGCCGGAGGTCACGGCCGCGGTGCACGAGGTGAGGATGCGGCTGAATCCCCACCCGGCCGGCCAGTTGGCGCTGAACATCCCTGCCCTCGACGACCAGCCACTGCCCGGCGTGCAGCACAAGTACCCGGAGACCGTCCTGGTCTTCCCCAAGCAGGGCCAGACCTGCCACGCGTACTGCGCGTACTGCTTCCGGTGGGCGCAGTTCGTGGATGAGCCCGGCCTCAAGATGGCCACCGCCGACCTGGACCGGGTCATCGGCTATCTCCGGCAGCACCGCGAGGTGACGAGCGTGCTGATCACCGGCGGTGACCCGATGATCATGGGTGCGACCGTGCTGCGCCGGTACATCGAGCCGCTGCTCGAACCGGGGCTGGAGCACATCGAGTCGATCCGGATCGGCAGCAAGGCGCTGGCCTACTGGCCGCAGCGGTTCGTGTCCGACCCGGACGCCGACGACACGCTGCGCCTGTTCGAGCAGGTCGTGGCCTCGGGCCGGTCGCTCGCGTTCATGGCGCACTTCTCCCACCCTCGGGAGCTGGGGTCCGCGCTGGCCGCCGAGGCCAGCCGCCGGATCCGGGCCACCGGGGCCGTGATCCGCACCCAGGCCCCGCTGATCAGGACGATCAACGACGACCCCGCGGCCTGGGCCGCGATGTGGCGGACCCAGGTACAGATGGGGATGGTGCCGTACTACATGTTCGTGGAGCGGGACACGGGCCCGCAGGACTACTTCGCAGTGCCGCTTGGGACCGCGCACGGCATCTTCAGCGACGCCTACCGGCAGGTGGCCGGCCTGTGCCGCACCGTGCGCGGGCCCTCGATGTCGGCGACCCCCGGCAAGGTGTGCGTGGACGGGATCGCGGACGTCGCCGGCCAGCGGGTCTTCGTCCTGCACATGATCCAGGCCCGCGATCCCGACCTGGTCGGCAAGCCGTTCTTCGCCCGCTACGACCCCGGCGCTACCTGGCTCACCGACCTGCGGCCCGCGTTCGCCACCCGCTTCCCGTTCGAGGCGGCCGATCCCGAGGACCTGCCGGGTCTCTGGTCGCCCGAGGTCTTCGAGCCGGCCAGCTGAAACCGATGGCCCGGCGGCCTAGGCCGGCAGGCCCCCGGACCGGGTCGTAGCCGGCTGGCACCTGGAGCGCGTCCTAGGGCAGCCAGTTCCCGTCCCCGGACGGCGGGTCACCGCGGGATCAGGCCGCCTGGGCGGCCTGCTCGGCGGGGATGTCCGGGACGGTCGGCTCGGGCGCCCGCCGGCCCTCCTTGAGCATGAGGCAGCTGACGGCGCCCACGGCCAGCAAGATGATCGGCAGCAGCATGGTCGAGCGCATGGCGTTGACGTAGCCGAAGGTGAACACGTCGTGGCCGATCCGAAGCAGTTCGGCCATGAGGCGGGCGGGCAGTCCGGCGGGCAGTTTGATCCCGGAGCCGTTCTGGCCGGCCCCGACCTGGATCCCGTTACTGGCCGCATGCTTGATCCCGGCCACGAACTGCCCGCGCAACTGCGGGGGCAGTGCTCCCGCGCGGGCCGCGGCCTGGCTGTTCATGGACGAGACCAGCCGGTTCTGCAGCAGCGCGCCGACTGCGGCGGTGCCGATCACGAGGCCGACCTGCCGGACGGTGTTCAGCACGCCGGACGCTGCGCCAGCCATCCTCGGGTCGATGTTCCGCATGGCCACGGTGACCATGGGCGCGAACGTGCAGCCCATCCCGATGCCGGCCACGATCAGCGCGGGCAGGAAGTCGTACCACGTGGACGTGGTGCTCGCCTCCAGCGCGACCCAGCCCATCCCGACCGCGAACAGGGTGAGGCCCAGCATCAGGATGTACTTGCCGCCGATCTTGTCGGTGAGCCGCCCGGCGGCCGGCGCCACGAACATCGACAGTACCGAGGCCGGGGCCATGGTCAGCCCAGCCCGCAGCGCGGAGAACCCGAGCACCGACTGGAGATAGATGGTGAACGGCAGGAAGATCCCCATCATGCCGACCGCCAGTGTGCCGGACACCCAGTTCACCACCGCGTAATTCCGGTCCCGGAACAACGCGAAGGGCACCAGTGGCTCCCGGTTCTGGGTCCTCCACTGGAGTACCAGGAAGGCGATCAGCAGTAGCACGCCGATCCCGAGGACCAGCGGGATGCTGACGAAGGACGTGATCGTGCCCCAGTCGTACTTCTGCCCCTCGACCAGGCCGTAGCAGATGGCCAGCAGCCCGGCGCTGGCCAGCAGGACGCCGGGGATGTCGATCCGGTGCCGGCGCCCCGGCCGCATATCCGGGATGATGACGAACGTCAGCACCAGCGCGATCACGCCGAACGGCACGTTGACGAAGAAGATCCAGCGCCAGTCGAACGCGGTCACAAGCAGGCCCCCCAGGGTGGGCCCGGCGATGGTGGCCACTCCGGCCACCGCGCCCCACACGCCGAACGCGGCGCCGCGGCGCTCGGGCGGGAAGGTGTTGGTGATGATGGTCAGGGTCTGCGGCATGAGCATGGCCGCACCCAGCCCCTGGACCGCGCGGAACCCGATCAGCCAGCCCGGGCTGGGGGCCAAGCCACACGCGGCGGACGCCACCGTAAAGACGGCGATGCCCATCGCGAACATGATCCGCGGGCCAATCAGGTCACCGAGCCGCCCCGCGGTGATCACCAGGACGGCCAGCACCAGGGCGTAGGCGTTGATCACCCAGAGCACGTCGTCGAGCGAGGCATGCAGCCTGGTGATGATGTCCGGGATCGCGATGTTCACGATGGTCAGGTCGAGCAGGGTCATGAAGAACCCGAGCGAGACGACCAGCAGCACCGCCCACGGATTCGCGTGGAACTTCCTCACCGCATGCTCCCTGTTCCCCTGTTACCGATGTCCCTGACCCAGGCGGATCGGCCGGAAATAGCCTGGCTTGCCGTTTTCACCGATCGTAGACTGGGGGACCGACAAACCGATGCCGCGCCAGCGCGGCCGGCGAACCCGAACCCCGTTCGGTTGACGGCCGGAAGCGGGAAGTATGCTCCCGGCCATGAAACTGAACGGAACCGCAGCGATCATCTCCGGCGGGGCCAGCGGCCTGGGTGCGGCGGTGGCACGCAGGCTCGCCGCCGCGGGCGCCAAGGCTGTCGTGGCCGACCTCAACGAAGAAAATGGCAAGGCAGTCGCCGCGGAGACCGGCGGACTGTTCGTGCAGACGGACGTGGCGGACGAGAACTCGGTCACCGCGGCCGTGGAGGCTGCCGTTGGCATCGGGGTCCCCCTGCGGACCGTGGTCAGCTGCGCTGGAATCGGCTGGGCCGCGCGGACCGTCGGCCGCGACGGCACCCCGCACGATCTCGCTGCCTACCGCAAGGTCATCGACATCAACCTGATCGGCACGTTCAACCTGTTGCGCATCGGCGCGGCGGCCATCTCCCATACCGAGCCGGCCGACGCGGACGGTCAGCGCGGCGTGGTTATCAACACGTCCTCGATAGCCGGCCTGGAAGGGCAGACCGGCCAGATCGCCTACTCCGCCTCCAAGGGCGGCATCATCGGGATGACTGTGCCGGCCGCCCGTGACCTGTCCGTCATCGGCGTCCGGGTGAACACCATCTGCCCGGGCATCATCGACACCCCGATCTACGGGTTCGCGCCGGAAGCCGAGGGCTTCAAGGCCAAGCTGGCCGCGCCGGTGGTGTTCCCGAAACGGATGGGTGCCGCCGCCGAGTTCGCCCACCTGGTCCAGGCGCTCATCGAGAACGACTACATGAACGCCGAGGTCATCCGGTTCGATGGCGGCATCCGCTTCCAGCCCAAGTAGCCATCCCGGCCCGTCCCGCCCGGGCAGGCGGCTCCGGCCCGCCCGGTGGAGCGGGCTGCCAGCCGCGGAACTGAAGAAGCCCCGCCTGATTCGTGTTGCCGTTCCCCGGGCCACCTGG
>Ga0187851_10005292_pt1 | contig 10328 bp, 5 predicted proteins | sample June2016WEW_6_10_FD_132997 | JGI IMG/M metagenome (GOLD analysis project Ga0187851, IMG submission 132997) | Peatland microbial communities from SPRUCE experiment site at the Marcell Experimental Forest, Minnesota, USA - June2016WEW_6_10 | ecosystem: Environmental > Terrestrial > Soil > Wetlands... | reverse complement strand
TCGACCCTGACCAAGTGGTACGAGGAGCATGGGCGGCACGAGATCTTCGCCGGCGGCAAGAAGGTCGGCCTGGAGATGCAGGACAAGTACGACCTGGTGCTGAACCAGGCGCACGTCGACGCGGCGGCCAACGATACGTTCGAGAAGAGCGGCATCGCCAAGAACGCGCGCGAGGAGAAGATCCGCGCACGCGACGCCAAGATGAAGCAGGACGCCGAAAACGCCCGCATGGCCAAGCTCTACCGCAAGGAGATCCTGCAGGAGCCCGACGCACCCGCAGGCTTCATCTCGCTCAGCGAGATCAAGCCCGCCGCGCCGGTGCAGGAAGAAGAGACCGTCGGGGTTGAGTGAGCTTCGCGCAAAACCTTAAACGACAGCAGCAACGACAAAGGCCGCCAGCAATGGCGGCCTTCTTATAACCGTGGATGGAAATCACTTTCGGTGCTGCTTACACTGTGAGTCGGTCAGCGGTCGGTGTACTGTTTTGTGAGCTTCTTTTGCATGTGGCGGGCGCGGGCCTTCATGGCGGGGGTTCCGTTCCAGAGGAACTGCTCGACCAGCGCCTCGGCCTCGCCGCGCAGGGACGGCTCGCTGAGCGCGAGCGTTGCCAGGCCCTCCATTGCCGCGCAGCGCAGAGCGTTGCTCTCATCCTCCGCCAGCAGCGACAGGATGCGCGCCGCCCTCAGCCGCTGCGCCTGGGTGTGCGCCACGCGCGAGACCACCAGCGCCAGGTGCCAGCGCGTCTGCTTCTCCTCGATTGGCAGCGACTCCAGCAGACCCGCCAGCTCGTCGGCGTAGGGCTGGAGCGGGGCCGGATCGCGGTCCGTGATGCGCCGCGCCACATCGGCTGCACGCATGCGCAGCCTGGCCTCCTGGCCGAAGAGCTCGTGCACCAGCGCGCGCAGCGACGGCTTGTAGCCGCCGATCTCGCGCGCCAACATGCGCGATTGGGGCAGCCCCCAGCACTTTTCGCGCAGCAGATCCCGCACCTGTCCCATGCCGCGCAGTATAAATCCATCGGCCCTGTACCGTTCGCGATTCTTCGGTTCAATTCAAGAAAGGGAGATCGATGCCTACGGGGTAGTCTGCGCTGTCGATCGTTCCCAAGTGAGGGACTGCGAACGAGCACAAGTTGCTTCTGCCGGCGCTGAAGCAGTTTAAAGACGCAAAAGGCCAGCGCCCAGTTCTCGATAGCGAGAGCTGGGCGCCGGCACTTCATTTGAAACAACGGTTGAGGAAGCAGCCTGTCTAGAAGACGTACTTGAGCGAGAACTGTGCGATGCGCTCGGCGTCCGTGGAGGGGTTGGATGCAGTGATGGTCCCAAAGGCGGCATTGGACTCTGAGGTTTGCGGGTTGCCGAGTTTGGTGTGGTTGAGGACGTTGAAGTACTCGGCGCGGAACTCCATGGTGGTTGCGCGGAAGACGGGGAATGTGCGAACGACTGCCGCGTCCCAGTTGGTGTAGGCAGGACCACGGAGCGTGCCTTTGACCACGTTGCCGAATCCGGTGCCTGGGCCGGTGTTGGCGGGTTTGGAGAATGCGGCCTTATTCAACCAACTGATGCAGGATTTGCCAGCGGTGCAATTGCCACCACCGGGGATTACTGAGTAAGCCGACTGGGTGAAGTCCCGCTGCGCGCGGTCCTGGGTGAGGTTGGTGAGCGAGTTGTCCGTCCCCATGTAAGTGGTGAGGGTATCGCCGGAGTGGTGCTGGAAGAGACCGCTGGTGCGCCATCCGTTGGCAACCGCCTGAAGCGCGCGGGCACCCTGATGGAGCTTGGGCAGATCGTATACATAGGAGACGGAGAGGGCACTGGGGTGATCGATGTCAGACAGGCCACGGTCGAGCGCCTTGATGTCTGGGACATAGGCAGCCGCGGGTATATTCGCCACCCCCGCCCCTGTCGGATAGAGAGGATACACATAGGAGTCGCCCGAGTTGAGGTCCTCGGTGTTGTTGACCCTGGTTGCCTGCGGCATGTCGTCGAAGGACTTCGACCAGGAATAGTTGGCCAGCACGGAGAGGCCATGGGACATCTTCTTTTCCAGCGTGCCCTGGAAGGAGTTGTAGTGGGCGTTGCCGATCATGGCAGCGTCGATGATGTCGGAGTAGTTTGCCGAACAGCCTGTTCCGGATGTGCATGGGCCGACGATGGGGGCCGTGTTATATATACGCCGCTGGTTGACGCCGAGTGAGGCGCCGGTGAGGCCGGTGAGGTTGACGGAAGGGTTGAGTTCCACGCTGACAAACTGATGGCGGGAGGTGGAACCGACATAAGCGACGCGGAGGGCCCAACTGGTGAAGAGTTGATGTTCGACGGTCAGGTTGAAGTCGTTGGTGACGGGCACCTGGAAGTTGCCGGAGGGATCGTATTCATCGAGGGTGATCCCGTTGGGGAAGGTCTGGGTGGACTTGAACGGCAGAGTGTAGGGGAATGGGTTAGTGACCTTGTCGGCCACGCAGAAGGCGGTTGTGGCGCAATACGGATCGCTGAATGGGCCACCGGGGTTGGCGCCCGGGGTGGTGCTGTACATGCCGTCGTTGGTGAGCGTGACGGACTGGTTATTGGGCACCCAACTGGCCTGACTGAGGTTGAAGAAGCCGGGCAGGCGGTCCTGATAGAAGATGCCCGCGCCGCCACGGACCACGGTCTTACCGTCGCCAAAGATGTCGTAGGCGAAGCCGGCACGCGGCATGAACTGGGCGTATTTGCTCTTGACGCTGTTCTTGGGGACGCCGGGATCGCCGGTGAGCAACATGCCGGCGGGCAGGGTGGAGAACAGGGTTGTTTTCTGGTTGGCTGCGTAGGCGGATGCGCTGAACTCCTGCATATTTCCGTCGTTGTTGGCCCACGGAGCGAAGTCTTCCCAGCGCACGCCGTAGTTGATGGTGAGGCGGGGAGTGGCCTTCCAGCTATCCTGGGCGTAGAGACCGGGGAAGTGGTTGCGGTCGTTGACCTGCTCGAAGTTCCCCTGGGTGAAGCTGGTCATGAAGCCCATCTGGTAGTTGGCCATCGCGTTGGGATTCGTAGTGTTGGAATTGAAACCGAATGCCCCGTACGACTGGTATACGTTGGTGACGTCGAACTTGCTCAGCTCGATGTGACCGCCGAAGGCGAAGTTGTGGGAGCCCTTGGTCCAGTGCAGGTCGTCGTTCAAGGTGTAGTTGTTGCGCTCCCAGCCTGCGAAGGCCGAGGACGACGCCGAGAAGTAGCCGGTGATGATGGTCGCCATATAGGGGCCGGTCGCAGGCTGCCAGATGTTATTGACTCCGAATGCGGTCATGTCGGTGCTGCCCGGAGGCCCGCCGCGCAGGGCCACTTCGCGCTGATAGTTGATGATCAGGTTGTTCAGCAGGTTGTTGGAGAAGGTGTGGGTCTCAGAGAGCAGGGCGTTCTGGTAACGGGTGTTGAAGTACGACCTGTAGCTGGAGAGCATCGTGGGGTTGTAATCGGCTGCCTGTTCGAAGTAGTCCGAATAGTAGTGGCCGAAAAGGTGGTCCTTGTCGCTGAAGGCGTGGTCCACGCGGGCGATGTATTCGTCATAGAACTGAGTTGTGGGCTGGAAGTAATTGACCACGCCCCCGATCTTACCGGCAGGTTCCACGCCGGAGAAAGTGGGGAAGACCTTCTCAAACGCCACGGATGCCGGATCGAACGCGCTGGCGGGGACGTGGTTATTTGCGTATGCGACACCGGTGAACGGATTGGATATCTGCTGGGCGGGGACAGGAACTCCTGCGGAGGTCACGCAGAGACCGACGTTAGCACCGGAGGCAGCGAATGAGTTGGGGGCTGCACACAAGTTGCTGTAATCGGCATAACCGGTGCCGGTGAGGCCTTCTTCCGCGAGAGTGGGGACCGTCGTCTGAGTGGCGCTTGAATTTGCGTGATAGAGCGTGTGCTGATAGCCGAAGAAGAATTGCGTGCTTGCCCCGGTGGAGAAATGGGGGATGATGACCGGGCCGCCGATGGTGCCGCCAAACTGGTGCCGGTGGTAGTTGTCCGCGGTTGTGGCGAAGTAGGGCTTGGCGTTGAAGTAGCCGTTGCGCAGAAACTCGAAGAGGTCGCCGTGGAACTGCTTGCCTCCGGACTTGGTGACGATGTTGACGACGGCGCCGGCGCTTTGACCGAATTCGGCGTTGTAGTTGCTGGTCTGCACGCTGAACTCCTGCACGGCGTCGGGGAAGGGGAATGGCCCGTTGACGTTGGTCATCTCATCGACGTTGTTGCCGCCGTTGAGGAGATAGTTCGACTGGTTGGGCAGGGTCCCGTTGGCGCTGGTGACCACGGCAGCAGGGAATGTCTTTCCATTGCCCTGGTTAACACCGTTGCCCTCGTTGGTGGCGTCGACGACGCCTGCGACCAGGGTCACCAACTGGGCCGCATTTCTGCCGTTCAACGGCAGATCGACGACGCGGGCCTCATCGATGACCTGGGACAAGGTACCGCTGGTGGTGTCGATCTGGGGAACCTCGGTGGTAACCTGAACCGTCTGAGTGGCAGCGCCAAGTTCAAGCCGAACCCTGACCGTCAGCGACTGATCCGCCTGGAGCACGACGCCGGACTGCACATAGGTTTGAAACCCCTTCGCGTTTACCGTGATCATGTACTCCGTGGGCAGCAAGGTGGGGAACACATACGCCCCGTTTGGCCCTGACGTAACGACCGTCTTTCTGCCTGTGTCTGTTTGCGTCGCCGTTACCGTGGCGGATGCGACGACCGCGCCCGTTGGATCGGCGACGGTCCCGACGATGGAACCATATCCTTGTGCCAGCAACTGCGTGGAAGACACAAGCAGAACCAGCGTTAGGGCGCAAAGAACACACATACTCCGGCGGAGGAAGGAAATTAATGGAGTTTTCATATGCGCGGAAAGTTATGCTATGCGGTCGGTCCTTGTCAAGCGAAACCAACGCGGAAAAATCATGTATTGGTGTGATGTATGTCACAGGTAAACAGGCTTGCAGCGAGTTCACAGGGAGCACAGTCTCCACGGGGTATCGAGTGTGCTGCCCCTCCCCCACTGAACGCGGGTTCGCTGCGCGCGAACGAGCGCTTCCCGGCAAACACAGCTGGGCCTGATCCTGACCTGTAAACGTTTGTATAACAATTGTTTATGAAACATTGCCAGGGCGCTTGCATCGCTCTGCGCGATGCCACGCCACCGGTCGCCTACTCGACGCTCATCGCCGCGTCCACATCGATGGTCAGCTCGTCGTGATCCACCAGCATGGAGTGCAGCTTGAGGGAATCGAGCGTTAGCGTGTAGCCGGTGGAGGCCAGCGACTGGCTGAGCAGCTTGCGCATCAGGTCCGCTGCGTTCAGCTTCATCTGCGAGGGCAGCTTGCGGCTGAGGAACGGGACCAGCAGGAAGTTCAGCTCCTTCGACTCGCTGACCTTTTCGATCTTGGCATCGCGGAAACCCACCGACTCGCCCTCGGCTTCGGGAACGACCGAGACCTCGGCGTCCGTGGTCAGCGAGACGCCCAGGCACTTGCCTCCGAGGGCCTTGCCCAGCTTGGCATGGGTGTGGACATGCACCACGACGCGATCGTCCTTGAAGGTGACGTGGGGGTCCTCGGCGTAGGCGGAGCATGGCGTCGTCGCATCCCCGTGCATGTAGTAGCGGCCGTCGGGGCCGTTGAAGAGCTGCGTGCGCAAGGTCCGCTCCAGCGCCTTCGCCGAGACCTTCACCTCAATCGCGCGGGCCATCCGCGCACCACCCATCCCAAGCAGCCAGAGCATCACCACACAGCGCAGCGCCTTATTCATTGTTATATAAGGATAACGCCAGCAAATCCGTTTCGCCCGGTCAGCGGTGCAGCGGCGTGCAACCATAGAGAGAGGGCCCACGTCTCTGGTTTGAGATGTGGGCCCTGCAACTATAAATTGAACGACTCGGGGCTACTCCACCGCAGGAGGCAGCGGAGCAGACAGGGCGATCACCGTGACGGTCATCTTCTGCAGCCCCGGCGACGTCGCAGTCACCGCAATCGTGCCGGCCTGGCCTCGCTTGCTTTGCACGATCGCCATGCAAAGCCCGTTGAAGGCGCTGCGCTCGGTGGCGCGGTCCGGCTCATGGCAACTGGGGTCGCCGTTGCCCACGCCGATCACGCTGCCCGGCCCCTCCACCGTCCACGCCACTTTGTTGTTTGCCTCAGGCACCTGCCTGCCCTGCGCATCCACGATCGCCACGTTGATGACAACCAGGTCCTGCCCGTTGGCTGCGATCCTCGGCCGGTCCGCCGAAGCGACGATCTTCGCCGCCGGGCCAGCCGTCTCGCGCTGGTCGGTCAGCACGACCCTTCCTCCCTTGCTGGCGCGCGCCTCGAGCACGCCCGGCGCGTACTTCACCTTCCACACCAGGCGCCCGTTCTTCTTCACCGGCTGCGAACCGAGGCTTGCGCCATTGAGGAAGAGTTCGACGCTCTCCTGGTTGCAGTAGGCCCAGACCTCGATCTCCTGTCCCTCACGGCCCTCCCAGTTCCAGTGGGGAAGAATGTGCAGCAGCGGCTCCGAACCCCACCACGTCTTGTAGTACCAGGCCGTGTCCTTGGCGAAGCCGCATGTGTCCAGAATGCCGAAGTGCGAGCTGATGCACGGCCACGTATACGGCGTGGTTTCGCCGCGATAGTCGAATCCGGTCCAGGCAAATCCGCCGGCCAGCCACTCGCGCTGGTCATAGAACGACCACCACTCCTCGGCGGTGTTGCCCCAGCGCGGCTTCTCCGTGTCATACGCGCTCATGTATCCACGCGCCTTGTCGTTGGCGTAGATGCCGCGCGTCGCCACGGTGCTGGCCGTCTCGGTGCCGATCATCGGCTGAGTCGGATAGTCCTGGTGGAATTTGTCGATCTGGCCGTCGTTGTAGTTGCAGCCCATCACGTCCAGCACGTTGGAGATTCCCACGCCGCCCCAACCGCCGCTCATTGCCGCGGTCGAGAGGCGCGTCGGATCGAGCTTCTGTTGCAACGTCTTCATCGTCTTCACGATGCGCGCGCCGCGTGCTGTTCCCTGCTCCGCCTCCTCGTTGCCCAGCGACCAGAGAACCACGCAGGGATGGTTGCGGTCGCGCTTGATCAGCCGCTCCAACTCGCTCATCCCCTCCGGGTTCGACGACATCATGCGCGTCTCGTCCAGCACCAGCATTCCCATGCGGTCGCAGGCGTCCAGAAACTCCGGCGTCGGCGGATTGTGCGAGGTGCGGCAGGCGTTCGAGCCCATCCATTGCAGCCGCTCCAGCCGGTAGGCCTGAATGCGGTCCGGGATGGCCTCGCCCACGCCCGCGTGGTCCTGGTGGTTGCAGGTCCCCTTGATCTTCACCGGTTTGCCGTTCAGGAAGAACCCCTTGTCCGCATCGAACCGCACGGTGCGAATCCCAAACGTCTCCGTGTCCCGATCGACCGTGGCGCCGTCCACCTCGACCGTCGTCACCGCGCGATACATATTCGGCGAGTCAAGCGACCAGATGTCCGGGTGCCACACCGTCGTATGCAGCGCAAAGGTGGTGGCATCGCGGGCCTCAATCGTCGCCGGGTCCGACACCGCCGTGGCCACGGTCTTTCCCGCGTCGTCCACCAGGGCCGCATGAACTCGTCCGACGACGTCAACGTCGCTGTCGTTGATGACCTCGGTGCTCAGATGGACCGTCACCTGATCGGCGTGTGTCACCACTCCCGTTACGGCGCCGAAGTCCGACCGCACATAGTTTCCCCAGCGCGCGATGTGCACCGGCGCGGTCTTGGTGAGCCAGGCGTGGCGATAGATGCCCGCGCCCTCGTAGAACCATCCCTCGTCGAGCGTGGCGTCCACGCGGACGACCAGCACATTCAACCCCGGCGTCTGCATCCCCGCCTTGATGCGCGCCACCGCCGCCGCGTCCGTGCCGGCCTTCTCAATCCGGGCCTGGTCGGCCGCCGCGCGGTCCATCGCAGCCTTGTCCGCGAAGTTGGCAAAGTCCGTCAGGTCAAGGTCCAGCGGCGCATATCCGCTCATGTTCTCGGCGATGAAGTGGCCGTTGAAGAAGACCGTGGCGTTGCGGAAGATGCCGTCGAACTCCACCGAGATGCGACGGCCCGCGTCGCCGGCCGGCAGCACGAACTCGCGCCGGTACCAGCCAACGCTGGTCTCGGGATACTCGCGGCCCAGTTGCTTTGCGCCATGGCCCACCAGGATGGGGTTGTCGACGAAGGGAAGGTCCAGCGCCCAGTCGTGGGGCAGATCGATCCTGCTCCACGCCGAGTCGTCGAAGCGCGGTGACGCCGGCCCATTGGCATGGCCCGCCTTGGCGAAGAGGCCCTCGCCGCTCAGCTTGCCGTAGCCGAAGTCCTTGGCGGAATCGGCGGCGTTGCCCAGCGCGAAGCGCCAGCCGTAGTCCAGCAGCAGCCGCTCGCGCAGCGTGTTCGGCTCGTTGGCCCCGGGCAGATTGGCGCCCATCTGCGCGAAGATTGGGGCCGCGGCCGCCAGTCGCGATCCACGCGGCTCGGCCAGCAGGTCCTTGCCCGTCATCACTCCGGCCGATGCCGCCAGGCCAGCCTTCACCAAATCGCGTCGTGTCCACTTTCCCATGCCCGGTCTCCCATAAAGCTATCAGTCGCGCGTTCGGGAGATATGGAATCGCCTCCTTGTGCGCGATATCCACTTTACAGTGTGGCGAAGATTTTGGCAGTAAGGGAGTTTGGGGTACTCACAATTTGACTGAGATGTTTAGTGGGTAGGTGTTTGGTTGCTCTGCTTGGGTTCGCGGCGGCAGGTGTAGTCAAGGCGGAGCTGGGTGACGTGCTTTTGCGCTGCTCCCTCGGGATCAGCAGCAATGTAATTGTCGATGAGCCAGGGCTTCATTTCGGCCGTGCCCGTGAAGTGAACGACACCAAAGCCGTCGGCACAGTAAGCATAGAGGCCAAACTCTCCCGTGAGCATGTAGCTTGCGTAGGCTTGCCATGGTTTCAAGAGACGATCCCCACTTCGAGCCGTGATGGCAATGTGATCGCCGAGATAGTCAATCCGAATGGCGACGCGATAGCTTCGGAACGAGGGATTTGGTTTGGCCTTCGAGTAATCAGGCAGGTGCGACTTCAGTACGCAATCCTTTTCCGGCACAATCTTATCGACGTTTTGGTATAGGGCAGCTGAGTAGTATCCAGTGCCTGGGATTCCAACTGGGCCTTGGACAGTCACCCGGCAGCCACGGAAGACCTCAATTGCTTGGGCGTTTCCCTCGTCGACTTCGAATGCACCGCCCCCTTGCAAGAGTTGGATTTCCTTTTCTACTCCGCATACAGGCGCATCCAATTCCAAGCCAAACCATTGGCGGAGTCCGTCGTGGTAAACAACTTTTCCTGTAAGGGTCCTCGACGCAGATTCCTCGGATGGTCCGTTGGGATTCTCTTTCGGGCACGACTGTGCGAATGACGGATGAATTGCGATCAGGCACAAGACTACAGCGAACAAGGCGGCGCGCATGGCAACAGAACCATAGCACAACCAAGCATCATGGATAGAGGTAAAAGCAGATTCCCTTCGGGAATGACAAACAAAGTGCAAGCAAAAGGGACGCAACCTCGATGGCTGCGTCCCGATTGTTCTGCGATAAGTTGAGGGCTAGATGGAGCTCATGTTGTGCAGGAACTCCTGGTTGTTGCGGGTCTTGGCCAGCTTGTCGGTGAGCAGTTCCATGGCCTCGACCGGGGAGAGGGGGTTGATGACCCGGCGGAGAATCCAGGTGCGCTGGAGTTCTTCCTTGGGGATGAGCAGCTCTTCCTTGCGCGTGCCGGAGCGCTGGATGTCGATGGCCGGGAAGACGCGCTTGTCGACCAGCTTGCGGTCGAGGATGACCTCCATGTTGCCGGTGCCTTTGAACTCTTCGAAGATGACCTCGTCCATGCGCGATCCGGTATCGACGAGAGCCGTCGCAATAATCGTCAAGCTGCCGCCCTCCTCGATGTTGCGTGCCGCGCCGAAGAAGCGCTTGGGGCGCTGCAGGGCGTTGGAGTCGACGCCGCCGGAGAGGACCTTGCCGGAGGGCGGGACGATGGTGTTGTAGGCGCGCGCGAGGCGGGTGATGGAGTCCAGCAGGATGACCACGTCGCGTTTGTGCTCGACCAGGCGCTTGGCCTTCTCGATGACCATCTCGGCGACCTGGACGTGGCGGGCGGCAGGCTCGTCGAAGGTGGAGCTGATGACCTCGCCCTTGACGCTGCGCTGCATGTCGGTGACCTCCTCGGGGCGCTCGTCGATGAGCAGGACGATGAGGACGACCTCGGGGTGGTTGGTGGTGATGGAGTTGGCGATGGACTGCAGCAGCATGGTCTTGCCGGTGCGCGGCGG
>Ga0187851_10005291_pt1 | contig 10332 bp, 7 predicted proteins | sample June2016WEW_6_10_FD_132997 | JGI IMG/M metagenome (GOLD analysis project Ga0187851, IMG submission 132997) | Peatland microbial communities from SPRUCE experiment site at the Marcell Experimental Forest, Minnesota, USA - June2016WEW_6_10 | ecosystem: Environmental > Terrestrial > Soil > Wetlands... | reverse complement strand
GTCCGCCTCTAGCGTTAGGAAGTGGTTGGGATAGAAAGGTTTCTGGCCGGCCCCGCGTAGTTCTGCTAGCAGCATGTGGCCCTACGACCGGACACGCCGGTGACTCTCTGGCGTGGTCAGCCTAAGCCACGCGAGGGCCCCCTACCTCAGAAACGTCGGGCAAACGGCGGCCCTGACCGACACCCTGCGGACCCCGTCCCGCGACCAGCCCCGCAGGTCGGCCACTCTCCCTGCCAGGGCTATCACCACCCTTCCGCACCCGCTGCAGCCTTCACTCGCCCATTCAGGTCACAAGGTCACCGGAGACCAGTGGTGCCCGCCGTCGAACGTCATCAGCAGACTTCCGACGGGGATAACGCCTGCGCCGTTGATTGCGATGGCGACCCCCTGCATGCTCGTCTCGAAGCCCACGTACTGCACGCCCGTGTCGATCGGAGCAGTGAAGGCAGTGGTCCAGGTCGCACCGCCATCGAACGTGGCGAGGAGTCCCCCGCCCGCGAGGAAAAGCACTCCAGGGGCCGGGCTGGCCAGGTTGCCATATCCCGGCACGGGCGTGGTGAGGAGCCCGAAGCTCACCCCTCCATTCGTCGAGACGTAGGCACGCACGCCCGCAGGGCTGGCCGGTCCCCAAACCCCCTGGTCGCAGACAGCGACGAGGTATTGGGTGCTTGAGGCGGCGAGCAGGGCCGGGCCATTCATGCCCAGACAGGGCGACTGCCACGCCACCCACTGCCCGTTGATCAGGCGAGCGCCTCCGATCACCGTCCGGTCATCCTCGAGGAGCCACCCCGCGCTCCCCTGTAGCACGAGCTGCGGCATGGCCGCCGGGCCCGCACCGAATTCGACCGTCGTCGGCGATACCCGCCAGTCGTCTGCACCGACCGGGCTGGTCTCGATCTGGACGGTCGAGGCCTGGTTGAGGACCGCAGCTTGGACGACACCGTCGGCCGTCTCGAGACTCGCGACGATGGCGTCCGCGGACACGCCCGGCAGAACGATCTGGCTCCACGTCGCCCCGCCGTCATGGGTGGTCCATAGCTCGGGGTCGAACGCCCACCCATCCTGGCTGTTCGCGAAGCGGACCTGTGACACGCCACCGCTTGTCTGCTCGATGTAGTTGAGATGTGTCGGTGGCGGGGTGACGCTGGTCCAGGTCTTCCCGTCGTTCTCGGTGCGCATCAGCCCGAGGCAGAGGAACGAGCCGTTGCAGTGTTGGCCCCCGAGGACCCACCCCTCCTCCGGGGATACGAAGGTCACGGACGACACCGAAAACGTCCCGGCAGGCAGTGGAGTGACGTTGAGGGATGGGGCCGGCGGCTTCCCGGAGGTCGGGCTGGCGTTCGAGGTCGGGGTCGTGCTGGCGTTCGAGGTCGGTTTCGCGCTTGAGGTAATCCCAGCGGGTGTGGGCGAGCATGCCGCCAGCAGCCACCCGGCATTCAGGACAGCCAACCCCAGTGCGACCGACCGAGCCGCCGTCGTCGGCACCAACTCTGCCTCCTGATCCATGCACCTGCCGGACCGCGGCTGCGTGTATGGCCTGCCTTCAGGGACAACCAATAATACGGGGCGCCTGGCAGGTACGTGACGCCTCCCCCGAGGGTTCGCCGCTCGGATCCGAGAAGATCTCCTCCACGGCCAACGGAAGCGGCGATCTGCCCGCCTCGGTGCAACGCGGTCCAGCTGCTCCCGCCACCCGGCGCGCGACGCGAAGGGGGTGGTGAAGGAAGTCGCCCACCCGGGCTGGGGGCCGTGAATACAGCGAGCCGGTCAAGGGACATTCCCCAACAGTGGGCCAGCCCACGATGGGCGTATGGGGGCGCCGTGGGCGGTTGCACCAGTGCCCAGATGGCAGCCCGCCGGGCTGCCGGACTACTACCCCCTGCAGGACTCGAACCTGCGACCTGCGCGCTTAGAAGGTGGCTTTTCCATTGATTAGGCGATCGCATAGTACCTTGGGAATTGGGACGCAGCGTCTGCCTCGACAAAGGGTCTGCAAAGCACGGTCCGCCTCTCGCGTTAGGAAGTGGTTGGGATAGAAAGGTTGCCGGGCTCTCCCGGACGCCCTTGGGATGGCGTGCTCGACTGAGTGCTGAAGCGCACCTGAGCCGCAGCTCGGCCGTGGCGCTGATCTGAATCCATGTAATGCGGGTGCCGCGCAGCGGTCACTACATGGGTATGAGCGACTTCGCACTGGCGGCGTCAGAATCCGCGGCAGTGGACGCCCCTCTCCCGGCCGACGAAGGCGAGCTGGAACGGGTGCTCGAGGTGGAGGGCCGCCGTCTCTTCGCTATCGCCTTCTCCATCCTGCGTGACCCCGGCGAGGCCGAGGATGCCGTCCAGGAGACGGCCGCCGCCGCCTGGCAGGGCTGGGCCACGCGCAACGAGCCGGAGCGGACCCGAGCCTGGCTGACCACCATCTGCGTCCGCAAGGCGATGCGGCGACGGGGGTGGCTGCGCCGGTGGACGGTCGGCGAGGCCTGGCGAGCGCAGCTCACCGACGCCGACCGGCGCCTAGAGTCCGACGGACGCTACCTCGATCTCCACCGGGCCCATGGGAGGCTGTCCCGCCGGCAGCGGGCGGTGGTGGCGCTCCACTACGGGCACGGCTACACCGTGGCCGAGAGCGCCGAGCTGATGGGCTGCAGCGCCGGGGCGGCGGCGAGCCACCTCTCCCGCGCGCTGGCGCGGTTGCGCAAGGAGCTGACCGATGACTGAGCACGACGACGAGCTGGGCTCCCGGCTCACCGACTACCTTCAGGGATACGCGACCTACCCGCGGCCGGCCCCGGTCAAGCGCCGGGCTCGCCACTGGCCGGAGGCGCTCGCCGCCGGGCTGGCCGCGGTGATCGCCGCGGGAGCGATCACCGCAGGCTACTTCGCCCTCCGCCCCGGAGGCGGCGGCGAGGCTACAAGCCCCATCGGGCGCTACTCGCTGCTCTTCGAGACCAACGCTTCCTCCGCGTCAGATTGCGCCAACGGCGTGTACGGCACCCCCGCACCCGCCGGTTCCACTGATGCGGGTCTCACCCCTTGCGGCTTCGCCACCCTCTCGCCCGACGGCGGCATCCTGACCCCGGTGGGGACCGCGAACGGACCTGATCTTTTCCCGAGCGGGAAGGCTCCGACCGGTCTTCTGGGGTCTCTCGAGGGGACCCAGGTGGTGGTGTACCCGACCGGGTCGATCGACAACTCGGCGACCGGAAGCGGGGCCGCATCCAGCTCCTCCCGAGAGCCCAACGAGGATGTCACCGGCTTCTACGTCCTCGACCTCACCACCGACACATGGAGCCACGTCGAGCTCCCGGTGCCGATCACGGCGGTGCAGGCCCTGGCCTCCGGCGGGGGCGGCGAGCCCACTTTCACCCAGGCTCTGACCGGGGTCCTTTCGCCCGACGGGAGTGACGTCGCCGTGCCAACGGATGCAGGCACACCCGGCATCGATGTGGTCGACCTCTCCACCGGTGCCACCCGGTCGATCACGCCGGCACTGCCCGGGGGGTTCGCGTTGCAGGGGTGGCTGACCGATGGCATCCACGTGAGCGTGCCTTGCGGCGACTCCACCGGACTGTGCGGCTATGTGATCGATCCGCACAGCGGCACGGCCACCGCCCGCCCCGCCGAGGACGGGGACATCCAGTTGATCGGCAGCCCCGATGGCACCCAGGAGCTGGTCGTCCCCCCGACCGCCGCGAACGGCATTTGGACCAAGGTGGTGGCGGGACCGGCGGGCGGAGCGCTTCAGACCATCTACACCGCCCCGGCCGGCAAGGACGTCTTCGCCTACGACATCGGAGACGATGGCAGCATCCTGACCGCTGTCGGCACGGGAAGCAGCTGGGAGGAGCTCATCCTCGTGGACGGCAGCGTCACGACGGCCACCCCGCCCCGGGGGGGTTGGGCTCCCGCGGGGATGGCACCCGACCCGGTGCTCGCGATTCCGGGAGGCGGCTTCGTGGCGGTGGTGTGGACTGGTCCCGGCCCGAGCGTTCAGGAGCTGGTGCGGGTCATGCCCGACGGATCCACCTCGATCATCGAGTCGATCTCCGAGGACACCGCCCAGCTGATCGGGCTAGCCGGCTGAGCGTCGCCCGACTCTCGGGCTTCTCCCCAACCGAGGGAGGGCGCTGCTCCCAGCGCCCTCCCTCTTAACGCCTGCCGGATCCGCAAGCCCCGGGCGCTCTTAGATCTGCTCGCCCACTCCTCGTCACGCGTCGAAAGCAGGACCCCAGATCGGACGTCTTTGCGGGTAACTTGAAGTCACGGCCTGAGCCAGGCGGAGGCGCAGCGGCTGCTGACCACTGACTCGTCGCCCACCAGTACCCCCTGCAGGACTCGAAGGCCCCGGACTCCCGAGTCGGGTAGGGCGGTGACGTTGCCGCCACCGCCCCCCCTCAGAACCGGACGTGCGAATTTCCCCGCATCCGGCTCAAGCCTCTGCGAACGCCCGTTTGGAGAGGCGCGGTTCCACAACGGAGCGTCGGCGGCGCTGCTGCAAGTAAGCATGCCAACGGGGATCGAACGGATTGGCGTCCGCGCGAATGAGCGGATGCCGCTGGTAGTGAACCGAACTGGCGCGGAACAACCACACCTGTCGGTCCCTGTCCCGGTGTTCGACGGTGCCGGTGAATACCCACTGTCGAGTGCCTTGGGGCCGGAAATACTTCTTGAGCACCCACGGTCGACCTCTTGCAGGGTGGCGCCGCTTGGCCCACGACCAGAGCATCTTCCAGATGATGTTGTCGATGGACGCAAAGGTTGCAGCGCTTGACACATGCCGGTGGTAGTACGCCCAACCCCGGATGACGGGATTGAGGCGCCATGCCAGTGCTCCGGCAGTGAGAACACCGCTCGCTTTGATGATTCCCCTGACCGTGCCCAGAAGTGCGCGAACGCTCTTCCGTGATGGTTTGATGAGTAGCTTGCCGTTGTACTTGCGTACAGTTTGGCCCAGGAAATCAAACCCACTCTCGATGTGCGTGATGGCTGTCTTCTCTTCCGAGAGTTCCAGACCCCGGTCCCTGAAGAATCTCTTCACCAAGGGGAGGACGTCATTTTCGAGTACCTCTTTCGAGGCGCCGGTGACGACGAAATCATCGCAGTAACGAACGAAGTTTACCATGGGTTGAGGCCGCTTCCATGATTGCTTCGGGAAACGAACCGTCAGCTCGCGTTGCAGCCCGTCCAGGGCAAGATTCGCCAGCACGGGGCTGGCGATGCCACCTTGTGGGGTACCTTCGTCCGTGGGAAAGAGAGCGTGCCGGTCCATGTAACCGGCCTTCAGCCACTTGCGCAACATGGACGGTTCCATGGGCACATTGGCGAGAAGCCAATCGTGGCTGATTCTGTCGAAGCAGGAGACGATGTCGCCTTCAAGAATCCACTGAGGTGCGACCTTCCGCGACAGAAGGCCGAAACACTTCTGCACGGCGTCCGCTGTGGACCTTTCGGGCCGGAAACCATAGGAGTGTCCGTCCCCTGTGGTCTCGGCGATTGGGCTGAGCGCCAGCAGGTAGAGCGCCTGCATTGCTCGGTCCGTCATCGTCGGGATGCCCAAGGGGCGCCGCGTCCCGTTGCTCTTGGGAATGTACACGCGCCGCAGTGGGCACGGCCGATAGCCGCGCTGCCGCAGGTTGTGAATGGCCGCCGTCTTCTGGCCGGGTTTTGACCAGACAACCCCGTCAACCCCCGGTGTCTTCTTGCCGCGGTTCTCCGTTACCCGTTTCACAGCAAGCGCTTTGCCGCTCCACGAGTGGGTCAGCAAGCGTTGCAGAGCACGCACCCTGCTCCCTTTGCCTTCCCGTGTTGCCTTCACGATACGCACCTGGAGGCGGCGCACGTTACGATCAGCCTGGCGCCAGTCGATTCTGTGCCAGTCATCCAGTCCATGGGGGGCTGCACCAGCACGGGGAGCATGGCTCGTCGTCGACGAGTCTGCCGTAGCCCTTGCCGTCATCTGCTTGCCTCCTTTGCCGCTTTGCCACGCTCTCTCGTGACGAGAGACCTCGCAGAAGTCAGCCCGCTTTCGCGTCGGGCCCCAGCCCGTATCCGCCCCATTACAGCGCGGCCTTCGCTTGCTCTGCGATCCCATACCCGCACCCCCATGGGCTCACCTCACGGCTCGCTTTCCCTCGATTGGGGGAGTACGGGCTTACCACGTTCCGCACATGCTCCTTGATGGGTTAGGCCCCGCCTATTCACCGGCGACCGTATGGTCTGCGGCAGTCGTCACGTCGCTCCTGCTCCCGGTCGCGCACCTTTTGGTTCAAGCCTGTCAGCGCCTTTGGCTTGTTCTGGTTGACGATGAGTTCTCGGCGATTCACGTGTGTTGGCCATACCATCAACCCAATCCCCCGACCACCCTGACGCTGGCAGTCGCGACGTTGCCTCACGGCTCGTTCGCCACCTTTCCGGTGAGGAGACCTTGTCCCGGAGGCTTCAGACCGCGGAATTGCTCCCGCCGCATGCCCCGGTAGGGTCAGGGGGCAGAACCCCTGGTCAAATCTCTACACGAACCCTCCTATGTGCCGTGTTGTCTGACAGAAGCACGCGCGACCTCGTGTCGCACACGTGTCACCAGCCGCAAAGTAGTTCCCCCGAAACCACCTTTGCGGAACGGTATAGGGTCTCCCCGCCGCGGGTCTTCGCTGCCAGTTTCCCGCTCGCTCTCGTGCCAGTTTCGTGCACCTTCACAGGACGGCCCCAGGGCCGGTAGGCCCAGTGCTCGGGGCCGGTAGACGGGATGCGGCCACAGCTCTACGCTGGAGTTCCCCCCTTTGGCGCTAGGGAGACGTCCGTGGTCATCCCAGCGCCTCTCCCCACGCGGCACAGCGTCGGCTCTGGACCCGATCGGCGGGCAGCGGCCCCGAGAGGAATCAGGCTACCCCCTTGCCGCCCTCGCCGACGCCGAGCAGCAGCTCGGCCAGCTGGGGGCCGAAGGGATCGCCGGCGCCCTCCAGCTTGCGCAGATAGGTGGTGGTGGTGGCGAGCGAGGCGTGGTCGAGGGAGTGCTGGACGTCCTCGACCGACGCCCCCACCTCGCGGAGCAGCCGGGCGTAGCTGTGGCGCAGCGCGTGGACCGGACGCCGCGTCGGGAGTTCGGCCTGGGCGGCCGCTCGGGTGATCAGCCGGGTGACGTGGCGGGGGCTGAGCGCCTCGTTGCCGAAGCGGCCGGGGAAGACGGGGCGCTCTGGCCCGGTGGGGACCTTGCAGCGGCGCGCGTAGGCGAGGGTCAGGTCGCGGAGGACGGGGAGGAGCGACCGCTTCTCGCTCCTGCCCCCCTTGCGGGTGTAGGTGTAGGTACCCGCCTCGAGGTCGAGATCGCCCCACCGGAGGCGCAGGATCTCTACCCGGCGCCGCCCCGACAGCAGGTACCAGAGCAGCAGGCAGCGCAACCGCGCGCCCTCGTCGCTGTCGGGGATGACGGCGAGGAGAGAGCGGACCTGGTCGGCGGAGAGCGCGGTGAGGTCGCGGTAGGGCTCGGCGGCGCGGAGCTCGATGGCGGCGGTGGGGTCGTCGGGGCGCAGCCCCTCCCGCACCGCCCAGCGGTGGTAGCGGCGGAGCGCCGCCAGCTCCACCACCCGGGTCGACGCCGCCCGGGGCCGCGGCTCCCCGCCAGGTCCGGGGCGGGTGGCGCTCCGGGCCAGGAAGGCCTCGACCTCGGCCGGGCTCACCTCCAGGGGGTCGCCGACCTCGCGGATGTAGCGGCTGAGCGCCTCCAGGTAGGTGCGGCAGGTGCCCTCCGAGAGAGCCAGGAAGAGGGAGCGGCAGAAGCCGGGGATGGTCTCCACCCACCGAGGTACCGGCTCGCCCCGGCGGCGGGAGGGGACCACGGCGGCGAGCGGGGTGTCGCGGGGGTCGACCCCCCCTCCTCCCTCGGGCCGGCCCAGGGCGGTGGTGATCTCGCCCGGCGCGGCAGCACTGACAACTTCGCGCGTAACTCCACTGACAACTTCGCGCCGGGTCACAAGCGGCTCTCCTCCGGTGGCCATGGGCGCCATTGTAGGGCATGTCCCAAAAGAGGGATTTCGGGACATGGCCATCTGTAGCCACTGTTCACTTTGCGCGACACCCCCTCCGGCAAAGGTGCCCCCAAATCCCGGTATCATCCTCTGGTGGCTCGAACAGCCGTTCCCGATGAGGCCGCCGCCAAGGTCCGCAGCGAGCTCAGCGCGCTGGCCCGGGAGCTGCGCGAGCGCCGCCAGCTCCTCGGCCAGAGCCAGGTCCAGCTGAGCAAGAGCTCGAAGGTCTCCCGCACCGTCATCAACGAGATCGAGGCGGGCACCCGCTTTCCCTCGGTGCGCACCTACGCGAAGCTGCGGGCGGCGCTGGGCCTGGAGCCGCCGGCGGCGGCGTCGATCCCCCAGCGGCTGCCGCTCCAGCTGGAGGAGGACCTGGTGAGCGCCCTCTGCGCCGGCCTGCTCGCCCGCCATGAGGCCACCCTGGCTGATCTCGCATCCGCCCTCGACATCGCCATCCCGGCGGTGCGGGAGAACCTCGAGCGGGTGGCCGAACGGCTGCGCCCGGTCGGCTACACGCTCACCGACGACGGCGGCATGGTCCGGCTCTGGCCGCTCCCCGGCCCGCCCAGCGAGGTGGTCCGGTGCCTCACCACGGTCGAGGAGACCATCCAGCCATCGCCCGAGCAGGTGGGGATCCTCGGTGTCGTCGCCTACTTCGACCGGATCACCCGGACCCAGATCGAGGCCTTCCGCGGCGAGGGGGACGGGGCGGTGGACAGCGCCTCGGTGCTCGACCGCATGGTCCGCCAGGGCCTGCTCGCCAAGGTCCGCTCCGACCTCGCCCTGGGTGCCCCCTTCGTCTACTCGGTCACCACCAAGGCGCTGCGGGCATCCGGCTACCCGACCGTCGAGGCGATGCGCGAGGTGATCGCCTCCCGGTTCACCCCGGCGGAGCTGGCGGCGATCGCCAACGCCTTCGAGAAGGACAGAGAGAGGCTGACCCGGAGTGTGCGGAACGGTCGGCGCCACAAGGTCGACGCCGCGTCTGAGTTCCCGGACCCGCTGACGGCGGAGGGCGGCGCGCTGGCGGCCGACCTCCTCCCCTCCTGAATCCCGGGCGAGTTGTCGTAGCCTCGGCCACCAGATAACCCGCGACGGCGACGCACCCGGCGATCTACGAGCGGAACATCGTCGAGTTTCCAGTGTGATCGCGAGCGCCTAGGTTGCTTTGCGGGTGGTGACACGGACCCGACCACTGCGCCTACCACTTCGGGACCTTCCCACTCTCTGACGCATGCAAACATGCCTGCACGCATGCTTGCATGCAAGTGGGCGTGTAGGTGAACGCGCACGCATGTTGGTGATCATGTAAGCTTGCGTGCATGCTCGCCTGCGTGTTCGCATCGAAAGGGGGGGTGGGAAAGACCACCCTCGCCTACGAGTTGACCGCCGCCCTCGGCGGCGTCCTCATCGACCTGGACTGGAACTCCGGGGGCGCCACCGGCATGTGGGGGTTCAACCCAACCCTCCGCACCCGGGCGCCGCTCCTCGACGCCCTCGAACGGGGCCCCGACGGCTCGCCACCCCGCATCTGCCGCGGCCGTAACCTCCCAGCCCTGGTGCCAACGCACCCCGACCTCGCAACCAGCCGCGTCGAGCCCGGCCTCCTCAGCGACTGCCTCCTGGCCTGGGAGCGACAGTGGGGGAGACCCTGGATCATCATCGACACCCACCCAGGCTCCAGTACCCTCACCGACGGAGCCCTAGCCGTCGCCGACTGGATCATCGTTCCGGTTGTCCTCGCCACCGCCGAGATGAGGGGCCTGAAAGACGTCCTTGCCGACCTTGGCGACCGCGACCTCGTACTCGTGCCCTACGCCGTGCCCAACGCGCCATCGCGTCGCCACTACGACATGCTCCGCCAGCTCGCAGCGGATCGCCGCGTCTCGCCGATGATCTCGGAGCACCGCTGGCTTCGCCGCAGACTCCGTCGCACCGCCATCACCCTCGAGCCGCGGCCGGGACGCCAGGTTGCCAAGGCTGCCCAGGAGTTCCGTGCTGTCGCCGAGTACCTGGAGGGACTAGATGCCCGTGCCGAACGGACTGGATGAAATCAGCCGGCGCTTCGAGCGCCGTCCCCGGCCACCGCTTCCCGCTCGACCGCGCCATGCCGTGGACCGCCCCGACCCCCCGAGCAGCGAGAGCGCCAGCACGGCCCCCGACCGCGGCCAGCCAGCCGTTGCCGAGCCGTCCATCGACCTCCCAGCAGCGCAGGGCGGTATGCAAGCCCCCTCCAAACCCCTCCCTGTGCCCCCACTGGTAGCTCGCCTCGAGCCAGACAGGCGGCCCCGGCTGTCACCACTCGACCCAACGG